>MTLC01002191.1_pt1 | contig 19891 bp, 16 predicted proteins | sample 1982451 | NCBI WGS metagenome assembly MTLC01 (sample SAMN05710165, study PRJNA340218) | biofilm metagenome | isolation source: sample SPH anode biofilm adapted to +100 mV | place: USA | collected 2012-02-03 | reverse complement strand
ATTGCTTGCGTGGCGGAGTGGGTGGGATTTGAACCCACGCACGGGTTACCCCGTCTAACGATTTAGCAAACCGTCCTCTTCAGCCACTTGAGTACCACTCCGTGTGTCTTGATTACCGTAAGGTTGTCTGGCGGAGGGGGTGGGATTCGAACCCACGGTTCCTTGCGGAATCACCGGTTTTCAAGACCGGCTCCTTAAACCACTCGGACACCCCTCCGTGTCCGATACGAACCAAATTATAGCAGGATTAGCGGGGTATTGTCAATGGGAAAATCAGAAATCTTCTCAGGGAACCTCTTGAAAACTGTTTCTAGGTTATTTATTGGTTAAATAAGCGGAATCGCGAGCAAGAGCCTTGACTCGCGTGTAAGGGGAGAGTAATATCTATTCGTGGGTTTCTATGATGAAAAATAGCCAGAGAAAGCAGGTGAAAAGAATGGATGCCGATCGACCTAGTAGTTTGAAGGAAAGTGCAGTGAAAGATGAAGTACCTCCCGGAGCAAGGCCCGTTCTTTTTGCCTGCCTTAGACGACGCAAAACCATTGTTATTTAACGTGAAATTTGCATAAAACAGCGGCGGTTTTAAGAACGGTTGCTTTCCTCTTGGAGTCCAAGGGGGAACGAATATGTTAAAAGTATATAAAAGCGTTTGCGAAGCCTGCGCACAACTGCAGGAGCTGACCGTGGATACGGCGGAAAAAGGAACTTGGTTTAACTTAATCAATCCTACGCCGTCGGAACTGGAGATTGTCGCGGAAGCTACGCACGTATCGATGGATTTTCTTAAAGCGGCTTTGGACGAAGAAGAACGTTCCCGTACGGAAATCGAAGATAACTGCATTTTGGTTATTACGAACATTCCGGTGGTACGGGGCAAAGACATGTATGATACGCTGCCGCTGGGCATGATTGTGACCAAGGACTATGTTATAACCGTTTGCCTGGAGAACAATGACGTATTGTCAGAGTTTAATCCGCATAATGCCAGACTGTTTAGTACCTTTAAAAAGACGCGTTTTATTTTCCAACTGTTGTATCGGTCTGCGACCTTGTATTTGCGCTATTTGCAGCACATCAGCCGCAGAACAAACGACATTGAAAAGCAACTGCGCAAGTCCATGAAAAACAAAGAACTCTTTCAACTCTTGGAGCTGCAAAAAGGTCTTACTTACTTTGCCGCTTCCCTGAAGTCCAATGGAGTGGTATTGGAAAAACTGTTGCGCCTGCGTTCCAGCACGCATCTGCAGACCTTCATCAAACTCTATGAAGAAGATGAAGATTTGCTGGAAGACGTCATTATTGAGAATAAGCAGGCTATTGAGATGGTGGAGATGTATAGCAACATCTTGAACGGCATGATGGACACCTTTGCTTCGATTATCTCGAACAATCTCAACATCGTTATGAAGTTTTTGGCATCCATGACGATTATTCTAGCCATACCTACTATGATTTCCAGCTTCTTCGGCATGAATGTTGCCGGGTTGCCCCTGGCGGAGCATGAGCAGGGCTTTCTGATCATTTCCGGTATTGCCGGGGTCATGACGGTTTTGGCGGCGGCCCTTCTTTGGCGCCGTGGTATGTTTACCTTGTAAAAAGAGCTATCTGGATATAAGTAAGCCCCGGCGCGGATGTTGTCCGCTCCGGGGCTGTTTTTTTCGTTATCTGGACCGTCTGGATCCAATAAAAGTCTCATACGATGGCTGCCGTCGCAGCCCTCATTCGTACCCTCTGGTTCTCCCGCGACTCCTGTTCAACGTTCGCTCCGTACTTCCTAGACCACGGCTTTGGGAATATGCCGTTTGTCCAGCACTTCGCGGATATCCGGGTCGAACCCGAAGACAGGAATGCGAGTTAGGTGAAAGCTGGCGGAAATCTGCGAGCAGAGCCCTTGTTTTACCGTGAATCCTTCGCTATACCCGTAGGACTGAGCAATTTGGATGGTGTTTTCATCATAGCTGCCTTTGGGATAGGCGATGGAATTGACGGATTTTCCTAAAACATCTTCCAAGGCAATCTTGGAGTAGCTCAACTCCATGCGCCGTTCTTCCTCTGTCAGATCTCCCAAGGCTTTGTGAGTGACCGTGTGCGAGCCGAAGGACATGCCGTGAGCGGCCATCTCGCGGATTTGAGCAGGCTTTATGCGATCGGCGTTGGGCAGCATGCCGGTGATGATGAAGAAAGAAGCCAGCATGTCGTTTTTTTGCAGAATCGGAAACGCATTCTCGTAGTTATCTAAATAGCCATCGTCAAAAGTAATGAGCAATGGTTTTTCCGGCAGTTCAATCTTTTGGTTGAATAAGAACTGCTCAAATTGCTCCAAGGAAATAGATGTATATTGCAGTTCCTTTAGGGTGCGCAAATCGCGGGCAAGCCGATTGGGCGTGATGGTTAGATCGTCATTAGTGTAGCCCACGCGATGATAGAGCAAGATGGGGATGATGCGATCAGCAACGCCGATGCTGCTGTGCGACTGAAAAAGCAGACTGCAGCCTGCGGTGGCAGCCAAAGTGGTAGCGCAAAGACGAAGAAATCGACGACGCGAAAGCATGACAGACAAACCTCCTGCACGGCAAACTAAGCAATAAAAACATCCCTTCTATTGTAGCAGAACGGCTGAGGCTTTGTGCAATAAAATAGTAAAAAAGGCGTTAAAAAGACATTTCTTTACGGAGCGGTGCAGAAAATGAGAGCTGGAACCTTGACTTTTGGGCGCTGAGAAGCTAAAATTATCTCCGTAGCGCCGATATAGCTCAGCTGGTAGAGCGGCTCATTCGTAATGAGTAGGTCGTAGGTTCGAATCCTATTATCGGCTCCAGTAATTTCGCGGGTTCCCAGGTTTGTGGGAGCCCGCTTTTTTCTTTTTGTCCCTTGTTTTGTCCCTTATGGAGTTTGAGACGAAAAAATTATGAATAAAAATGTTTTTTATTAGAATAAATATGAAAAACGTAAAATGTGTTATGTGAATAAAAATAAAAGTTTTTTAGAGGCCCTGGAACAGATATTTTAAAGCTATTTTTATATTATAAGAGTATTTGAACCGCCGGTAAGGGCGGCTCTTTTTATATGGTATAGAATACTACATACAAAAATGAGAGATAGTAGTGACTACAGCCAACTTGTGGAGAAAAATATGCTTTGCACAATAGATACAAAGAGAGTTAAAAATGTTGACGTATTTTTGGAATCGCTATAATGTATTTTTGAGGTAATGCTCTTTGGGCATAGGTTTTCCTAGATAATATCCTTGAATTTGGTGAAAACCTATCGATTGAACAGCAGCTAACTGTTCTGCAGTTTCAACGCCTTCAATTACAACGTCATATTTCAAAAAAGTAGCCATGTGAAATACTGTTTCTAATAATACTCGATTTTTATTGTTTGGATCGTTGCAGATTTCTTGGGTTAACGTTTTGTCTATCTTTAAGGAAGTAACTGGTAACTTGGTCAAGTAAATAAATGAAGAATATCCTGTGCCAAAGTCATCAAGAGAAATACCTACTCCGCACTGGCGAAGATTTGATAAAATTGTAGCGTTTTTCTTCATATCAGTGATTAAGACGCTTTCAGTTACCTCTAATTTGAGAAAGTTACCAGGAATTTTGAATCTGTGGAGTGTATCGCCAATCATCTCGCAGAATCCTGGTTGAACAAGTTGTAATGCAGAAATATTTACGGAAATAATAACGAAGCTACCTGTTCTTTTTTTCCACTGGACTAAAAAATCACAAGCTTCCTCCAAAACCCATTTTCCGATAGCCTCAATTTGTCCGGTTGACTCGGCTAAAGGTATAAATTCTGCAGGGGATACATGACCTAATAAATGGTTTTTCCAGCGTAACAAAGCTTCATATCCTAGCAGTATATGGTTATCCTCCAGAGTATTAAAAATAGGTTGGAATGCAAGATAATGTTCATTTGAAGATAATGATTGGTTTAAAAGTTCGCGAATCAGGTGTTGGCGCTTAATTGATTCTTGCATGCTTGTTGTGAAGACACAAACTCTACGTTTGCCCTGAGCTTTAGCATGTTTTAGTGCTAAAGCAGCTTGCTGAGTCAGTGTGCTTAACAAGTTTTTTTTCAAAGCAGTGGTAATTCCGCAACTAAGGTGTACAAAAAAGCGGCCTGCTTTTGTTTCGATCCAATTTGAATCCAGGGATTCAATAGATTTAATTAAAGATGCTTCAGAAATTTTCCCAGGGAATAGTAGCAAAAACTCATCGCTACTGTATCGAGCAATATAGCATATTTTCCCTAAAGACTTTTTCAATAAAGCGGAAAATTCTATAAGAAACTGATCGCCAGTCTCTCTTCCGTGAACAGCATTAATTAGATCAAAATTATCGATATCAATTAGCGCTAACGAGCATGCGTTGTGATCTTGGAATAGTTTCGCAGCCCGAGTTGATATGCCTTGGCGGTTAAGCAATCCAGTAAGATCGTCATGTTCGGCCCGAAAACGTTCAAATTCTTCTCGCTCTCGTAAAGAACTAATATCCGATATAGTACCAAGTAGGCGGTTTGTAGTTCGAGACAGGTCGCAAATCTGCTTGAGTTTAATCAGTACCCAAGTCCATGTTTGATTTGGAAGTTTAAGGCGACACTCTAAGGAATGACCACCAGAAGAGCTCTTTAAATATGTCGCTATTGAACTATATATATTAGCAATATCTTTGGGGTGAATTAACTTCGAAAAAAATTTCCAAGGGAACGGGTTTGTTGTAATAGCTATTCCTAAACGAGTTTGCCAATTTTCGGATAAAACGATAGTTCGGGTTTGCAAGTTTACATTGATGTATCCAATATCAGAAAAACTCATAGATAAACGAAAGCGTTCTTCACTATCTTGAAGTTTTTGATTGGCTTGGTTACGTTCAAGCGCTTGCGAAATTTGAGTCGCAATGATTCTTAAGGCATCTAAATACTTGTTCCTGGAACTACTAAATTTTGAACTTATGGAGAAGACAGAGAGAACGCCCCAAAACTTATGTTTTCTACACAACAAAGGGATACCGGCCCAATATTTGAATTTAACTCGACCGATAGTGATTTTTCCTTGCTTTTCAAGGGCGGTTAGCTCTTCGGAAGAAAAAAATACTGCATTCTGAGTTTGTAAAACGTAATCTACCAAGCTATTGTTAGTTGCATTGCTGATAAGAGAAATACTATCTTTTTCCTCAATAATGTTGGGATGAGTATAGTGTTTATTCTTTTTATCTAACAGAGAAACATAAAACCCAGAAATAGGAAAAACTTTTTTAATTAACGTATTGATACTGGAAAACAGTTCATGCGAAGAAAGGTCTTGCTGAGTAATTTTAGAGACCTCAAGCAACATGGACTGTATCTCTAGGGCAGTACGCAACTCCATCGTATTTTCCAAAACACGTTGTTCAAGATTTTCGTTAATCTTGCAAAGTGCTTGATTTAGCGACGTGTTTTCTAAGTTCATTGCACGTAGTTCTTGATTAGCCGATTGTAAATCTAATGTTTTTTGTATAACTTTTAACTCTAAAGTTTCATTTGCAGTTCGAAGGCCTTCTTCCGCGTTGACTCTTCTGGTGATATCAGAAAAATGGATAGCAAACAACTGTGGATCGGGAGAGTAAGCATAAATGCGGTAGTGTTTGTTTAACTCTTCGGAAAAGGCTTCGAAAAGTTTATCTTTTCCAGAAATAGCAACATCTCCGTAAATATGGATCCACTGATCATCTATGCCAGGTAATAGTTCTTTGACTGTTTTTCCTATTACGGAGTCACGTTTAAATCCGGTTAACTTTTCGAAAGCTGGATTAACGTCCAGAAATAAGTAGTCTACTGGTCGGTTTTTATCATCCAAAATGATCTCATGAACAGCAAATCCTTCCTGCATCTTTTCAAATAGACTCTTATAATCAATAGGGAATGGTTTGAAATTTGGATTGCTAATACTATCGCGCTTCATTTTTTATCCTCCTATTTTGAAATTTGCAAGAAGATCAATTTTGAAAGCACTAAACAATATATTGTTAAAGAAGTGCTATTTTAGCCCAAAAGTATTATTAAGCAAATATAAAAGCCTACAACCGCAGAATGGTTGTAGGCTTTTCACGATACAGCCAGAAGTATATAGGATATCTTCACTGTAAAGCTTTACCCCTGAATATGCAATTTGAATTAAACTGTATTTTATAGGTTAAGTCTTTGCACCGTCTATTGCAACGAAAAGCCGTTTTCGTTGATGGAACCGGCTCGCAAATTTTTAGCCTAGTTAAAATCGTAAGAGAAATAGCGTTTGTCGTTTGAGAGACTTAATTAGGAAAGTGTGTGTATTTCCCTTAAAACTAGTGAAGATTGAGTGGAAGGTTTATTCTATTGGTAATTTGATGCTATACCATAATAACATTATTTCGATAAATTTGGCAATTGGACAATTGTTAAATTTCTTTCGGAAGCGAACGGACTGTTAAGGGTTCTAATTTAGGGATTTATATTTTATTCACTCTCCTTTAAGGTTGATATTATATCAATTGTAAAAGGCTTGACACTTTAGGTTGTCAAAAGCTTATAATGATAATCAAAGTCTCAAATTATATGCAGAGGTGTATGAATTTGAAAAAAAATGAAAAAGACATTTTGAATAGTTGCGAAACCGAACTTTTTTCTATTCATTCATCCTTTGCAGAAGATATGCGATATAAATTCAACATACCAGAATTTGTTAAATTGCGGTGGCTTGCAATGCGCAAGAATGTACAAATTGCTTTTTTTTGTAATTCTCTTTCCGAATGGGATAAGATAACGTATAATGTGTATGGGAAAGCACATACTTTTTTAGACTATAGAGAATTAATTATTAAAACTATGAAAGCAACATATTTGCCGGAGTTAGAGGAATATTATAAGTCTAAAATTACAAATTTTTATATATTTGAGCCGCATTGCACAGAACAAACTATATATGGTTTTACCACAAAGATTTTTGAAAAACCGTTGTTTAAATCGATTGATGCTATTCATGCACCGGTAGAGGAAAAACTAAGTAGTTCGTTAGCAACGTATATTAAGAAGCAGTATGGGAGAGGGCCGGGACATACTTCGGCTGCAATACTAAATAATCGTGTATTGGTTCTTGTTGTAACAAATTTAATAGCTCCATTTCCTAAAAAATTTGCAGAATCTGATTGTTCAGCTATGATTGTTGCTAATAGAATGTTGAAGAGTCTGTTTGAAGAGGCTGTGGAGTTTGCTTGCCGTGAACAGTATGGTGAAACTTTTGAATCGTTTTTTGAAATTGATATTGTTGAAAACCAGATGATAGCGTTAGTTCTTCTTGAACCGTTAACAGAGAAGGATTTAGTGTTAGACTAGCTTAAAACATTTTGCGTGCCGCTCGTCAAGGAGAGAGTAGTCTCGAAATGTAACGTGCGGTGTAAAGTGAAAAGCAAAGGTGTTCTACTTTAAGGTTGAAAACAAATAATATGTTGGCAAAGCTTTACAGTGAAATTGTTTTGATTTCGGGCTGTATTGTGAAGAGCTTGTAACCGTTTTGGTTGCAAGCTTTTTGTATTTATAGTGAAGTTTTTTTGCTTGTGAATATTCGTGGAAGGGAAAGCATTGTGATTTTTCATCTGAATTGTATTTTTGAAGAAAATGGGTTGGAGTGTTAGTAATTATGAAACAGATAAGAAAAGAAATGATCGACATGAATCCAGAGAGTCTTCTTAATGTTCATTCATCTATAGCAGCGGGAGTATTTAATAAATTTAGTGTGGCTAGGTTTGTTTCGTTAAGATGGATTGCCATGCGAAAACATGTACAAATTGCTTTTTTTTGCAGTTCACTTTCTGAATGGGGATTAGTTAATAGAAATACAGATGGAAAACCACAAGTCTTTTTTGACTATTGGCGTTTACTTGTTAAAACGATGCAAACAGGGTACTTGCCAGAATTAGAAGCTTATTATAACTGTAAAATAGCTATGTTTCAGATTTTTGAACCTCAATATACGAAAAATGCAATATATGGTTTTACTGTGAAAGTATTTAGCTCACCATTGTTTAAAAACTTTGGGTCACATAATGCGTTACTAGAAGAGAAACTCGGTAGTTCGCTGGCGGTTTATATACGTCAACAATATGGAAAAGGGCCAGGGCGAACTTCGGCCGCAATACTTGATGATCGTTTTCTTATATTCTGGGTGTCTGACTTGTTGGCTTCCTTTCCTATGAAATATGCCGATATTGATCCAGAGGCGATGATGTATATGAGCAGGATGTTGAAGAGTCTATTTAAAGAGGCAGTAGAGTTTGTTTGTTGCGAGCAATATGGTCAAACTTTTGAATCATTTTTCGAAATTGATATTGTTGAAAACCAGATGATAGCATTAGTTCTTCTTGAACCGTTAACAGAGAAGGATTTAGTGTTAGACTAGCTTAAATCATTTTGCGCGCCGTTCGTCAAGGAGAGCGTAGTCTCGAAATGTAACTAGCGGTGTAAAATGAAAAGCAAAAACGTTCTATTACTTAAGGTTTAAAGAACAAAATATATTGGCAGAGCTTTACAGTGAAATTGCTTTTTGATTTCGGGCTGTATTGTGAAAAGCTTGTAATCGTTATGGTTGCAAGCTTTTTGTGTTTAGTACTAAATAAAGCGAGATGTTATTTTGAGGGAAATTTTAAAAAGCATGGAAGAGATATTTGTATGAAAATGAGTGGGACTTTTGAAAGTAGAGCTATATTGACTGTACTAATTTTAGTGTATTTAGTGAGCCTTTCTTTTTTCTTGGGGGAAGATACCAAAGATCAAATGGATAATTTGAAAAAATACGCAGATTTATTGTATTTGCCTTTGAGTCGGTATCGATAAAGTTGATATTCATCGAGAAGTAGCATTGTTCTCACCAAGTCAGGAAATGAAAGAAATATTTATTCTAGTACGAGAATATTTTGGGGAAAACGGGAGAAAATAAAGAGTTATGGGAAGGAGGAGTATCAAGTTATTTTACGCACTGAGTTAGTTAAATACTTTGATAAATATTATAAATAGGGGGTAATTTAAGTGACAATAAGTATGAAAATTAGACTAGGATTTCTGATGACATTGCTATTTACGTTAATTTTAGCAGGAATATCTTATTTTGCAGTTGATGGTATTAAGGATCAAATTGATGAATTGCAAAAGGCTACAAATAGATTGTCTCTATCCTTGAAAATTGAAAATGAATTTACGGGTGCAATTAGTGAAGCAAGAGGTTTTGTTGCTTATGGCAATGAAAAAATGATTGACAACTTTAGTAGCAAACTCAAGAATGCAATGGAAATGGAAAAACAGATATTAGCAATAACTGATGATAATAATCGAGCTGTAGTAGAAAAGCTAATTAGCGATACGGCTGAATATACCATAGGTACGGCAAATGAATTTGTACCAAGCGTACGCGAACAAATGCGTGAAAAGAAGGCTGGCAATCTGGATAGAGCTCAAGCCTTACAAAATAAATCTGTTGAAATTGGTAAAAAATATGTGCCGTTTGCTGAGGGGATAATGAAGGGAAGCCATAGTTTGGTCGAGGAAAACACTCAAATCGTTCAAAGTCGATTAGCGGCTATTCAACGATTAGTAGAGAAAGTTGTTTTCACTTCAATCTTATTTAGTATTATTTCTATAATTGTAGTGAGCTTTATGACTATTGCCATTCCTCGATCCATAACAAAACCGTTGCAAGCTATGGTTGCATTTAGCAAAGAGTTAGCTGGTGGTGACTTTCAAGATAAGCCGCGCCATGTAGTTAGTAAAGATGAAATTGGTCAACTGGCAGATGCGTTGGCAGATATGCGTAATAATCTCCGGATTCTGATAAAAAAAGTCAGTGAGTCTGCTGAACAGGTAGCTGCTTCCAGTGAAGAGTTGACCGCTAGTGCGGATCAATCAACTCAAGCGGCTAATCAAGTGGCACTGTCTATTACTGACGTGGCAGCTGATGCTACTGAACAATTGAATGCGGCTAATGATACGTCGGCTGTAGTGCAGCAGATGTCAGCTGGAATTCAGAAAATAGCCTCTAACACTAATGAAGTGGCCGGGCAATCAAATCAAGCTGCGGCGAAAGCCAATGAGGGAGGAAAGACCGTAGATAAAGCCGTGGGGCAGATGAAAACAATAGAAGAAACCTCTCTCGGAATTTCGGAAGCCATTACTAAACTGAACGATAAATCAAAAGAAATAGGACAAATTGTAGAGGCTATATCGGGTATTGCAGGACAAACCAATCTTTTAGCATTGAATGCGGCTATAGAAGCTGCACGTGCGGGAGAGCAGGGAAGAGGGTTTGCTGTAGTTGCGGAAGAGGTAAGGAAACTGGCTGAAGATTCACAAGGTGCAGCAAAGCAGATTGCAGTCCTGATTAGCGAAATTCAAACTGACACTGGCAGTGCGGTCCAAGCTATGGGAATTGGGGCACGAGAGGTACAGCGTGGCACCGAAATGGTTGCCGATGCAGGAGCGGCTTTTAAAGAAATTGAGGATTTGGTAACTGATGTGTCGACTCAGGTCAAGTCGATTTCTGATGCGGTTCAACAGATGGCAATTGGCAGTCAGCAAATTGTGGAGTCAGTTAAAAAAATGGACGATCTTAGCCAGAAATCTGCAGGTGAAGCCCAGAGTGTTTCAGCAGCTACCGAGGAGCAGTTAGCTTCTATGGAAGAGATCGCGGTTTCGAGTCAAGCCTTAGCAAGGATGGCTGAAGAATTGCAAAGTGCTGTTGCGAAATTCAAGGTCTAAGCATATAGGTGGAAGATGATAATACCAAAAGCAGCCTAAGACCTTTGTGTCAGGCTGCTTTTACTTAATATTCTGAATAAAAAAGAGGATTGCTTAGTGAAGAATGGAATTTATTGTATTAAGAATTAAGAAAATACCAGTGAATGAGTGACGATAAACGTTGCTTCTTTGTAGGGGAGGGATTCTTATGATAAAGGAAATCAATGATTTAGCATTAGATATCGAGGTGCTTCGTAATTACTATGACGCAGTTAGGGTGGTTAACCCCATAAATCATAGGGTAATCCAGCTAACGAAAGTGGGAACGGAATTTTTAGAGAGAGAATTACCTGATGAACGTTGTTTTGATATATGGAAAGTTGACAAGCCTTGTGAAAATTGTATATCCATGCAATGCGCTCAATCCTTGAAAACCTTTGTAAAATTGGAGTTTGTTGATGAGAAAGTTTTTTTCATCGTTACTATCCCGGTGAAGAGCAGTAAAGGATCTATTTTGATCATGGAATTGTTGCGAGACGTAACTGGACAAGATGTGTTAGGAGGACTGCTTTCTTTTGGCGATGCTCGAGGAAATGGCATAGATATTCGGACGCGCATACTGGAACTTAATGAAATGGCTGTAAGGGATGGGTTAACCGGATTATATAACCGACGGTATCTAAACGAAAAGTTGCCAGTTGAATTGTTACGATCCCAAAATAGTAGAAAAGAATTGTCATTAATTATGTTTGATATTGATCATTTCAAAAAAGTGAATGATGCATACGGTCATGCTGTCGGGGATATCGTCATACAATGGGTTGCGGATGAATTGGTTCAGCAAATTGCACATAACGGATGGGTTGCTCGTTACGGCGGCGAAGAATTTACGGTTTGTTTGCCTGGATTTAACTTAGAGCAAGCTAATAAATTGGCGGAAACCGTACGCCTTTCTGTGGAAAAAGCCAGCATTCCGATTTGTAATGGCGAAGAGTTAAACGTTACGATCAGTGCTGGTGTCAGTTCTAGCTCGGAATCCAATCGGGAAGAGTTGTTGAAAGTAGCTGATAAACGCTTATATGCTGCCAAGAGAAACGGGAGAAATCAAGTTGTCTCAGTTTGCAGCTTGCATTTATAAGAGTTCGTTAAAAAAGGAGAAAATTATGCTGAACGATGCGATTATTTCGATATTGAAGAACCAAGTATGTTTCTTGGATACATGTGCATGAAAATGTGCCGCGAGTGCGGCCGATGCGTCCGTTTGTTAGTGAAGAGGGAACCGTTTGGCTCATAAGGCACAGTTCTGCTTCCGTTGAAATGCTACGTATAAAAATGATAAGTAATTGTAAAAAAAATATCATATTTCTTTACCTTCTAATTGGATGATGTATAATGTTTTTAGAGGGTGATGGGGCAGTAATAAAAGATATGTTTGTGTAGTGTTGAACGTAAAAAGGAATAGCTGTGAGAGTTTGTTGACCATTCTGTCGAGGTAAGAGTAATCTTAGTTTGTAACAGGTGGTGCAAATTAGATAGCTGTTTTTTAGAAGATTGGATAGGAAAATAAGAATACACTTAAGCTGAGCTTGGCAGTGAAGTTGAGATACAATTTCTAGCTGTGTAGTGAAAAGCTTGTAACCATTGCGGTTGCAAGCTTTTTATTTTTTTGCGGTATACATTAGTTTTAAGTAAGTATTGACCAGATGTTTAGGGCAATATGCAAGATTATCAAAAACTATAATTCTTTATGCTAGGGTGATGATATGGAAAATCTTAAGTTGATTTCTTTTGTCGTAAATACGTTTACTAACACCGAGGGATTTGATAGACAAATGAAAATTGTCTTGAGCAGTCTTGGCGATCACTTTAATGCAAGTAGGAGCTATATTTTTTTATGCAACAGTACGAATGTTGCGGCCAGTTGCATGTATGAGTGGTGTAATAAAGGTGTTGTGTCTCAAATCGACGAGCTGAAAACAAACGGATATGACATAATTTCATTTTCAGAAAAAATGCTTGAAGAAAGTGACATGGGAAATGTTCAGGAGATATATGGAGACATCTTTTCAACGTTTCAAAAATCTAGAAATGGGTTTAGTTTGGTATGCCCTCTAATTGTTGACCAAAAAATCAGAGGGTTTATTGGGATTGAGGAGAGTAGAGAACATCGCAATTGGGAAGAAACAGAAACTGAACTATTACAGGTCGTATTAGGAATCGTAGTTAACGCATATACACAAAAACGATTGCAAGACCGCCTGCTATGTTCCAAAAAGAATTTCAAGAACTTTTTTAACACGGTAGAAGATTTATTTATCGTAGGTAATACTAAAGGGGAAATTCTATATGTAAATAATGCAGTAATGAAAAAACTGGCATATTCATTCGAAGAGTTAAAGCGGATGAATATTTTAGATTTGCATCCGGAAGATAGAAGAGTAGAAGCTACTACTATTTTGAGTGCGATGTTCAATAAAGAGATAGCCTCTTGTCCGTTAGAACTGCGTTGCGCGGATGGAAGAAGATTACCTGTAGAAACTCGTATCTGGCTAGGAAAATGGGATGAGCAAGACTGTATTTTTGGGATATCCAAAGATCTGAGTAAGGAACAAGAAGCTCTGCAAAAATTCACTAAACTATTTGAAAATAATCCTGCGCCGATGGCGATAACAAATAGTATAGATGGACGTTTTCTTGAAGTGAATTTTTCTTTTCTAGATAAATTAGGGTATGGAAGAAGCGAGATAATTGGTAAAACAAGTCGTGAACTGGAGCTATTTGTTGATTTAAAGAAACAACAAGCTGCAACTGCTGAATTGAAACAGTTTGGTTATATAAAAGATAAAGAACTTCAAATCAAGTGCAAAAACGGGAAGGTCCTGATTGGACTATTTTCAGGTGAGATTATTAATGACCAAAAACAGGATAGTTTCTTGACAGTAATGCTCGATATTACTGAACAAATGGTCTTGGCCCAAAACATTGAATTTCAAAAGAACCGTTTAGAAAGCCTTATTCAATGTACTTGTGCGGGAACATGGGAGTGGAATGTGCAGTCAGGAGAAGTCTTTATTAATGAAATGTGGGCCCAGATGCTTGGTTATACCCTTCAAGAGTTGCAACCTATCAGTATTGATACATGGAAAAATTTATGCCATCCAGATGATCAAGATAAGGCATTCAAAGTACTTCAAGAGCATTTTGAGAAAAGATCTGAACACTATTTTGTGGAAACTCGTATGAAACATAAAGATGGGAAGTGGAGATGGATTCTTGGTAGCGGAAAAGTTATTGAATGGGGAAAAGAGTGCGAACCTATAAAGATGTTTGGCGTTCATATTGATATTTCTTTGCAAAGGAAAACTGAGGCAGCATTAGTGGAAAGTGAAAAACGATTTGACCTTGCTTTGAACGGCACAGAAGCTGGTCTTTGGGACTGGGATATGGTCAATAATAAAGTCTTTTTTTCTGTTCGATGGAAAAGTATGCTTGGGTATGAAGAAAATGATATTGAGAATTCTATTGAAGGATGGAAGCGTCTTTGGCATCCTGCAGACGCTTCGAAAATAGAAAAGGCCATGGATAACTATATAAATGGAATAAGCGAAAACTATGAGGTTGTATATCGTTTGCGTCATAAAAATGGCCAATGGAGATGGATTTTAACTCGAGGCGGTATTATAAAAGACTCTTCTGGCAATCCCCAACGTTGGGTTGGAACTAATCTGGATATTACAACGGAAAAAGAGAAAAGCGAAGAATTAGAGCGCTTTTTTAGGGTTAATCTGGATCTTCTTTGTATTGCTGATTATGATGGGAATTTCCTGAAAATCAATCCGGCGTGGTCAGATGTTATAGGTTATAGTGTCGAAGAAATTAAGCAAACTAAATTTTGGAATTTAATTCATTTTGATGATATAGAAGTGACCCTGAAAATTTTAAATAAGCTAAAGAATCAAGAACAAGTAATGAATTTTGTTAATCGGTATCGTTGTAAAAACGGAGAATATCGGCATATAGAGTGGCGGGCTCATCCTTACGAGAAGGTAGTATATGCAGCCGCTAGAGATATTACTGATCGTATTGAAACAGAGAAAAAACTTAGAGAACTTTCAACGCAAGACCCGCTTACTCACACATATAATCGAAGATATGTCTTTGAGCGACTTGAGGAGCTGCTTTTAGAGTTTAAGAGGGAGGGTACGCAGGTTTCCGTCGCAATGATTGATATTGATTGTTTTAAAAATATTAATGATACTTATGGGCATCAAGCGGGGGATTTTGTACTTGAAGATTTTGCAAAAATTATTAGTGAAACCTTGAATAGGACTGCTTTTGTTGGTCGATATGGTGGAGAAGAATTTATTGTTGTTTCCTCCGGCGCGGTAAGAGAACAGACCGCAAGTATTTTGAAGGAAATACGTAATAAAGTTTGTGCTGCTAGGCTCTTGTATAATCAAAAAGAACTTAAAATTACGTTTAGTGCGGGCATTTCGGATACATCAGAACATACTATAGATGTAGTGACAGTTGAGAAGATTATTAATCAAGCGGATGAAAGACTATACAAAGCAAAACAAACCGGGAGAAATAAAATTGTAATTAATTGATAAGGATGAAATAAGTACGGGAAAGTTCATTTTATTCGTAACATTTTAGAGTGTGTTTCCAGATAATGTGGAATGTTATAGTTTGGATTTTCAGTTGTATATTATAATCATGACTTGCAGGCTTGAAAATATACTTCAAGCCCCTGCAGAGGATCATAGGAACAGAGTAAACCGGCATAAAGAAATTCGAGAGCTAGGAAATTGCCTGGCTCTCATTTCTTATGCCCAAATTTAAAACGAGAGGAAGCGATCATCATGAAACAAGGAAGAACCATTTTTGACTTAGCGGAAGAACTGGAACGGCAGCGGAGAAACCGCAAGGATTTTGTAGCGGATACACGGAAACTGATGGTCAAGACGAGAGAAGGACAGAGCTTGCTGCAGGTTGTTTTGCCAGAGGGGGCGGAAGAGTTCGTGGTTAGTGAGCTGATGCACCGGCAACTAGGTGAGCGCCTACAGATTCCGCAAAAGTACTACCAGAAGATGCGTGGTGAAGATCCGGAACTTCTGGATTACAACATCAACCGCTGGTTTACCCGGCAGCCGGCCAGCCGCATGGTGCGGATTTTGGACGGAAAAGCCAGAGCCTTTTTGTCTGACCGCTATCGGCGGCTGGATAATCTGGAGCTGGCAGATGTGGTTTTCCCGTTCATTAAGGACATGAAGGGGGCGGAGTTGGCATCCTGCGAGGTCACGGAAAGCCACATGTTCATAAAAGTCATTAACAAACGCCTGCAGGCGGAGGTGGACGTTGGCGACGCCGTGCAGGCTGGTATGGTGATTTCAAATAGTGAGGTTGGCTTGGGCAGCCTTAAGGTGGAGCCGCTTCTTTTCCGTCTGGTATGTAAGAACGGTCTCATTGTCAAAGACTATGCTCAGAAGCGGTACCATGTAGGGAGGCAGATTGAAAATGATGACACTGCCTATGAAATCTTTTCCGATGAAACGTTGGCCCAAGACGATAAAACCTTCTTTATGAAGGTTCAGGACACCCTCAAAACCGTAGTGGACGAGACGCTTTTCCAGCTGTCCGTAGATAAGCTGCGCCAAGTCAAGCTACTGCCCACAGGCAACAACCCGGTGCAGACGGTGGAAGTGCTGGCAGATCGGTATCTTTTGAATCAGAACGAACGAGGCAGTATCTTGCGGCATTTCATTATGGCAGGAGACTGCAGCCAGTATGGGTTGATTAACGCTGTAACTAGAGCCAGCCAAGACGTAGATGATTATGGCAGGGCCACGGAAATGGAACGATTAGGCGGAGAGTTGTTGGCAAGCTCCGTTCTTGCGGTACCGTTGAAGATGGCGGCCCCCGAAGAAGAGCTCCGGCCTATGCAAAATATAACGCCCTTGGCGCTGGTTCGATAAACCAAATTTTACGAGGAGGTTAAGAAAATGTACGTTCATCAATGCTTCATTTATCAGGATGCAGAAGTGGTGTTGGAAGGAAAACGCGGGGCGGTGCATATAGTGCTCGAAGGAGGAAGGATGCGTTTGAGCGCATCCTTCAGTTATTCTCAGGCCAAAGTGCTGGCAGATAGCCTGCAGACTCTTTTGAAACAACTGCCTTTGCGCCTGCTGCTTAAGGAGGAAGCCGATTTAACCGGGGATATGGTGGCTGTAGCTACTCTGGAAGAAGAAAGTGAGACCGAAGAAAAAACTACAGGAAAAGGAGAGGATGCTTTATGCCAGCCCATGCGTTTATCTGCCCCAATGGAGACCAAGTCGCTATTAAAGATTGTTTAAATCAATGCCCACAGCCGATGCGCTGCATGTTCCTGCCCACTCTTCGCTCTATTGCGGCCTCTCTAAACCGGAACCTTAATGGAGCCAGCGTGACCGAACTTATCGCAGGAACAAGAGAAACCTATCTTAAAAAGATGACCAAGTATGCCGTGGAGCCCCAGAGCGTTCTCTATGCCTTGCATGGCAGCGCTGTGCATACAATGCATGAGCAGCATACGAATGGAAATATGCTCAGCGAGATACGCCTAGGAGATGACATTACCACCGGCAAGTTTGACCTGTATGGGCAGATTCTGGACGAAGACGAAGGCGTGCTGGGGGATTTGAAGGTGACCAGCTCCTATAAAATCATGAAGGCTCTAGGACGCTATAAGGTGGATGTGCCAACCGGTCAGTACTATGTCAGTGGTCAGAAAAAAGGACAGATGAAGTACCGTAAGGAATGGCGGGACGATGGCGTTAGAGGCGTAGGGGATTGGGCGATTCAGCTGAATTACTATCGGATTCTTCTAGAGCAGCAGGGCCTTGCGGTCAACCGGATGGTAATTCAAGCCTTATGCAGGGATAATAGCCTGCGTATGGCTGCTGAACGAGGGATTGATCAGGCGGTGTACCTTATCCCGATTCGCCGCATCCGCGATGATTGGATTTTGCGTTATATGCAGAAAAAAGCCCAAAACTTGAAGCGGGCGTTGGCGGAAAAAAGGCTTCCGCTTCGTTGCAGCAGCAAGGAGCGTTGGCATGACCGTAAATGCAAGGACTACTGCCAGGTGGCCGAGTATTGTCCCTATGGAAAAGTGTTGAAAATAACCGCCAGTGAAGCCAAGCCAGAGAGGCCGCCAGCGTAAACTGGCGTCCATTTGTCTTTCTATGATGTAGCGAAAAAGGAGAGTGTTATCATGCAAAAAATAGCAAGCAAACTGATCCAAGTCATGGCCGAGTGCAGTCAGATTCCCAAGAATGGGGTTAATGATTTTCATAACTATAAGTATGCCACATCCGCCGATGTCCTGGAAAAAGTCAATTCTGCCTTGGTGAAGCATAAGCTGGCCTCTGTCGTAACGCCGGAAGTGCTGCAGGCAAGCGAGGTGTTAAACAGCAAGGGCCATGCAGAGCAGCGAGTGACAGTCCGCGTGGCGATTACTCTAGTGGACGCAGAAAGCGGCGAGAGCGTGCTGCTGGTGGGCTTAGGCAGCGGGCAAGATGTAGGAGACAAAGCTGTGATGAAAGCCCAAACAGCCGCTATCAAGTATGCTTATCTCATGAGTTTGGCTATAAGCACGAACGATGATCCTGAAGCCGATAGCCGGACTGATGAAGGAATGCAAGATACGTCTAAATCCGGTTTGAAAATAAAAAGTAGCATTGCCGCTCGATGCAGCGATTGCGAAGTACCCATCACTCCGGGAGTGGAAAAGGTTTCGATTAATAAGTTCGGAAAACCATTATGTATGAAGTGCCAAAAGAAAATATCCGGCGCAGCCTGAACGGGAGTTTCTTTTCTGGAATTAGCTGCTTAAACGTACTATTTAGGTGGATTTAAACCCTATTCAGGCGACGAAAGCAAATGCTCCTTATGGGATAATAAAAGTACAGATCCTTTTCAGGAGTTGGTTGTCATTTACAGCTATCGTTACAAACAAATTGGTGCAAAAATTGCTTATTATCGGCGCTTGCGAAATTTTACGCAAGAAGAACTGGCACAGCGGGTTAATCTCAGTGCCAGTTCGTTGGGGAAAATTGAGCGCGGTAAATACAACAAGAGTATTTCGCTTACCGTGCTTATGAATATTGCCAGCGGGCTTCATATTGATGTACGAACTCTCTTGAAGTTTGAAGATGAGTAGCCTAGGGCATTAACCAGAGTCCAGAGGAAAGCAGGTTGTTTCCGTATGGAACGACCTGCTTTGCCTTTGTGATTCTGTATAAAAGCTAGAATGCAGAAATAAAAGTTGGAGGTGGCAGAAACGTGCAATGTGTCCTTGGTCAGTATAGTGAAAAAAGTTAAAAGGAGAGTGTTTGGAAATGGAAAAATTTGAGTTTATTAGTCAAAAGCAATTTCTTGGTTTTTTAGGCAGTTATGGAATTCGAGCTACTGAAATTACGCTTGATAAAGAGCAAAAAACAATGCACGTTTTTGAGTATCAACGTATGTCATTTTTCCGCAAATATGCAAAACGCGAACGTGATATCGCTATTGCTGATATTACACAAATTGAAGTAAGAAAGAAAATAAAGATTGGCACTGTGTTGACTATCCTAGCGGGTTTACTTGGTTTTTTCTTCTTTGGTACATATAGCCTGGTGCTATGCTTATTAGTATTTTTAGGCTTACAGTATAAAGAAATTTGGATTTCTTCGACAGTAGGAAATGTGAAGCTAAAAGGCGCCATAGCGACAGCCGACGTAAATCGTTTAGTTGAAATGTTGAAAGAACTGAATCCTCAGATTGCGGTGGCGCAACTGAAATAAATAAACGAGCAGAGGAGGCGTAACTATGGAATTGATTTTTATTGGTATCTATACGGCGGTTGCTTGGAACATGCTGAGTTCGTTGCAGCGTGATATGGGGATTACTTATTTTGGTACATTGCAAGACTATTTCTTTGGAAAGTTAGTAATTTGTACTGTGTTGGGGTGGCTTATTATCCCCTTTGGCTTGTTGAGGAAAATTCTAAAGTAAACAAAACGTATTTATTCAATGAGTTAAAGGTAATAGCGATGATTGCATGGACTTGTATTTCGATAGTGTCAAGGAATGTTCGCAAAAACCATCGCACTCCGAAATAGCTAAG
>MTLC01001046.1_pt1 | contig 20008 bp, 15 predicted proteins | sample 1982451 | NCBI WGS metagenome assembly MTLC01 (sample SAMN05710165, study PRJNA340218) | biofilm metagenome | isolation source: sample SPH anode biofilm adapted to +100 mV | place: USA | collected 2012-02-03 | reverse complement strand
ACTGCTGGATGAAGAATTTCGTGTTTTTAGTGTTTTTCGTGGTTAAATGTAACAAGCTACTATACGGTAAAAAGAGCCTGTATTAAAACAGATATACCCAACCTCCAAATCATAAATGAACAAGAAGAAACACTTAACACTTTTGCCTTAAACGACTTACCCTACTTCTCACCAATCTCTACTAAAGGGTACGGCCACTTTTAATCGAAGCCTGTGCACGTGACTGTACCTCCAGCTTTCGATAGATGTTACGAATGTGGCTTCGAACAGTATCTAAGCTTATAAATAGTCTCGCAGCTATCTCTTTATACAGATAACCCTTGATCAAAAGATCCAGAATTTCTTGCTCTCTGGTTGAAAGATTATACTCATCTTTTACATTTGAAGCGGGCTGCTGAAAAGACAACACAACCTTACGAGCAATCTCACCACTCATTGGCGAACCCCCATTCATAATATCCTGCATAGCTTCAAGAACCTTTTGCGGACTGCTCTTCTTTAGCAAATAGCCGGTGGCACCCGCCTGCAACGCCTGAAAGATAGTATCAGTATGGTCGAAAACCGTCAGCATCATTACATGACAGACAAAACCACTACTCTTTATGAGTTTAATAGCCTCAATGCCACTCATTCCCGGAAGATTAATATCCATTAAAACTAAACCCGGCTTCAGGATTGATAAGTTCTCAATCAATTCCTCTGCTTTGCTAAAATCTCCTACACATTTAAACCCTGAAGACGACTCCACCATCTGCCTTAGTCCTTCACGAACCAAATCATCATCTTCAACAATACAAACACTGTATACCTCTGCCACTTACAATCATTTTAGGGTAAATATTGACAAAGTTAAAGAGAAGCAAATGGTTGTCAATAACATCTTAATGGTATTTTTATTCGGGAATTGTCTATAATAGAGGTTGATCAATCATTCTGGTGACACAAACCTGCCACAAACAGATTCCACGTGTCTAAAATCAGGCTACTACAAAATTTCTAATGCGCAACCTTTACTTTCATTACGATACAACATCCGCTATCATTACCACTAATGAAATCAATCTCGCCACCAATCTCAGACATCCTCTTTTTTAAATTACCCAGCCCATTTCCTTTTCCCATTTTATCTTCCAGATCGAAGCCGCAACCATTATCACACCAGTGAAAAGATAAATAATCAGGTTCAAAATCAATGACTAAATCCGCCTTAGTAGCTCCGGAATGCTTGAGGGTATTATGGGAAATCTCTTTCAAACAGAGATAGACATTTCTCTTTATGTCAGAGCTTAACCTTAGATCGGGGATCTGCTCCTTCACATCGAAGTTTAGTTTAATTGCACTATCACTAAAGTAATTCCCTAAATAATGTCTGATATGCGCAACAAACATAGCTAGCGAATCATTCTTCGGATTCATTGCCCAGATAATCTCCCCCATCTCATCAACCAAATGATCGGCAATTTCACCTACCTCGTTCATCTTCTGCTTAAATTTCTCATCTCCGAGTTTATCGCGATCTATAAACCGACTTAGCATTGAAATACGAGTTAAACCAGCACCTATATCATCATGCATATCTCGGGCAATACGAAGTCTCTCGCGATTTACAGAGTCTGCTGCTTCCAACAAGGCGATTCTATTCATATAACGCACCCGCTGTACACGCCTGACAACATACACCACCACAAGAATAATAGTAACCATAAGAATTATTTGAAACCATAGAGTTTGCCAAAATGCAGGCTCCACTACAACATCAAACAGGCGCACAACCACTCCCTGAGTACCCAGTCCATCCCATGATCTAGCTAATAACGTATACCTGCCCGGAGGAAGCCTCCTGTACCTAAATAGGCCATCTTTTCCAGGCTTACTCCACCCGGCATCATAGTTAACCAACCAGAATGAATAGGATTGAGCATTGGGTATCAAATAATCGTAATTAGAAACCTGCCCTTCGATAGCCCCATTACGATAATTTAACCGAATCAATGGAATAGAATATGGGATTCCACAAGTGTATAAAGAATCAGCAATCGTTAAAGAAACTAGCATAGGAACAGGAGCCTTAACAGTTTTAAAAACTTCTTCAGGATCAATACAATTCACCCCCTCAATGCCTCCAAACCAAATATTTCGACCAACCTTCAGCGAAGAATTCCTATTGAACTCTAAAGATTGAATATTATTCTCCAATCCAAATCGAACAATATGCTCATTTCTGAAGTCAACACATATTATCCCGTTATTAGAAGAGAGCCATACTCTCTGTGAATCATCCTGAAGTGATTCATATAAAACTTCATCCTCCAACACCTTTAAATACTCAGGAAGCTTTATCCTTCGGCCATTCTCATCTATTAATCGTAATCCATTCCATGTCAGAACCCAAACCCCTATTCTAGTTTTAATCAAAGACTGTATGTTTGCATTAACAACAGGTTTATGATCAGCAAAGAAGTTCTTGGCTCTAACTTCATCCAATGAATTGACTACGTACAGGCCAAAACGTGTTCCAAGTAGATAACTACTTCTCATTTTAATAAGACAGGTAACTTCCGGGAACTTGACTGACCAAAGTGATTCCATTGGGATCCCCTTAAAAGACTTCCTATAACAATGGATATGCTTTCCATCAGTAAGCATCAAAGTATCCCCCTGGTTAACGAGGATCTTACCACTTGTCATTGCAATTGACTTAATATTACTTGTAACTCCGGATGAAGACTTACACCATAAACCGGAAGGACTCAATAACCAAAGTGAGCCATAATCATCAAGACTTAAATCATAAATCATCTCGTTATCAGGTCTCGCACCTAAAACAAAGGGCTGAACTACCTGACAATCATTAGTGACATGTAACAAACCTTTTTCATTTGAAGCTACCAGAACACCATCTTTATCCTTCTCGATAGCCCTGACAAAAGAAAGCTCAGCCCGTTTAAACCACAGAGCAGTCTGTGAGTATAATATTAAACCATCTGAATCGGTTCCCAGCCACATATTTCCATCTCTATCGCTGATAATAGTATTAAAAAATGCTTTTAACTTCTCATCCTCAGAGGTAATTAACACCTCCACCCTTGAAAAATTCCTGAGATCAGACGAACAATAGAGACGACTGTCAATGGTAGACAACCATAAAGTCCCCTGCTTATCAAAAAAAAGCATCTTCGCTTTTCTATTACCTAAAGATCCAATCCTTTCCGGTATCCCCTTCCCGTCTTGTTGATATAACACAGATTCACTGGCGAAAAGAATACGACCTTTTGAATCAACTGATAAAGCATCAACAGGGGATATTTGGTTAAATACTTTAACCTGGAGCCTATCTAAATCAGAGACATTCTCAATGATTACTAGGCCCAAATCTCCGCCGATAAAAAGCTGGTCGCGCAGAGTATCACTCACCCAACAATGCGGCAAAAAACCAACAGGGACAGTTTGATTGACCTTTTCAAGTGGTACTATATTACCTGATTTATTAACTGTACAGAAACCACTTCCGGGTATTCTTATGATTGGATATCCTTCCGGATAAGCAGCGAATAGTTGGGGATAAGACCCCTGTGAAGAGTATATTGAAGTAAAGATGCCAAGCAGAGGATTAAATTTCAACAAAGAGGAACTAGTGTTAACATAAAGATTTCCATCGACATCCTGAGCAATGTTTCTCATTACCTCATCATCCCTAAAGTTATCATCAGCAGGTCGTGGTGACCGAAAATATCGAAAGCCTTTACCATCAAAACTATGTAGCCCACCTCCTGTGGCTACCCACATCAAATGCCTCTTATCGAATAGGAAATCACTTACCATACTCTGTTTCAACCCATGACGATTATCAAACTTCTTAACTGAGATGATCATTGAAGGGGTTTCAGAAATCATAAAAGAAGAGACATTCTGCGCTGTAAGTTCAAATACACATAAAACGAGCAGAAAAGGAAGAAACAATAATGCTCTGTTAATAAATAAGATAACCTGATAAAAGTTGATCATCTGGAATGATTTCTTTCAATAATGTTAAAAGTAAAAGAAAAACGGAACAAATAGAATGATTTATTGTTTGTAGACCTTGGTACATGGAAAAACTCTAAAGCCATGAAAACGCCCTAACATCTTGTTACTTCAAGACAAAACTCAAAGTCAAATTAACAATTAGCCTCATGAATCGAAAATTACTCTTTTTTCTTTTGGTAGGATTAGCATTTACTCTTTTTGGAGCTTTTGAGACCATGAACCCCAACGGAGCACCAGCAGGTATGACAGGTTCACCTGGTGATGGGGATAACTGCACCTCTTGTCATGGAGGAACTGCAACAACGACTGCCAATCTTATCACCTCAAACATTCCGGCCTCTGGTTATGTACCAGGTACAACCTACACTATTACTGCAACCAATACACTCACGGGATCAGGAAAAATGGGCTTTGAAGTATCCCCTCAAAATGCCGCCGGTAATCTATTAGGTACTTTAACCGCTGGTTCAGGTAACAAATTAGTAGGTAGTGGCAAGTATGTAACTCACTCAAATGCGAACAGCACAACCAATAGTTGGACCTTTAGCTGGACAGCTCCGGTAGCAGGAACCGGTGCAGTCACCTTCTATGGAGCCTTTGCCAGAAACAAGCCGGGACCTGTTACCCTAAGCACCCTAGTTGTTCAGGAAGCAGCCTCTCTTCCAGGTGCTGCCGGCCCAATCACAGGATCTAACGTCTTATGTGCAGGAACATCGGCAAATTACTCAATCTCGCCAATCTCCGGCGCCACCAGCTACCAATGGAGCGTTCCTACAGGTGCAACCATCACATCCGGACAAGGCACAACGGCTATCGCAGTCAACTACTCTAGCTCAGCATCTTCAGGTGTTGTTTCCGTATTTGGTAAAAACAGTGCAGGCAATGGAGCCCCCTCTAATCTAGCAGTTACAGTGAATAATGTTCCGGCTGCACCCGGCACCCCCTCAGGCCCGGCAACGGTCGATCTGTTCAATGGTGCCTCCTCAGAATATGCTACATCCGGAAGCACAACAGCGGTTAGCTATGAGTGGTCGCTCGAACCCGCAGAATCTGGCTCGATTTCCGGAACAACTACAACTGCTACCGTTAGTTGGAATAACTACATCGGTGCAGCAACCGTTAAAGTCAGAGGACTCAATAATTGTGGTACCGGTAGTTATTCAGCCGCTTTTGCTGTTTCAGTTACAAACACAACTGGTATAGACAATTTATCAACAGAGACTCTCTCAGTTTATCCATCGCCTTCAAACGGACAGTTTACAATAAAAAGCCCTTCTCTGCCATTAGCAAAATGGAGCTTGATTAACCTCTCAGGTCAAACTGTTATGAATGGAGTGCTTGATCTTAACGGCATTGCCGAAGTCAACACTGAGGCTCATAAAGGGATGTTCATCATCCAGATTGAGAAAGACAACATCCGGAAAATTAGCAAAATGATCATTAAATAGAGTGAATCATTGATAATATTAAAAGCCGATACCTCAACGTATCGGCTTTTTCTTTTTACCCTGCCCATTTAGAATTCGATTCCATTGTATCTCTAGTATTCTCCTAATTAGAAGTCGCATATACTGTATCACTAGTCTTAACAAAGATTTAGCATAGTCATATCTAGGGTTTCTATATCTTTGCTCCCTAATTAATGGCAACAGAAATGACCAGCACTCTCACCTATCAACTGATGGACTCAGAGGGAAACTCTTTCGAGTTTTATGAAAAATTAGACTCATTTATATCAGAAATTCTTGAATACCATGACGTCTCTATCCATCTCTTTACAGCTGAGATAATCAATAAGTCGGGCAGTACTAAAAGTATAAGAACCAGGAACGAGTATATCTTTGAACTGCTCATGCTCGGAGTATTCTATGCTAATTATCAGAATACAATATCCAGCGTAAGGTGGCATAAACTTAAACTCTTAAAACTCCTTTATTCGATAAGGAGTAACAACCGACACTTAAAACCATCGGTTGACCTTATACGCGGAAAACTCATGGCATCCGTGATACCCAATCCTAAAAAGCATACCATTGAAGCATTTACATTCAATTCATTTAAAAAGCTAATTCTCTTTTTACAGGCCACAGGTGACTATAAAGAAGAGGCTCTAAGATTGAAAGACTGGGAAATTCTATTAGAGCCTATGACCTCTGAAGAGATATGTGCTTTCGAAAGTAGCATTAAGTCATTTGTTCTGTGGTTTCAATCAAGGGCTAAAGCCGTTTTGGGGAAATACACGCTAAATGTTGATCATTTCATTAAATCAAATAAAGATTACTATAAAAACAGAGAAGATAGACTTCTTTGTCTAAGAAAGGAAAACGAATATCATTTGAATATGATCGGAGCCGGAATCATGAATGATGCACTTCGGTCAGAATACTTAAAGACTAAGCGAAAGGTTGTCCTGTTACCTACCTGCATGCGAGGAGTAACAGACAAAGAGTGCAAGGCAACGTATTCAGGATTAGTTCGTGAATGCACCGGATGCCGGAGTGATTGCAATATAGGGATAGTAAAACAGACATTAAAGAAAGAGACACAAAGTCTCTTTCTAGTGCCACATTCTTCTGATTTTTCCAGATTCTTAAAGAAATGGAAAGGACAGACAGACACAGCTCTCATTGGAGTGGCTTGTGTGCCTAACCTAATAATGGGAGGATATGAGATGCAATCACTGGGTATCCCCTCTCAATGTGTATTTCTCGACTTTTGCGGGTGTGTGAAACACTGGAGTCCGGATAAACCAATCTCCACTAACCTCGATCTCAGTAGACTCTCTTTTATACTAAACCAATAAAACCTGTTGGTTTAGTATATTCAGGTCATAAGGGACAAAAACATTGTGAAACATCAAGAATTAGACTAAGAATAACAAGCCAGATGAAAAGGCAATAGAAAAGCCTCCCTTTCTACTAATTTGAAAGGGAGGCTTAATACTACCTAAGTAGTAAGGTTTTTATGATTTAATTCTCATTCCGTAGAAAGAACGGTAGACAAAGAAAAGACCAATAGCAAGGAACACCATTCCAATATAGGGGCCAGGGTTAACGCTATGTGTCTTATCTGCATGAACCAGTAGCTCAATAGCGATCTCGGCAGCGAGAAGACCAAAAAGAGTACTGAATTTAATGATTGGATTTAAAGCAACACTTGATGTATCCTTATATGGGTCACCTACAGTATCACCTACAACCGTTGCATCATGTAAAGGAGTACCCTTTTCCTTAAGATCAACCTCAACAACCTTCTTGGCATTATCCCATGCACCACCGGCATTAGCCATATACATTGCCTGAAATAGTCCAAAAACCGCGATAGAGATCAAATAACTGACAAAGAAATTCGGTGAGAAGAAAGCAAATGCAAGGGTAAGAGTAAAGATAACTGCGAAGATATTCCACATACCAGCTTGAGCATATTGAGTACAAATCTTCACGACAGCCTTTGAGTCCTCAATATCTGCCTCCTCTTTTTCAAGATTAAGGTTCTTCTTAATAAACTCAACCGCACGATATGCTCCAGTAGTTACAGCCTGCATTGAAGCACCAGTGAACCAATAAACAACTGCACCGCCAGTAATCAGACCTAAAATAACAGAAGGATCAGTTAACTGAATATTTAGCAGACTCTGACCATTAGATAAAATGGTGTTCTTCAAAACCAGGATAATTGCGAAGATCATGGTAGTCGCACCAATAACTGCAGTTCCGATCAATACAGGTTTAGCAGTCGCTTTAAAGGTATTTCCGGCAGAATCATTCTCCTCCAGATTATGTTTTCCTTTTTCGAAATCAGGTTCAAATCCAAAGTCACGCTTTATCTCCTCTTTGATGTTAGGTATCTGCTCGATACGGCTCAATTCAAAAACACTTTGAGCATTATCAGTCACTGGGCCATAAGAGTCAACCGCAATAGTTACAGGTCCCATACCAAGGAAGCCAAAGGCAACTAGTCCAAAAGCAAAGATGGCCGGATAAATACCAAAGAGGGTATTACCTGAAACAGGATCAGTATGAATGGTTTGGACGGTAAAGAGAGCAACGAACATCAGGAAGACCATAAGCATCCCTTTCCAGAAGGCAGAGAAGTTACCGGCAATCATACCACTTAAAATGGTAAGAGAGGCACCACCTTCGCGAGAGGCATTAACAACCTCTTGAACGTGTCTTGACTTAGCACTGGTAAAAGCTTTAGTCAACTCGGGAATCAAAGCAGCAGCAAGAGTTCCGCATGAGATAATGGTTGCCAGTTTCCACCAGAGACCCGGTTCAGCAGCCTCAAGTGCACTATTAGCAAGAAGCAGGTTGCTTACGCCGAAAGTTACAAGGATAGAGACAAGAGAAGTAATCCAGACAAGATTGGTTAAAGGTTGCTCAAAATTGAAATGATCAGCTTTCGCATAAAGACTCTTCGAGATCTTTTCATTGACAACAAAAGAGAAAACAGAAGTAAATACCATCAGTACACGCATGGCAAAGATCCATACGATAAGGTTAGCTTGAAACTCTACATTAGTAACAGCCAGGATAATAAAGCTGATAAGAGCAACACCGGTTACACCGTATGTCTCAAAACCGTCAGCGGTAGGACCAACACTATCACCTGCATTATCACCAGTACAGTCGGCAATAACACCAGGGTTTCTGGGATCATCTTCACCAATTTTGAAGACAATCTTCATTAAATCAGAACCAATATCAGCAATTTTTGTAAATATACCTCCTGCAATACGTAAAGCAGAAGCTCCGAGTGATTCTCCGATAGCAAAACCAATAAAGCTGGCACCTGCCATATCACCAGGAACAAACAGGAGAATAAAAATCATCATAATCAGCTCAACGCTAATAAGAAGCAAACCCACACTCATACCAGCTTGAAGAGGGATACTCATCACACTGTAAGGTTTTTTCCTTAAAGCAGCAAATGAAGTACGAGCATTTGCCAGAGTGTTGATACGAATTCCAAACCATGCTACGCTATATGAACCAAGAATACCCAGGATAGTCCATACCAGTACATTGATTACAAATAAACCGCGACTGATCTCACCGGCAGCAACAGCCTTAGGTTCAGCAAGAAATCCAAAATAGGCGGCAATAACAGAGCCGATGATTGCAAAAAGGATCATTAAAAACCGTCCTTGCTGAAACAGATAGGTTTTACAAGTGGTGTAAATGATATTAGCAACATCGAGCATGCTTCGATGAGCAGGAAGATTGCGAATCTGACGGAATTGCCAGAGCCCAAATAGTAAACCAGCGGCTACTATCAGAGTGCCCCATAATAGCAAAGTGTGTCCGTTCATACCAAGCGATTGGAAATAGGTGTCGCCTAAATCAGGGACTTTTAAATCGGCTTCGCTTGCCATCGCAAGGGCAGGCAAAGCCAATCCCGCGGTGAGTGAAATAAACTTTCTCATAGGTTATCTGTTGATTAGTGTTACCGAACAAATATATGAATCGAAATGTATTATCGTCATAGTTTGAAAAAAAATTTTGCCAAACATTATAACAAACTGATAAACAAACACTATCAGGTGCATGCTTTCTTAATGAATTTGTAGCTATAATTTTGTAGCTTTACATGCCCCAATATGTTTTATTTGTTATTTACAACCAATTTAACCGATAGGAACAACAAAAAACAGGATGGAAAAGATAAAACTTGAAATTATTGGTATGTCTTTCAGTCAGTTACAAAACGGTGCGTATGCATTGATTTTAGGGGAAACTGAGGGAACACGTCGTTTGCCTATCATTATAGGGGGTTTTGAGGCCCAATCTATTGCATTGGAGCTCGAAAAGATGAAGCCAAGCAGGCCTTTAACACATGACCTGTTTAAGACATTTTCCTTATCATTTGGGATCACCTTGAAAGAGGTTATCATCCATAGATTAGCCGAGGGTATATTCTATGCTTATCTTATTTGCACAGATGGGGATCGAGAGGTAGAGATAGATTCTCGTACCAGTGATGCAGTAGCACTTGCATTACGCTTTAAATGCCCCATTTACACCACACCGGAAGTTCTGGATAGTGCAGCGGTTGAAATGATTGATATTGATCCGGAAGAGACTGAAAACAAAGAGGAGGATTTAGACTTTGGAGAAGAGGACTTTGAAAAAGAGTTTATGGATATTGCCGAGGAAGAGGGAGACGAGGAAGAAGAGAGAAAAGAGCCATATGATTTATCTGAATTAACCAATGAAGAGCTTCAGATACAGATGGAGAAGGCAATCATGGCTGAATTATATGAAAAAGCCTCACTTATCAGAGATGAATTAAAGAGAAGAAGTCGCGGCTAGCAGTGATTTATAGCTCAATGCAGTCTGTTGTAGAGACTCTTTTTACATTTGTAGCAATAAACTAATCACATTTACACACGATATCCAATTACGCATGGAAAGATTTACAGGAATCATCGGTATTGCTCTAATCTTTGGATTGGCTTTTCTATGGTCAAACAACAGAAAAGCTATCAATTACCGCACCGTTATAACAGGCATTCTGTTACAGCTTGCTCTAGCTGTTTTCATTCTGAAAGTTCCTCTGGGACAAGATATCTTTTTCTTTTTAGGAAAAGGAATCAATAAGATTCTTGACTTTTCAAAAGAAGGAGCAGCCTTTGTATTTGGAGATCTAACCAACGTCACAGCAATCTTACCTGCTGGCATGCAACGAATGGGGATGTTCATATTTATCCTGATGCCTACCATCATCTTTGTTTGCGTTTTGGTAGCTATTGCCTATCATGTTGGAATCATGCAACGTATTGTCGCACTATTTGCTCGTGGCGTGCATTGGGTAATGCGTGTCAGTGGCAGTGAAGCCCTCTCCAATGTTGCAAGTGCATTCGTTGGACAGGTTGAGGCGCAAATCATGATCAGACCGTATCTATCAGGGATGACCCAATCTGAACTGCTTGCTTCAATGGCCGGTTCAATGGCTACTATTGCGGGTGGGGTTATGGCTATTTACATCTCCATGGGAGTACCTGCTTCATACCTTCTGGCGGCTAGCTTAATGGCAGCACCGGGTGCATTGGTCATCTCAAAAATCGTATATCCAGAAACCCAGGTATCAGAGACTAAAGGCTCTGTTAAGCTAGAAATAAAAAAGGAACAAGCTAACCTCATGGATGCCATTAGCCACGGCGCTTCTGATGGTATGAAAATCTCTTTGAATGTTATTGCGATGTTGATCGGGGTCATTGCTCTTATCGCTTTAATTGACTCGCTACTGGGTTACTTCGGTAACTTCCTCTCATGGACTGGTCTTTCGTTAAGCACTATTGGCATTGATCTAAATCATCTTACGCTTAAAGGGATCTTCGGAGCTGTCTTTTCAATCTTTGCCTGGACCATGGGCGTTCCCCTTGCCGATGCTCAGGCTGTAGGTAGTCTGATGGGTACAAAAATGGTAATTAACGAGTTTGTTGCTTATACCGACCTTTCTCCTATGATAAACTCAGGAATGCTCTCTCCTAAATCTATTATCATCGCTAGCTTTGCCCTCTGCGGATTTGCTAACTTCAGTTCTGTGGCAATCCAATTAGGTGGCATTGGAGCCCTCGTGCCAGAAAGAAGAGCCGATATTGCTAAATTTGGCTTTAAAGCAATGCTAATAGGAACGATGGCATCCTATTTATCTGCCACTTTAGCCGGCATTCTATCTTGATTCAAGTAACGACGGTTATTGTCAATAAACTTGTTGAAAGCACAAGAACGCCTATCTTTGTAATGAAAGTAAAAGCAAAGATTAGATGAATTATAATAAGTATTTTAGAAACGCTCTACTTCTGGTAACTCTTCTATTTGCTTTCAATTCTTGTTCTTTTAGTTCAAAAGACCAACTACCTGCTTTAACTGATGACTATCTCGTTAATGCTATTGGACAAGCGACCATCAGTACGGCCTCAACCAAGGTCTTCATAAAAGAAGGTTTTTTACATACAACTGAAATAAACACAGAGGCAGTGCAGCCATCCGGGCTGCCCTGCCTTTTTTCTATAACCAGAGTTCCATCTACTCTGATTAATGTTGGGAATATTAAAACGAATCTCTCATTAATTCTGATAGGACAGAGTATACCTAAAAACTCGGTTGCCAAAGCAATACCCATTGCCTTACTGACGCTAACAGCCAACAACATAAACGTACCAATTGTAATCGCAGTTCCGGCTGACCCCGCCAGAAGACTATTTCCGGCCGAAGACTTTGCTTCTGTAGAGATTAACCATCCGGAACTAATACATAACATAGAACTCTTTTTCACAAACCAGGATACACTATCTAAATCTTCATTCTTATGGCAGAGTGAACAGGAGGCATATAAACTGATTAAATCCGTTCGTGATAAAGAACAAAATCAGTATAATTGAGTTATTAATTCTATCAGTATCCTTCCTTAAAGCAAGTCGCGAAAAGAGGATAACAACTATTACGAAATAAGCATATAATGAAGGTATATAAGGAACTTCTTCATCACGTCCTGACTCATGGCGAAGAGAGAATAGATCGAACCGGTGTAGGAACCGTTGGTGTCTTTGGTTATCAGATGCGCTTTGATCTGTCTGAAGGGTTTCCTCTTTTAACGACCAAGAAGCTTCATCTGAGAAGCATTATTCATGAATTGCTATGGTTTATAAAAGGAAGTACCAACACGAAATACCTTAATGAAAACAAGGTAACTATATGGGATGAATGGGCTGATAATGACGGCAACCTTGGTCCAATCTATGGATACCAATGGAGGTCATGGCCCGACAAAGATGGCGGTGCCATTGATCAGTTGGCTAAAGTTATTGCTGATATCAAATCAAACCCTTTCTCTCGTCGCCATATTGTAAGTGCATGGAATGTCACCGATCTACCGGAGATGAAACTTCCACCTTGCCACATCTTATATCAATTTTATGTCTCAAATGGGACTCTATCATTGCAGTTTTACCAACGGTCAGCCGACATATTCCTTGGAGTGCCTTTTAATATCGCATCATATGCTCTGCTACTTACCATGGTGGCTCAGGTTACCAATCTTAAACCTGGTGTACTGATTCAAACTCTTGGCGATGCCCATATCTACTTAAATCACATTGATCAGGTCAAGCTCCAACTCACCCGTGACCCTTTTCCTCTTCCCAGAATGATTCTAAATCCTGAGATTAAAAATATTGATGACTTTAAATACGAAGACTTTCAACTTATAGACTATACCTCCCATCCTCATATAAAAGGAGATATCGCCATTTAACCTCCACCAGTATTGTTCTTCTTTTATAGTAATTGTAACCATTTTCGTTCCGGCAGAATTAACGTTTCGTAACCATTTGACCCAACACAACACACAAATATTTCTAATGATAAAAGAGTTAAAATTGATTGTTGCTATTGATAAGAACAGAGCAATTGGAAAAGACGGTGTAATGCCTTGGCATATTCCAGCCGATCTAAAATATTTCAAGAGAGTCACACTTGGTTGCCCGGTAATTATGGGTCGTGTAACATGGGAGTCACTTCATGTTAAACCCCTTCCCGGAAGATTAAACATTGTTATTACCAAAGGAAATATTGAGCTTCCGGATGGAGTACTCAAAGCTGACTCAGCAGAAAAGGCATTGGAACTATGCCCCGAAGACTCCACCCCTTTTGTAATTGGAGGAGCCTCCATCTACAAACTAATGCTCCCTTTAGTCTCTACTATGCACATAACTCATGTCGAAGGATCCTTTGATGCTGACACATGGTTTCCGGAGATAGACCCCATGGAGTGGCAAGTTACCTCAAGTGAGTATCTTACCTCCTCTAACGAGGCTCCCGCATGTCAATTTGTTATTTATACTAGAATACCTACTCATGAAACTACAATTTAACCCACTAAAAATCACTTCATCACTTGCACTATTTCTTCTTCTCGCATTTTCATCTTGCTCGGTTGAAGACAACAAATCAGGTGATATTAGCTATCAAAAGAGAACTGTTCAGGATCTTGCACTGGCTCAGACCCTCTTCAGAGATCTATTCAGAACAACCTACAAGATAGCAACCACAAACTATCTAGCCGACAGCCTACCGTGTAATCTTGATTCGGGAATCCTCTCAAAGATCACCAATGGTTACTCCTTAACCTACCCAGCAAAGGGAATTCGTTGTCCCGATGGAAAATTCAGAGCGGGATCTCTTTATATCCTGCCTGTCATCAACCAGGAAGACTCACTTATCATTCTACAATTGAGACCAGAGAAAGACTATACAGTTCAAGGGCATAAAGTCTCAGGGGATATTACTTTATATGTAATCAAGAATAACGACAAACCTGATGAACTCAACTACAAAGTTCAATCAGCAGTGATAGAACTTAATAGAACCTACTCCCCTCAGATAAGATATAACGCCGACCTCACCTTCATTCGTTCAACAGGAGAAGCAACACCCCTCATCTTTACAGATGACAGCTTTCTTGTCTTTGGAGAAGAGTCGGGTAATGGCCAACAACATGATCCATTTATTGTGACCCTGTCTGATACGGCCACACTTTACCCCTCTTCAAGGTACCTACAAGATGGATCAGCTAATATTGTCCTGACAGGATTTAATATTGATCGATTTAAAATTACTTATCCTCAAAAAGGGGAAACAGCAAATGCTATTAAAGCGTCTGTAACCAAGCTGAATGAAGACGGCAGTCCACTATTCTATCAAACCTTTCAAGTAACAGCAGATTATTAAAAGTCACAAAACGAGGTTAGCGGCCTAAGTCTTCTGCTTCTTCTTTTTAGCGGCAGGGAACAAAATATTATTCAATATTAGCCTATATCCGGGTGAATTAGGATGAAGATCAAGATCAGTTACCGGATCACCTACAAAGTGTTGGTAATCTTCAGGATCATGTCCACCCAAGAATGTCCAGGTGCCGTTCATAAACTCTCCATGAATATATCTGACCTCATCAGCCGATTTATTCTCACCCATAACAAGGACATTGGGCTTTAACCGGCTTTTCCTGAAAGCGGTAGACTGCCCCATAAAACCAGGGATAATCTGGGTGTGATCCTGACAAAGAATAGCGGGTACGACATCCCATTTTGCCGAAAACTCGAACAGAGTAAAGAAATCATTTTTCTCAGCGATACCCCTGGTCTGCGGATCAATATCTATATCACTTATTTCATATTCTGCAGGATTAGTACTAATCCTGAAATCAGTGAAAGCAAAACAATTGTTGTAATTAAGGCGACTTTGTGCATTCTGATCCATCGGATCACCATCAAACATGACATCACAGATATCTACTCCATCTGCGGCCAAAGCAATATCATAGCTATCGGGAGCCGAACACATTGCAAACATATATCCTCCACCAGCAACAAAATCGCGAATCTTCTTTGCTACAGCAAGCTTAAGCTGAGAAACCTTTTTAAATCCGTTACGAACAGCAGCCTCCTGCGACACTTTAACATCCTCCTGGTACCAGGCGGCATTCCTATATCGCGACCAAAACTTACCAAATTGGCCGGTGAAGTCTTCATGATGAAGATGCAGCCAGTCGTAAGTGGGTAACACACCCGCCAACACTTCATCATCATAGACTACAGTATATGGGATCTCGGCATAGGTTAATACAAGCGTCACTGCATCATCCCAAGGTAACTTATTCTTCGGACTGTATACTGCGATTTTTGGAGCCTTATGCAGAGGAACTGCATCCATATTCTGTGCCGGGTCAGCAATTGTATTTAAAATCGAGGAGGCCTGCACGTCGGCAAGCGATTCAGTACTGACACCACGTAATGCACATACTCCGGCTAACTGTTTAGAATAGGGAAAAAGAAAACTCCCACCACGGTAGTTAAGCAACCATTGTATTGTAATGTCTTGTTCTAAAGCCCAGTATGCCACCCCATAAGCCTTCAAATGATTTTTCTGACTGTCATCCATCGGAATCAGAATAAACGCACCTTGAGTCTTAAAAACAAGGATTAGCAGTAAAAATAGCGTAATAATCTTCTTCATGTCAGTTTCGTTAATTTCTCAATTGCAGAATGGGATACTAAAGATGAAAACAATCATCACGAATGAATATAACTCATCAACTATTCATGTGATTAAGCATTATCCCCTCTAAATGGAGGAACGGAAAAAAGCCGTTGAAATTATCTTAGAAAGGAGCCTCCTCATCATTCATCTTAGATGAAAGCGTAACAACCTGGGCTCCATCAAAGCCACCAGTTGGAGCCATCCTGTTAAATTTCGAGTAATCAATAGGAATATCATCCTCAAAGCGAGCAAACTGAGCAACGAAACGAAGCCTAACATCCGTTAAAGCACCATTACGATGCTTCGCAATAATAATCTCCCCTTTCCCCTGAGTTGGAGAACCATCCTCAAACTGATCGATTTTATAATACTCAGGACGATAAATAAACAAAACAATATCCGCATCCTGCTCAATAGCACCCGACTCACGAAGGTCGCTTAACACAGGACGCTTTGATCCCGGGCGAGACTCAACAGACCGGTTTAACTGAGAAAGCACCACTACCGGAATATTTAACTCTTTAGCCAACGCTTTTAATGACCTGGAGATGGTACTGATCTCCTGCTCACGATTGCCCTTACCATCTCCACCAACAGTCATCAACTGGATATAGTCAATCATAACCATATCAATATTATGCTGCTCCTTTAAACGACGACATTTGGCTCTGAGTTCAAATACAGAAAGTGCAGGAGTATCATCAATAAAAATGGGGGCTTCAATTAATGCGGTGATGCGAGAGTGTAACTGCTCCCATTCATAGTCGGCAAGATCCCCTTTACGAAGTTTCTCAGACGAAAGCTCACTTTCAGAGGCAACGAGACGGGTTACCAACTGTACGGCAGACATTTCAAGAGAGAAAACCGCAACAGCCCGCTTATGTTCCACCGCCATATTTCGAGCCATGCTAAGGGTAAGTGCTGTCTTTCCCATACCTGGACGAGCCGCAAGAACAATTAAGTCAGAACGCTGCCAACCCGAAGTAACTCTATCCAGATCACTAAATCCTGAGGGAACTCCCGTGAAGTGACCCTCCTGCTCTCTGGCCTTGGAGATCTCATCAACGGCCTTCTTTACCAAGACCTGCATGGTATCATACCCACGACGAAAGTTATTCTCAGAGATATCAAAGAGCTTAGCTTCAGCCTTATCCAGCAGACCTAAAACATCGGTTGACTCATCATAAGCCTCAACCAGAATCTCATTTGAGACCCTGATCATCTCACGCTGAATATGCTTCTGAGCAATGATTCTGGCATGAAACTCAACATTTGCACTCGAGGTAACTCTGGTCGTTAACTGCGCAACATAGAATGCACCGCCAACAGCCTCAAGCTCACCCATGGTTCGTAATTCATTTACCACCGTCACAATATCCACTGGCTCACTCTTGTGAAAGAGCCTCTGAATAGCCGAATAGATCTTCTGATGAGCATCCTTATAAAAAACCTCAGGCTTAAGTTGGTCAATAACAGCAGATAATGCGTTTTTCTCAATTAATATAGCCCCAAGAACTGCCTCCTCTACATCCAGTGCCTGCGGTGGCACACGACCACCTATGTCAATTGGATTTAACCCTAATGGGGTCGAACGTTTTCTCCTGTTCTCAGGTTTGTTACCTGCTGAATTATTCTTCATTTCATCCATGATGTAAATTTAGGGCAATCTAAGAGGTTAAGAAAGAAGAAAGAAAAAAAAAGTTAAGTCTTTCTCTTACAAGGCATAACAATTAAACAAACGCTAACTTAACCAATGAGTAACGTAAAAGTTAACTCATTATCCCAAAAAAGGACTCAATGGGAAAATAAAGTAATGAAAACAATATCTTTTCGTAAAAACGGTAGAATATTTACTCAGTGAACTATTTTTGCGTTGATCTTGTTAATCCCGGTGGCCATGTTTGACACATCGGCATTCAACATAACTCATGACATACATATCCCAAATTCAAACTACCTGAAAGTAGAAACAAACCCAAATGGTATGCATCTATACCAAACAAAAGAAGATAAAAGTAATAATCTGAATTCAAGGCATCTTGTTGTGACCGATGATGGTAGCCACACCATTTTTCATCGTGAGAGTGGTCAGCATTATCATTCAATACATGGGGCAATACAAGAATCAAGGCATGTCTATCTTGAAGCAGGTTTTAATTATCTGGTTGATAAATTCGATTATATTACCATTTTTGAAATGGGCTTTGGAACAGGACTAAATGCCCTGCTTATTGCTTCAGAAGCATGGAATAAAAAAATAAGAGTGGTTTACACAACCTGCGAGCTGTTTCCTTTAGAGCAAGAGATATATAAAGATCTCAATTATCCACAGTTTATTGATCCCCTTCAGGCCTCAACCTGGCTAACCAAGATGCATCAGACACTCTGGGATGAGCAAGCTCACAGAATACATCCCTATTTTTCAATTATCAAACACCACCGTTCAATAGAAGAGATGAGTTTTAGAGAGGAAACCCTTAGATTGATCTTCTTTGATGCTTTTGCCCCCTCATTTCAACCTGATCAATGGTCGGAAGAGATCTTTGATAAGATAAGACATGCACTATTGCCCGGATCTGTTCTGGTTACATTTGCAACAAGTGGAACCGTAAAAAACGGTCTTAGAAAAAATGGTTTTGATGTCACAAGATTAAAAGGCCCCAAAGGAAAACATGAGATGCTAAGAGCCACCTACTACTAGACACAACTGTAATGCAATATTACAATATGTAAATTTTCCACCAGAAAAATTATGTCTAATTTGAAGAGCTCGCAAAGAGTACCATTTCCGTAACAGAATCTAAACCTCTGGAGCCCACTTCCCTAAGCCTACAAAACTGAAAATCGTTACAGGATGAATTTTTTATCAGAAACATCCATAGGGTTAGCACAAAATACCTTGACTGTAATAAGAATACTCATGGAAGAGCCCATTACCTCAACTTGTGAAACCCACAATTATTTCGTCCAATAAATGGACAATATAAACCAAAATGAAACTCCAATCATTTTTAATGATAAAATGCTAAAACGAGTAAATAAAAAAAACTAAGTAAGAGAGTTTACCTATTAAGCTATGTCAAAGGTTGTTAAATTAGCTACCGCTGTCTCCTCCTCTACCAAAGTAGCAACAGGAGAACCAATCGGACCCTCTTGAAGCCACAATTTAAAGGCGGCCAGATTTACCTCTTCTCCCTCAGCCTCAACTATATACTCAAATCCCTGAATCTTTTTTACAGACCCTTTAATATTGAATCTGTAAGCAAACTCCATAACCGGAAATCGAAACCCACCCGAACTTTTCTTGAGAATGACCTTATAACGATAATGCCTTATCATCTTTTCACGAATTAGTTGCGTTGCAAAGATAGCAAACAAATTAAACCTCATTACATATTTCAGTAGTAATAATGGGAAATCCACAATATTTAACATATCTCTTCATAAAATTAACATTGTGAAATAAGGATATTCCCATATAGTGTAAAAGAAATATAATAAATTATTCATTTACCATTAATACATTTATCGTAGTTAATTGATTATTGCAACTTAACAGGACACTAGCTAAGTAAGATAGGCAGTATTCGAAATCAAATGCGCTTGAATCTTATAAGAGCCTCTCCGGTGCCTCTTTCGTACTTCTCTGATGAAGCACTAATTAGGTAATACCAAGTAAACAAATTCAAAGAATAAGCTCTCTTTGGAGGGGGTAATACTGTCACACTATTTAGCATCTGGCATCTGGCATCTGGCATCTGGCATCTGGATACTTGCATTTAGCCAGCGGCAAGAAGCCAGAAGCTAGTAGCTAATTTTTGAATTTTGAATCTCTCTTGCCAGTCACAAATACTCATGTTCCAATTCTCTAATAATCAGCATCCCTAACGCTCCCCTCTTATATCCCTCTTATATCTCTCTTATGCTTCTCTTATGTTCTC
>MTLC01000112.1_pt1 | contig 20240 bp, 13 predicted proteins | sample 1982451 | NCBI WGS metagenome assembly MTLC01 (sample SAMN05710165, study PRJNA340218) | biofilm metagenome | isolation source: sample SPH anode biofilm adapted to +100 mV | place: USA | collected 2012-02-03 | reverse complement strand
TTGGGGCAAAAGGAACAGGCGGGGAGTTCCTGGTGAGCGGGAGCAAGAAGGATTGCGTCCTGGCCGTGGCTAGGGGGATACGCGACGCCGTGGCAGCCCTTCCGAAGCTGTTGGCGAAGCGCGCCCAGGTGATGCAGCACCGGAAAGTGGGGACAATCAAGATGCTGCAGCTATTGCGGCGTTACCGGCTCACCTTCCACGAACTCCTCGACGCCTCAGGGAAATAACCCTTCACATCATCCCCCCTACAGTATCCCCTCTTCCCCCGGGCCTGCGCAGAAACGCTTCGGTCCGCGAAGGCGGGAGAAGGGCCCGAAGGACAGGCATGCCTCCATAGCATTTCATCTGCGAAGGGGTGGGCGAGGACCATGCCACGGAGAGAAAGCACATGTTTAACAGCGTCCAACATAAAGCCAGCAGAGCCGTGTGAAATGGCGCACATTGCCGTCAATTAGCGGCAACAGCCCCTTACGGGGCTCCATCGCAAGGGGCCTGTTTCGCCAGTTTTTATCACTATTCATATTTACGTTCAGTGTATACTGCCGGAGTTACACATTAATCCGTTGACGTCGTCAGCAGGCACCACATCTCACTTCTACCTGCCTATCGGGCATAGTAGCTGCATTTTGTTTACAGCCTCCGCCGTTGCCAGGTCATCACAGATAGGAATATCCGATGCTGCAGTTTAAAATGTTTTTAGCTTTCCTGCGGGAGTTGCTCTCAAAAAGACACCTCATACTGGAATTGACCAAGAGGGATTTCAAATCGAAGTACCTCGGTTCCTACCTTGGCATTGTCTGGGCATTCGTCCACCCGAGCATATACATCGCAATCCTCTGGTTCGTCTTTCAGGTCGGCTTCAAAACCCCTTCGATAGACAAGGTCCCTTTCGTTCTCTGGATGATGGCTGGAATCATCCCCTGGTTCTTCTTCAGCGAATCCTTCACGGCTTCCACCAACGCTGTGCTTGAAAACTCCTTCATGATCAAGAAGGTTGCTTTCAGCCTCGGGTTGCTTCCACTGGTGAAGATCCTCTCCAGCATGATCATTCATCTCTTTTTGATCGCGGCCATCATGTTCATGGCAATCGCGTACGGGTACACGCCGACCCTCCACAACCTGCAGGTATTTTATTATCTGGCCGCCAGCACCATCCTTCTGACAGGACTGTCGTGGCTGACTTCATCGGTGATCATCTTTTTGAAAGACGTGGGGCAGATCGTGAACGTGATGCTGCAATTCGCCTTCTGGATGACACCTCTTTTTTGGTCCGCCAACATGCTTCCGCCAAAACTGCACAACCTGATCAAGCTGAACCCGGTCTACTACCTGGTACAGGGCTACCGCGAGTCATTCATCTACAAAGTCTGGTTCTGGGAGCAACACCCCTTGTGGACCGCATATTTCTGGGCCGTGACCGGAGGTTTTCTCGTTCTGGGAGCGGTGGTTTTCCGGCGGCTGCGGCCGCATTTCGCAGACGTACTGTAACGGTCGAGGATGAAAAAGTGACAACAGAAGCAGCAGCCATCAAGGTTGAAAACCTTGTTAAGACTTACAAGTTGTACGACTCACCCGTCGACCGCCTCAAAGAGTCCCTGCACCCTCTGCGTCGTAAGTACCACCGCGACTTCAACGCGCTGAACGGGATCACCCTCGATATCGCCAAGGGACAGACGGTCGGGATCATCGGCCAAAACGGTTCCGGGAAATCGACATTCTTGAAGATCGTGACCGGGGTCCTCGCCCCGACAAGTGGTACCGTCACAGTGGACGGGAAGATCTCGGCCCTGCTTGAACTGGGCACCGGCTTCAACCCGGATCTCAGCGGCATCGAGAACGTCTATTTCAGCGGCACTCTGCTCGGCTACAGCCGAGAGGAAATGACCGCGAAGCTCGACGGCATTCTGGCCTTCGCCGACATCGGTGATTTCGCTCACCAGCCGGTAAAAACATACTCCACCGGGATGTTCGTGAGACTCGCCTTCGCAGTGGCGACCATCGTCGATCCCGACATCCTGATCGTCGACGAGGCGCTCTCCGTCGGGGACATCCGATTCCAGCAAAAGTGCTACCGCAAGATGGGCGATTTCAAGGATGACGGGAAAACCATCATCATGGTCACCCACGACCTCGCTGCGGTCAAAAAGTTCTGCGACTCAGTCATCTGGATCAACGAGGGCGGCATCCGAAAGGCGGGCGATGCCGAGGAAGTCGTCAAAAGCTACGTCTCCTACATGGCGTACAACGCAGAAGCGTCGGCAGCTCGACCTGAAGCTGCGCCTTCACAAGCTCTCTCCTCTTCCCCCGAAACCGGTACACAGTGGGACGACGTTACGGGCTGCTCCTCCTTCGGCGAAGGCGGTGCGGAAATAAAAAGGGTCGCCCTGTACTCTGCTGACAAGTCCAGAAAAATCACCACGGTGGAAGGCCGGGAAGAACTACTTTTGATGCTGGACGTCCAGGTTAAAAAGGACATCCTGGCACCTATCTTCGGCTTCATTTTGAACGACAGGTACGGGAATCATATCATGGGGACCAACAGCTACGTCCTGGGAAGCGGCGTGCGCCCTCTGAACAGTGGCGAGCGGATCATCGTAGACCTCAAGTTCGTACTGCCTGCGCTTATGAACGGAGAGTACATCTTTGCGATCGCCATTGCAGAGGGAGACCAGCAGAACCACATCCAGCATCACTGGGTACACGACGCATGCGTCCTGCAGGTCGCCAGCACTTACGAAGGGGCAATGATTAACTGCTTCGTCGTTCCTGAGGAAGCGGAAGTAAGCATCAGGGAGTAACCCTACCCCGGCAACATCTTATTCACATGGCGGAGTCATGATGTCATTCACCCCCATCGATTACAGCTTTTGTCTCGAAGAACCGGCTTTCCTGTCCGATGTGACGAGTTGGCACGAGCATATTCCGTTTGCCTTCTCCCTGATCCAGATGCTCCAACCGCGGCTTTTTGTGGAGCTTGGAACCCACAAGGGGGATTCCTACCTCGCGTTCTGCCAGGCGGTCGATGCTCTCGGCCTCTCAACCGTCTGCTGCGCCGTGGACAGTTGGCAGGGGGACCCGCAGGCCGGGTTTTACGGGAAGGAGATCTATCAGACACTGAAGGAATACCATGACCTGCATTACGGCGGCTTTTCCTCGCTGCGCAAATGTTATTTTGACGACGCCCTTCCCCACTTCGCGGACGACAGCATCGACCTTCTGCATATAGATGGTCTGCACACCTATGAGGCTGTGAAGCATGACTTCGAGACATGGCTGCCGAAAGTAAGCGCCAGAGGCATCGTGCTCTTCCATGACACGGCCGTAACGGCAGGTGATTTCGGCGTGTGGCGTTTTTTCCAGGAAGTATCGTCCAAATATCCAGCCTTTGAGTTCAAGCACTGCAACGGGCTGGGAATGATCGCAGTAGGAAGTGCGATTCCGGAACCTCTCCGACCGTTTTTCGACAAGGAAAATCGGGACAGAGGGGCCATAGCCAGTTTTTACCATGCGCTTGGTACGCGGATATCGTTCAGAAAGACAATAGGGCAACTTGAGACAAAAGCTGCCGAACTGGAACGGGAAAAATCACGTCTGGAATACGATCTCACTGAGCGGCACCAACAACTGCAAGAAGCCGAAACAGCACTCTCCCGAAACGCTGCTGAAATCTCTGAAAAGGATCGGCAATTGCAGTCCCTCTTTGAAGAAAAACAAAAGGCGTTGGCAGATCAGGAACACTTGTTCTTAAACTCTTTAAGTTGGAAGGTAACTGCACCTCTTCGGGCCATCTATGAGCTTTTACCCAAAAGCAGCAAAAAGGCTCCTGCGCCAGTCGTCGCCCGCACACTCGATCTAAGCATATTCCCCACTGATCACAAGCCCGAAGAGCCCATCTCCCTTCCCGCGTATGATAATCCAAAAGTAAGTATCATCATTCCGGTCTACAACCAGATGGATTATACGCTCTCCTGCCTTGAGTCTATTGCAGCCAATACGGATGGCATCGAGTATGAGGTTATCATCGCAGATGATGCATCAACGGACAGGACTCTCTCTATAGGAGATCAGGTTTCGAACGTGATCCACATCCGAAATGCCGACAATCTCGGTTTTCTTCGCAACTGCAACAACGCGGCACAAAGCGCAAGAGGGAAATACATCCTATTCCTCAACAACGACACGAAGGTCCAAAAGGATTGGTTAAGACATCTGCTGGCTCTTATGGATGCGGACGATTCAATCGGACTTACTGGCTCGAAGCTGGTTTACTCCGATGGCAGGTTGCAAGAGGCTGGAGGCATCATCTGGAATGATGCAAACGGCCGCAACTACGGCAGGTTGGATGACCAGACAAAACCTGAATATAACTATGTAAAAGAGGTCGATTACATATCCGGCGCGAGCATCATGATTAGAAAGACCTTGTGGGACGAAATAGGAGGATTCGATGAACGATTCTGTCCTGCTTACTACGAGGATACAGATCTAGCCTTTACTGTTCGTCACTTAGGGGCCCGCGTAGTTTACCAGCCCAAATCTGTTGTCGTTCATTTTGAAGGAATTTCGCACGGGACTGATGTCACTCAGGGAATAAAGAGCTACCAGGTTAGAAACAAGGCTCTTTTTTTAGATAAGTGGAAAGAAATACTTGCTGAAGACCACCTTCCCATGGATCAAGACCTGTTTTTGGCTCGCGACAGAAGCCGGGATAAAAAAACACTCCTGTTTATAGACTACCAGGTCCCGCTCTACGATAAGTTTGCAGGGTCTCGAACAAATTACATGTACCTAAAATTGCTAGTTGAGATGGGATTGAACGTCAAGTTTATAGGCGCTGATTTCCTGCGCATCGAACCTTATTCCTCAGAACTCAACGATCTCGGCATAGAAACATTAGACGGAGATTGGTACAGGCAAAATTGGGAAGAATGGTTCAAAGAAAATGGCGGATATATCGATTATGTTTTGGTGAACAAGCCTGACCCTGCTGTAAAGTTCATGGATGTAATCAAAAAGTTCACTAAAGCGAAAGTCATATATCAGGGACATGACCTCCACCACGTCCGACTCAAGCGAAAGTACGAGCTAGAAGGCTTGAATACAGACCTAACAGATGCAGGAAGATACGAACGAATTGAGAAAGAAGTATTTGACAAATCTGACGCCATTCTCACTTTCAGTTCAGTCGAGGAAACAGAAATTAGACGTCTTGCGCCCAATAAACCTGTCTACACCATACCTTTATACTTTTACGACAATATCCCCGAGGATGACCCGGACTTTAGTGAGAGGCAGGGCATTCTTTTCGTCGGGGGATTTGATCACACCCCCAATGCGGATGCTGTGAAGTGGTTTGCATCTGAGATACTTCCGCTGGTGAGCGAGAACATCCAGGACCTCACATTCTTTGTCGTTGGTGCTAACCCACCGGATGCTGTAAAAAATTTATCATCTGAGCATGTAAAGATCGCAGGTTTCGTTAGTGATGAAGAATTAGCAGAGTACTACAGAACCTGTCGGTTAGTAGTTATACCGTTACGATTCGGAGCTGGTGTGAAAGGCAAAACGATAGAAGCCATGTACCATGGTTTACCTATTGTGTCCACCAGCATAGGGCTCGAGGGCATAGCTGGAATCGAACAAGTCATAAAAGCTACAGATGATGCGGCGGCTTTTGCTAAGCAGGTAGTGGAAATGTATTCAGCGCCTCAACGTCTTGCATCGGTTGGTATTGCAAACAAAGTCTTTGTTAGGGAAAACTTCAGCAAAATCAAAACTTGTGAAATCGCTGAAAAATTTTTCAAAGAAATAGGTTAAAAAGATACGGCATTGAGTGTCACAGTTATAGGAATGTCCGTCCCCTAATACAGGCTATATGCCTCAAAAGCTGAACCTATACATGTTTATGGTATTCCGTGCCATATAAATACATAACAATGAAACCAGACGAGGAACCAAGGAGCGCAGGGGAATGACAATAAGATGTACACTTGGATGTTTGGCTAAAAAACTTTACCACGCCATCCCAATATCAGCTAAATTAAAAATCTCGATATCCCACAGTCTTTTTGCCTCATGCCCCTTTGTTTTCAGAAACACGCGTCCTTACAGAGACTGGTTAGCAGCGGGAAATCATCCTCGTCGGGTCAAAAAATGGAATTTTGGTGGAAATTTCAGACGCGCCCTAGCCCCCCCCCGTGCCCGAGAGCAGTATTTGAACCAGCTTTTTACACAAGCAAAAGGGCCAAGAGAGTATTCATCTGACTACATTGACTATGACCCCAACAATCGAGCACCGCTTGACTCGCCAGTAAAGTTGATCGCATTTTACTTGCCGCAATTTCATCCTTTTAAAGAAAATGACGAGTGGTGGGGTAAGGGGTTTACGGAGTGGACTAATGTATCAAAAGCGGTACCACAATTCGTAGGACATTACCAACCCCATCTGCCGGGCGAGCTTGGCTTCTACGATCTAAGGATCCCCGAAATCATGCATCGCCAAATCGAGCTGGCAAAACATTATGGCATCTACGGCTGGTGCTTCCATTTTTATTGGTTCGGTGGCAAGCGTTTGCTTGAAAAGCCACTGAATCAATTTTTGCAAACGCCTACGATGGATATGCCTTTTTGCCTTTGCTGGGCTAATGAAAATTGGACCAGGAGGTGGGACGGTTCTGAAAACGAAATTTTGATGGCCCAAGAGCATTCCCAAGAAAACGACTTGGCAATAATCAAAGAATTTGAATTATCATTCAGAGATCCACGCTACATTCGCTTGGATGGACGACCACTGCTCATCGTATACAGAGCGTCGATTCTCCCTGATGCTGTCGAAACCACGAAACGCTGGCGTGAGTATTGTGTTTCTGCCGGACTTGGCAACCCTTATTTGGTTGCTGCTCAATCTTTCGACATAACAGATCCAACGATTTTTGGTTTTGATGCCGCCGTTGAATTCCCTCCCCACCACTGTAATGCGCGCACACTAAACCAAGAACTTGAGATCATGAATCCAGAATACCAAGGAACTGTTTTCGATTATCGTGATCTTGCGGACCAGTACTGCGCGCGTCCGAAACAGTCATATCCAGTATTCAAAACTGTGTCACCAGGTTGGGATAACGAAGCCAGAAAGCCTGGAAAGGGCCATTCGTTCCACAACTTCTCACTTTCCAAGTACTCAGACTGGCTGACAAAGGCATGTACGGCAACCATTTCAGATAATGCCACCGAACCATTTGTATTCATAAATGCTTGGAATGAATGGGGGGAAGGTGCGCACCTCGAACCTGACCGTAAATACGGATACGGATATTTGGAGGCGACCAGAAATGCTGTAGCTAGTGCCCGTATGGATTTTGAGAAAGTCGTGGTAGAGAGTTTCGCCAAAGACATGCCAAATGCGTGAGCGTCTTTACTAGGTCAAGCAGTATTGCCCTACCGCGTGAGATTAATTAGATACCATCGACAATGAAATACTCTCAGGACCACAGAAACGTCCATTCAGTGATTGTGAGGACACGGGGTCCAAGCAAACGAAACAAATCCGTTGGATTTCGCGGGCTTTTATTACTAATAAGCATCTAGACAAAGCATGAACAAACGGTTGCACTCCTAATACGCGTTCTGACGACCTATTAGACAGACAAAGTTCAATTAAAGGAGTAATTTATGCTGTCTTTTTTTCGCGGCAAACCGAAGATCCCAACTTTAGGAGTCGTTTTGTGCGCGTTATACGTAGTTCTGCTTGTCATATACGGACTTTTGCCCGGCTATTTAAATAATCTGTCAGCAACATTCTTAATGGCTGCAAACACCAAGTCTCTAGTTAATCATGGTCTTTTCAACTTTGGCTATTGCATAAATTACGGTTTGGAGCCGGGGTACCCATTCCTTATGGGCCTCCCATTTATATATATCTCTTCGGCATTGAAGATCTGCACCGGGTTCACTCCCCAGGCAGCCAATGTGCTAACTGGCGCCATATTCGTTATGCTCGCCCTCTATTTTGGCTACAAACTCATTCAACACCTGGGCGTCAACCAATACTTGTCAGCCTTTATGGCGTTTGTCTACCTTGCTAGTTATATAAATTACGGCCAAGGTGGCTACCATTACATGATGTACGGATTCATTTTGTTGCCGGCTTACATATATTTCGACCTGATTTTGCTTGATTCTTTTTTTGTAACCCACAAGCCGTTAATGCCAACCATTATTTTCGCAACCGTCTTAAAAACATTTGTACTCTTCATGGACGGGTATTCTTTTGTCATTTCTTCTTTAGCTACGTTCGTTTTGCTTATTTTTTATATAACAAAGCACAAAGATCGGGCTAGTATATACAAAGCTGTGACCTGTTTTTTCAGTGCATATCTATTCGCAGTATTCTTGTACAAATGGTATGTTCCGGCACACGCTAATTACGCTCGAATGCCGATCGACTATTTCAGGGCTCAAGGTGTTGACATCTACTCGCTGTTTGTACCCGGGCAAGATCTATTCCTTCCCAGCAAACTAGGCATCGCATCTACATGGAACCCCGCGGCCTTCTATGGGGATGGCAGCAACGTTAGATTTAACTACCTAGGCTATTCTTTGCTGGGCCTCGGCATATGTGCATTTTTCCTAAAAGAAGTGCCGTTTCAAATCAAAGCCTTGGTCGTAGCCGGCCTGTTAGCCTTTTCTCTTTCACTTGGTCCCTCTCTTAAGATAAACGACCCCAAACCGCCCCTTTCGAAGTCGACCTTCACCCTTGATGACTATTTGATGAAGAAATCGGATGCGACACTTGATCTTCATACCGAGTTTATCTATAAAAAAGTGCCTGGCGTAAGCATGATGCGGGCTGTCCATAGATGGTTGCTGCTTTTCAAACTATGCGTGATAATACTAGCAGCTATTTCGCTCACACACCTTGTCAACCGGAAGCATCCATATTTGGCTTTTGGTTTGCTTTGCCTGGTAATAATAGAGACTATGCCAGACATACCCCAACTACAGGCCATCTACGCAAATAATTATGACATGAAGCGAGGTTTTGACCTAACTGTAATCAAAGAAGCACGTGACACAATACCCAAAGGTTCCAAAATTGTTTTTATATCGAATGAAAATGATTTTTTAGGTAACTACATATCGGCCAAAGCCGATGCAAAAGCTTACAACTGTGGTGGCGACAAAAATCAGGCCATAGCCATGAGTTCTTGGCCTAAAACCATTCTAGAAATAACACGTCATAATGATTTAAATGAGAACTCCTACCTTGCCTTGTCAAAAAACTTAGCTGACATTGTCATACTGCCGCATTTCAATTTAAGGTGGGATTCCTATAACTGGCCTCCACAAGAAAAACAAGGCTGGCAGGACATTGAAAAATCAATCAAGTACGATGATCCACGCTTGCGGTTCAACAAGACGAACTGGTTTACCCTCATCACTCTCAACCATTCAAAAGTGAAAGCCTATGAAACTGATTATACAAATTCCTTGCTATAACGAGGCATCCACCCTCGCCATTACATTAGCGGACCTGCCGCGTGAGGTCGCAGGTATTGACAAGGTTGAGTGGCTGATCATAAACGATGGCTGCACGGACAACACGGTGGAGGTGGCTAAAGACAACGGTGTCGACCACGTCGTTAATTTCCCTCGAAATTGCGGACTAGCTAAGGCGTTTCTTGCTGGTGTCGATGCTTGCTTGCGCCTTGGCGCAGATATCATAGTGAACACCGATGCGGATAACCAGTACTGTGCCGCCGACATACCGAAACTTGTCGCTCCGCTTCTCGACCGAAAAGCCGAAATTGTAATCGGCGCTCGCCCAATAAATGATATCGAGCACTTTTCTCCAATAAAAAAGATGCTCCAACGATTTGGAAGCTGGATAGTCCGCATAACAAGTACCACTGACACGCCTGACGCCCCAAGTGGCTTCAGGGCCATGAGCAGAAACGCGGCAATGCAATTGCACGTCTTCAATCAGTACACCTATACGCTTGAGACAATCATCCAGGCCGGGCAAAAAGGTATAGTCACAACGTCGGTTCCAATTCGCACCAATGCAGACTTGCGCCCCTCGCGCTTGGTGAAGAGCATATCCAGCTATGTAAGGCGCTCAATCTTCACCATTCTCAGAATATTCATGACTTACAAGCCACTGCGTTGTTTTGCCATACCTGGTGCTGTCAGCTTTAGCCTTGGCCTTGCCATCGGTCTGCGCTTCATGTATTTCTACATCTCCGGAAACGGTACCGGGCACATACAATCTTTGATCCTTGCAGCTCTTTTGCTGGGAACAGGCTTTTTCCTGGGAATAACTGGCTTATTGGCCGACCTTATTTCAGTAAACAGAAGACTTCTGGAAGATATCGATTATCGGCTCAAAAAGATCGAGCTTTCCAAACCGGAGTGATCAGATGATGCCCTCAGAGGATCAGGTTATAACTGAAGATGGAGTCATAGCGGGCAATTTCTACGACAAATATGGCTCCTCGAATCCGATTGCCAGGTTTTTAATGCAGCGTTTTTTTGCGAGCGTAGAGGGTCTTGTCGGCCTGACGGGCGCGCGTGTTATTCACGAAGTAGGTTGCGGCGAAGGACATCTTTCAAGACGACTGGCAAATGCAGGATATGCGGTCAGGGGATCGGACTTTTCACGGGCAGTAATAGCAAAAGCTGAAGCTTTGGCCCGGAGAGACGGGGTAGATACGGCATTCAAGGCGTGCTCCATCTATGACATGCAGCCCGAAAACGATGCAGCCGAACTCGTCGTATGCTGTGAGGTGTTGGAACATCTGGAGTCCCCGCAAAAAGCACTCGAAATCCTGGCCGGGCTTGCTACTCCATATCTGCTGGTCAGCGTCCCGCGTGAGCCTTTGTGGCGCATGATGAACATTGCCCGTTTCAAATACGTCGCACAGTTGGGTAACACCCCGGGGCACATACAACATTGGTCCCGAAAAAGTTTTCTTAAGTTTCTTTCCAGCACCTTTGATATCGTTCGCGTAGAAACACCCACCCCATGGATTGTGGTGCTGTGCCGTGCAAAGCAATCAGACTAAAGCATTATTCAAACACACGACCAGGGTGCTAGGATCGCTCCTCGTTCTTCTTTCTGCGTGGGTCGTAGTAAGTAAGCTGTATGCAAACTGGAGCAAGATCTCGTCCCTTGAATCTTGCACCCCTATAGCATTGTTAGTTGCTCTTGGGGCCGTTGCCTATTGCATCGTATCATTCCTGCTCCCCTCCGCCTGGATCATCCTCATTCGGAACCTTGGCGCCGAGAACTACTCTTCCGCCTGGTATTCGATATACGCACGGACGCAGATCGGCAAATATCTCCCGGGAAACGTGTTCCACTTTGCCGGGAGACATCTCATGGGAAGAGATCTGGGTGTCAGTCACAGCGCCTTAGCAGGAGCTACATTTTTGGAGGCTGCAGGCCTTGTGGGGGGAGCCTGCACCGTGTCCATTATAGGCGGGCTTGCTGGAGGGAGCGAAGCATCAAATGCTTTTCGTGCGGGATACTTTTTGGTTCTTGCCGGGGTTCTAACACTTCCCTTTACACTGAGCTGGATCTTGAGACGAAGCAGCCTCCAAAACAGCCTCAAATTACCGGCCGGGTCTTCAATTGGTCTTCTGAGGGCTATGGCTCCTTCATTTCTGCGATACATTCTGTTTTTCTTAATGTCCGGCGTAATCCTCCTGGCTACGTTGACTTGCCTGTCAGGCTGGAAGGGACTCGAGCTGGCAGGCATTACAATATGCACCTACGCCGCCTCATGGGTAGCGGGATACATCATCCCCGGGGCACCCGCATGGGTCGGCATACGCGAATCGATACTGGTCCTGTCATTGACAAGCCTGATAGGAGAACCGCAAAGTCTGGCGATCGCGCTTATCTTTCGTTTTATAACGGTTACAGGAGACGTTTTATTCTTCTTATCGTCTTTTAGGGCCCCGGCCACGAATTTCACATCGGGCGAATAGCAATTTCGTTCTCGGCCCGCACCACGACAAGCAGGCGGCTGGCACCGCTCACTTTAAGGTATAAATGTCCAAATTACAGTCTCTACTCAACATCACCCTGCATCCTCTGCGATTCATGCGCTCGGTCGACAGCAACACCGTCCGCCTTGCCTTCAAGCACATCAAAAGAGGCGATTTCAAAGGATTATTCTCCGGGTTCGAATATTTCATCGGGAGGGTATCCGCTACTACAGTTTTTCGACCACTCCTTTTGCACGGCGCCATTTCATCCAATACCCATCTGACCGTTCCGCCCAGTGAGACACCAACGGTGTCCATTATCATACCAGTGTACAACCAGTGGGAGTTCACCCATTCATGCCTTGCCTCAATCATCGAGCACAGTGCTGATGTTGAATATGAGGTCATCATCGCGGACGATGTTTCCACCGATCGAACCGTTGAAATCGACAAACTCGTAACCGGCATAAGCGTGGTACGAAACGCGACTAACCTCGGCTTCCTGCGAAACTGCAACAACGCGGCAAAGGCCGCCCGGGGGAAGTATCTGCTGTTTCTTAACAATGACATCAATGTCCAACCGGGCTGGCTCCTTCCACTTGTTGCGCTGATGGAGACCGACCAAAGCATCGGCATAACCGGCTCTAAGCTTGTATATCCGGATGGGCTGCTGCAAGAAGCAGGTGGCATCATATGGAACGATGCATCCGGCTGGAACTTCGGCTGGAGAGACAATCCCGAGAAGCCTGAATACAACTATGTGAAGGATGCCGACTATATCTCAGGAGCCAGTATCATGGTGCGGCGCGATCTGTGGGAGAAGGTCGGCGGCTTCGACGAAAGGTATGCCCCGGCTTATTTCGAAGACACAGACCTTGCCTTTCAGGCCCGCAGCCTTGGCTACCGAGTCGTATATCAGCCCAATTCCGTGGTCGTGCACTTTGAAGGGGTATCTCACGGCAAGGATTTGGCCACAGGCATCAAGGCTTATCAGGAAGTGAACAAGGAAAAGTTCCTGGAACGTTGGCGAGAAGTATTACTGCGTGACCATTTCCCAAACGGGCAGGAGGTGTTTCAGGCCCGCGACCGTAGCAGGTACCGTAAAACCGTCCTCGTGATAGACCATTACGTCCCGACCTACGATAGGGACGCAGGCTCATTCTTCATGTACAGCCTGCTCAAAGCACTGGTTGCTCTGAACTATAAGGTCGTCTTTTGGCCGGACAACCTCTTTGCGCATCAGCCCTACACCTCCGTTCTCCAGCAGATGAACGTTGAGGTGGTCTACGGGTCGCACGATCTGAACGATTACCTGAAGCAATTCGGCAAATTTTTCCAGGCAGCCATCCTCACCAGAAACCATGTAGCTATCAAGTACATCGACGCCGTGCGACAGCATATCCCGAAGGTAATCTATCATGACCCGGACCTCGAGTTCGTACGTGAAGGGCGCCGTTTCGAGAAAGAGGGAGGGAGCTTAAAGGAACTTGCGAGAATAAAAGAGCGCGAATTCTACCTGTTCCGCAACTGCGACATAATAGGCATCCACAGTCCCGTCGAACGCGACATCATCTTAAAGGAGTTGCCGGGTGCTCGTGTCGAGGTGATCCCCCTGCCGGTAAACGACATCGACGCATCCCAGGCTCCTTACGATGCACGAAGCGGGCTCCTCTTCGTGGGTGGGACGCATCCGCCGAACGTGGATGCTCTACGCTACTTCATAGAACAGATCCTTCCCATGCTCGACAAAGAAATCCCGGGCATAAGATTGACGGTTGCCGGTGAGGTTTCACAGCACGAGCTTAAGGGACTCGATCTCAGCCTGGTCGATTTCACCGGCTATGTGAGCGACCTTCGACCACTCTTCGAGAAAGCCCTCGTCTATGTCGCTCCACTTCGTTTCGGGGCGGGGATCAAGGGGAAAATCATAGAAGCCGCCAATTACGGCATTCCTGTTGTGACTACCTCAGTCGGCGCGGAGGGGATCGGCTTGATTGACGGGGACAGCATCATGATAGCGGATACCCACGCCGACTTTGCGCACGCCGTCTCGGATTTGCACCGCAACCAGCAACTATGGGAGAGGATCCGGGATAAGGGAAGGGAGTTTGTCACGTCCAACTTCTCGCAGACAGCTTTCCAGGGAGTGGTTGGGAAGATCATGTCAGAGCTTTGCAACGACACCGTTTCACGGTCGACTGCTGCTCCGGTAAAGTAACGACATAGCTGTAAAAACAAGAGGCTTAACCAAGATATGGGTGTAGTGAGGCAAACAGGCAGGAAACTTTAGCATCAAGTTAAACCTGCCCGACGAGGGGCAGGTTTAATCATTTGAAGGCAGCAAAGAACCAACCACACTAAAAAGGCGGTAATGCTCACAGCACGGTACACGTTGAGATTAGGGAACTCAAAGTGTGCAATCATTCGGTATCTTCCTGAAGGCAGTTCCCACGCTCTTAGCCCTTCCCCTACACTCATTGCAGGTATTTTAAGTACCGAGCTGGATGCTCTTAAATCAGCCGTCCATCCTTTAAAATACATCTCATTCTCCACCATCAACCGCGGACTGTCCAGAACTATTTCGTAGACAATATCGTTGATGCCGTAAGATATTTGATCGATGCTCTCACCTGGTGTCAAAGGGGCAGGAGCGCCATTTCGCAGCAACAGGAGACTCCACGGGCTGATCATGATCTCTTTCGTAAGAGGATGCTTTTCAATTTCCTCTCGCGCCGTCATCTTCGTGCCGCCGAGGTCGGAAGTCATATAGTTAGCGGTAAGATACCCCGCCCAGGCGAACAGCAAGTGGTCCGCTGCGTCAATGCGCCGCGGACGTGAGTGCGGCGGGTTTTTAATTGCCTCATAGATGGCAAGCTTTCTACCGGGGCCAAGTGGATAACCGTAAGCCTTGTAGCCTGAATAGGCGTCTTTATCACGCCAGGTGCTCATCGTAACCCCACGCCTGTGCAGTTCTATCTTAGGAAGCACCCTGAGTCCATCTCCCAAAACAAGAAGTGCAAGGATGAGCATTGCTGCTTCAAGGGGTAACCAGCGCTTCACGCCGACGGTAAAAAGCACGATAAGGGTCAGTATCGTAATTACCAGAAAGGCGGCAAATTCCAGCGATGAAACCGAGAGCAGAGGATCGATAGTCGCAAAATAATAGTATCCAGAACCGACGAAGACTATTGAAGCCAACGCTTTACCAAGTAAAAGTGGCAAAGCCTGGGGTGCATGAGATAACGACCTCAAAGCTGTCGCGGCGAACAGTATGAGGATTATAGCGATGAAGATACGGTAGTCGCTCGTCGGGAACCTAGAGTAATTCAGTGGAGGCAGTAGTTTTGTCATGAGGGTGAAGAAGGGGCTTCGCGGGCCAGGCACCATCAGCAGTGCAAGGATCAACAGCACAGCCTCAATCCAATACTCTTTTACTTTCCGAAACGTCAGGAAGAAACACAGGATCACTGCCGGCAAGGTGATGTAGCAGGAAGTCATCGAAATCTCGCCAGGCAGCGACGCATTTGAGAGGTAAAGCGTTGGTATCTCTGCCAGCCATAATCCCATTTTATGGATTGTGGCAGATGTCTGCTCTCGAGTAAGGCTTGCCTTCTCCACCCAGGTCGGCCCAAGGTGGATGATGGACATGGCAAGCCCTGTAACGGTAAGCAGCAAGGCGGGAAGGGCTATAGAGCCGGATACTGCGAAGGACCTCGAAGCAAAGTAGCTGAGACACGTTTGCAGCAAGACATAGATCGCAAGCATGAAAAGCCCGGAGATGAAATTTCCGGGGTATCCCCCGGTTGCCATCAGGTAGATAAAAAGCGGAATGAGCAGGTTCCTCGGCTTATTCCCCAGAAGGTATTGCTGCCAGAATGGTCTGCAGTTTGCCTCGGTCTGTCCAGTTTCGAAGGAAAAGACGAACAAAAGCCAAGGCATGAAGGCAAAGGCTCTTATGATGTCGACATGTTCGGCATTGGAATAGAACCCCCCGAAGAACTGGAACATGAGGGCACCGATCAGCGGTATCATGCGCCCACCCAATTTCAGCCGGAGAAAGAAGAACATTCCGACGCCACCGAAAAGAACGTGCAAGCACTGCAATATGACGGCGGCTGTGAGAGTAAACGGCAGGCCGAGAGCGGGAAAAAGCCAGAGAGGTGGATAGTAAATCCCTGACTGAAGGTTCAAAGCCAGAGGGTACCCCATGGCCTGAAAAGGTACCCATTGCGGGAAAACGCCCTGATCCACGGCAGAGGTCCAGAATGCGGCAAACCCGTAGTAAGCCTGCCCGAAATCCCAGGGGAAAAGATAGTTGTTGAAATAATGCCCGCTAAACACCAGCAGGTTCTGGATGGTGAGTATCAGCAACGGGATGGCTACATCCCCAACTTTTCCATTACGCAATTTCATTTCAATGTACCTTTAACGCGGATCCTAGCCCTGCACGCACTTATTGGGAAGGTAAGAGAGATATTCCTCGTAAGACCGGATATAATCCTCAGGATCATAGGGGTGAGATGCGTAAACCGACAAAATGGCATCGTGACTGAATTTATACTGGATGCCCCAGACATTTGGTGGCAGATAGACTCCGGCGGACGGACTGTCGAGCACTACTTCGCAGGTGTTTGTGCCATCGTCGAGCACTATGCTGACCTTGCCCCGGATAACCATCAAAAACTGGGCACAGACCTTGTGCGCGTGTTCACCGCGAACCTTCCCTCCAGGGACGTTGAAAACCAGGAAATGCCGCGTCGGGGTGAAAGGGAGGTCTTTTCCGAAATCTATCGGGGACAGTTCTCCTCTCATGTCCAAAAAACGCGGCAGAGGATAAAGCGTTGCCCCGCTAACCTGAAGTTTCAACGGCTCTGTCACTGACTGCAAGTCGGGCACTCCTGCAGTGAATTTCCTGACCTTCTCTCCGCCCATGTTGATGTAGCCGCTTATCGTTGCTGGGTTTCCGGTGACAATGGCGTTAGGCGGGACGTTATTCGTCACCACAGCCCCCGCACCGACCATTGCCTTCGCACCGATCTTCAGTCCCGGCAGGATTGTCGCATTGGCACCTATGGACGCGCCATCGCCAATGCACGTTTGAGCGAAAGCATCCGGGTACTCCTTGGATCGGGGGAAGGCGTCGTTGGTGAAGGTGGCGTTTGGGCCAATGAAAACCTTGTCGCCTATGCGCAGGCCGTCCCAGATTTGCACGCCACATTTGATGGTCACGTCGTCGCCAATGATGACATCATTTTCGATGAAAACATTGTCGCAGATGTTGCAGTTCTTGCCGATTTTCGCCCCCGGGAGCACATGGGCAAAAGCCCAGATCCGCGTCCCACTGCCGACCTGATTGCTTTCACAGATGCCCTGAGCATGCACGAAGAAGTCATCCATGTCTCAATCCTTCCTGTTAAATTCAGTGTGGTTCTGGACCAGGGCCAGCGGCCGTTTCTTTGTATTTTCGAAGGCCCGCCAAAGATAGGAAGCTATGATCCCCTGGGTAAACAAAAGAGTGGAGGCAAAAAAGACCTGCAGCAGAATAAGAGTCGTGTAACCCGGAACCTCTATATAACCAAGGAGATGGGCCAGCAACGTCATGCCCCCGAAGAAGAAGGATACAGCCACTCCAATCCCACCGGTCCACAGCAGGATGATAACCGGGAGCTCCGAGTACGAAAATATGCTGTCAAGCATGTACTTGAATCGGGAACGAAACTTCCACGCACTTTTGCCTTTCTCGCGCGGTAGCCGCCGGTAGGGAATGAACTTCCGTCTGAACCCCACCCAGAACAACTGCGCCACAAGCGAAGAGTTCGGCTCCGAAATGGACAGAATCGCTTTCCTAACCAGTTGGTTACAGCCGAAAAGGTCGACGCCACCCTTAGGCATATCTGGAGAAACCAGTTTCCGGTAAAGAGCCCAGAAGGCGGCCGAGCACAGGCCGGAGATAAATCCGTCGTCCCTTCCCGTGCGCATCCCGAAAACCACATCGGCCTCGCATTGATCCAATACTGCAAAGAACGAGGTGATCAATTCTGGTGGCTCCTGGAGATCGGCGGCCATTACCGCGCAGTATTTGCCGCATGCCCGTTCGAGCCCTATCCGGATGGCGGCAAACGATCCGTAGTTTCTGGAAAGCGCAACTAGTTGTGATGGGAAACTCGCTCGGGGAAGAGCCTCATAAAGTAAGGCATATGAATGGTCCGGCGATCCGTCTACGACGAAAACGACTTCCATCTCCCGGCCGACCGACTCGTGCAAGCACGTGAGAGCCATCAGCAGATCTTCGATGTTTTCTTCGTTTTTATAGACGGGAATAATAAGGGAGTAATCTGGCGTGAAATCGCAACCGTTCATTCAATTTCCTCGATCAGCTGTTTGCTTGCAGTGCGCTCACCACAAGCGATATTTCATCTTCAGTCATCTCAGGGAAACACGGCAGCGTAAAAATCTCATGGGATGCCGCGCGACTTTCGTGCAGGTCGTGAACCACCATCGGCAAGTCTTTCTGACTGGGCTGGTCACAGTCGAGGATGGGGTAGTGGACATCAGTCGTAACGCCTGCCTCGGAAAGGAGAAGTCTGATACGGTCTCTTTCTCGATGACGACAGACAGCCAGATGAGCAACGAATGCGGGGGAGTCGGTGTGCCAGGAACTGAACACCTCTGAAGCGGCGGACCGGTATCGGTGAACGATTCGGCGGCGCTTCTCGTTCCAGTCATCCAGGTGGGGAAGCTTGGACAGAAGAATGGCTGCTTGTATTTCATCCATACGGCTGTTTCTTCCGTGAGAAAAGGTGCTGCAGTAGCGTTGGGACCAGCCGTACTGGCTTAGCGCTCTGATCTTGGTCCCAAGATCTGGGGTGCGACACGCAATGGCCCCGCCATCTCCCATAGCGCCCAAGTTCTTCGTCGGGTAGAAGCTGAAGGTCGCAATATCTCCGCAGCTCCCGGCACGTTGCCCGTTCAACAACGCTCCGTGTGCCTGGGCGCAATCTTCGATAATTACGACATCCTTCCGGTCCATGGCGGCAAGACCGGCGCGGAAAGCTTCGACGTCTGCCATGCGCCCGTAAAGATGTGTCACCACGAGTGCTGCGGTGTCCTTTGTCACGGCGGCAAGGGCATGGTGCAGGGACATGAGGAGAGTTTCAGAATCTATATCGACATAGACCGGTGTCGCCCCAGTTATTCGGCAAGCGGTAGTCGTGTAACCACCGGCATTGGCCACAGTGATGACCTCGCGCCCCTTTGCCCCCGATGCTACCAATGAGATTTCAAGAGCATCAGTCCCATTTGCGACAGTTATAACAAAGGGGACGTGACAGTAAGCCGCAAAGCTTTTCTCAAAGCTATCGACACTGGTGCCGAAAAGCCACCGTCCACTGGTCAACGCTGACTTAACAGCTGAATCTATCTCAGTTGCCAACTGCTGATATTGTCTAAGAGGTGCTTGTAAAGGAACAGGCATGGCGCGTCCAGTTTTAATATATTTTTGTTGGCCACCACTAAGTTTGGCCTCTCCAATTAACACACAACGATTAATTATAAAAGGGCACTATTGACCACATTTATGAGCTGAGTCAGTCAGTTGAATCTCCTGCAGACAAGGCAGTAGATGTCTTACAAGAAAAGCTCGGCGCTCCACTGCATAAGCGGTTAATAATGAACACCGGGGCATTGTCTTCTCCCAAAAGTCCCACATGTGGGATTCTTTTTTGGTTGCGAGAGTGGGGAGTGGTTGATTTGATGCAGGCCGGGGCTTTTCTCAGGTAAAGACGCAAAGAAAGTCGAAGACTAAAACAATTAACAGGGATGGTAAGGATCAGGGGCCGCCAGAAACATTAATAAATACTTGCCTTTCTATTATCCCGTCGGCTATGGTGTACCGACGCTAAAACCGGGGGGATAGAATATGAAATCGTCCACAAAGAGCATGCTGATATCTACTGCTACGTTGCTCATCCTCTTGACCTTCTTGGGCCTCGCTAACGCATGGACGCTCTCCGGCACCCTCTACGGCGGCGGAACCCCCTTACCGGGAGCTACGCTTACCCTTATCGATGCGGCAACCTCGACCCCGATTGCCACTTCCGACTCCAGCACTGTCGGTGGATACTCATTCAGCGCACCCGACGGGAACTACAACCTATCCATCAGACCTCCGGCGGGAAGCGGCTTCAATGACTCCGTAATTAACGGCATACTCGTTGCCGGGGCAGATGCGACGCACGACTTTGTGCTTG
>MTLC01000829.1_pt1 | contig 20269 bp, 14 predicted proteins | sample 1982451 | NCBI WGS metagenome assembly MTLC01 (sample SAMN05710165, study PRJNA340218) | biofilm metagenome | isolation source: sample SPH anode biofilm adapted to +100 mV | place: USA | collected 2012-02-03 | reverse complement strand
ACTGCAGCACGTTGCCGAGGTTGTAGGCGATGCGCGCCGAGGCGGGGGCGAGGCGGGCCCCTTCGGTGAGCAGCCGCTGCGCGTCACTGAGCCTCCCCTGGTTTTTGAGGAGCAGGGCGAGGTTGACCCGGGCCTCCTCGAAGCCGGGCTCCAGGCGCAGCGCCTCGGAGTAGCATGCCAGGGCCCGTTCGGGCTGGCCGAGCTCCGCCATGGCGGTGCCGAGTGCGTTGAGCGTCTTGGTGTTTTCCGGCTCGACGCCGATGGCGCGGATGAGAAGGCGGGCAGCCTCTTCGTGGAGACCGTCGTGGGCCGTAAGCACCGCGAGGAGGTAGCAAGCCTGCGCAGACGGGGGCTCACGCCGGGAGAGCTCCCCGAGCGCGGCACGCGCCTCCCCCTCCATACCTTTCCTGAGCAAAAGCTCCGCGTACCGTAGTTGTGCCTGCGCCTCTCGCTCCGGGTCCATGGCTAGCTCCGGTAAAGGGCGATCTGGCGCAGGCGGTCGAGCCTCATGCCGAACAGCCGGCAGCTTCCCGGTTCCCAGCGCCTCATCTGCGCCACCGCGAGTGACACGTTTGACAGCCCGTTGCCTATGAACCGGTCGCAGCGTGCCGCGAGGAGGGCGTCCATGAGCACCTCTTCCCCTAAGGCGCGGCGGCTATGCTGCCGCTGGTAGTGCACCCCCTGCTCGTTCCCGGTGCGGGTCACGGTGGTGTGGACGAGCCGCTCGCCGAAGCGCTCACGGTAGCTCTCCAGGATGGCGAGGTCGTCGGTGATGAGGAAAATACGCGCGGAAGGCAACGCGGCGAGCTGCCGCTCCAGCTCCGGGAGGTAGAGGGCGTTCAGTTGCGCAAGCCCCGGGTCCTCCCCTGCCTTGTCGCCGCCGCGCACATGAAGGGCGATGGAGGGGCGGCCGGTGAGGCGCTCCAAGTGGAACCGCTCCACGCGCGCGAGTATCTCGGGGCGCACCCTGAGGTGCCGCCGGTACAGGTGCAGGAAGAGCTCGTCGGTTCCGAGGCCGGCGAGCGGATGCTCCGGCGTGATCCAGGGGGCGAGATCGTTGACGGCGTGGTGGAAGTCGCTTACCACCACCTCCTCGTTGCGCTCGAAGGTGAAGAGGGAAGAGGAGCGGGACCAGGGCCCCTCGAACTTGTAGAGGTTTTCCTGGCGCAGGTTGTCGCTGCGCCATTTCGGGGGATGGAAGCTCGTGGCGCGCGAGGCAAGGTCGTCGACGCTGAACGGGGAAACCGGCTCGAAGAAGTGGTGGAAGGCGTCGTCGTTCGGGTCGTCGCTGAAAAGCGAGTTGGCGCCCCAGTGCACCACCGGGATGCGCCCGGTGATCTCGGCGAGGAGGAGCTGCCCCAGCACGTGGTTCACGTCGCTCCAGAAGCCGTACCCCCAGGCCTTGATCAGGAGGAAACGATCGCCGGAGACCTCCCGTGGGGGGATCTGGGCGGCTTGCCGCGCCTTCGCCAGCAGGATACTCGTGGCGCGCGAGGCGTCGCCCTGTTCGATGCAGGCGTCAAGATGGCCGATGGCGGCGCGGTGCTCTCCTATGGCGATGGCGATTTCTCCCAGGGTGCGGCTGACCTTGGCGCTCAGGTACCCCCGGTCGCCGAGATAGCGGCACAGGAGCTCGGCGGGGGTTATCAGGCCGGCGCCGCACAGGAGACCGGCGCATTCGGCCAGGGTGTCGCTCGCGATCTCCTCCCCTTGCGCCGGGACGGACTCCTCCCCCGTTTCACGCCTGAGCGCCCGCGTCTGGTCGGCCGCCATCTGCGCCGTCATCACCGCCTGGATCTCTCCCAGCGACGACCTTTCCCCGGCGCGCAGCGGCATCAGTAAAAGTTGCAGCGCCCGGTCGAGGAGCCCTTTCTTCATAAGTTCGCGGCCGCGGCCGACCGGGTCGGCGCAATCCTCTTCCACGCTCCGGCACCAAGCGTTCCAGGCCGCCGTGAGCCGCTCCTCGAGGTCCCGGGTGAAGCCGGTGCCGTCGGTGAGTGGGGAGGCGGCCATCCGCGCGCGCAGCCCTTTTCTGAGCGAAGCGAGACGCACGAGGTCGCCGGCGAGCGCAGCCGCGATCTGGACGAAGCTGTGCGCGTCGAAAGCTACGAGTTCGGTGTGCCCGACAGCGGCAAGGAGAGAGGCCCCGACACGCGCTCGGTGCGACTCTCCGGCCAGGGTGACCACCGGGACCCCCATCCAGAGCGCTTCGCAGGTGGTGGTGGTGCCGTTGTAGGGATAGGTGTCCAGTGCGATATCCACCTCGCCGTAGAGGGCCAGGTGGTCGCGGTAGGAGGGGGTGTTACCGGTAAGGGTGAGCCTCTCCCGTTCGATACCGTGCGCGGCGAAGGCGGCGGCGAAGCGCTTGGCGGTTTCGGGGCAGGCGAGGGAGTACCCCTTTAGCAGCAGGCGCGAGTCCGGGACGGCGCGCAGCACCTCAGACCAGAGCGCAACCGTCTCCGGGGTGATCTTCGCGGGGTTGTTGAAGGAGCCGAAGGTGATCCGCCGCGTTGCAAGCGCCGGTAGTTCGGCGACCTCGGGCGCCTCCTCGGGGGGGGCGAAGCAGGAGAACGGACCGGGCAATCGGATGAGTTCCTCGGTGTGGAAGCGCTCGGTCGCCCCGGGGGGATCGCAGACGGCGTCGGTGATGCGGTAATCGATGGCGGCAAGGCCGGTGGAGAAGGGGTAGCCAATCCAGGTCATCTGCACCGGGGCGGGCTTGCGCGCGAAGAGGGCCAGACGGTTGCCCGCCGAGTGCCCCGAGAGGTCGATGAGGATGTCGATCCCGTCCCGGCGGAGAAGCTCTGCGACCTGCGCGTCGGAAAGCCCGGCGATGTTGATGAAACCGTCGCAGAGTGCGGCGATCCGTGCGCTCCTGCCGTCCGGGGCGGAGACGTTCGAGTAGCAATGGACCTGGAAGCGCGCCCGGTCGTGGTTTTTCAGGACCGGTTCGATGAAGCGCGCCACGGCGTGTTCCCTGAAGTCGGCGGAGACGTAGCCGAGCTGCAGCACCCGCCCGGTCGAGGGTGTATTGCCGTGGAGCGGGGGAGGGAAGCGGTGTGCGGAGCCGAAGGCGAGATGCTCGGCGAAAACAGCTTTTTCCTCGATCTGCGCCGGGTAGAGCAGGGTGAACAGTAGGCTGTCTGACGCATCCTGGTAGCCGGGCCTTAAACGGAGCGCCTCGCGGTGCTGCGCGATCGACTCCGCGTGCCTGCCCTGCGCCTTGAGCGCCGTCCCCAGGTTGTGGTGCGCCTCGGGGAAGTCCGGTCGCAGCCTGAGCGCCTCCTGGCAGGAGCTGACGGCGGCCGCGACGTGGCCGAAGTGCTCCAGAAGGACGGCGATGTTGGCGCGGGGACCGGGGTCGAGCGGGTCGAGGCGGATCGCCTCCATGAAGGCGGCATGGGCCTCCTCGCCGCGTCCCAGGGCGTTCAGCGCAAGACCCAGGTTGTTTTGGTAGTCGGCCCGCTCCGGCGCGAGGGCGCATGCCTTTTGCAGTGCGTCGGCGGCCTCGGCCATGCGCCCCACCCGCGCGAGGGCCAAGCCGCACTTGCCGTGCGCGTCGCTCCACTCGGGTTCCAGTCTCGCTGCCGCTTCGAAGTGGGCCAAGGCCTTGCTCGGACCCGAGAGCCGGTCCAGAGCACACCCGAGGTTGAAAAACGCCTGGGCGAAGTGCGGGTCGATGCGCAGCGCCTCCCTGTAGCGCTCCACGGCCGCGGCGAAGTCCCCCGAGGCGTAAAGCGCGTTTGCCGTCGCGAACACCGCGGCGGCGGGCTTGCTTGCCTCCTTTTGGAGCTTCTTTTCGAGGAAGGCGGCGTTTTCCCTCGCGACCGCACTCTCAGAATCGATTTCCAGCGCGCGCCGGTATTGGGAGCGCGCGTCCTCGTAGCGCTCCATGAGGACGAGGATCATGCCGGCGCAGAGGTGGGCCTCTAGGTCGTCGGGATGTGTCTTCGCGATACCGGTATGGTGCTTAAACGGCTCGCGCAACTCCTCGGTCAGGAAGTTCTGGAGACTTGCGCGGCAGGCGTTGCTGCGCGGGTCGATGATGGCGGCTTTTTCGAAGTGCTTTTTGGCGTGGCCGATCTCCCGCATCCGATGGAAGACCTCCGCGAGTTCCAGGTGGAAGCGCGCCGCGCGCGGGTGCTCTTTCTCAAAACGCTCCAGCTCCGGCAGCACGATCGGGTCGCGCCGCTCAAGACGCCTGGCGAGAGTCCGAAAGACGCCCAATTGTGCTGCCGTGAGTTCCACCGGTGGAGGGGTGAGCGGGGCGTAGCGTGGGCGGTACTCCTTCTGTACCTCCAGGTACTCGAGGGTAGGGAGGTCCCCCTTGCGCGAGACGGTCTCGTCGGAGAGCCAGTAGAGCCCGAGGAACTCGGGGACGTGAACGAAGTCGTAGGAAAGCGCGGCGCGCAGCCAGAACTCGTAGTCGGCGGCGCTTTTGAAACGCTCGTCGAAGAAGCCGATTTCGTCGTGCAGCGACCTCCTCCAGAGGGGGAAGGGACCGACGCAGCATACCTCGAGCAGGCCGAGGCGATCGAAATCGGGCCAGTCGCGGAAGCCGAAGCGTTCGTGCGCTGCGAAGGTGGCGTTTTCCTGCCGGGTGATGCGCATGTCCGGGTAGGCGAGGACGCACTCCGGGCGCTCCCTGAGCGTGCGCACCAGGGTTTCGTAAGCGTCGTGCCTCAGACGGTCGTCGGTGTTGGCGTTGGTGACGAATTCGCCGGTGGCCATGCGGATGCCGCGGTTCCAGGCCTGGTAAACGGTCTCGCGCTTTTGGGTCCTCAGGTAGCGGATGTTGTCGTAACGTGCCTGGAACTCCTCGACGATGGCGCGCTCATTTCCGGGCGACGCCGAGTCGATGACGATGATCTCGAGGCGGTCCGCCACGGTCTGTGCCTCCAGGTCCTCGAGCTTGCCGCACAGGAAACGCTCGGCGTTGTAAGTGGAGACGATGGCGGAAACGAGGTATGTCTTAGGGGGTTGCGTGGTCACAGGATGATCTCGTTCTCCTTGACAAGAATGGGGAGCGGTGGCGGCGGGTTGAAGTGGGCCGCTTCGGCGGCGAAGATCCCCTTTTCGCGCGCCAGTATCACGCTTGCCTCGACGGAGTAGGCTGCCTGATCCTTGGATTTTTGCAGCGGGTGATCCCTGAAACCGGCGATGGGCCGGTCCACCGAGAAGAGCCGGGCGCTCCTGAAGAAGCGGGCCCACAGTTCCAGGTCGGCGGCCAGGGAGAGCGTCCTGTCGATGCGGGCTCCGCTGCGCTCCCAGAGCGCGCGGCGCCAGAAGACCCCCTCCTGCTGGATGAAGACCTCGTCGGCTAGGTACTTCGCGCGGGAGTTGAGCGGCAGCCAGGAGAGGACCTGCTTCTGCACCCCCGCTTCGTCGAAGCTGTTGGGGCGCCCCATGATCCACTCGACCTCGGGGGCCTGCATGAAAATGCGGGAGACGGCGTCGAAGGCGCCAGGGTGGAACATGTCGTCGGCGTTCAGCCAGGTCATGATTTCACCGGTAGAGCGGTTGAGCCCCTCCTCGATTGCTGCGTACTGACCGGCGTCGGGGTGGCTGCGCCAGAAGTAGAGGTACCTTTCGTATTTTTTTATAATATCGACGGTTCCGTCGGTGGAGCCGCCGTCCATAACAATCAACTCCAAGTTCGGATAACCCTGGGACAGGATCGAATCGAGGCAGCTCTCGAGGTAATGAGCGTAGTTGTAGGACGGTATGGCTATGGAGATGCGGGGGGGAGCGGGAGGAATCCCCGCTGTTGCCAGCTGCCGGGGGGGTGGCGAAAGCCGCGGCACCAAGTCGAGTAGGGGAGCGGACGTGACGTTGAGATCGAGGCGTTCACTGAAGAAGAGCAGCCCTCGCTGTCCCATCTCTTCCAATAGTTCCCTAGTCGTACGCTTCAGTATTTTCCCGACTCCCCGCAAGTCGTTTGTGACGAGCCCCATGTCCCGTTCCCTGACATGCGAACTCATCTCCCCCACCTCGTTGATCAGAATTGGAAGCCCATGCTGCAGATAGGTCGAAGTCTTGCCGGAGGACAGCCCGATGTACTTGATGTTGTTGCGGTCCGATAACCCTTTGCCCTGGCACTGTGGCAGATAGAAACAGACGCCTAGGTCGGCGGCATCCAGGAGCCTGTGCATCTCGTTGAACGGCAGGCTCAGCAGGGGGGAGAGGTAGACGTTGTGCCTTCTTTTCGCGCGGATGTTCGCCGAAAGCTCCTGGCTGTAGTGGTTGTAACGTTGATGCAGCACCAAGACCCAGTCATCTGGCCACTCATCCGTCCCCGAGAGCAGCTCCTCGAAGCCCGACCATTTATCGGTGACGGAGCCGATGTAGAGGGCGATCTTCTTTTCAGGCGAGAGTCGGAGCATCTGGTGCAGCAGCCCGTTCGGCCTGTGCGGCCTAGATCCCCTTCCGGCCACCGGTATCTCGATTATCGACGCGAGCGGGATATCGTTCTCCCTGCTTAGATGCCGCGAGCGTTCCCTGTCCTGGCAGACCGCGAAAGCGATCCCTTGACATGCATCCCTGTCGAGGACCAGATTTTCCGCCCCGGCCTCCTCCGCGAAGAGGATTTCGTACGAGATCAGCCCGTAAGGGACCTGGTGACACCTTGCTATTATGGATGCCTCGATTATGCCGCGGTCGACGCCGATGATCAGGTCGTATCGCGGCAGCCGCTCCAGGTGCTCGTGGAAAGTCTGTCGATCGCGGAACGCCTTCTGTGGGATCAGGGTGAAGAATCCCTCCTCTTCCTTTTCCCTGGGGATCAGGCGCGCGCCGGGGCATGGCGAACCCTGGTCGATGTATGGAAAGCGCAGCGAATAAACGTCGACTCTATATCCCTTTTCGCAAAGGAGCTGCACGATGCCGGAAAGGTTGGGGTTGTTGTTGATGTTCCCCTCGGGGTGAATGATCATGATCTTTTGCATCAACAGCGGGCTCCTTGCCTTTGTCTGGTGCCGCAGTAAATCGCGTTCCAACTGGACAGACCCAGCGGCATGCCGGTCAGCCATTCCTGCGCCAGCGCGGGGACGAACCCGGAAGAGCGAAGCAGCTGGGTCACCTCCAGCTCGAAAAGGTAGCGCATCCTGTGCGTCTCCTTCATTTCCGATATGGCGCCGCTGCGCTTGTCCTTGATGAACATGAGGTACTCCACATCGACCACGTTTTCACTCGGGTGCATCGTCGGCCGGGCGATACGCGTCACAGCGACATCCGCATCTTCAAGCTCCTTAACCCTGATCGACGGGGGATCGGTCAGCACTCCCGGTCCGTGCCAGCAGTCGAAGAGGAAGCAGCCGCCTGGTCCCAGGTGGGCGTGCGCCACGGCGAAGGCCGCAAGGAGATCGGCTGTCGAATTCTGGTAGCTCATGACATGGAACAGGGAGAGCACCGCGTCAAAGCGTCGCCCGAGCCGCAGGGTACGGACATCCCCCTCGAGGTACTCCAAGGCCGTATTTCCCGCGGCGCGCTCCCGGGCCGCCTCCAGCATCGGCCGCGAAAGGTCCACGCCGGTGACCGTATATCCCAGCTCCGCGAGGACCTCGTCGTGTCGCCCCGACCCGCAGCCAAGGTTCAGGATGGTTTTAGCACCCGGGCTGTGCGACTGTATCAGCCGGTGCAGGTATAAAGCCTCGGCGCGGTAGTCCTTGTCCCGGTACAGCAGGTCGTAGTAGCGCGCGTATTTGTCGAAGACGCTCATGCCAATGCACTCCTGACTGCGCCGGCGACCGTCTCCATCTCCGCGTCCGTGATGGAGAGTCCGCTCGGAATGTAGAGCCCCTGGCGCGCCAAGCGTTCGGCGACGGGATGGGACTCCAAGCGGAACAGGCCCATCTTATGGAATACCGGCTGTTCATGCATCCCGAGGAAAAACGGACGCGTCTCGATCCCCGCGCCGTGCAGCCGCTCCGCCAGGCGCGCCGCGGACAGCCCGGTCGCTTCCTTCAGGACCAAGCCGAAGACCCAGTACACGTTGCGCGCCCAAGGCTCCTCGACGGGCAGCTCGATCCCCGGGAGATCCCGCAGCAGCCGGAGGTAACCGGATGCGATGTCCCTCTTTCGCTGCACGATCGCTTCTATCCGTTCCACCTGCCCCAGCCCCATCGCCGCCTGGGGGTTGGTGAGCCGGAAGTTGAAGCCGAGCTCCTCGTGCAGGAAGCGCTGTTTTTTCTGGAAGCACAGGTTTCTGAGAGAACGGGCCCGCTCCGCGAGCTCCGGCGTGCGCGCCAGCACCATCCCCCCCTCGCCGGTGGTCACCAGCTTGTTCGCATAGAAGCTGAAGGTGCTGATGTCCGCCAGTCCGCCGCACGGTCTGCCGCGGTAGAGCGCGCCATGCACCTCGGCCGCGTCCTCGATCACGGTGAGCCCGTGGCGCCTAGCCACATCGAGCAGCGGGTCCATGTCCGCCGGGTGCCCGTATATGTGTACCGCTATGATCGCCTTGGTCCGGGGGGTGATCTTCGCCTCCACCTGCCGGACGTCCATCTGCCAGGTGCGCGGCTCGCTGTCCACCAGCACCGGGATCCCCCCCGCCCGGACCACGGATTGCGCAGGGGAGATGATGGTGAAGGCAGGCATGATCACCTCATCGCCCGGTTCGAGGTCCAAAAGGGCGACCGCCAAGTCGAGCGCGACCGAACCGTTGCTGACCGCGATGCCGTGGGGCATGCCGCAGTAGGCGGCCCAGCTCTTTTCGAAGCGCTCCAGGTATTCGCCGGCGGAGGATATCCAGCCGGACGCGACGGCATCGTTGACCCGCTGCAGGTCCTCGGATGTTAGCAACGGCTCGCTGACAGGTATCATCAGAAACGCTCCTTTTCCATGAGCCCCGTGTAGGGCCCCTGCTTTATCTCGACAAAGATGGTGTCGAGAAGGCACCGGAAGCAGTGTCCCCCCCCCACCAGCTGGATCATGTCCCCCTCCTCGAGCACCCAGGTACCGAGCAGGCTCTTGTCCATACCGTAGAGGTCGACCTCGGCCCTCCCTTTCCTGATGAGCAGCGTTTCCGGCGTGCCGACCAGGTGCCTTTGCAACGGGAGGTGTGAGTGGCGCGCGACAACTCCGTCCTTCGGATAGACGACGAAACCGAGTTGTTGGTAGTAGCTGTCGGGCGAGACGAAGGTGGTCTCCTCCGGCATGTAGTCGCGCCGGATGATGGTGGCGATGCACTGGTCGTTCCAGAGTATGTGGTCTACCATCGGATGGGGTTGCTGGGTCATGCCGGTATACCTCCATTGGTAATGTACTCGTCCTGAAGCACCCATTGCCGCAGTGCGGGGTCCTGCGCGTAGAGCTTCTGGTGATAGTTGTACCCGTCGGTCAAGCCCCGGACCACCGCGTCATGCGCCTCGTTGCCGCGCCTTTCGAAGCTGCGCTCCGGCGACAGGCGGCGGGTGCGGCGCAGGTCGGTGAAAGAGTCGGAGATCCCCTGGTTGTAGGCGCGCCGGTAGATGTACTCCAGGGTCATGCGCTCCTTCGTCACGACATGGCGGACCGACGCCTTCGGGTTGTAGAGGCACTTAAGCCCCATCCTCCGGACGGCTTCGGACAAGGCGGTCTCGCCATCCCCGCGATACCTGATCAACACCTGGGGAAACGCATCCGGGTGGAACCCCCCCGCCTTTAGCAGAACGTCCCTCCTGATCGACAAATTGCAGCCCCAGACGTATTCGTGCGGTATTTCGTGCACGGTGTCGCCGAAATCAAGCAGGCTGTACCACCCAAGGGCCCACCCTGCGTCAGTATTGTGGCTCAGAGTCGCGACCCATTCCGGAGGCGCCGCCTCGAATTTCGGCAAAATCTTGCCTCCTACGAGCGCGACCGCCGGGTCACGGAACGATTCCGCCACCCCTTCAAGCCATGTCGGAAGCGCCTCTATATCGTCGTCCGCGTACACCAGGACCTCGCCGCGCGCCTCTTTCATGCCTGCATGCCGACCGTTGTGCAATCCCGGGCGCGGTTCGCTGATGATCTTGAAGTGCGTGATCCTGCGGCTGAAATGTCGGCAGACTTCCTCAGTCTCGTCGCTCGAGCCGTTGTTGACCACGATGACCTCGAACAGCTCCTCCGGGCAGGTCTGCCGCGATATCGACTCGAGGGCGTTGTACAGGAGGGGAGCGCGGTTGCAGGTCGGAATTATGACGGAGAGCAAGGGGGCCCCCGTGCTCGCTTCGAACGGCTGCGGATCGACTCCCCTGTTTGCCAGGAGGTTTCTCAGCACCCATTCGTTCACCACGGTGAGCTTGTGCACGCTGTCGCCTTGTCCATGCAGCCGCGCCAACCCGGCAAGCGCGGGGTCGGCGGAGAGGCGCCCTGGATGGATGAAACAGGTGATGTTCTGCCGGTACCACCAGCAGACATCCTCGTTTCTCAGGAGCCGGGGGCGGAGAAAATCAAGCTCCATGTAGCCGGCCTTGTTGAACCTTTCGCGCCAGTACCACGGGGGCTGCTCGTTCACATGATTCACCCCGGTCTGCCCCGGCAGCGCCGCCGAGAAGATGACCACAGGCGCTGCGCCGGCCAGCGTCCGCACGAAAGCGTCGGCGGTTTCGTGCGGCAGGTGTTCCGCCACCTCCAGGCAGAGGAGCAGGTCCGCCTGCTGCTGGATCCGGAAGGTCGGGCTTGCGAGGTCGAGGCCGGTGAAGATGTGGCGCTTGTCGATGAAGTACTTGTCGGCGCTCAGGTCGCTGGCGTCGTAGCCGCAGATGTTCGCGACGCCATGGCGCTGGAATACCTGCAGCCAACCGCCGACCCCGCACCCCACGTCGATGACTGAGGCGGGGGCGAACGTTTCCATCAGAATGGGAACGATCGCTTCCGCGGACCGCAGCGACGCGCTCTTTTGCTCCTCGTAAAAGCCTTCGTCGTAAACGGAGAGACGGTTCATGTCATCCTTTGCCGCGCCGTCCGCTTTGTTCGCGGGCGTGGCGCTTTCCGGGGAGTAGCTTTCGGAGGCTCCCATGGTCCTTCTCGGTTTTCTGGGGGTGTAGAGGCCGCGGGAGATGAGGCAGGTGCCGGGCGCGACGGAATCGTCGTCGATTGAGGCGAAAAGCTCCCGCTTGGGAAGACCCACCCTGAACGGCAGCCAGTGGACGTCGTGCGCCGACTTTTCGAAGTTGAAAGGCGTTTCCGCAGGCCAGCAGATGGCCTGTTCCGTGTCGTCCGTGAAAAGCACCTTCTTGAACAAAGAGGCGCTGAAAATCCCGGTGGCGAAGATTATGTACGCCTCCGGCGCCGCGCGCTGCAGCAGCTTGAAGTTGTCGAGGTCGAGATCCAGCCAGTCGATGCTGTCCAACTCCTTCTTTTCGATGAGGCGGTAACGGTCGGTGGTCCAGAAGAAGGAATAGGGGAGAAAGTCGACGCCTGAAGCTTGCATGTCGGCCAGAATACTCCGGAAAATGCCCAGGTCCTGCGCCACGCAGAGGTGGTCCTCGATCCAGTAGAGGACGAAGGTGGTATCAATCTCCGCCGCCATGGTCCGTGAGTCGTGGAACCACCCCTCGGGGCTCTCCAGGTCGAACATGACCAGTGGAAGGCCGGGCTGGGCGAGAAGGAACGCCCTCGCCTGCTCCTTGAAGGGGCCGCGCACGTTCACCAGCCAGCGCTGCGACGCAATCCCCTTGAAGGACGCGAAGGAATCCTTCATGCGCAAAAGGCGCTCCTCGGAGTCGATGCGAAAGTTGGCGAAAATGGTCAAGGTAGGTGTTTCCACTGCTGTCTCCGTTCGCGGCCCCTATTCCAAGAACCGGGCCTCTGGGTTTATGTTCTGAAGGATGTCCTGCCGCACCTCGTCGTTGTATACCCCCGCTTTCAGGATCACGAGCGGATGGGATACCTCCCTGAGCGCCTTCGGGGATGCGATCCGAAAAGAGGTGCCGTAGAGCCTTTTTCCCTGCTTGTTCGGGTCGTTGTCCAGCAGGCAGATGATCCGGCCGGTGTCGAGCCCGAATGCGACCAGGTACTGGGCGAAGACGTGCGCCCCGAACAGGTAGACCGGCAGGTTGGTCTCCCTGATGGTGGCGTTTAGCTCCCCGATCAGCTTCGCGTGGTACGCCACGTATTCGAGGTAAAGCCGCATGTTTTTCTCGAAAAGCCCCTCCGGCAGTTCCAGCGGTCGCACCAGGGGGTCGCGCACCGCCGCGTAGAAGATGCTGTGGTCCTCCATGAACAGTTCCTTCGCGAGCAGCCTGAAGCCGTGTTTCGCCAGCAGGAACTCGATGTACGGCTCGCTCAGGAACACGGTGTGTTCGAAGTTGATGCAGTTGGTGTACCTGCGCTCAAGCATCACCTGCATGTTGGGGAGCGAGAACGCCAGCTGCCCCCCCTCGGCGATGAAACCGGAGAGATCTTGCATGAAACGGTCCGGCTCGTACACGTGCTCGAAAAGATGGGAATGCACCACGGTGTGGCAGGTCTTCTCCGACCTGAAGCCGCCGTCGAAGAACCCCTTCACGAACTCCGCCTTGCACCCATCTACCGGGGTCGGATTGGGCTCCAGTATTGTCCACGGGATGTCGGCGTAGCGCTGGTACTTGAGCGAGAGGATGCCGTGCGCTCCCCCGATCTCGAAGACCGAAGAGGGAGCGAGCTTGTGCAGGAACTCGGCGAACATCGTGTGGTGCTTGTCCCATAGGGTGCCGACGCAACCTGCCCCGTGGGCCTCGCGGTAAAGGACGTCCAGCGGGAGCACCCTGTCGAGCTGGATCAGGCCGGTTTCCCGGCTGATCGCCCAGCTCATGTCCGCCTTCAGGTCATGCTCCGGCGCCTCGTCGGAACACCCCATGAACACCGGGAAGTCGTGAAAGGTGTAAAGGGGGAGCAGGTCCTTCTTCCCAGTGATTACGCAGTGGCTTCTCTCAATCAGGTTCATGCGGGTTCTCTATCTCCGTCAGAAGCATCGATTTGCCAAGAGCGAACAGCAAGAGACTGTACGGGTAATGGTGCAGCGCGGCGATGTTTAGATAAATTAGCGCGGTGAGCGTTCTGACCTTGCCGACGTCGTACCCGTTGTCGGCAAGCCATCGCTCAAGCCGCCGTTCGCACTGGACCAGCGACTGTTTCCGATGGAAATCGTACCGGATCGAATCCTGCCCCCAGCTGACTTGGAAGTGCTCCTTGGCGATCATCTCGTGGTTTATGATCAGCCCGTGCAGCAGTTTGGCGAGGTCGTAGTAGACGTCGCCTGTGGTCAGCGACCCTCCGAAGTCCTGGCGCCAGTCGAGGAAGGTGAATTTGCGGTCTTCCTCGGACCAGAGGATGTTCTCGAAATGGAAATCGCCGTGGAAGCGCCCCGGCAGGCCGTCGGCCAGCCAGCCCCAGTCGACCTTCTCGAAGAGCGCCGAGAGGGTGGGCATGGTGCAGCCGTTTATGGGTTCTGTGCCGTCGTGCCGCCCGAAGTTGCGGTAAAAAAGCTCCACGCGCTCCAACGTCTTGTCCTTGTAGAAGCTGTGGCAGCTCTTCATGAACTCCCGCTTTTGCCGAGGCTCCAGAGCGGCGGGTTTCCAGAACTGCCTGCAGTGTTCCAGGAAAAGCTGCAGAAGCGGCAGCGTTATGACCTCGGAAAGCACGTTGCCGCGGGCCTTCGGGTAGCGGTACATGTGCGCGGTGGACCCCGAGACGCCGGGGACGAAGCCTTCGATCTCGGCGGCGCGCTTGACCCGGTTGGCTATGAAACGCTCGTCGTCGGAAAACTTGATGACCTGGCCGTCCACGAACCAGATCGCCTCGTTGGCCTTCTCCAGGATATTGGGGGCTCCGGGCACGCTGTAGGCGTCGCGCGCGACCTGAAGCGATGTCGGGTTGCCGGTGTCGTACCAGGTGAAGCGGTGGGCGGCTATCCCCGCCTCGACGAGGGCGCGCAGGCCGTACGCCTCGCCGCAGTCGACGGCCAGGGCCCCTCCGGACTCCATAGCCTGCCAGAACGTGCCGTAATCGGCGATGCCGGCAAGCCCTATGTACGGCTTGTGCGAGCCTTCGCGCCCTTCCCCTTTTTCGCAGATCGCCTGCACCATCTCGCCCCGGACTCTGAGGGTGCGATAGGGGGCGAGATTCTCCCGTTCGGCGTACCCCATCCAGTTCCGGTCCGGCGCGGGGACGGCTTCCCGGACAAGGGTGTCGCAGGAGAGGAATACGAACGGTTGCTGGAGGTGCTCCCGGCATTTAAGCAGGCTGAGCCCGAGCCCGGACCCTGCACCTTCGAAGGGAGCGACCTCTTCGAAGATGAAGGTGCGCCCGGGATAGGCCAAGTTCAGGAACTCCTGGACCAGGTGCCCCTTGTGCCCCAAGGCGATGACGAACTCCGTGTCCTGCGGGAATTGTTCAATCAGGTGTGACAAAGCGGGGCGGTTGGCGATGCTCACCAACGATTTGTTAAGGTATCTCGTCAGATCGCAAAGGCGGGAACCGGTCCCGGCGGTTGGTAGGCAGACACGGTAACTCATGCCGCTGGGGCCCTTTGGTAATCGTCGCTCAGGCGTTCGACATCATCCATCTCAGGGGTGCTGGCCTCGAGGTAGACGCTGTCCTCCACACCCTCCATGCGGTGCACCACCCCAGGGGGGATGGTCATCGAGTCGTTCGGGCCCAGCACCCGGGAGTCGAGGCTGTCGGCGTCGGGGCCGGAAACGATCCTGAGGCTCCCGGAGAGGACGTAGATGGTCTCTTGCTTCACGTTGTGGAACTGAAGGCTGCAACGATGCCCTTTCCACATGGTGAGCCTCTTCACCATGTAGCGGTTGTTGATTTCCACAACCTCCTCTTTGCCCCAGGGCTTTTCAATCAGCTGCAATGGCCACCTCCGCCGGTTCTAGATTTTGAATTCGCTGAATTCGGGATTTATCTCGAAGAAATGCTCGTAGAAGAACTTTGTGTACATCTGCATGGTCCAGCGGCTGTTGAAGCCGTATTTGTTGCGCATCCACCGTTTGCCCTCTTCGACGAATAGCCTGATGTTGGTGTCGTAGCTGTCGGTCTTGATGAGGTCCGCCTGCTTCAGCAGGTAACTTTCGTTTTCCTCCGACCACACCTGCGTCGTGATGGCTGTCGCCCAGTCGTTAGCGTACCCTTTCGCGATGAGCTCGGTCTCGGTGCCGTAGCCTCGGAAGTTGCTGCCGTCGTAGAGGATGTTCATGTAATCCGGCTGCTCGGTGTTCATGACGTCCTCGATGAACTCCCTGCGCATGAGATAGGCTGTGTTGTGTACGTACCAGAAGTATTTCGTGGAACTCTCCCGCAACAGCATCTTCTCCCCCCAGTTGCGGGAGCAGGGGGACAGGATACCCACCCTCTTGTGCTTCGCCAGGACATCGAGCAGCTTCGCCAGGACCGCGTCCTCCTCGAATTCGGTGTCGTTGGTGAGCATGAAATAGTAGTCGAAGTCTTTGAAGCGCCCTGCCTTCATCAACTCGCACAGCGCGTAGTTGAAGCCGCGCGGAACTCTCAGGCCGTGCTCCAGCGCGTCTGGCCAGTTCGCGTGCCAGGTGCAGTACTTCGACAGGTTGTCAAGCTGGGAGCCGGACTCCACGACGAAGACCTCGGTGAGGTCACCGTCGTTGCGAACGAGCTTCTCGACTAGCCGGTCTGTGACCTCCGGGAGGTTCCTGTTTAAGACGATAGTGGCGACTGGTTTCATTGTTTCACCATTCTGAAGTTCGTAAGGTAGCGCATGATGCTCGCCTTCACGCGCTCCTTCAGGTAGAGGTCGAGATCGATGCCCTTCTCCTTCATATGTTTTCGTGCGGCATGCTTTACCTCGATCACGTCCGGGTGCGCGAACAGGTAGTGCCCTGCGATTTCCACCCGTTCGCGATTGGAGGCTGTCGAGTCTGGCAGGAGCCATTTCTCCCATTTCCGCGACGCAAGGACCGTATCGCTAAACCTTGCGGCAAGGTCATGCAAGTGATTCTCCTCTAGGAGATGAAGCAAGGCCTTGGTTTCGGCGACGCCAAACTCCGGGGCGACATTCGCCGAATGGATGCCGAACCGGGGATGCCACTGCAGCGACTCGTCGCTCAGGTAATCGGCGTTGTGTTCCTTGATGAACACGTCGAACCTCTTGCAGACCTCAATCACCTTTGGGAGGTGTATTTCAAGCGCCACCTCTCCTGCGACCCTTATTGGGGAGTCGAAAGAGCCGACGTTGCGCATCTCCTTCACTCTCGTGCCGGTCTGTATCACGACAAAGGACGGGGGAGGGATCTTCTCCTTGTGGCAGAAACGCTGGATGTGGCTCAGGGAGTACTCGAGGTCTTCGATGGCGTTGGTGCTTCCGCTTTGTTCTTCGGTTCCGACTTCGAAGATGATCTCTTTTCCGGTTTTCTGCGCGTAGCACCAGCAATACTCGTACAGCTCGCAGATGCGCTCGATGATCTCCTCCGCACCTGGCTTCGCATGCATGTCCACGCTGGGGTCGATGTGCAGTATCTGGAACCCGGCGTCGATGTCGGCCCGGTAGGAGAGCTTGGCCGATTCCATCGCCCGGCGCAGGCTCATCTGGCTAGCCGTTTCCTTCTCGCTTTGCCAAGGACCGCCATGATCCCTCGCGAGGATAATCCTCCCCTTCTTGTCATGATCGATTACGTATTCAGCGAATTCGGATGTGGTCCAGTTGTTAACGTATCCTCCGCCGAATTCGGCGGAGTCGATCTGGCGACGGCTCGCGATGAGCATCAAAGGGATGTCATGCCGGTTCGCCAGTTCTATCGTCGCATCGACGCAGTTGACGCTCATCGGTCCGATTCCAAGCAGCGTGCAGCGGTGTCTGGCGGTGAAATTCTGAAGCTTCTGTTTGATCATACGGTCCACTCACCGAAAGAGGATTTGCCCGGAGGCAAGGCGTCCGGGTTGTACGGTTCAAAAAATTTATCCATGACATGGAGGACTGCTTCGGCGACGGCTCCAGCGCCTCCGGAACGTTCCGTAACGTAATCGGCATGTTTTTTTGCCAGCGCATCGGCATTGGCGGGAGCTATCGCATACCCCACCCGCTTCATGACGTAGTGATCGAAGATGCCGTCACCCATATAGATGACCCGGTCCAGCGGACAGATGCCGCTGATCCACTCAGCACGCCTGATGGTGCTCACGAGGTCCAGCGGAAGGTGCATGTCGTCAACCACCCTTTTCTTGCTGATCGGAAAGCCCCGTTTGTCGCCGGTGACGAACCTTATGTCGATAAACGGTTTTATGAGGGAAAGTGCGTCGTTGTCGTCGGGGCCGAAGACTTTCATGACCTTGCCATGCTCGCTGTAAAAGAACTGTCCGGTGGTGAGAACACCGTCTACGTCAAGGAAAAAACAGGTAGGCTTGCCGTTCATATAGGTCCTTTTCTGGCTTGCTGGGTGCGGAACTCGGTGCCACATGGGGTATTCCAACATGAAGAAGTTACTGACGATCTGCAATTGCGGTGCCATGCGAGGCGCCAATGGGACGGTATCCCCTGTCAAAATAATGAACATTCGGGGTGCGAGGACAATGTGGGCTCCACGAGGGGGGCTGCGGCCCGGAACGACAATGCTGCCCACTGATACTCATGGCTTCCCAAGGCGTTCCGGCATGAGCGGGAGATGGCGGGAAAACGGGGCGCGGCGCCCTCGCTGTCAATTAATTGAAGGATTGTCTTGGAAAAAGAAAAGCCCGCGGCTATTGCCGCGGGCCTGGTGAGGATGGCGGGGTGCTCCACTAGAAGGGGATTTGTGCCGCGCCGTCGAACTGGTCCGCGGTCGGGTCCATGATCTTGCCGCGGGCGTCGGTCCCGGTGAACTTGAAGACCATGTGGGAAGGGTCGATGGTCGCGTTGTTGGTGGAGTTCTGGCTCAGCAGGAAGGTGACGGTGGCGGATTGCTTCTCCGGGTCGTAGACCACGCTGGTCGGATTTTGCGGGATATACGCCTCGGTCGGGAGCACCGGCAGCAGGTTGTTGTAGTAACCGGCCGCGCCGCCGCTCGCCTTCGTGATGGTCCAGTTGCTCGTGTCCTGCACCGATTCCGCGTCCATTGCCGAGTCGAAATAGAAGGTGAGGCTGAAGGTCTTGGACTGGAGCGGCTGCCCGGTGGTGCTGTTGATCCCGAGAAGGCCGATCAGCGCGGTGCCGGACTCAAGCGCCGGGAAGAAGGTGTCGGTCTCGCCGCCGCCGGCCGCGACCATCTTCGGCTGGGCGATGGTCGCCTTCAAAAGCGCCCCCTGCGACGCGTCCAGACGGGTCAGGGTGGTGACCTCCTGCTGGGCGTTGGTGCTGTCGCCGAGTTCGGAGTAGGCGACGCCTAGCTCGAAGTGGGCCGCCGCCATCTTCGGCCGGATCTTCACCGCCTTGGTCAGTTCCTTCACCGCCTCGGCGTACTTTCCTTCCCTGTTGTAGGTGGCGCCCAGGCTGTAGTAGGGGTTGGGGTCGTTGGGGGCCATCTTGGAGACCTTCTTAAACTGCGCTTCGGCCTCGCTCAGGCGGTCGGTCTGCAGGTAGAGCTGTCCCAGGGTATAGGGTGCGAGGGTGTCGGTGGGGTTCAGGCGTGCCGCTTCCTTGAACTCCTTCTCCGCCAGGTTGTACTTCTTCTGCTGCAGGTAGATGTTTCCCAGGTTGGTGTGTACCGAGTCCTGGGTAGGGTCGAGAGAGAGGGAGCTTTTGTAGGTCTTGATCGCCTCGTCGTACTTGTTCTGAGCCAGGTAGGCGTTGGCGAGGAGGTTGTATGGCTGCGCTGTGGTCGGGTCGAGGGAGATGGCGCGTTTGAACTCGTTGGCCGCGCGGGTGTAATCCTTCTTCTGGAAGAAGGTCGCACCCGAGGCCATGGCGCCGGTCGCAGCCTGTGCCCTCATGGTGTCCTGCGACGTCAGCGTGTCGAACATGTCGCTCAGGTAGTCCCATGCTGTTTTCGTTGCCATAACATCCTCCGCCTTGGGCTTGTCAGCCGCGTAACGTATCGGCGCAAGTCGGGCGAAACTTTAATAAAAAGTTGCCCCGTCCCGAGTAGACGGGGCCCGAGCACTAGGTGTTGGTTATAAACGTTGAACGCTGAACGTTGAACGTCTTCTCGGTTCTATCCGTTCACCGCCTGCTTCAGGGAATTGAGGTTCTCGCGGGCCTCGCGGTTCCATGGCTCCAGGTTGATTACCTTGCCGAAGAAGGTCTCGGCCTCCTCGGGACGGTCCAGCATGGTGCAGATCCTGCCGAGGCCCATCAGCGTCTCGATGTTTTTCGGTTCTTTTTCGAGCTCTTCCAGGTAGATGTTGATGGCACCGTCCACGTCGTACCCCTCCACGAAGTAGAAGTCGGCGAGGTTTTTCCTGAAGGTGCCGTTGCCCGGCCTCAGCTGCGCCGCCTTTTCGTAGTGGATGCGGGCGGTCTCCCTGTCCCCATGCTCGTAGGCGAGTACGGCGAGGTCGTTGTGTGCCGGGGCGAAGTCGGGGTAGAGCTCGATAAGCCTGCGCAGTTTGGTCTCAGCGCCCGAGCGGTCGCCGCTTTGCACCATCTGCTGCGAGACCTCGTAGAGCTCCTCCGCGGTCAGTTCGTCGTCCTCGCATGCCGGGGCGGGTGCCGCTGAAGTCACGTTTGCTTGCACCGGGGCGGCCGCGCCCTCCCGGAGCGCTTTCAGGTGCTCGCGCGCCGCCTGGTTCCAAGGCTCGATCTCGAGCACCCTTTGCAGGAACGATTCGGCCTCGGCCGGCTGCCCGACCCCCTCGCAGATGATGCCCAGGTTCAGCAGGGTCTCGACGTCACTCGGGGACTTCTCGAGGAGTTTAAGGTAGATGGAGATCGCCTCGTCGACTGCATCGGTCTCGACGTAGAGGAGGTCGGCCAGGTTCTTCAGGTAGACGTCCTCGTCCGGCTGCAGACGGACCGCTTCGCGGTAGTGCTTGAGAGCCTGTTCGCCATTGCCGAGCTGGTAGCTCACCGCCGCGAGATCGTTGTGCGCCACCGCATGGTTCGGGTAGCGCAGCAGGTGCTCCTTGAGCGTTCTTTCCGCCTTCTCCATGTCGCCCCCGGAAACAAGCGGCTTCAGGTTCGCGTACGCCTCGTCCGCACTGAGCGGAGCAGGAGCAGGTCGTGCCGCCTGCGGTTCGGACGCTATTTCGAAGCCCTTAAGCGGCTGGGAGAACTGCTCCTGTACCGGTGCCGCTGCGCGGGGCTCGGACTGGACGGCCTGGCCGCTCGCGGCGATCAGCTTGAGCCCGGTGAACTCTCCGATGTGCTGGATGCGGAAGCGCTCCACGGTCTTCAGCAGGAACTCGCGCATGCCGTGGTTCGGGTACCCCTCCGGGATAA
>MTLC01000516.1_pt3 | contig 20319 bp, 20 predicted proteins | sample 1982451 | NCBI WGS metagenome assembly MTLC01 (sample SAMN05710165, study PRJNA340218) | biofilm metagenome | isolation source: sample SPH anode biofilm adapted to +100 mV | place: USA | collected 2012-02-03 | reverse complement strand
TCCCCGAGCGAGATGAGGATCTGCTCCATCTGCGCCAGGTTCTCCGCGCACTCCTCGAAGAACACCTCGTTGAAGCGTTTCAGATCAACGCCGCCTTGTTCCCCGCCTGCAGTCGTCATGCTTGTCCCTTCGTTTCCTTCAATCGCACCGGCTTTGCTGCCGGTCAGGTTACGGTTGCGGGTGTTCCCCGGAGAAAAGAACGCAGAACCCGAGGAGCTCGATCCTCTCCCGGATCTCGGTGCCGGCGCCGTCCGCGACGGCGGCGATGCCCAGGCGCCTCAACTGCTCCAGGAAGAGGGCGAGAAGCTGGCAGCCGCAGGCATCGATCCCGGTCACCTGCGCAAGATCGACGCGTATCCCCGCTTGAGAGGGGGGCGTGTCGCTCAGGGCGGCGAAACGCGCTGCGAGGAACGCGTGCAGGTCGGCGGCCCGCTCCATCATGCAGTCACCTTCCAGGGTGACGTTTACGTCATTAACAAAACCTTTTTTTGCCACGATCTCTAGGCCCCTTAAGGTGTTTTCCCTGTTGATTACGGGAGTTTTCGCAACAAACAACCAGCGTTATATGATGAACTGCTTATCGGCAGACGTGCCCGGCACTTTAATTTATCTTTGGAGGCGGGAGTCCTAATTAGAAGTGTTGGGCGGTGCCTGGAGGACGGGGGGCGTGGATGAGTGTGGTGTGTTTGGAGCGTGTGAGGCAGGGGAGAACAGGGGGGCGGGCCTCTTGCCGGCGCTGGGCCGGCAAGAGGGGATGAGTTACTTTCTGGAGGACTTCACGTACCCCAGTGCCAGTTGTACCGAAATGATGAGCAGGACGAACGTGTTGAAATCGATCTTCATGCGCCTCACCTCCTTCAGGGTTGATTGGGCTCCGGTTTCGCGCACCGTGCGCTTACTTGAACACCTTCGCTATCTGCACCACCGCCGGCCCGAGGACGACCACCAGCAGCGCCGGGAAAATTGCGAAAACGAGCGGAAAGATGAGCTTCACCGTCGTCTTCGCCGCGGCCTCCTCCGCCATCTGCCGCCGCCTGGTCCTCAGGTCATCGGAAAAGGTGCGCAGCGCCTGACCGAGGCCGGTACCAAAGCGTTCGGTCTGGGCGAGCATGGTGGCGAATGACCTCAGGTCATCCACCATGGTCCGCAGCGCCATGTCCTTCAGGGCCTCCATGCGGGGTTTCCCGGCGCGCGTTTCCATGGTCACCTGCCTGATCTCCATGGTGAGCGGGTTGTTGCCGAACTGCGGGGTCTCCGACGCCCTGAGCAGCGCCGCGTCCATGCTGAGCCCCGCCTCCACGCAGAGGGTGACCAGGTCGAGCAGGTCCGGCAGGGCATGGAATATCGCCTCCTGGCGGCGCTTCACCCGCCGCTTGAGCCACAAGCTCGGCAGGAGGTAGCCGCAAGCGGCCAGGGCGGAGGTTATGAGCAGGGTATCGGCGCTGAAATAGTCATGGCCGGGGGCGGCAGCCAGGAGCAGGTAGGGAAGCGGCAGGAGTGCGGCGAGCAGCAGCTTGCTCCCCATGAAGGCGTGCAGGGTGTCCCTGCGCAGCCCGGCCGCAACGAGCGCTTTGCGGTAGCGGGAGTTCTCCGCCTTGGGGAGCTTTACCCGCTCCCCTATGCGGCTAAGTTTTCCGGCCCAGTCGCCCGATGCGGACTCCTTGGCCGCCTTGTCCCCGGCCGGGAGAAAAGCGGAGAGGCGCTGGGTGACGGTGCTCCGCCTGGTTAGGAAGCTGTACAGGGCGGCGCACAGAAAAAGGGCGGTGCAGAACACGGTGAAGGATATCAGGTAGAGCATGGCGTACCTCTAGATGCGGATGTTGATGATCTTCCTGATGAGGGCGAGCCCGACCAACTGCAACAGCGCCGCGAAGAGCAGGATGATGAGGCCGGCGGGCTCCTTCAAAAGGGTCGACTCGTACTCGGGATTGGCACTGTTGAAGACCAGGAAGGCGATCAGGGGGAGGGCTCCCAGGACATAGCCGGACATCCTCCCCTGTGCGGTGTAGACCCGTACCTGGCGCCTGATCTTCAGCCGCTCCCGTATGGTCGCGGCGAGCTTGTCCAGAAGTTCGGAGAGGTTGCCGCCGATCTCGGCGTTGATGGTCACCATCGTGGTGAAGAACCTGAGGTCGAGGCTTTCCATCCGTTCGTTGATGGCGGCTAGCGCGTCCACCATCCTAAGGCCCAGCTGTTGCTGCTCGTGCGCCGTTCTGAAGAGGGGGCCGACCGGCGCGGGGACTTCCTCGGCCACGAGCTGCACCGCGACGGCGAGGGAGTGCCCGGCCCGCAGCGAGCGGGCGATCATGGTGAGGGCGTCGGGTAAAAGCTCGGTGAAGCGTTCGCGCCGGTGCGAGATCCTCAAGCGGAGCGCGATCTCCATGCCGCCGACCGCGGCCGCTCCCGCCGCCGCTGCGCATGCCGCCTTTCCGGTTAAAAGCGCCGTCGCCGCTGCTGCGAGCACGACGGCCAGGGCGCTCCCGGCGAGCACCGACGCCGGCGGAGTTTCCATCCCGGCAAGCTCAAGCCTTCTGGCGATGCGGCGGGCGAAAGGCGTGCGGGTCACGAGGGCCCCGGCACGGCGGGCCTGCTCGGTCAGGCGCCCACGCAGTTCCAAGGGGAGCTCCCGGTCCGTCCCTGCCAGTTGCTGCAGCCGCTTTTTCAGCTCGCTGCGCGGCGACGCATTTCTCTGCACGAGGTAGAGACTCGCGGCGCCGAAGCCGAAGAGGGCGGTTAGGAAGACGAAGGTGACGATGGGAATGAGCATGACCGTCTCCTGGGGCTAGAACATGGCCTGGGGAAGTTCGATGCCGAACAGCCGGAACCGTTCGGCGAAGAGGGGACGGACGCCGGTGGTGACAAACTCTCCGACGACCTTTCCCTCGCGGTCGATCCCCTGCTGCTGGAAGACCATCACGTCGTGCATCACGATGGTGTTCCCCTCCATGCCGGTGATCTCGGAGAGCTTCACCACCTTTCGGGTACCGTCGGAGAAGCGCACGAGCTGCAGCACGAGGTTCAGGGCCGAGGCGAGCTGCTCCTTTACGGCGCGTTCGGGAAGCTCCACTCCGGACATGAGCACCATGGTTTCCAGGCGGGAGAGGGCGTCGCGGGTCGTGTTGGAGTGGACGGTGGAGAGGGAGCCGTCGTGCCCGGTGTTCATCGCCTGCAAAAGGTCGAGCGCCTCGGCTCCGCGCACCTCGCCGATGATGATCCGGTCCGGCCGCATCCTGAGGGCGTTGCGCAAAAGGTCGCGCGAGGTCACCTCGCCCCGTCCCTCGAGGTTCGGCAGCCTCGTCTCCAGGCGCACCACGTGCTCCTGCTTGAGCTTAAGCTCGGCAGAGTCCTCGATGGTCACCACGCGCTCCCCTTCCGGGATGAAGGCGGAGAGGACGTTCAAAAGGGTGGTCTTTCCGGTCCCGGTGCCGCCCGAAACGAGGATGTTGAGCCGCGTCTGCACCGCCGCCTCGAGGAGGCGCGCCATGCGTTCGTCGACCGTCTCCAGTTGCACCAGGTCTTTCATGGTGAGGGGATCGCGACCGAAACGGCGGATGGAGAGGACCGGCCCGTCCAGGGCGAGCGGAGGGATGATGGCGTTCACGCGGGAGCCGTCGGGAAGCCTCGCGTCGACGTACGGCGAGGACTCGTCGATGCGCCTTCCCACCTTGGAGACGATGCGCTCGATGATCTGCATCAGGTGCGCGTTGTCCCTGAAGCGTACCGGTGTCCTGAAGAGGCGTCCCTCCCGCTCGATGTAGACGCTGGAGCTGTTGTTGACGAGGATGTCGGAGATCCTGTCGTCGGCGAGCAGGGGCTCGAGCGGTCCGAGCCCGAAGGTTTCGTGCTGGATCTCCCTGACCAGCCGGTCCCGCTCCTTCTGGTTCAGGGGGATCCCTTCCCCGGTGATAAGGGTCTCGATGATGCCGCGGATCTGCTCCGTCATCTCGCAGCTTCTCATGAGGTCCATCTTCGCGAGGTCGATGGTGTCGATCAGGCGCCGGTGGATGCGGGTCTTCATCTCCTTCAACTGATCGTCTTCCGCCATGACGGCGTCTTCGCCTGCCTTGCCCATCGGGTCGTCCTGCAGCATAACTCCTCCCTTTCGGCGCCCCGGCCGCTTGCCGCGCAGACTCCCGCCGCCCTAGCGCCTGACCCGCTCGGCGAGCCCCTTGATCGCCCTGCTGACCGGAGACTTGGGCAGCAGCTTGATGACCGGGATCCCTTTGTTTATCGAGGCGACCACGTCGCCGTACTCGTTCGGGATGGCCTGGAACACCGGGATGCCCAGCACCTTTTCCGCGTCTTTGAGCTGGATGTCCGCCCTCGGCAGGTACCGGTTGATGACCAGTTTCACCCGGTCTTTCCCCAGCCCCCTGGCCTCCATGGCGGCCAGGTAGCGCTTGGTGTGCTTCAGGGCGGGGAGGCTGAGCGTCGTGGTGAAGAGGATCAGGTCGGCGTTGGAAAGGATGGAAGTGTTGCAGCCGGCCAGAAGCCCCACCGCGTCGACCACGACGTAGGAGAAGATCCCGCGCAGCAGTTCCAGCACGCGCTGCACCTGCTCCGGGGTGATGGAGACCGCGTCGTCCACCTCCAGCGGTTCGGTGAGGATGTAGGGGCCGGAGCTGTGGCGCGTCATCACCCCCATGAGGAACTCGGCGTCGAGCCGCTCCATGTTGCTCGTGACGCTGCTCAGGGTGTAGGCGGGGTTCACGTTCAGGAAAGTACTGACGTCGCCTGCCTCCAGGTTCAGGTCCACCATGGCGACCTTGGCCCCGTCCTCGGCGAGGGCGGCGGCGAGGTTGACTGCGATCGTGGTGGCGCCCATGCCGCCGATCGGGTTGTAGACCGCGATGATCTCCCCTGCGGGAGCCCGCTGCGCGGCGACCGGGAAGAGCAGGCGCCCCACCTTGCGCATGGACTGGTCCAGATCCTCGGGAGCGATGGGGCGCAGCAGGTATTCCACCGCGCCGGCGCGCATGAGCGCCATGAACCCCTCGACGCTCTTCTCGGCCGAACAGGCGATGACCGAGGCCCGGGGGAACCGGGCCGTGATGGCGCGGATGTCCCGGATCCCCTTCTCGACCGTGCCGATCCCCAGGAACACGACGTTGGGCACCCCCCTGGCGAGCGAGGTCTCCCGCGTGGCATGTTCCACGGTTCCCGTCACGGTGATCGCGTCGGCGTACATCTTCAGGGACGACTGGAGCGCCTCTCGGGCCGCGCTGTCCTCGTCGATGATGGCTATGGAAAACTCGGCAGTCATCTTGAGCCCCTTCACCGGACCTTCCCCGGTGTCACCTTTCAAAATCACCCTCCGCCTCTAGTGCGGTCTCGGAACCCAGTCGAACTCATGTTTTTCTCCCGGCTTCACCCGGTCCGTAGGGAGCGCGATGGCCTCACCCGGCGGCGTCGGTTGCACGATCTTCGGCGTAATGAAGAATACGAGGTCCTTTTCCCTCATCTCCTTGTCCGTTGCCCTAAACAGTGCGCCGAGGATCGGGATGTCCCCAAGGAGCGGAATCTTAGACATGTTCCTCACCTGCTCTTCCTGAAGCAGCCCCGCGAGAACGAGGCTCTCCCCCTCGCGCAGTTCGACGCTGGTGCGCACGTCCCGCGTGTCGATGATGGGGTAGCCGTTCACGGCGAGCGTCCCGGCGATGCTGCTCACCTCGGCCGGGTCGATCTTCAGGTTGATGAGGCCGCTTGGCAGCACCTCCGGTTTGAACCTCAGCTTCACTCCGACCGTTTCGAAGACGATTGAGGTGGTCGCGGTCCCGCCGGTGCTCACCACCACGTTGTACGGGATCTTGCTCCCTGCCAGGAAGTCACCTTCCTGCCCGCTCTTCACCAGTAGGTTCGGCTCGGCGAGGATCTTCGCGAGCCCCTTGCTGCTGAGCGCCTGCAGCACCGCCCCGATCCCGGCCGGGAAGTAGGATACGCCGACGGTGAACGGGTCCAGTGGATCGAAGGAGGTGAGCGCGGGGGCCGAGCCGGCTATCCCCTTGAGCCCCGCAGAGGAACTCGTGCTGTTTGGCGCGCCGATTAGGTTCATGAACCCCTCGGCGCTGGTCCCCTTCACCATGGCGCTGATGCCCAACTGCTTGAGCGAGGTCCGGTCCACCTGCGCCACCTTGACCTGGAGCAGCACCTGGGCGGGAGGCTCGATGGTGAGGTGATTGAGCACCTTCGGTGCATACGCCTTAGCGATCTCCTCCGCCCGCTTCAGGGTGATTTCGTTGGCGACGCTACCGGAGAGGACCAGAGTGTCCCGGGCGAACTGCACGTTGATGTCGTCGTCTGGGGCCCAGTCCTTAAGGAGCGATTCGATCCCTTCGCGGTCCCCGACCACGCTCACGTCGAAGAAGGTGGGCTTGTCGCTGTTTTGCTGCCACACGACCAGGTTGGTGGTGCCGATCTTCTTGCCGTTGATGAGGATCTGGTTGCGGCGCGGGGGATCCGGGACGTCGATGATGTCGCGGTCGGTGATGGTGATGTAGGTCGCCGGCTGCTTCAGGGTGAGCACCACCCCCCTGTTGACGGTCACCGTGGTCGGGACGCCGGCCGAGGCCGGTTGTGGGGTAAGTGCCGCCATCAGCAGTGTCACGGCAAACGCCAGGCTTTTAAAGGCGCGGAGAAACATCATGGGTCACCTCGTCCGATTCGGAAACTGTCGTTTATCTTTCGCTTTTTTACTCGGGGTATTGTCGCGAAGATTTTTCGGATCCCCTGACGATCACCAGGGTGTAGGAGGCCGCCGGCGCAGGCTTTGCCTCCCGCTTCGGGCGCACCGGGGAAGCATGGTGCGCAACCTGTTGCGGTTTGCGGGAGTCCTGCATCCCCAGCAGCTTCGAGATGGTGATGCCGCGGGAGGCGACAGGGGCGATGTCAGAGACGTTTCGAAGCAGCAGCTGCAGCGAGCCCTTGCTCGCGGAAAGCACCAGCTTTTCAGAGTCCTCCGGCGTGAGGTCGAGGGTAACCGTCGGCACCACCACGGGTTTTCCCTCCTTCTGGTCGGTGATCTGACCGGTCGCGAGCACGGGGGCGTTCTCGAGGACGATCCTGCTGATGCTGTCCCTTTCGTTTTCCGGCAGCGGCATGGTCACGACGACGTCGACCCGGTCGCTCGGGGTGAGAAACCCCGCCACACCCGCCACTTCGTTCACCGCGACGGTGACGGCACGGTGCCCCTGCGGCACCACGTAGGTCATGAAACCGCTGCCGGGTGCACCGGACCTGGGTTTCAGTTTCGCCTCGGTGACGGCGTCGCCGCCGTTTATGGGGCGAACCGCCACCCGGTTCACCAGAGGCTCCGGCTCTCGGCTGCTTCCGGGGGGGATGCTGTCTTTGGGCCAGCTCGTTACCTTAAGCTGTGCCTCCTTGATGGTGGAACCTACCGGGATGTCCGTCGCGGCGACAACGATCCTTTGCGGTTGGACCGCGTTGAAGGTAGCCATTTCCCGTTGCAGGTAGGTGTAGGAGAGCCAGGCCGCGGTCACGGCGAACAGCAACGCAAATACCGAGACCACTGCGACAGTGCTGGGGCGGGTCATACCGTTTCCTCCTCGTTCACGTGCGCGGGGCACCTGCGTGCGGCGGGGCGCCTCTCCGCGAAGCCGGAGGCGCCTTCCAGGAGGCGTGTCGGAGGGCCACCTGCGTCGTGGTGTTTCTGGTGCAGGCGGCCCCCCAGGTTAGCCGTTTCAGGGGGTGTTCATGTTGGTGTTGACGTTTTGGAACACGGTGCTCGTCGTCCTGCCGAGGGTTCGCACCGCGACCATCACGACGATCGCTATCAGCACCAGAATCAACGCGTACTCAACCAGCCCCTGACCATTGATGCTTCTGAACAAAGACTTCACCTTGCTGGGGACTTTCGTTTCTACCGACATGTTGACCTCCTTTGTGCGTACTTCTGTTGGAGTATCTGCCATCTTGGCTTTTGTACAACATCGTAACCATGTTGTTTGCTCATACCCGTGATACCGATTTAGTACAGCACCTCTCACCGTATATTGTGATTTTTAACTTGTACTGCGCGTCCAGATAGACATGCCTCACTCGCTTGTTACTTCTGCTTGCAGGAATCAAACATTAAAAATATGAAAATTAAAAAACGTTTAAAATACTACGGCGGCCGGACGATTGTGCAAGCGATTTTTTTAGAGCTCCTGAGGAATTCTGGGCGCCCTTTGTACGCGCGTTCTAGAACGCCCTTTTTTTGCGCCTCGGGTCGGCTTGAAATTGGAAGCCTCTAACCTATACTGGTGCCTGTTTTGTCTGGAGGTGACCGCATCCAAGGCGCGTAAGGAGTTCTCCCATGTGGATCGAGCCGAGGGGACAGGCGTTGGTGGAACTGGCACTGGTGGTCGTGATCGTGTCCCTGCTGGGATTCGCGGTCATCGATCTCGGCTGGATTTTTTACGTGAACCTCACCATGCAGCACGCGGTCAGGGAGGGGGCAAGGTTCGCGATCACAGGACGCAGCGATGGGTACCCCTCGCGCAGGGCGGCTCTCATCGCCAAGATAAGGGAACAGTCCATGGGGCTCTACGACCGCAACCTCCATAATCCGAAAGATCCGAAGGTGAGTGTGCTTCCCCGCGATGTCCCGGCCTTTGCCAACTACACCGGCGCCCCTGTCGAAGAGGGGGAAGACCCGGGGGCACCGAACCGGCTCATCGTGGTAAGCCTCACCTATACCTGCCCGCTGCTGACACCGGCCCTCAGGCCGGCCTTCGGCCCCACCTACACCTTCACCGCAAGATCAACCATGAGAAACGAGGATTTCCCCGTCAGGGAGGGGAAATGATGAGGCCCGGTGACGGCTGGAACGGGGAGCGCGGTCAGGCCTGCGTCGAGTTCGCCCTGCTGCTGCTCGTTTTCGGACTGGTGCTGCTCGGGGTCTACGATTTCTCCTGCGCCATCCGCGCTAACAACGTGATATCGAGCGTGAGCCGCGAGGGGGCCAATCTCGCTTCCCGTCCCGCTCCGGGGACGCAACCGGATCTGCAGGGGATTATGGATCTTCTGGCGTCGACCGCGCAGCCGCTGGACATGGCGCGAAGGGGGATGATGTACATCTCCGAGGTGCAGGGGGACAGCATCCAGGCGCAGGAGGCGTGGAACAAGGGGGGGCTGAAGGTGGAGAGCAGGATCGGAACCTACACGACGGGTGGGGCGCACCCAAAGGCCCTGAACCTGGAAGCCCTGAACCTGGGGAGCGGACAGAGGGCTTTCGTCGTGGAGGTTTTCTACGAGTACCGAAGCCTTTTTTCCGGAAGCATCGTGAAGCTGGACAAGCAGTTCTACTCGAGGACCGTATTCTGACGGTACGGAGGGGGCATGAAAGAGCCCGCAAGCAGAGAGATGGGGCAGGTGCTGGTTGCGTTCGTCCTCACCGCGACATTCCTCCTGGCGATGATCGGCCTGGCCATAGACGTCGGCATGGCCTACCTGGTGAAGACCAAACTGAGCGCTGCGGTCGACGCCGCAGCGCTCGCCGCCGGGAAGGTGGCCCCCCAGGGGCAGGAGACGGCGGGCACCGAAGCCGCCAGGTTCTTCGCCGTCAACTACCCTGATGGCCTTTTGGGCGCACGGGTTGCCGCTCCGACGACCGTCGTCATGGAAGAGGACCAATCGTGGAACGTCACGGTAAGTGCCACGGCGCTGCTCCCTTCGTACTTCGCGAAGGCGGTGGGGGCGAGGCAATTCACGGTCAGCGCGAGCGCCACTACGACCCTTTCCCCCGTGGACCTGGTGCTAGTGCTGGCAACCCCGGAAAGACCGGGCGACCAGACGCTGGAGGCGGCAAAAGCCGCGGCAGGGCGGTTTCTGGAAAACTTCAACCCGCAGTCCGATCGCGTCGGCCTGATCCGTTTCGCCGCCGGCGTCGAGGCGCGGGACGAGTTCAGGATCAGGGAAAAGCGCGGTTTTGACCTGAGAAGGATGCAGGATTATCTCGCGGCCCCGGAAGTCCGTGAGCCGGGGTACGCCACGGCGGCGGAGGCGCTCCGGGTTGCCAGGGCGCAACTGGACTTCTTGCCAAAGCCGAGGCAATCGAAGCGGCGCATCATCGTCCTCTTCGCCGCAGGCGCGCCCAACGGCGTGGCCGCCCGCTTCGAAACCGGCACAGGGGAGGTGGTAGGCGCCCTTTCCTCGCAGGACGGCGCCCTCTATCCGCTGTACGACAGGGACCAGGTGAGTTCGCCTCTGCGGCGTTCTGCCCTGTCCCTTAAGACGCTGCCTGAGACGGACTGGAGCGGGACCGTGCCAGTTGGAAGCTTCAACGCGGCGCGGGTGCTTCTCCCCGTGGCGAACTCCTTCGAGGAAGAGAAGTGCAACGTGGACCGCGCGGCACGCAACATGGCGGAGAACGTCGCCAACGCGGCGCGGGACGAATCTGGCCTGCAGGGATACCCGATCACCATCCACGTTATCGGGCGCGGCTCGAAACTCAGCCAGCTGGAACTTGCCTGCCCGTCGTACGGCAACAATGAAAAAGGGGAGAACATCATGAGGCGGCTGGCGAACGTGAACGGGGTGGACACCTACAACGCCAACCAGCCAAGCGGCATGTACGTCGCGGCGGAGCCGGAGGAGTTCGACGCGGCCTTTCGCAAGGTCGCCGCTTCGGTGCTGCGCCTGTCAAAGTGAGGTCATCACCACCCGGGGGTGCACGTTGAGGAAATTGGGAACGGATGGAGAATTGGTCGGCCACGCGAGACTTCTCAGGTCGATCGCGCTGTTCTCGCACCTCGACGAGACAGAGTTCGCCGAGGTGCAGCGCAGGATCGTGGAGAAGAAGTTCCATAAGAACCAGATCGTTCTCCTTGAGGAGGACACCGCCAACTTCATGTACGTCGTCTTCAGCGGGAAGGTGCGCGTGGTCCACCTGGGGGGAGAGGGGACGGAGCGCATCCTCGCCGTTCACAAGCGCGGCGACGTATTCGGCGAGATGGCGCTGCTCGACGCGAAGACCGCCCCCGCTACGGTGATCGCCATGGAGGACGCCGAGATCGGGCTCATCTCCAAAGAAACCTTCGACACCTTCTTCCTCGCCAACGACAAGGTACTGCTACAGCTGGTGGCGATGCTTTGCCAGCGTCTGCGCGAGGCGCAACTGGTGCTGAAGGCGATCACCCTGCCTGATGCGGAACAGAGGCTGCGCTCCATACTGAACCACCTGAGCCTGCTGCATGGCGTGCCCGACGCCCGGGGCGTCGTCATCGCGCTTCGACTCACCCACAAGGAACTTGCGGGTTACACGTCGGTATCCCGGGAGACCGTGACGAGGCTTTTGCAGCGCCTGACCCAGGAGGGGGACCTTGAGATGTTGCAGAACCGGACCATCCTGCTGAAACCGGGGTTCAAGCGCAAGATGCAGTTCCTGTAGCCCTCTGCCGGGCGTCTTGACATGGTGAAGTGCCTCACTATACTTGCACGGTTGGAAAAAACTAATGATTGCCGCCGGCCGCTGTCATTGAAACTGCGCCGGCTGTATCTGGTTCATTCGGAGCTGCACATGGACGGTCAATGGACAAAAAAAGCTTCTTGGTGGCGCAAGCTGTGGGGTCGCAGGGCAGGTAGTGCGGGGCACTTCGGTCACGGTTTTCATGTCGTTGAGAGCTTCCGGCAAAAGCTCGTTCAGGAAAGAAAACGCGCTGAAAGAGCGGGCAAGCCGCTTCTTGTCATGGTTGTCACTGCGGGAGGCGTCTTGGGCGATGGTCCCGCCGCGTTCCTGCCCCGGTTGGCCACCGCGCTTCCTGGCTGCCTGAGGGAGACTGACATCTGCGGCGCGCTGGAGGGGAGATCCGCCGGTGCCATCCTGGTCGAGGTGTCCGCAGACAAGGTGAAAGAGGCGGAGCGCTGCGTCGGCAACAAGGTGACCGCCATGCTGCGGAGCTGCTTCGGCGAGGAGGCCGCCAGTCGCATGGTCGTCACCTTCAGGCTCTACCCCGAAACGGGGGGGGACAACGCCGCCTTCGACCTGCTCTTTTTCCCGGAGGTCACCGCCTCCACCATGACCAAGACGCCGGGGGCGCTTGCGAAGCGGGCCCTCGACCTGGTCGGAAGCCTCACGGCGTTGCTGCTGCTGAGCCCGGTCTTTCTCCTGGTTCCCGTCATCATCAGGCTCGGCTCGGAGGGGCCTGTCTTCTTCGTACAGGAGCGCTACGGGCTGAACGGGGCCCGGTTCAAGCTGTTTAAGTTCAGAAGCATGCACGTAAACCGGGACGACGCCATCCACCGGGAGTTCGTCAAGGAGCTGATCGAGGGGAGGATGGATGCCGGCGAGGACACCGTGTACAAGATCACCAGCGATCCGCGCGTAACCTGCGTCGGCAGGTTCCTGAGGGCATACAGCCTGGACGAACTGCCGCAGCTTTTCAACGTGCTCAGGGGGGAGATGTCCCTGGTCGGGCCGCGGCCGCCCATCCATTATGAAGTGGAGAACTACCGCGGTTGGCAGCGCAACCGCCTGATCGGGAAGAAACCGGGCATCACCGGCGCCTGGCAGGTAAGCGGCAGAAGCTCGACGAACTTCGACGAGATGGTGCGGCTCGACCTCCAGTATCTAAGGAACTGGAGCGTGCTGCTGGACTTGAAGATCCTCCTCATGACCCCCTTGGCTGTACTTAGGTGCAGAGGGGCTTACTAGTGCTTCAACATTCAGGGTGGGAGCTATGATCAACGTCGGCATAGTAGGATTCGGCTATTGGGGGCCAAACGTCGCGCGGAACTTCAACACGACCCAGGGCGCCAGGGTAGTCGCCATAAGCGATGCGGACGAGAAGTCCCTGCAGCGCGCCGCCGCGAGCTACCCCGGGGTCCGCACGGAGCGTGAATGCGACAGGCTCCTCAGCGCCAGGGATATCGACGTGGTGGCGATCGTTACGCCGGTTTCGTCGCATTTCGAAATCGCGCGCAAAGCGCTCGCTAATGGAAAGCACATCTTCATAGAAAAGCCGTTCACGGCGTCGGTGGCCGAGGCGGAAAAGCTGATCGAACTCGCCGAGCGCAGAAACCTGAAGATCATGGTGGACCACACCTTCCTCTTCACCGGCGCGGTGAAGAAGATAAAGGAACTGATCGACGACGGCATTCTCGGGGACCTCTACTACTTCGATTCGATAAGGGTGAACCTCGGGCTCTTCCAGAAGGACGTGAACGTGGTGTGGGATCTCGCCCCGCACGACCTCTCCATCATGGACCATCTCCTGCGCATGGAGCCCGTCGCGGTGACCGCCACCGGCATCGCCCACTTCAGAAACGACCTCGAGGACGTCGCCTACATAACCATCTACTTCCCGGGCAACGTCATCGCGCACCTGAACGTTAACTGGCTGTCGCCGGTGAAGATCAGGACCACGTTGATCGGCGGCCAGAAGAAGATGCTGGTCTGGAACGACCTGGTGAGCGACGAGAAGATCCGCGTTTACGACAAGGGGGTGGACGGCCTCGACAGCCTGAACATTGAGTCCAAAGAGAAGGCGTATGGGCTGCGGCTCAGCTACCGCAGCGGCGACATGTGGGCCCCGCGCGTCACCCAGGTCGAGGCGCTGCAGGGCGAGACATCCTATTTCATCGATTGCATAAACAACAACGTCACTCCCAAAAACGACGGTCACGCCGGCTTGCGGGTGGTCCGCATCCTCGAGGCGATCAAGAAGTCGTTGGCCGGGGGGGGCGTGCTCGTGCGGCTCAGCTGACGGGAAGATGGTCGGCGCCCGCACCCTGGAAAGGAGAACGCTATGGTGGAAAATTTCGCGGCAGTGGCACCAGATGTAAAGCTCGGGCAGAACGTGAAACTGGGGAAGTTCATCAACCTCTACGGCTGCACCATCGGTGACAACTCGAAGATCGGCGCCTTCGTCGAGGTCCAGAAGAACGCCGGCATCGGCAAGAACTGCAAGATATCGAGCCACAGCTTCATCTGCGAAGGTGTGGAGATCGAGGATAACGTCTTCATCGGTCACAACGTGACCTTCATCAACGATCTCTACCCCAAGTCGACCACCGCTTCCGGAGAACTGCAGGTGGAATCGGACTGGAGCGTGGTCAGGACCGTGATCAGGAAAAACGCCTCCATTGGTTCCAGCTCGACGATCCTTTGCGGCGTGACGGTTGGTGAAAACGCCATCGTCGGCGCCGGCAGCGTCGTCACCAAGAACGTGGAGCCTTACAGCATAGTTGCCGGAAATCCGGCCCGGGTGTTGCGGTACATCCCGAAGGAGAACTCAAATGAAAGTGCCCTTTCTCAATCTCAAAGCCCAGTATGACGCCATCGCGGACGAGGTGCAGCAGTCTATAGGCGAGGTCATGGCCAACTGCGCCTTTTCCGGAGGTCCCTATGTCGAGAAGTTCGAGGAGGAGTTCGCCGCCTTTTGCGGAAGCAGGTACGCCGCGGGGGTGGGAAGCGGCACGGAGGCCCTTTGGCTTGTGCTGCTAGGCCTCGGTATCGGGGCGGGGGACGAGGTCATCACCGTCCCGAACAGCTTCATCGCGACGGCGGAAGCGATAACTCTGTGCGGCGCGACCCCGGTTTTCGTCGACATCGACCAGGATAGCTACACCATGGACCCGGCCCTGCTGGAGAGCGCCATCACCCCGAGGACCAGGGCCATCATCCCGGTGCACCTCTACGGCCAGACCGCTGACATGGACCCGATCCTCGCCATCGCGGACCGGCACGGTGTCGCCGTCATCGAGGACGCCTGCCAGGCCCACGGCGCCGAGTACAGGGGACGGCGCGCGGGTTCACTCGGACATGCCGCCTGCTTCAGCTTCTACCCCGGAAAGAATCTCGGTGCCTATGGCGAGGCCGGTGGGGTGGTCACTTCCGACGAGCAGCTCGCGAGCAGGATCAGGATGCTGCGCGACCACGGGCAGTCGCGCAAGTACTACCACAACGTGATCGGGATGAACGGCCGCATGGACGGCATCCAGGGCGCCGTGCTGAGCGTCAAGCTGAAGTACCTTGAAGCGTGGAACGCCAGACGGCGCGACAACGCCCAGTGGTACCGCAAGAACCTTTCGGGGCTCATCGCGGTGAAGACGCCGGAGGAGATGGCTTACGCCCGTCACGTCTATCACGTCTTTGCCGTGCGGACCTCCAAGCGGGAACAGATGAAAGAAGCGCTGCACGCAAGCGGCATAGAGTGCGGCGTGCACTACCCGGTCCCCATCCACCTGCAGGAGGCGTACAGCGCCAGTGGCAAGGCTCCGGGGAGCTTTCCCGTTGCGGAGCGCTGTGCCGCTGAACTGCTGTCGCTGCCCATGTTCCCTGAGCTCACGGAACACCAGATCCAATACATCTGCCAGGAAGTAAGGCGGATCAGTGATGCCCCTTAACGATCTCCACGTTATCGATCCCCGCAACGATGATGCATATGACACATGGGTCGGCAGCCGTCGGGCGAGCACCGTGTTCCACTGTTCCGCGTGGGCACGGCTGCTCGCCGATTCCTACCGCTTTCGCCCGGCATACCTTCTTTTGAACCACGAATGTAAGGTCGCCGCGTGTCTTCCCCTGATGGAGGTCGACAGCCTCATCACGGGAAGGCGCGGCGTCTCCCTCTGCTTTTCCGATTCCTGCGGGGCTGTGGCCGACGGGCGGGACGAGTTCCACGCGCTGCTGCAGGCGGCATTGGCCCACGGCAGAAAGCGTAAGTGGCGCTACCTCGAGTTCAGGGGGGAGCGCTTCCTGGAGGGGGAGGTGGCAAGCCGCTGCTTCGTGAATCATACCCTCGCCCTTTGCCGGGATACCGACGAGATGTTCGCAAGGGTGAGAAAGAGCACGGCGAGGGGGATCAGGAAGGCGCTCAAGGAGGGTGTCCGCGTCCAGTTCCGCCAGGACCTGGAAGGCGTCCTCACCTACTACGGTCTGCACTGCCTGACCAGGAAACGCCAGGGGGTCCCCCCCCAGCCATGGAGCTACTTCGTGAACCTGCATCGGCATCTGGTTGAGAGAGGGCTCGGCTTCGCCGCGCTCGCTTACCATGACGGAACCGCCGTTGCCGGGGCCATCTGTCTGCACTATGGCAGTAATGCCATCTACAAGTACGGGGCCTCGGACGAGAGGTACCAGAGTCTGCGCGCCAACAACCTGCTTTTCTGGGAGATGATCACGAGATGTGCGCAAAGCGGTTTCGACAGCCTGAGCCTTGGCCGGACCGATCCGGACAACAGCGGCCTGGTTCAGTTCAAGGACGGCTGGGGCGGGGTCAGGAGCGAACTCAGGTACCACCGCTACGATTTCCGCGAGGGGGGCTTTTGCGGGCCGGGCACCGAGGGGTGGAACTACCGCGAACTCCTGAAGAAGCTGCCGGGGGGGATGCTCCGGGCCCTTGGAGAGCTCGGTTACCGGCACATGGGCTGATGTTTCACCGCGGCGCTGATGCGCGCCCCTGCGCCGGGTTAGAAGATCGGCAAAGGGTAAACGGGAAAAGTGAAGGGGCAGTGGTGGTGACCGCTGCCCCTTTTACGTTGCGCGCTTTGCCCGCCTTGTTTCACGCACCGCAGCGACGTCAGGGTTTCACTGACAGTACCCCCGAAATTCCGTGCCAAAAAACGCATTGCTTCAAGAAGCTTCATTGGTATAGTTTCATGGTTTTGCGCCGCGCGGAGCAGGAAGGGCGGCCTGGGAGGAACCAAGTGTGCGGGATTGCTGGCATCGTCAACCTGAAAGAAGCCGAAGCCCCTTGCCTTGAGCAGGTGGTGGCGATGATTTCGCCGCTGCGCCACCGGGGACCGGACGAGTCCGGGGTATACCTCGATGCCCGCGCTGGACTCGGGCACCTGCGCCTCAGCATCATCGGCATCGACGGCGGGACGCAGCCTATCGGCAACGAGACCGGCACGCTCTGGATCGTCTACAACGGCGAGGCCTACAACTACCTTGAGCTGAAGGAGGACCTCCTCGCCCGCGGGCACCGCTTCACCACCCGCACCGACACCGAGGTGCTGCTGCACCTTTACGAAGAGTACGGACCCGCCTGCCTCGACAGGATCAACGGCCAGTTTGCCTTCGCCATCTGGGACGCCGTAAAGGGGGAACTTTTCCTCGCCCGGGACCGCGTCGGCGTCCGGCCGCTCTACTACGCCTTCACCCCCGACGGGCGGCTCCTGTTCGCCTCCGAGATCAAGGCGATCCTCGCCGTCGCCGGCAGGCGCGAACTCGACGCGCAGGCGCTCAGCCAGCTCTTCGTCTTCTGGAGCACGCTACCGGGGCGGACCTTCTTCCAGGGGGTCGAGGCGCTACCGCCGGGGCACTACCTGCACGTCGCCGGCAGGCGCTCCGCCCCCGTTCCCTACTGGCGCATCCCGCACTTTTCCCGGCATGAGGTCCCCCCGCGGGAGCTTGCCGAGGCCGCAGAATCCTTCGCCGCGCTCCTTGACGACGCGGTGCGCCTGAGGCTGCGCGCCGACGTACCGGTGGGGGCGTACCTCTCCGGGGGGCTCGACTCCTCCATCATCGCCGCCCTCATCGCGCGCCACTGCAGTGAGAGGCTCAAGACCTTCTCTCTTGGATTCGCCGACCCCGCCTTCGACGAGAGCCCGGCGCAGGACGAGATGGTGGCGCGTCTGGGGACGGACCACCGGCGCGTCCTCGTCGAGGACGCGCAGATAAGGACGCTCCTGCCCGAGACGGTCTGGCACTGCGAACAGCCGACCCTGCGCACCTCCCCGGTCCCGATGTACCTCCTGTCCCGCCTGGTCCGCGAGGAGGGGTACAAGGTCGTCCTCTCCGGAGAGGGGGCGGACGAGATGCTCGGGGGATACAACATCTTCAAGGAGGCGAAGATCAGGCAGTGGTGGGGGCGCCTTCCCGGCTCTGCGCTGCGCCCGCGCCTTCTCGAGCGGCTCTACCCTTACGTGTTCCGCGAACATTCCCGCGGGCGCCACTTCCTGCGGGAGTTCTTCGCCGTCGACCCGCGGCAGCTGGACGATCCCTTCTTCTCGCACGCGGTGCGCTGGGGCGGAGGGGAGAGGAACCTTCCGTTTCTCTCGAAGGGGTGCCGCGAGCGGCTAGACGGGTACGACCCGCGCGAGGAACTGGCGCGCCTGCTCCCTGACGGGTTCGCCGGGCGCGACCTCTTCAGCCGCGCCCAGGTCTTGGAGATCGAGCTCTTCCTCGCCGGCTTTCTCCTCTCCTCGCAGGGAGACCGCGTCGCCATGGCCCACTCGGTTGAGATGCGCCACCCCTTCCTCGACTACCGGGTGATCGAGTCCGCCTTCCGGCTCCCCCCTCACTGGAAGATGCGGGGGCTAGCCGAGAAGTACTTCCTGAAAAAGGCCTGCCGAAACCTTTTGCCCGAGGGCATCCTGAAAAGGGCGAAGCAGCCCTACCGTGCGCCGGTGCGCTCCCTTTTCACCCCGGCCGCGCCTGATTACGTGGAAGAGCTCCTGAGCGAGGCGAGCCTCAAGTCGAGCGGCTACTTCGACCCGCTGCGGGTGGGGCGCCTCTTGCGCAAGGTGCTCGCCGCCCCCGCCGGAGAATTCGACCACATGGCCCTCATGGGTATCGTCACCACCGAGATCCTGCACCGCCAGTTCGTCGCCGCAGCCTCCTGGAAGGGGGTGCCTGTCGTGCGACCGGACCTGGTATGCGGCCCCATGCGGAAGAAGGTGGGGCGCCCCCGTGGGTGAGGCCGAAGCTGCAAAGGAGAAATCATGAACGGTTGCGTGCACCACTTCCTGGAAAACAGCGCGTCGCGCCGCCCGGACAAGGTGGCCCTCGTCCACGACAAAGAGCGGGTCACCTACCGCCGCCTCGACCGTACCGCGTCCCGCCTGGCCGCCTTCTTCGTCGAGCGAGGCGTGCTCCCGGGAGACCGCATCGTCCTGCTTCAGGGCAACGGCGTCCAGTACGTGGCGAGCTACTACGGCATCATGAAGGCGGGCGCGGTCGCGGTGCCGCTGAACCTTCAGACCGGGCCCGAGGCGCTCGCGCGCCTTTGCGAGGAACTGCAGCCCGCGGGGATCGTCATGGAGCGGGAGGGGACCTTGCTGCGCACCCCGCCCCTTTTTCTCCCCTCGGTCCGTTTCGTTCTCTTCGCCGACGCGGCGGCCCCGGCAGGGGAGGGGGGCGCCTGGGGTTGGGATCAGGCCCTGAAGGGGGAAGAGTTACCGCCGGAAGGCCGCCCGGTGGCCGATACCTCCCTCGCCAGCATCATCTACACCTCCGGGTCCACCGGCACCCCGAAGGGGGTGATGCTCTCGCACGCGAACATCGTGAGCAACACCCGCTCCATCGTCGACTACCTGCGCCTCACCGAGGACGACGTCCAGATGGTGGTGCTCCCCTTCTTCTACGTGATGGGGAAATCGCTCCTCAACACGCACGTCGCCGTGGGGGGGACCGTTGTGATCAACAACAACTTCGCCTACAGCGCGTCGGTGCTGCGTCAGATGGCCGAGGAGGGAGTGACGGGCTTTTCCGGCGTCCCCTCCACTTACGCCTATCTGTTGCACCGCTCGCCGCTCGCCTCCTTCCGGGACCAGCTCCCGGCCCTGCGCTACTGCACACAGGCGGGAGGGCACATGGCGCGCGAAATCAAGGAGCGGCTCATGCAGGTCCTGCCGGCGCATACGAAGCTTTTCGTCATGTACGGCGCGACCGAGGCGGCGGCGCGCCTCACCTACGTCGAACCGGAGCGGCTCACCGATAAGATCGCCTCCATCGGAAGAGCGATCCCCGGGGTGACGGTCCGCGTGCTCGGTCCGGCCGGCGAGGAGCTTGCCGAGGGGGAGAGCGGCGAACTGGTCGCCTCGGGTCCCAACATCATGCTGGGGTACTGGAGGGACCCGGAGGGGACGGCGCGCGTCCTCGACGGAAACGGGTACCACACAGGCGACATGGGTTACCGCGACGGCGACGGCTACCTCTACGTGACCGGGCGGAAGGACCACCTGCTCAAGGTGGGGGGGCACCGCGTCGACCCGCAGGAGATCGAGGAGGTGCTCATGTCGAGCGGGCTTTTGCTCGAGACGGCGGTCCTCGGTGTGGACGACGCCCTCTTGGGGACGAGGCTCGTGGCGCTTGCAGCGCCGCTTGAAGGGGCCGCCGATAACCTGGCGCTTTTGGCCCATTGCCGCGCGAAGCTCCCGAGACACAAGATCCCCACGGAGATAAGGCTCGTCTCGCTGCTCCCCAAACACCCAAGCGGCAAGGTGGACCGGGCCTCCTGCCTGGTCATCTGCGGCGCGGCCCAATCGACCACCAGCTAGGTCCCCTAAGGGGCCGCACAGGAAGGTGCCTATGACGACAGCGGCGTTTTCACCCGAGGTGCTCCGCCTCGACCCGGAACGGGAGGCGGAACGGAT
>MTLC01003119.1_pt2 | contig 20508 bp, 17 predicted proteins | sample 1982451 | NCBI WGS metagenome assembly MTLC01 (sample SAMN05710165, study PRJNA340218) | biofilm metagenome | isolation source: sample SPH anode biofilm adapted to +100 mV | place: USA | collected 2012-02-03 | reverse complement strand
CGAGCCCCATCCGCTGCTGGGCGAGACGCGCGCCCAGGTCACCCAGATCCAGGGGGGAAGGGCCCGCAACCAGGTGCCCGACAGCTGCGAGTTCTTCGTGGACCTGCGCACCACCCCCAACCTGGACCACAAGGCGACGGCGGAACGCATCGCGCTCCTGCTGGAGAGCGAGGTGGCGGTCCACTCCATGCGCTACGAGGCCGTGGCCACCGACGCCTCGGAGCCGGTGGTGAAGGCGGCGTTGGCCGCCTCAGGCCGCAAGGCCCCCCGCGGCTCCGCCACGGCCTCCGACTGGGCCTTCCTGGCCCACCTTCCCGCCGTGAAGGCCGGCCCCGGCGACACCCACCGCAGCCACCGCCCCGACGAATGGATCTCCCTGGCCGAGCTGGAAGGGGGCATCGCCTTCTACGCGGCCCTGGCCCGGGAATACGCCAAGGAGGCCAGCCGTGTCTAAGCCGCTCTGGGCCAAGGACCTCCCCCTGGACGAGGAGCTCCACCGCTTCACCGTGGGGGACGACCCCGAAACGGACCTGAACCTCCTCGCCAGCGACGCCGCCGGCAGCGCCGCCCACGCGCGAATGCTGGGCGAAACCGGCTTCCTGGCCGAAGCCGAGGCCCGGGCCCTGGTGGGCGCCCTGGACGGCCTGCGCCGGGAGGCCCTGCGGGGGGAGCTGGGCATCCTGCCCGAGGAGGAGGACGGCCACACCGCCCTGGAGCACGCCCTGGAGCGCCGCCTCGGGGAGACCGGCCGGCGCATCCATCTGGCGCGCTCGCGCAACGACCAGGTGGCCACGGCCCTGCGCCTTTTCATGCGGGACCGGGCCCTGGACCTGGGCCTGGCCATGCACGCCGCGGCCCGGGCCTTCCTGGACCTGGCCGGGCGGGAGGAGGCCACGCCCCTGCCGGGCTTCACCCATCTGCGCAAGGCCATGCCCGCCACCTGGGGCATGTGGGCCTCGGCCTTCGCGGAAGGTCTGCTGGAGGAACTGGAGGCCCTGCCGGCCCTGTGGGGCCGCCTGGACCGGTGCCCCCTGGGCGCCGCCGCCGGGTTCGGGGCCCCCGTGGCCGTGGACCGGGGCCGCAGCGCCTCGCTCCTGGGCTTCAGCCGCGTGCAGAACAGCCCCATGGACGTCATGAACAGCCGGGGCCGGTACGAGCAGGCCATGGCCGCCTGGATCGTCTCCGCCGCCGGCACCCTCGAGAAGGCCCTCTGGGACCTGAACCTCTACAGCACCGAATCCTTCGGCTTCGTGACCCTGCCCGACGCCTTCACCACGGGCAGCAGCCTCATGCCCCAGAAGCGGAACCCCGACGCCCTCGAGCTGGCCCGGGCCCGCTGCCGGGAGCTGCGGGGCCTGGCGGGCCTCCTGGGACACCTGGCCGGGGGCCTTCCCTCCAGCTACCACCGGGACCACCAGCTCCTGAAGGCCCCCTTCGTGGAGCTCCTCGGCAAGGGCGAGGAACTCTTCCGCATCACCTCCCGGCTCCTGCCCGGGCTCCAGGTGGACCGCGAGGCCTGCGCCGCCGCCATCACCCAGGAGCTGCACGCCGCCGCCCGGGCCTGCCGCCTCGCCGCGGAGGGCCAGCCCTTCCGGGATGCCTACGTGCAGGTGGCCCGCGAGATCCAGGACGGCACCTTCCGCCCGGAATCCGCGGTTCCCGTGCGCCTGGGCCTGGAGCGCACCGCCGAGGCCCTGGCCTCGTCGGCGGCCTGGATCAAGGGCCGCCGGGCCTTCCTCGAAACGACCTACGAACAACTCTTCGCCTGGGGTGCCAAATGAGCCACCGCGTCCTTCTCGCCTTTTCCGGGGGCCTCGACACCTCCTACTGCGTCCTTTACCTCAAGTCGCTGGGCCACGAGGTGCATACGGTCACCGTGGACACCGGCGGCTTCTCCCCGGCGGAGCTGGCCCGCATCGAGGACATGGCCGCCAGGCTGGGCACGGCGTCCCACGCCACCCTCGACGCCCGGGAGGAGCTGTTCCAGGACTACCTGCGCCACCTGGTGGCGGGCAACGTCCTGCGGGGCGGGCTCTACCCCCTGTCGGTGAGCGCCGAGCGCGTGTGCCAGGCCCGGCGGGTTGTGGCCCACGCCCGGGAGATCCAGGCCACGGCCCTGGCCCACGGCTCCACCGGCGCCGGCAACGACCAGGTGCGCTTCGACGTGGCCTTCCGGGCCCTGGCGCCCGATCTGGCCCTCCTGGCCCCCATCCGGGAACTGGCCCCCAGCCGCGCCGAGGAGAGGGCGTACCTGGCCGAGCGGGGCTTCCCCTTCCCCGAGAAGGTGGAATCCTACAGCGTCAACGAGGGCATGTGGGGCACCAGCATCGGCGGCAAGGAGACCCTGGACCCCTGGCAGAACCTGCCCGAGGAGGCCTATCCCGGCGGGGAGGTGGACCCCCTGGCCCCGGTGCGCACCCTCGTGCTGGGCTTCGCCAAGGGCGTGCCGGTCGCCCTGGACGGCGCGGACCTGGGCCCCGTGGGCGTCATCCAGGCCCTAAACGGGATCGGCAGCGCCTACGGCATCGGCCGCGGCATCCACCTGGGCGACACCATCCTGGGCATCAAGGGCCGGGTGGCCTTCGAGGCCCCCGGCGCGCACCTGGTCATCACCGCCCACCGGGAACTGGAAAAGCTCGTGCTCACGGGCAAGCAGCTCTTCTGGAAGGAATCCCTGGGCAACCTCTACGGCAGCCTCCTGCATGAGGGGCACTTCTTCGACCCGCTGTGCCGGGACCTGGAGGCCTTCCTGGCCTCCACCCAGGACGCGGTGACCGGCGAGGTGCGCCTGGAGCTTCGCCCCCGCGCCTTCGCGGTGCAGGGCGTGAAGTCCCCGCGCAGCCTCGTGCGCCCGGACATGGCCAGCTACGGCGAGAGCACCCGGCTCTGGACGGGCGCCGAGGCCGCGGGCTTCGCGCACATCTTCGGCGTGCCCCAGATGATCGCCCTGAAGGCCAAGGGATGAAGGGAGCTTCGATGCGGATCCACCTGGACAAGATCGCCTCGGTGACGCGGAACATGGGCCTGGGGCGCTGGGTCACCCTGGGCGAGACCATCGAGGCCCGGGAAGGCTCGGTCATCGCCGGCCGCATCTGCGGCGAGAAGACCGTCTACAACGAACTGGAGGACGTCCACGGCCGCATGAGCGTGCTGCACGACGGCGACATCATCGTGGGGGCCCTGGGCCACCGCAACGCGCTGCAGGGCTACGAGGGCGTGCTGCCCACGAAGGTCGCCCCCGGCGACCGGCTCCACCTCCTCAACCTGGGCGGGGTGCTGGGCCACTGCGTGTCCAGCAACCCGGGCGTGGGCGCCCCCTTCGAGGTGGAGGTGCTGGGCCAGGTGCTCTCCTTCCCCCAGTTCGGAAGCCGCCTGGGCCAGCCGGCCTTCATCCAGGAGAAGGCGGTGCAGGGCAAGCCCCATGCCGCTCCGGTGCCGGTGGTGTACGTGGCCGGCACCTGTATGAACGCGGGCAAGACCCTCGCAGCCTGCGTCCTGGTGCGCGCCTTCACCCAGGCGGGCTACAAGGTCGGCGGCGCCAAGCTTACGGGCGTGAGCCTGCAGCGGGACATCCTGGCCATGCAGGACTACGGGGCCGAGGCCATCCTGGATTTCACGGACGCCGGTGTAACCTGCACCGGGCCCGCCACGGCCCCCGGCGCGGCGCGGGCCATCTTCTCGGAGCTCGCGGACCGGGGCGTGGACCTGATCGTCGCCGAGACCGGCGACGGCATCATGGGCGAGTACGGCGTCCAGGCCATCCTCGAGGACGAGGGTCTGCGGGCCTGGGGCGCGGCCTACGTGCTGTGCGCCAACGATCCCGTGGGCGTGGAGGGCGGCGTCCGGAACCTGAAGGAGGCCTACGGCATCCAGGTGGACGTGGTGGCCGGGCCGGCCACGGACAACCGCGTGGGAGGCCGCTTCGTGGCCACCCTGGGCCTGCCGGCCCACAACGCCCGGTCCCAGGCGCGGGAACTGGGGGCGCTCGTCCTCGAGAAGGTGCGGGCCGCCCTGGAGGTGAAGCCGTGAGGATCGACGCCGTAATCCTGGGCGCCTCCGGCTACGGGGGCGGGGAGCTTCTGCGCTGGCTCTCGGGCCATCCGGACGTGGCGAGCCTGCGGGGCACCTCCCGCCACGCGGGCCGGGCCTTCGGGGACGTCCACCCGAACCTGCGGGGCCTCGTGCCCGGCGTCCTGGAGGCGGCCATCGACTGGTCCGCCTTCGGGGGGAGCGAACAGCCCGTGGTCTTCTCGGCCCTGCCGCACGGGGAGCTGGCGGCCCTGCTGCCCGGCCTGGAGCGCGCCTGGGAGGACGCGGGCATCGCGGACAAGGTCCTGCTGCTGGACCTGAGCACCGACTTCCGCGGCGTGGAGCACCGCTCCCGCTTCGTGTACGGCCAGCCCGAATGGAACCGGGAGGCCCTGGCAGGAGCCCGGCGCGTGGCCTGCGCGGGCTGCTTCGCCACCGCCCTGGAGCTGGCCCTCCTGCCCCTGCGCGGGCTGGACGTGGGCTTCCTGGCCGCCACGGGCTCCACCGGTTCCAGCGGCAGCGGCGCCGCCCCCGGGGAAGGCACCCACCACCCCCTGCGCGCCCAGGATTTCCGGGCCTACAAGCCTCTGGCCCACCAGCACATGGCCGAAGTCAACGCCGCCATGGCGGAGCTGGGCATCCAGGGCGACCTGGCCTTCGTGCCCCAGAGCGCGCCCATGGTGCGGGGGATCTTCATGTCGCTGCAGTTCCGGCTTCCCGCGGGCCTCACCGGCGAGGGCCTCGCCGCCAGGGCCGCCGAGGCGTTCCGGGACGCCCCCTTCGTGCGCATCGTGGCGGGCTCCCCCCGGGTGGGCGCCGTGGCCGGCAGCGCCTTCTGCGACCTCGCCACGGCTTCGGACGGGAAAAACGGCGCGGTGCTGACCGCCATCGACAACCTGGGCAAGGGCATGGCTTCCCAGGCCGTGCAGTGCATGAACCTCGCGCTGGGGCTGCCCGAAGGGGCGGGGCTGCGGGTGCCGGGGTGCTACCCGGGCTGAGGGGTACGCCCCCTGCCGCATTGACGCGAATCTTTCCCACCTTCTAGGCTGGGTTCCGGGAGGTCCAATGGCCCGCGGGACGTTGCTTTTCCTGGGTTCCAGCTATCATCCGGGCCTGGGCGGTGCGGAAGTCACTGATAAATTACTGCTTGAGTCCTGGGTCGCCTCGGGGGGGCGCGCCGTCGCCGTCTTCTGGGGCAAGGATGCACCGTCCAGCCTGAAAGGGGTCGAGATGATCCCGGTGGGGAACCCCGGGCGGATGCGGAGCGAGGCCCTGGCCGCCAGGCCCGACGCCATCTACGCCCAGTTCGGCGCCCATCCCCTGGGCCTCGAGGTGGCCAGGACCCTGGGCGTGCCGGTCATGACCTGCCTTCACGACGGCCGCACCCTCTGCCCCGACCTGGTGGCCCAGGCCACCTGCGACCACTTCTGCGCCCTCTGCCCGGTGGCGGGCACCGCCCCCGTGTTCGTCACGAAGGCCATCCTCCGGCAATTCGACCGGATCCTGGCCCCGTCCCGGTACATGGCGGATCTCGCCAACGAACTGCTGGGGCGGCACGACGCGTCCGTGCTGTACCCGGCGGTCCAGCCCGTGGCCCTGCCCCCGGGGCCGGGCGGGAAGTGCATCAGCATGGCGTCCGCCGAGTCCAGCAAGGGCGCCGACCTGTTCCTGAAGATCGCGGAGCGCATGCCGGACCAGTCGTTCCTCCTTTCGGGAAGGGGCAATGCCGCGAACTGCGGCTACGATCCCCGGCGCCACCCCAACGTGCGGGTCTCGGGGTTCCTTTCCCAGGAGGCGTTCTACGGGGAAAGCTGGCTGGTCCTGATGCCTTCGCGCTGGGCCGAACCCTTCGGCCGCATGGGCCCCGAGGCCCAGTCCGCGGGGCTCCTCTTCATGGGCAGCCGGGTGGGGGGCCTTCCCGAGGCCGCGGGGGAGGCCGGCATCATCATCGACGACTACCTGGATCCCGACGCCTGGGTGGCGGCGATCCGGGCCCTGCAGGCGGACCCGGAGCGGCAGGACACCCTGCGCCGCCTGGGGCGCGACACCTGGAAGCGCTTCGAGGCCGGCGCCCTGACCGCGCAGTTCTGCCGGTGGACGGAGGAACTCATGGGGCAGGTTCCGGGCCCGAAAAACGCCGTCCCGCCCGACCTGTTCCCGGCCTGGACCGTCTCCGCCCCCCTGAAGGCCGCCTACTACGGGTCGCTGGCCGTGGCCGTCCTGGGATGCCTGGCGGTGGCGTGGGGCGCCCCGGGGGCGGCCGCGGCCCTGCCGCTGGCGGCGTTCTTCGTCTGCCTCATCCTCCTGTGGGGCCTCCACGCCGGTCCCCTCCTGCGGGTGAAGGGAACCTCGGGCCGCCGCTCGGGACTGCGGCTCCTGGCTCTGGGGTGCGTGGCGGCGCCGGCGGCGCTGATCCCGGTCCTCTGGCCCCGGGGCATCTGGGTCCTGCTTCTGGTCCTGGCCGCCCTGGGCCTCACCTCGTACCTGCACCGGGCCCGGGTGCTGAAGGACCGGTTCCGGACCCTGGGCAGGTAATTCCGGGCCGACGATTGGCAATTCGATTAGGTCCATTCGCGAATCCACAACTGCTCGGGGACGGGCGCCGGAGGGGATAGAATCCGGTCCATGGAGCCTCGCCATGCGATCGGACACCGTCAAGAAGGGCATTGAACGCGCCGGGCACCGCGCCCTGCTCCGGGCCGCCGGCCTCAAGGACGAGGACTTCGCCAAGCCGTTCATCGGGATCTCCAATTCCTACACGGACATCGTTCCGGGCCACACCCATCTCCACGAGTTCGCGAAGGTGGTGAAGGACACGGTGCGCGAGGCGGGCGGGGTGCCCTTCGAGTTCAACACCATCGCCGTGGACGACGGCATCGCCATGGGCCACCTGGGGATGCGCTACTCCCTGCCCAGCCGGGAGCTCATCGCCGACGCGGTGGAGACCATGGCCACGGCCCACTGCTTCGACGCCCTCATCTGCATCTCGAACTGCGACAAGATCACCCCCGGCATGGTCATGGGCGCGCTGCGGGTGAACATCCCCACCCTCTTCGTCACCGGGGGGCCGATGCTGGCCGGGCAGAAGCCCGGCGGCGGGCGGTCCGACCTGATCACCGTGTTCGAGGGCGTGGGCAAGGTGCAGAGCGGCGAGATGACCGAAGGGGAGCTGGACGCCATCGAGGCGAGCGCCTGCCCCACCTGTGGCTCCTGCTCGGGCATGTTCACCGCCAACTCCATGAACTGCCTCCTGGAGGCCATCGGCCTGGCGCTGCCGGGCAACGGCACCATCCCCGCCGTGGACGACCGGCGCCCCTTCCTGGCCAGGGCCGCGGCCCTGCAGATCTTCGATCTGCTGGAACGGGACCTCAAGCCCCGGGACCTGGTGACCCTGGCCTCGCTGCGCAACGCCTTCGCCCTGGACATGGCCATGGGCGGATCCACCAACACGGTGCTCCACGGGCTGGCCTTCGCCCACGAGGCGGGGGTGGACTTCCCCCTGGCCGGGCTCAACGCCATCTCGGCGGTGACGCCGTGCATCTGCAAGGTCTCTCCGTCGGTGCCCGACGTGCACATCCAGGACGTGGACCGCGCGGGGGGGATCAGCGCCATCCTCAAGGAGCTCAGCCGCCGTCCCGGCCTCCTGGACCTGGAGGCGCCGACCGTGACGGGCAGGACCCTGGGCGAGACCATCGCCTCCGCCTCCACCCGGGACCCGGCGGTGATCCGGTCCCTGGAGGATCCCTTCTCCGCCGATGGGGGCCTGGCGGTGCTCTTCGGCAACATCGCGCCCCAGGGCAGCATCGTCAAGAGCGCCGGGGTGGACCCCTCGTGCCTGGTGTTCGAGGGCGAGGCCCTGGTCTTCGAAAGCCAGGACGCGTGCCTCGCGGCCCTGATGCTCCGCCAGGTGAAGCCCGGCCACGTGGTGATCATCCGGTACGAGGGGCCGCGGGGGGGCCCGGGCATGCCGGAGATGCTCTCGCCCACGGCCATGATCAAGGGGCAGGGCCTGGGCAGGTCCGTGGCGCTCGTCACCGACGGGCGCTTCTCCGGCGGCACCGCGGGCCTGTGCGTGGGCCACGCCAGCCCCGAGGCCATGGAGGGGGGCCCCATCGGCCTGGTGCGCGACGGGGACCGGATCCGCATCGACATCCCCGCCCGGACCCTGGACGTCCTGGTGGACGACGGGGAGCTGGAACGCAGGCGCGCCGCGTGGGTCCGCCCCGCGCCCAGGATCACGCGGGGGTGGCTGGGCCGCTACGCCCACCTGGTGACCAGCGCCAGCCGCGGCGCCGTCCTGGAATTGCCTCCCGGCTGAACCTCGCCCCGGGCCGCTTCCCCAGGATGAATGCTGGACGGGCCCGCGGGGGGAGCTATCCTGGGATTCGCATTCCAAGGATTCGCGATTCGTACCGTCGCCCCCCCCGCCGGCGCCCTTGGGCCCCCTGGCATCCACATCCGGCGGTGGGCATCCAGGGGCTGCGTTTGTGCGGGCACAATGGGGTTCCACCGGGAGACATCGAATGCGGGTTGTCATTCTCCACAGAGGGTTCCAGGCGCGGGGCGGGGCGGAGACCCTGGCCGCGGTGCAGGCCCGGGACCTGGCGCGGGCCGGGGTGGACGTGCAGGTCCTCACCTTCGCCTTTGATCCCTCCAACTGGAAGGAGGCCATGGAGGACATTCCGGTGCATGTGGTGCCCAAGCGCCACTGGACGGACCTACCGTTCGCCTTCGACCGGGGGGCGCAGATGCGCCACCGGGCCAGGCGCGTGGAGGCGGTGCTCCGCAGGCTGGCCCCCGACGTGGTGCTGGCCCACAACCACCCCGCGCCGGCGGTGCTGGGCGCCTGCGGGATCCGGGCCCGGAAGCTCTGGTACTGCCACGAGCCTCCCCGCACCCTTTACCCCCGGCAGACGAGCCCGTACCTCGCCGAGGCGTCCCAGGCCGGGCTCCTGGGCTCCCAGCCCGAACTCGCCGGGAACCTCCACCGCCAGATCGCCAGGGAAACGGCCAACAACCGCGCCTGGAGGCAGGGGGTGATCTTCGACCGGGCCGGGATCTCGGAACTGGACGGGATCGCCGCCAACAGCTCGTACACGCGCGACAGCGTGGCCAGGGTGTACCCCGGGCTCCGGGCCGAGGTCCACTACCCGGTGGTCCCCATGGACCCCCAGCCGCACCGCGCCGGCATCAACCGGGACGGGCTCCAGGTCTTGGTGCAGACCCGCCTGGAATTCATGAAGAACGTGGACACCGTGATCCGGGCCTTCCGCCTGGCGAGGCCGCACCTGGGCCCCAGGGCCCGCCTTCACGTGGTGGGCAAGGGCGAGTCGCTCGAGGGGCTCCAGGCCCTGGTGGAGGAACTGGATCTTGCCGAGGCCGTGACCTTCCACGGCTTCCTCCCGGACGCCGACCTGAGGGCCCTGCGCCAGGCCTGCGACGTGTTCGCCCTGGTGCCCTGGGACGAGCCGTTCGGCATGGTCTTCCCCGAGGCCGCCGCGGCGGGCCTCCTCCTCATCGGCCCCGACCACGGCGGCCCCGAGGAGGTGCTAGGCGGCGGCCGCTACGGCTGGTGCGTTCCGCCCCACGCCCCCGTGGCCCTGGCCGAGACGCTGTGCACCGTGTTCCGGAGCACGGACGCCGAGGCCGACCAGATGCGGGTGATGGCCCTGAAGGCCTGCCAGGCCCGCTTCGCGCCGAAGGTGGTGCTGCCCAGGTTCCGGAACTGGGTGACCGGCGCGTAGGCCCCGTCAGTACTCCAGGTGCTCGGTCCGGTGGATGATCTCGTCCTGCAGCTCCCGTGACAGGTCGCAGAAGTAGTCCGAGTACCCCGCCACCCGCACGATGAGGTCCCGGTGGCCGCCGGGGTCGGCCTGGGCCTCGCGCAGGGTCTGGGCGGTCACCACGTTGAACTGGACGTGGTGGCCGTCCATCTTGAAGTAGGAGCGCACCAGGTGGTGGAGGCGGTCGATGCCGTCCTCGCCGGCCAGGAGGCCCGGGGTGAACTTCATGTTGAGGAGGGTGCCGCCGGTCTTCACGTGGTCCATCTTTCCGGCGGAGCGCAGGACGGCGGTGGGACCGGAGCGGTCCGCGCCCTGCACGGGGGAGATGCCCTCGGAAACGGGCTCCCCGGCCTTCCTGCCGTCGGCCGACGCCAGGCACACCTGGCCGAAGTACACGTGGCAGGTGGTGGGCAGCATCTCCAGGCGGTAGGCCCCGCCCTTGCCGTTGGGGCGGCCGTCCACGGCGCGGAAGAGGAAGCCGAAGACACGCACCATGAGGTCGTCCGCGGCGGGATCGTCGTTGCCGTATTTCGGCATCCGGTTGAGGAGGCGCTGGCGCAGGGCCTCCTCGCCGGCGAAGTCCGCGTCCAGGGCCGCGAGGAGCCCGGGCATGGCCTCAGGGCCCAGGGTCCGGATGGCGGCGAGGCTGTCGGTGAGGGTGCCGATGCCCACGGCCTGGATGAAGGTGTTGTTGTACCGCGCGCCGCCCGCGTTGTAGTCCAGGCCCCGTTTGACGCAGTCGTCGGTGAGCACCGACAGGAAGGGCGCGGGCATGCGCGTGGCGTAGATCCGCTCGATGAGCTGGTTGCCGCGGATCTTGATGTCCAGGAAATGGCGCGTCTGGGCTTCGAAGGCGGCCAGGACCTCCTCGCAGGTGGCGGGGTTGCCGGTGCGGGGCCCCAGGGGCTTCCCGGTGCGGAGGTCCATTCCGTCGCGCAGGGCCAGCTCGAGCATCTTGGGCAGGTTGAAGTAGCCGGTGAGGATGTAGGCCTCCTTGCCGAAGGCGCCCACCTCCACGCAGCCGGAGCACCCGCCCTCCCGGGCGTCCTCCAGGGACTTGCCCTGGCGAAGCTGCTCCTCCACCACCGCGTCGGCGTTGAAGAGCGACGGGAAGCCGTAGCCGCGGCGGATCACCCGCAGGGCGCCCTTGAGCACGGCGTCGGGCGTCTTGCGGGACACCTGCATGTTGCTGCTGGGCTGCAGGAGGTGCATGTCCTCGATGATCTCCAGCAGGAGCTCCGTGACTTCGTTGCTGCCGTCGCTGCCGTCGGGAAGGAGCCCGGCCAGGTTGAGGTTGGCGAAGTCGGTGTAGGTGCCGCTTTCCGCCGCCGTGACGCCCACCTTGGGAGGGGCGGTGTGGTTGTTGAACTTCACGAAGAAGCATTCCAGCAGCTCGCGCGCGCCCTCCCGGGTGAGGCTTCCGTCCCGCAGGCCGGCCCGGTAGAAGGGCAGGAGGTGCTGGTCCAGGTGCCCGGGGCTGAAGGCGTCCCACCCGTTGAGCTCGGTGATCACGCCCTGGTGGCAGAACCAGTAGTACTGCAGCGCCTCCTGGAAATCCCGGGGCGCCTGGGCCGGCACGCGGCGGCACACCGCGGCCACCCGCAGGAGCTCCTCCCGCCGCCGCGGGTCGCATTCCGCGGCCTGGCGCTCGGCCTCAAGGGCGTGGCGCTCCGCAAGCAGGATGAGGGCGTCGCAGGAGATGCCCATGGCCTCCAGCTGGGCGCGCTTGTCCACGGCCGCGGGGTCCCGCTCGAAATCCAGGGCGGCGACGCTCCGGCGGATGTCCTCCTGGAAATCCCGCAGGCCCCGGGAGTAGATCTTGCCGTCCAGCACGGTGTGCCCCGGCGCCCGCTGCTCCATGAACTCGGTGAAGACCCCGGCCTCGTAGGCGCCGTGCCACTCGGGGGGCAGCGCGGCCCAGATCTGGTCCCTCAGGCTCCGGTCGCGCCAGTAGGGGATGATCTCCTGCTCGTAGACGCGGATCATGGCCTCGTCCACCCGGTACCGGGTCATGGGGCGGGAGTCGAGGATGCGCAGGTCCTCCACGGAATGGCAGGTGAGCTCGGGGTAAGTGGGCACCGCCTTGGGCCGGGGTCCGCGCTCGCCCACGATCAGCTCCCCTTCGCCGATCCACACCGTCTTGTGGCGGCACAGGTGCTCGAAGGCGAGGGCCCGCATGACCGGCACGGCGTGCCGGCCCAGGTGCTCCCGGTGGAAGGCGGTTACCAGCTGGGCCCGTTCGGGGCTAAGGGAGGGGACGGCGTCCAGGCTTTCCTGGCGGAGCCTCGCGGTGCGTTCGTTCATGGCAGACCTCCAACCTTGATGCCGTGGTTCCCGAAGCGCCCCGCCAGCTCCCGCATGCGCCCGGGGGAAGGGGGCTGTACGCCGTCCAGGGCGTAGGACCTGCCCAGGCGCGCGAATTTCGCGGCGCCCGTGCCGTGGTAGGGCAGGAGGTCCACCGCGGCGCCGGGAAGGGTGGCCACGAACCGGGCCGTGGCTTCCAGGTTCGCATCGTCGTCGTTGACCCCCGGCACCACCGGCACCCGGACCCGGACGTTCCCGTGGGCGCGGGCCAGGGCCGCCAGGCCCGCGAGGATCTCCCCGTTGTCCACGCCTGTCCACCGGCGATGGAGGGGACCGTCCATGTGCTTGAGGTCGAAGAGGACGAGGTCGGCCCGGGCCGCGGTTTCCAGGAGGCGCTCCGCGGGCAGGCCGCAGGTGTCCAGGGCGGTGTGCACGCCCCGGGCCCGCAGCGCATCCATGGCCCGCCCCACGAAGGGGGCCTGGACCAGGGGTTCGCCGCCGGAGAAGGTGACGCCGCCGCCGGACTCGTCGAAGAAGATGCGGTCCCGCAGCACCTCCTCCACCAGTTCCTCCACCTCCACGTCCCGGCCCAGCATCCGGCGCGCGCCGGTGGGGCAGGCCTCGGCCGCGGCCTCGTCCCGGAGGCCGCCGCAGGTCCCGCAGCGGATGCACAGGCCCTCCTGCAGCGCCGCTTCCATGGCGGGGGACTGGCTCTCGGGGTTGTGGCACCAGGCGCAGTTCAGGGGGCAGCCCTTCATGAAGACGGTGGTGCGAAGCCCGGGCCCGTCGTGGAGGGAGAAGCGCTGGAGGTTGAAGACCCGTCCCTTCACGCGCGCTCCTGGAAATAGACCTGGTTCACGAAGGCCTCCTGCACGTTGAAGCCCCAATGCACGTCCCGCAGGTAGGCGGCCGCATCGGCGAACCTGCCCGCCTCCAGGAGGCCGAGCATCGCCTCGTGCTCGCGCAGGCCGCTATTCTCCCAGTTGGCGTGGATCCGCTCGAACTTCCGGTTCCAGTCGTAGAGCTGCTGCTTCTTCAGGTGGACCAGGGCCGTGATGCGCCCGTTCCCCAGCCGCTCCAGGAAGAAGTCGTGGAAGGCGTAGTTGTGTTCGTAATAGGCGTGCCAGTCTCCGGCCTTCACGGCCGCCAGGGCCCGGCGGTCCAAATCCCGGAGCCGGGCGAGGTCCCCCGGGGCCAGGGGCGCCGAGGCCAGCAGGGCGCTGGCCTCCAGGGCCCCCACCAGCTGGTAGATCTCCCTGATGTCCGCGGCGTCCAGGGTGCGCACCGACACCCCCCGGCGCGGGGAGATGGTGACGAACTCCTCGGCCTCGAGCTGGATGAGGGCGTCCCGGAGGGGGGTGCGGCTCACGCCCAGCTCCGCGGCCAGGCGGTTGAGGTCCAGGAAGGCCGTGCTGGTCAGCGCGCCGGACTTGAGCTCGGCCTTCAGGTGGTCGTAGACCTGCTCGCGCAGGGACTTCGCGACGATCGCCATGGTCAACCCCGGGCCGCTTCGATCTCGAGGGCGGTGCGGGGCTTGGGCGGGCCCAGGCGCCGGGCCCCCGTCGCGGTCACCAGGAAGTCCTCCTCGATGCGCAGACCGCCGAAGCCCTCGTAGGCCTCCAGGGCATCGTAGTCGATGAAGTCGGTGAAGCGCCCCTCGGACCGCCAGCGCCGGGCCAGTTCGGGGATGAAGTAGATGCCGGGCTCGACGGTGAGGACGAACCCTTCCTGGAGGGGACGGGCCAGGCGCAGGGACTTCAGGCCGAACTGGGTGCTGCGGGGCCGGCCCTCGTGGCCCACCAACCCTTCGCCCAGGTTCTCCATGTCGTGCACGTCCAGGCCCATGAGGTGTCCCAGGCCGCAGGGGAAGAAGAGCGCGTGGGCGCCCTGGTCCACGGCGTCGGCCACGTCGCCCTTCATCAGGCCCAGGTCCTTGAGCCCGGCCGCGAGGGTTCGGCACGCAAGCAGGTGGATGTCCTTGAAATCCGTCCCCGGCCGCAGGGCCCCTTCCGCGGCCAGGAAGGCTTCCAGGACCACGTCGTGGATGTCCCGCTGGCGCGGGGTGAACGTGCGGTCCACGGGGAAGGTGCTGGACAGGTCCCCGGCATAGTGGGCCGCCGTCTCGGCGCCCGCGTCCAGGAGGAAGAGCTGGCCGCTCTCCAGGGTGTTCCCATAGTGGTGGTTGTGCAGCACGCCGCCCCGGACCGTGGCGATGACGGGAAAGGAGAGCCCGCCGCCCCCGGCCAGGGCGATCTCCGTGACGCGGCCCATGATCTCGGCCTCCCGCATCCCGGGGCGGGCCATGGCCATGGCCTCCAGGTGCATGCGCACCGAGGTGGCGACGGCGCGTTCGATCTCCTCGATCTCCGCGGGGGACTTCCGGATGCGCAATTCGGCCACGGCGCGGATGAAGGCCGCCGAGGGCTGCGGGGCCCCGGGGCCCAGGGCCTCCAGGATCCGGAGCCGGTGTTCGGCCCGGTACGGCGGCAGGAGGTGCAGGGGGCGCCCCGATGCCTGGGCCCGGCAGAGATGCTCCTTCAGGGCCGCCGCGGGGGCGGTGCGGGCGATGCCCGCGGCGTCGGCGAGGTCCCGCACGGCGGGCTGGGGCCCCATCCACACGAGGTCGTCCAGGGTGGCGTCGTCCCCGAAGAGGGTGGCGGTGTCCTCGTCCAGGTCCAGGACGGCCGCGAAGCCCGGGCGGTCCACGCCCGTGAAGTAGAGGAAGGTGCTGTCCTGGCGGAACGGGAAGGGGTTGTCGGCGTAGTTCATGGGGCTCTCCTCGTTGCCGAGGAGGAGCAGGATGCCCGACGAAACCTGCGCCTTGAGGCGGTTGCGGCGCTCCGCGAAGGGCTTGGAACCGGGCATGGGCGTCTCCCAAGGAATCTGATATCTAATATATCAGATCGCCGGGTCCTGTGGGACGGATCCCTTGACATCCCCCCGGATCCCTGTTTCTAGTGGGAGTCAATGATGACCTCGCGCCGCACTTCCGCCCCCGCCTCCGGCCCCGCCGGAACGGCCGGCATCCGCGCGCTGGGGACCGTCCTCGCCCTTAACAACCTGTCGGTGGTCGTAATTATTGACCACGGGGCGGGGGCCATCTAGCCAGCAGAATCGATTCACCCCTTCCGCCCCGCACCCCAAAAGGTCGCGGGGCTTTTTCGTTTCCGGAGCTCCCCATGAACCTGTCCGATCTTGAGATCCTGGTGTGCCTCGCCGAGGAGGGGAGCTTCTCCCGCGCCGCCGTGAAACTCCACCGCTCCCAGCCCGCCGTGAGCCAGGCCATCCGGCGCCTGGAGGAGACCTTCGGGCTGCAGCTCCTGGACCGCACCTCCCGGCGCGCGGTGCTCACGGGGGCCGGCGCGGCGCTGGTCTCCTACGCCGGGCGCATGCTCCACCTGTGGGACGGCGCGGTGCGGGCCCTGGCGGATCGCCGCAGCGGCCAGCGCGGGGTGCTCCGCCTGGCGGCCAACGGGCTCCTGTGCGACTACCTCCTGCCGCCGCTCCTGGAGGCCTTCCGCCAGGACCACCCCCACGCCAAGATCGAACTGACCCAGTGCCCGGCCTCGGGCATCCCCTCGGCCCTCCTGGACCAGGACCTGGACTTCGGCTTCCTCTCCTTCGCGCCCAGTCACCGGGACCTGGAGACCCAGGCCCTCTTCCGCGACGACCTGGTGCTGGCGGTTCCGCCGCGCCACCCCTTCGCGCGGTTCGCCCAGGTGAGCTTCCAGCAGATCGCCGGCGAGCCCTTCCTGGCCCACTCGGCGGCGTCGCCCAGCCGCAAACGCCTGGACTACCAGTTCGGCCAGGAGGGGGTCGCGCCCCGGATCGCCATGGAGCTCCCCAGCCTCGAGGCCATCAAGCGCTTCGTGGCCGCGGGCGCCGGCATCGCCATTCTGCCCCGGCTCTGCCTGGAGCGGGAGCTCCAGGACGGAACCCTGGTGGCGCCGCGCATGAAGTCGCATCCCATCGGCCGGGACATCCGGATGGCGTGGCGCCGTACCCGGGGGGCCTCACCCTTGGCCGGCGATTTCCTCGACCAGGCCGCCCGGAGGTTCAAATGCCAGGCAGCCTAGAGTCCGAAGGCCAGGCGGTCTTCGACCGGATGCTCACCGCTCCCGTGTACGACGTGGCGGTGGAATCCCCGCTGGAGGCCGCCCCGCTCCTGTCCGCGGCCCTCGGCAACCGGGTCTGGTTCAAGCGCGAGGACCTGCAGCCCGTCTTCTCCTTCAAGCTGCGGGGAGCCTATGCCCGGATGGCGAGGCTGGGGAAGGACGAACGGGACCGGGGCGTGGTGGCGGCCTCGGCCGGAAACCACGCCCAGGGGGTGGCCCTCGCCGCCGGGAAGCTGGGGTGCCGCGCGGTCATCGTCATGCCCCTGACGACCCCGGCCATCAAGGTGGACGCGGTGCGGCGCCTGGGCGGGGAGGTGAGGCTCCACGGCGACACCTTCGACGAAGCCGCCGCGGAGGCCCGGCGCCTGGCGGAAGAGGGGCTCACGCCCATCCACCCCTACGACGACCCGGACGTCGTCGCCGGCCAGGGCACGGTGGGCCTGGAGATGCTCCGCCAGCGTCCCCGGGGCCTGGACGCCGTCTTCGTGCCGGTGGGCGGAGGCGGTCTCATCGCGGGGGTGGCCACCTGCATCAAGCGCCTGAAGCCCTCCATCCGCGTGATCGGGGTGGAGCCCGCGGATTCGGACTGCCTGGCCCGGGCCCTGGCCGCGGGCCGGCCCGTGAAGCTGGATCACGCGGGGATCTTCGCGGACGGGGTGGCGGTGCGCCAGGTGGGCGATCTCCCCTTCCGCCTCTGCCGGGACCGCGTTGACGAGGTGGTCCGCGTCGGAACCGACGAGATCTGCGGGGCCATCAAGGACGTCTTCTCGGAGAACCGCACGGTGCTCGAGCCCAGCGGCGCCCTGTCGGTGGCGGGGCTGCGCAGGTGGGCCGAGGGGCGCGGGGGCCTGGACCTGGCCGCCATCCTCAGCGGGGCAAACCTGAACTTCGATCGCCTGCGTTTCGTGGCGGAACGGGCTGGGGCCGGGGAGCGGCGGGAGGCGCTGTTCGGCGTGGTCATCCCGGAGCGCCCTGGCAGCTTCCGGGCCTTCTGCGAGCTCGTGGGGAACCGCGCCATCACCGAGTTCAACTACCGCTATTCGGACCCGTCCAGCGCCCGGATCTTCGTGGGGATCCAGGTGTCGGGCCCCGGGGAGGTGGACGCGCTCATGACCCTTTTCCGCGCCAACGGCCTGGTGGCGGTGGATCTCACCGGCAACGAACTGGCCAAGCTCCACCTGCGCCACCTGGCCTGGGGCTTCACGCCCAATCCCGGGCTGGAGCGGGTCTTCCGGTTCGAGTTTCCCGAGCGCCCCGGCGCGCTGCTGCGCTTCCTGACGCGCATGAGCCGGGGCTGGAACATCACGCTCTTCCACTACCGCAACCACGGTGCCGACGTGGGCCGGGTGCTGGCCGGGATGGACGTGCCCAGGGAGGACGAGGGGACCTTCCGGGCCTTTCTGGACGAGCTGGGCTACGCGTGGACCGACGAGCTGGACAACCCGGCCTACCGCTTCTTCCTAGCTTGACCGGGGGTGCCCCTTGACCAATACTTCCACCATGACTTTCGCGTCCAATACGATGGCCAACGGCAATCCGCCCCCGGGGTGGAGTTGGTGATCCGTCCGGATCGTCCCCGCTTCCGCCCCACGTTCCCGCGTGGGGCTTTTTTTATCCGAAAGGACCTCCCATGTGCGGCATCCTGGCCATCCTCGACATCGACCCCACCCGGTCCAATTCCGGCGAGCTCCGCAGGCAGGCCCTCTCCATGGCCCGCAAGCTCAGGCACCGGGGGCCCGACTGGAGCGGCATCCACAGCGACGACCACGCCATCCTGGCCCATGAGCGGCTCTCCATCGTGGACGTGGAGCACGGGGCCCAGCCGCTGGTGGACAGCCTCACCGGCAACGTCCTCACGGTCAACGGCGAGATCTACAACCACCAGGAGCTGAGGAAGGGCCTGCGGGAGCGCCACGACTTCCGGACCAAGTCCGATTGCGAGGTGATCCTCTACCTCTACGACGAGGCGTCCCCGAAGGCGTTCCTCAACGCCATGAACGGGATCTTCGCGTTCGTGCTCCACGACCCCCGCAACGGGACCTACCTCATCGCCCGGGACCCCATGGGGGTGGTGCCCCTCTACCTGGGCTGGGACCGCCAGGAGAACCTCTACGTGGCCTCGGAGCTCAAGGCCCTGGCGGGCCACTGCGAGCGCATCCGGGAGTTCCCGCCGGGATGCTTCTACCAGGGGCACGAAAAGGACAAGGGGTTCCAGCGGTACTACGCGCCCAAATGGGCGGAGCCCGGCTTCGTGCCGTCGAGGCCCGCCGACGCCGCGGCGCTGCGCACCGCCCTCACCGAGGCCGTGCACCGGCAGCTCATGTGCGACGTGCCCTACGGGGTCCTCGTCTCAGGCGGGGTGGATTCGTCCATCATCGCCGCCATCGCGGCCCGCTACCGGGAGAACCGGGTGGAGGAGGACGACCGCGGACCGGCCTGGTGGCCCCGCATCCACTCCTTCGCCGTGGGCCTCAAGGACGCGCCGGACCTGGCCCCCGCGCGCAGGGTGGCCGAGCACATCGGCGCCATCCACCACGAGATCCACTTCACCGTCCAGGAGGGCCTGGACGCGCTGTCGGACGTGGTGTACCACCTGGAGACCTTCGACATCACCACCATCCGGGCCTCCACCCCCATGTTCCTCATGATGCGCAAGATCCACGCCATGGGCATCAAGATGGTCCTGAGCGGGGAAGGGGCCGACGAGATCTTCGGGGGCTACCTGTACTTCCACAAGGCGCCTTCGGGCCCGGCCCTGCACGGGGAGACGGTGGAAAAGCTCTCCAAGCTGCACCTCTACGACTGCCTCCGGGCCAACAAGTCCGCCGCGGCCTGGAGCGTGGAGGCCCGGGTCCCCTTCCTGGACCGGGCCTTCCTGGACGTGGCCATGATGATCGACCCGGCCCTCAAGATCCCCCGCAACACCCCCCGCAACATCGAGAAGCACCTCCTGCGCGAGGCCTTCGACGGCTGGCTTCCCGACGAGATCCTGTGGCGCCAGAAGGAGCAGTTCTCCGACGGCGTGGGCTACGGTTGGATCAACGCCCTCAAGGCCCATGCCCAGGCCGAGGTCACCGACGGCATGATGCGCGGGGCCGCCGAGCGGTTCCCGGTGAAGACCCCGCTCACCAAGGAGGCCTACCTCTACCGCCAGCTCTTCGAGTCCCACTTCCCCGCTGCCACCGCCGTGAACTGCGTTCCCTTCGAGGCCAGCGTGGCCTGCTCCACCGCGGCGGCGCTGGCGTGGGACCCCTCGTTCAAGGACCGCGCCGACCCCTCCGGCCGGGCCGTGGCGGGGGTGCACGACCAGGCCTACTGAACGCCGGGCGGCGGATTCCAGCCGTCCGGCGGCGGCGGCCCTCGATCCGGCGGCAGGGCAGGACGGAGGCGGGTTCCGCCTGTCTATTCTCAAGCAGCAGGACCTCCACCTCCCCGCTCCTTGGAATCCGCCATGAGAACCCCCGCCCTTCTGGGAATCCCCGTTGCCTTGGCCCTTGCGGGCTGCGCCGCCTGGGTGGCCATGCGGCCCAAGCCCCCCGCGCAGTGGCGCTTCGCCCGGGTGGAGCGGGGGGACGTGAACCGGAAGGTCACGGCCACGGGCACCGTGAACGCCCTGGTCCAGGTGTCGGTGGGCACCCAGGTCTCCGGGGTCGTCACCAGCCTCTACGCGGACTTCAACAGCATCGTGAGGAAGGGCCAGGTGGTGGCCCGCATCGACGCCACCGTGAACGAAACCCTGGTGGCCGACGCCCTGGCCAACCTGCGCAAGGCCCAATCCGCTTGCGTGCTGGCCAAGGACGACCTGGAGCGGAACCGGCGCCTGGCGGCGGAAAAGCTCCTTGCCGCCGCCGACCTGGACGCCAAGGCCAACGCCTACCAGACGGCCCTGGGCAACCTGGAGTCGGCCCAGGCCTCCCTGCGCAAGGCCCGCATCAACCTGGGCTACTGCACCATCACGGCCCCCGTGGACGGCGTGGTGGTGTCCCGGGTGGTGGACGTGGGCCAGACGGTGGCGGCCAGTTTCAGCACCCCAAGCCTCTTTTCCATCGCCAACGACCTCTCCCGCATGAAGGTGACCGCGGCCATCGACGAGGCCGACATCGGGTCCATCCAGGCGGGGCAGGCGGTGACCTTCACCGTGGACAGCTACCCGGGCCTGGCCTTCCAGGGCTCGGTGAGCGAGGTCCAGCTCAATCCCACCGTATCGAGCAACGTGGTCACCTATTCGGTGGTGATGGAAGTGGCCAACGTGCCCCGCCCCGCCGGGGCGGGCCGGG
>MTLC01002368.1_pt1 | contig 20521 bp, 19 predicted proteins | sample 1982451 | NCBI WGS metagenome assembly MTLC01 (sample SAMN05710165, study PRJNA340218) | biofilm metagenome | isolation source: sample SPH anode biofilm adapted to +100 mV | place: USA | collected 2012-02-03 | reverse complement strand
AAAACCCGAAGGGCTCGACCTTGATTGCCTTGTGGGAGGATTAAAGCAAGCCACATTATCTTTGCTATCAGATTTTATTTTTCTTTCTTCTTTCCACTTGTTCTTACATTACATTATCTATTTTATCCATTTTAGAGATTCCAAAACTTAGCTATCGGGGTGAATACGCCGCAGGAGAGAGAAAATACCATTGGAAAGGGTGGATGATTATGGGCAGTGAAAGTGGAATGATGGAACTGAACTGCTCATAATGTGCGGTGCTGAATGCGTGCATTAATGAAATGGTTGCACGGATTATTAAGCACATGAAATCATTAACTTATTTTTTATCGACTGCACCTTAATCGGGTGGTGGGGAAAATTCTTGTGGTAATTCAGGGGTAAACTCGTCGCTGAAAGAAAAACAGACCGTTGGTACTGCGAGGAAAAGGCAGGGGTAGCGACTGAATGGATGACGGCAAAGGGGTGGAAAAATTCTTGTTTCTTTGCTTTATTTCCACAATAAATAATGAGTAATTTGGAAACCGCAACATTTGCATTAAAACGATTTGGAAATCGTTTCACCCAAAATAAAGCAAAGAAGAGAATTGTGCGGGTTGATTTTGACGGAAGGAATGAATGGCGCTACTTCTGCGCGGGGCGTAAAACTGGGGTGAAATGAATGTAGGAATACGTGAAAATTGTAGCTTGCGGAAATTGAACGATATGACAAAAAGAATGAACCTCTATTTAAGCAAGTCAATAATTAATACCTGTTTTTGTTTTCAGCACCTTATAAGGGTGGTTGGGGAATATTGAGGTTTTCAAAGCGTGGACTGTGCAGGTACTTTACATAATGAGGTTATAGGAAAATTTTTCTGGCGTTTCATTTTAAGCCCGAAGCATCGCGAAGCCCAAAAGGGAGAAAATTTCTACTATAACTACTTGTTATGTAAAGTAACTTCGAATTGTTTTTTATTATGGCATAAATGGAACGGTGGAGGTGGTTGGAGTGAAATGTTTTTTTGCTTTTGTGTGTGGATTAGCTTTTTGTTTTTTATGAGAAACGAGAAAAAACAATGTGCTAACTGTGCGCGGACTGCAAAACCTGCCAAAGCAGGTGAAAATATGACATAATAAAAACAACAGCAGGGTGGAAAAGCGGAAGCCGACAAAAAGACAATGCAAGCCCAGAGGTACGAGGGGTGTGGATTTTTGGCGGCTGGGGAATATTAAATTTGAAATTAAGTAATATTACGTCAGGATAGAGTCTATAATCTTTACAATAAATTGATATTTATCATTTTTAGATTTGATCCAGACATTAATAAACATTTTTTGTAAATAAAAGATACTATTACTTGAATTGTCGTTGAGTATTAATCCAGACAGCTTAACGAATTTCTCTTTCAAATCAGAAATAGACTCTAACTCTATTAAAACTTCTTCGACATTTTCTTCAGAGAATTGTAATAAAAAATTTCGTGCAACGGAAGAATCCCATATAATCTCTTCAGGTATTTTTAAAGGTAAATAGAAAATGTGTGAATTTAAATAATCAATATATTTCTTATATAGTTCTATTTTTTGTTCTTCATTGCCAGTACCTTCGTTCCCATCAACAGCAAAAACAATATCTTGTCTGGTTTTCTTTTTAACCAGATTTCTAAGATTTAAAGAAGTTAGTTCAGAGGTAGGTAATTGGGTGTATTCAACAAGAATACTTTGATCTTGGTCACCATCTAATACTATGTAATTTTTCGAAGGTATTTCCCGACAATAAATTGTAGCAAAGCTTTTATATAAAACTGAACAGCCTCCCGGTTGATAATCTAAATTAAATAACTGGTGTTTTTCAGCCCCTAATGATTTTAAAACAGAGTTAAAAATTTCTTTGGCTAATTTATCTTCAAACAACACCTTTATTTTGTCTGTATTTTCACTTTCTAAATGATAAAATGCTTCTTCCGGAATTAAGTTTTCTTTTACTGCGAATCTGTTATCATGCGATTGATATAATACTTTTATTGCTTCTTTAGGTAAATCCTGAATTAATGAGGGAGAATGTGTCGTTAAAACGACCTGATGTTTTTTCTTCTTAATTTGTTCAAGTAAGAATTCAGTTAATCTTCTTTGTGCACCAGGATGTAATGAAACTTCTGGTTCATCCAATATTATAAGCGAAAAATCTTTTGCATTAATAACACTGGAGACTAATCTTACAACTGCCATTTCGCCACTTCCGGCAAATGCCTCAGAATAATCGGCAAAAGTTTTGAATAAGACGGAATACCCGTCATTACGATAATACGCATGATAAAGAGATTTTGCACTCTCATATTTTCTTCCCAGTATATATGAAATAGCATCTAACTCATCAATAGTTAGATTTTCTACCGGCATATTCAATGCTCTGGTTTTTGAATATCTAACATTACCACTAAATGCTTTTTTCAAATCACCTGACTTATTTCGGATAAATTCTTGCTTGTTTTTTGCACTTGAATTTTTATATGAACCAAAATAAAAAAACTTATCAAAGGCACTTAACTCTCCTCTAAAATCAATGTATATTACCTCTTTCTTGATTGGAGATTCTCTTTCTGTTACAGTCATATTAGCCCAAACTAATGGTCTGCTTGTCTCCCAATAATTAGGATTATCACCTCTTTTAATTCGAGCTTTGATTACTTGTTTTGTAGATGAATCATCAGAATACTGATACCAAAATGAATGCCTTCGCCTCTCATCATCGTAATAAATAATGGGGTCAATTTTTGTATCAAACCAAAAGCTATAAGGAGTTTTACCTAATGGCATACCATAAATAGCATGTAATACAGAACTTTTTCCACATCCGTTCTGACCAACAATGGCTGTTAAAGGAAAATCAAAATTGATACGTGAATTGATTTCCATATTTCTATAAAATGGGAAATGAATAAAATCAATGTATTTCTGAAAAGCACCATGACTTTTCATGGAAATAATAGAATGGATATTTTCTGATGAAGATTTAATCATGATCTTCTTAACCATTCATAATGGTCTATTCCTACTCTTGAAATCTGAGTGCTAAATTGATTTGATATTAGCTGAGCAAAGTCATTTTTTAACTCACAAACCCAATATAACTTTTGAGGTTCATTGTAAATATTGAAATACATTCTGGTTGTATCAATAATGGCTTTTATTTTACCATTAACAGACTTAAATTTTTTAAAAGTTGTATTATATAAGTGATAATCAATATTAAATTTCTCCCCGCTTGGAATTATTATATCAAACTTATTACTACTTTTAACTAATCTAACAAACATAAAATCTCTAGTTTTTTCAATTCTGACACTATCGCATTTAGGCTGAATGCAAAGCCAATAATTATCTTCACCCTTCTTGGTCTCGCACACAATAGTTCCTTGTTGCAAATATTTTTCATTAGAAACATATACGGTTTTTAAAGAAGAAAGAATTGAAAATCTTTTATTGATTTCATTCGCCAACATATCATCGCCGGTAAAAAGTTTGGTCGCATTTTTATGACAAGTTTTTTCAAAATGAAATCTATCAATAGTTGAAGTTGATCCTTTTATAATGGTTTTTTCAAATCCAGCTTTCGTGAAGATTTTCAGATCACTCTTATCAATTTTGATAGGTAAAGTCGAAATAAACTCTTCAGAGTATTTATCCTTCTCAAACAGTTCAAAATCTATTGAATGTTCGCTGAATTTGTAATCTAAATAATCAGAAATTAGACTTTCCTCATCATTAATTCCATTTGATTTTATAATAGATTTTATTTCACTCCCTATTAGCTCATAAATTTGATCTTTTGAATCTTCAGTGTTTGATAAAAGCATTTTATGACTTAGATAGCCTGGATCCAAGTCTTTATTGTAAATTGACAATAATCTATGAGTGTTCTTTCTTATTGTACTAATTGAATGTAATGCGTATAATGACATTAATCCATCAGTTAAATTAGATAACTCGTTAATTACTATTTCGGGAAGATCAGAACAAGAATATTTACCAACTTCTTTTTTGTTTGGTTGTGATTTGGGTATTACTATAATTCTTGTATAACCAGCTTGCAATATAACATCTGAATTTACCGTAAATTTATTGATTCCAAATTCTTCAAAAATAGGTTTAATCTTTTCATTTATTATTTGATTGTATGCAGTTTTATCTGTGTAAATTACCATTAATCTGAAAGCTGGCTCATCGTTTTGGGTATCTTGTGATAAAATATCTCTAATAAAATTTATAGCATTATCTCCGTTGTCAAAATGCATCATCCAATCAAATATAATAATATCTGATTTTCTTAGTGTTTTTTTAATTGAGTTTTCATTGTTTAAATCTTCTGATAATTCTAACAATGAGCAGTGAATCCCTTTTTCAGCAAATGAGTTTGTAAGTAGAACTGGGTCAATATTCCTATTTTCAGTAAGAATGGAAGATGGAACTTCAAATTTTTCTTCTTCTGATTTATTTGCAATTTTCCCTACATTTATGCGAATATCTGCATTTATTGGTTTGACTATCTCTTTCGTTATTTTGTCTTTAAAAATTACATCATCGACATAGGCAACAGTACTTAAATAATCTTGAACTGTGTTTTTTGAATATTCAATAAAATTCATACTCTTATTAGATTTCGTTAGGTTTAAATATCTTGAAAGTAACTCCTTTTTCTAACTTTGGTTCTATTAATGTTATATCATATCCGGCTTTATTCAAAACTTGTTTTGAGATATGTAATCCCATTCCCCTGCCGAGAGGTTTACGTGTAAATCCTAATTCAAAAATACGTTCTTTATCACGTACATCAATAGCTGGTCCGTTATTGGAAATATAAATTCCATTCTCATCGGCATCAAGTTCAATTATTCTTGGTTTCTCCTGATCTTTTAACCAAAAGATAGCATTATCTATTATATTCACAAAAACCGGATAAAAAGTAGAAGGATAGCCCCAGATTACATTTTTGTTGAATTTCGTTGTGGCATTGAATTTTATGTCATGTCGTTCTTCAGACATTCTAGCAAAGAAAACACTCTTAATAAATTCATAAGTATCGCTGCCAAATATCTCAACCTCACTTCTGTATAATCGTCTATTTAACGGAGTGAATAAGGTCAAATAATTATCTAAATGTTCAAAATTAACACTGAAATGTTTATAAATATCTTCTATTCCTTCATTTAAATCAGCCCAAGCTTTTAATCGTCGAATTTGTTCACGAATTACACGAGTAGTATGATTGAACTCATGTTGAATAGAACTAACAGCAAGTCCCAACTGACTTAATTCTAAATCAGCATCTAATTTATCTTTTAAACTTTCAACTTCCTCAGCATAGGCTTCTGCAATATCAATATTAGACACATCTTTTGATAAGATAATATTCTCTAATTGATTTCGAATATTTGTCATTGTTTCCTTAATGTCTTCTGCTTCTTTTATTAAAACAGATTCCATTCTGGCTCTTTCTGAAACCAATTTATCATCATCTAATTGATAAGGTTCGATATGAGCTAATTCTGTTTGAATTGATCTAACTTTATTTTCATATTCTGAAACCAAGTCTTTCGATAAGCTGACAACATCATTACTGACCTTTCTTGCTATTTCCTGTACACCGCTTGCCTCGGTTTTGGTTGAGCGCTTATACTGATCAATAGTTGATTCAATAGCAATTTCCAAACGCTTCCTTCTACTTATCTCTACATTCAGTTTATTTTGATAATCTATTAGAATCTGATCTATTTCATCTATTGCAGGTTTAAAAAAAGATTCAGAAAGATTGTCAAATTCTTTTAAATATGTTTCATAGTCCTGAATAGTTGCTTTTGAAAGAGCCACACCTCTCGGACGCTGAATTTTATATGATTCTGTTAGTTTGTTGAAAAAATTTCTGACGTTTTTCTCTGCATCAAGATAAGAGGCTATAGCTTTATCCGTATCTATGTTTTGAATTGACAAACAATAATCAAGATCCTTAATCAGACTTTCTTTTAAATTATTTGATTCTAATTCATAAGCTTTATTGTTGAGCTTATGAAATAAAGTATTAAGGTCTTTTTGAAATTTATCTTTTTTAGCCTTTGACTTCTTTTCAAATTCCTGTTTGGCAATATATTGTCTTTGTAACTCGCCTTTAAACTGAGTATAGTACTCTGCATTAGGTCCAGCAGAAGTTCCCCATTTATCTGTATCCCGAAAAAAATCAGCAGCCAATTGTAAAAAAAGATTTTTGAGCATTGCCTTAAATTGCCCATATGCTTTATTTTCTCTTAATCCTTCTCTGCCGGCCTTTTCTATCAAATTTGGATTGTTTTCTTTACTAATATCAATTGCTCCAAACATTCTGCGATATGAGAAAAAATAAAAGGCATTGCTTTTATTTCTATCTACCTCAATATCTAAAAAATCAATTGAATTATCACCATAAGGAAGAATTCGGATATGATCTTTATATAAATATAGTCCAGATATTTTGTTTAACTTAGATATAAATAAAGCGTGTGCTTCAGGTGATAATTTTGATTCCCTGGCATTTCCAGGTATATAAGCCAAATTTATTTTGAATTTACCACAAAGAGTTTTTGTGCCATTATTCCCTTTCCAGTTAACTAAATGCTCAGCGAATTCTTTTCCATATACATTAACGGAACCTCTAAATTGTCCCCATTCATCAAACTCACCAGAAATATGATGATCAGCTAATAAATATTCAGTGGGTGTCCAAAACTCCTTATCACCTATAAGGTCATCAAAATATTCATCAGTTTTATGGTCTCTGAAACTTGTTTTAATAAGTGGAGTTGGTGAATCAGGAAACATAGTATTTGAAAAGCCTAATAATCCTTTTTTTAAAGGAGTTTCTTTTTCACTAAATTTTCCATCGGAATCTCCATCAATTGAAATTTCAAGCATTTCATTTGCAGGACAAATTATAAAATGAGTTCCACAACCATTCTCATTTAATGAAGGACCTATAAGATATTTGTCAATTTTTTCTGCAATCAAAGACATGTTTTCTAATGGCTTTAGTAATTCAAAGCCTTCTTCTTCGGTAATAAAACCGTTCTTCTGAAGATCTACTATATTTGCAATAATCTCAGAATTTAATTCTTCAAAATCTTTTGCATCAGGCAATTGCCCTCCTGATATTTCTTTAATAGGAACAACAACCTGCTCTAAATTAATTCCGGGAATTTCAAACATCTTCCAATAGACAAAAGACATAACCAAATCGTGTGTTTTATCTTTTCTTTTGGCTCGTGTTAATATTAATACGTGATCTCCGATTGATGCTATAGCTAATCTTCCTATGCCTTTTTCACCCATAATTGGGCGTTCTTTTCCTTGCTCAATTTCAGGTAAAGTTTCATCAGGTTCAGAATTAAATTTGCTCTCTGTTCCTAATGTCAGCCATTTTTCCTCAAAATCCTTGCGAGTCATTCCATAACCATCATCTCGTAGTACGAATAATTTATCGGAACGAAAATAATCAACTATAACATTATCAGCATATGCATCGTGAGCATTTTTGAATAATTCACTAATAGCTGTTGGGATGCCGGCAATTTGTTGTCGTCCCAACATATCCAATGCTCTTGCCCTAGCTTTAAATCCAGCCATATTTATTCTTCATTAGTATTTATAAAAATTTCTCCTACTGCTTTTGCCAATTTTGGTGGGACAGCATTTCCTATCATTTTCGCAATAATCCCTTGACTGTCTGAGTGAAAAATATAATTTTCCGGGAAACTTTGTAAAGTAGCTCCTTCACGTAAAGAAATTGCCCTATCTTGCTCAGGGTGTCCATAACGTCCATTTGAATAACTCACAAATCGTGTTGTAATGGTAGGTGATGGTTTATCCCAATGCATCCTTCCGTAGACATCTGTATGACCATCGTGATTATAATAGCATTTCGGCCAGAGTTCTTTTGGCCAAGTAAGTCTATCACCACCATTATGTTGAGTATTTTTAATTCTTAATAAATTAATATTTGATAACCGTGCGGAAGAATGTATAAAAGAAGTACTGTCTGATTGTCCTTGTTCAATAGGTTTATATATATTTACATCTCCTATGGCATCTTTTACAGTAGAAATATTATTCTTATCTCCAAGAGGTAATGCAATTTGTTGTTTAGCCCTTGTAGCTACAAGCATATAGCGTCGTCTGTTTTGTGGCACGCCATAATATTTTGCATTAACAACTCCATCGTCAAAAACGTATCCACTATCAGAAAGAAAACTTTTAAATTTTCCGAGAGGACTTTCAGGTTTTTTGTCTAACCCCGGAACATTTTCAATATATATAAAACCCGGACGGTAATAATCAACAAATAGTTGAAAATCCTCTAATAATAATCTTGTTTGTTGAGATTTAGTTTTATCAGTCTTTATATTTGAGTAATACTGGCAGGGGCTACAACCCACGAAGATAAGTTCATTGTCATTTTGTGATATTTCAAATTCATCAATCAGGCTTTTGACTTCCAAATTTGAGACATCAGCACACAGATATCTTGCCTGATTGTTTTTCTCGTAAGTTTCTTTGCAAGCAGGGTCAATATCAATTCCACCAATAACTTCGATGCCGGCTTGCTTAAAACCGCATGTTACGCCACCAGCAGAACAAAAAAAATCAATTGCTTTTAAAGGCATATATATTTATGTTTTATCGAATAATTTTGTTTTATTGTTTCGGTTATTTTAACACATAAAATCATCTCAAATGTATAAGTTTTTATAAATATGATTTTTGATGTTTTTTATTGAATAAACTCTTATTTTTCACCCTCGGAATAAATTTCAAAGATAAACAATTATACTTAAATTTTATACTGACATATAAAGACTTCTGTATTTGTCCATTTAGGTTCATAAAATTTGATGTGTTTTATTCTTTGATTTCATTAATAACCCTATCGAGAATCAATTTATTTTTAATTTCGCATTCCCAAATCACAATTACTTTGTATCCAGCTTCACGAAGCAATGTGTGGTTTTTTATATCGTTTTTAATATTTCCTTCTATTTTTTCTTTCCACCATGTTGTATTAGTTGCTGGAAGTTTATTTTTTTTACAATTCTCGTGCCCGTGCCAAAAACAACCATTAACAAAAATTACTGTTTTATATTTTGGCAATACAATGTCTGGTTTTCCAGGTAATTTTTTATCATTTAATCTATAACGGAAACCGTTCGCAAATAAAACCTTTCGGATTTGTATTTCAGGTTTTGTGCCTTTGTTACGGACACAACTCATATTATAACTGCGAGTAGCTTTGTCGTGAACGTCTGCCATTAAAGGATAATTCATTTAAATTAAATACATATGCAAATGTATAAAAATCTATTTTTTATATTTTTTCGATTAACTGTGATTTTACAATTTCATACGCTTTTTGCGGTTCATAAGTATTGCTTGATTCACTTCTTAGCAATCCGCTTATGTCACCTAAAAAATCTGTATCTTGCATTTTTTCTTCCATATTAAGCAGGAATTCTTTTTGAGTGAGGGCGTTACTTCCTACAACAAAATTCATATATTCCCGATAACAATTCAGTATCTGGTCGAAATTCAAGTTCTTTTGGGTTATGGTTGTGTACAGGTCAAATAAATCACGTCCTTTACGCCGTTGGTAGAGTGCCCTGAGTTTAGTACCCAGCAATTCTTCGAGTTGATAGGTTGTTATTTCACAACTATCGGTGTACCACTCACTCTCTACTGAGAACGGAAATTTTGTCATACCCAACACACTAAAATGTTCACGACAATTTGTCTCTACTTTTAATCGCAACGGCATTACCGGAGCAATTTCCGATTCAAAACGAAAAACCAAAGTATTGTTGTTCGCTTTTTGTTTTACAACCGGTTTACCCAGAAAAGACAATATATCTCTGATTCTATCAATGGTTTCTTTTATGGGTTCTGCCGTAACCTGAACCAAATCAATATCCTCCGAATACCGAGGTTGAGGGGAAAGATAGAGCTTATGTAATGCAGTTCCTCCACGAAAAGCTAAATGGCTAGCCAAAAAGTCATCCTTAAAGATTTCCGTTAATGCCCGACAAATGACCAAATCCTGTTCGACCTGCTCGTTGGTTTGCCACGGTACTCTATTTCTCCATTCAACTATTGCTGATTCCGGTATCATATTTAAATTCTAATTTTTAATTCTGTGAGTGGGTTATTCATCAATTTCAATTTCGGTATTAATTATAACCTTCCATTTCCTATCTATTACTTTTTCCTGAACAGGTTTACCCGCCTTGAGTGGAATAGTCTGGAATTTGCAATTGGCTTGTGTGGCTTTGTCATATAACTGGTTGGCTAACTCCGGAGATTCAACAACATTTTCTAATAAATACCCCAAGCGTTGAATAGTTGCTGTACTTACCGTGTAAAAAAGACTCTCCGGCATTTTCGTAAAATCAAGCAATTCCGTAAGATCGTTCAATACAGTGCAAGCTCTATTTAATCCACCAATTTCCTTTTCGTATTGAATGATATCCGTAGCTGTAAGAACGGGGGATGAAATGCGCACATAACCGGTTTGTGTCTTCCTTGTTTCTATTAAGTCATCGGACGGAAAATTGCGTCGTGCCACAAACTGCAATCGGACATTTTTTTTGTTATTATCACGCAGTGTAGGATATTGAATAATGATTGAAAAAGACTGAGGTTGTTGAAGCGCAGCACCATAAAATGCCGCGGCATTTAATAATCCAACATAGTAAGGTCGTTGAATATGTTTCATCAAATGATCGATATACATAATAGGTGGAAGTATCCCGTTGTTTGTGTACGAGACAGGAACTATCACATAAAATCCTTTCCAAACTGAAACAATACTGTTTTTTGCAGAAAGTCGTGCAAGCGCACTACGAATGCCTGTAGCCTGTAAGTTCGGAAAAGCTTCAGTAACCTGCTCCACGGAAAAGTAAAGCTTGCCATTTTGCTGAAGTTTAATAATCCATTCTTTAATGTTTGCCGCAGTATTCATTTTTTGGATTTAAGATATTATGACTGCAAATATAATCACTTTTCGGATATTATTGCAGTCAAAATATGTTTTTTTTACTAAAAGATAGGTTTTAAGATCAGAAATAAAGAATGTAATAAGAAAAGGTTGTTATATAAAATATGTGATAATACGAAATTCAGTATTTAAACAATAAAATGGTTGCAATAGTAATCGGTTTTCGGATATTATTGCAGTCAAAATATGATTATATGTATAAACCAGGCTTTACAGCTAGCAATATTTGTCCTATTTATTACGTATAAAACAGGACAAATTAACTTTAATTTGTGTTGACTTTGAGCACATAAAGGACGGTGATTTGTAAGGTAAACAGTACAAAACAGCTAATATTACAATTAAATTATCAGCAGAATTTTACATTTACTTCCAATGGTTTGTCGCAAATATTGCCGATATTTGCGACGGAAAATGTCTGGTAGATTTTTTATCTGAAAGAAGTAAAACTAATTTAAAGTATATTTAGAGTCTCCCGAAAAACTATTCCCAAATTTTCAACCGCTTATTAATTTCTTCAACTAATATTTGATTATTTCTAAAAAGAAAATTAGTTGCTACAAGCTGTTGCAATTTATTTTTTGCTTCTTTTGATGTTAATGTGGCTGTTTCAACAAATTTATCAAAAATCCAAATCATTCCGTGATATTCAATATCCTTATTTTTAGCACAATTTCGCAGTGTTTTGTCACTACTCAAAACGCAAGCGTTTATTTTATTGGCAACATGCAAAACAGACTTGTCTGCTTCTGATAAGGATTTTGGATAATTTTCCTTGTGAATTTCAATGAAATCTTGTTCCTGTAAATTGTGGACTTCAAGCCAACCAACAGATTGGTAGGCTTGAAGTATTTCTTGTTGTTCAGGATATAACTCGTATAAAACAGCGGAAGTGGTATGTATTTCTAAATCAAGATTGAAAAAATATTTTGTCAAACCTAAATTATACAAATCAATAAAGATATTAGCATCCGTTACCGCAATTTTTACTTTCATATCTTGACATAGGGAGGTTTAAGATTAAAACACTATTTGATGTTCCTTTCTGAAATCAGCTAAAGTTTGATTGTTCAGAGAAGCTGCCTTTGATATGGAAATTTGATCTTCAATCAATGCTCTGAATAAAAGCTGTTCAAAGCGATTTGATTGTTCAACACCTTCATAATCGTAAGGCTCATCTACTTTCCAATTCATTTGTTTGAAGAAAAAGAAAAGTTGTTTAGTGTAATTTTCATTGATAATACCACAATCTTTTGCTCTCATAATAATAGCTTGCATAGAAATACCATACTGTTTTTTTATAGCAGCCAACTCCAATGAAGATAGTTTGTTTCTGTGTTCTCCCAATTCCGCTTTAATAGTTACCTCAGGTAATAACATTGCACCAGCAAATTGATGGCATAATGTTTCTTTTTGTCTGTCCGTTATGTTTCCAAATTTCAAAAGTAGATGAGCCATCTCATGCAAAAGAGTAAAACGTATTCTGTCAGGCTTATTTATTTTGTTTGCATTGTATGCAATAACGGGAATCGTGCCGTTTACACGGGTTTGTAAACCATCAAAATCATCGTTAACTTTCAGATCGATGACTTTAATATTCTTATCTTCTAAAAGCTCTACTATATTAAAAATAGGTCCATTGCCTAATCCCCATTTTTCTCTTAAAATTTCTGCCGCTCTGTTTACTTGCTTATATGCGGTAATAATCTCAAAATCTTTTAAGTAATCTTCAAATTCAATAGGTAGACCTAAAATTTCTTCAAGTTCTAAATACCGCAATAATTTTTCTTTTGTTACTTCTTTTATAATTGAAGCTTCTTTCTGGGGCATATTATTTAATCTACGAAACTCAATTTCTCCTAGTTCTACTTTAATGCTTCTAAAAAAATAATCAGGACTTACATTTAATACCTTGCTTAATAGATTGATTTTTTCATTATCGGGAATGACTTCCCCTTTCTCATAACGATGTAGTGCTTGACGAGATAACTGATTATCCAAGGCATCAGCCAAATCCTGTAACGAAAAGCCTTTCATTAAACGGGCTGACTTAAAACGTTCTGAAAAAATTTCTTTCATTTCTATTGTAATTTTAAATTATAACGCAAAGATAATGCTTTTAGTTTACAAACACGCAATGTTTGCGCATATTATCTGTCTAATAATATCAACTAAGATATTGTTTTATTCTGTTATTAAGTTAATATTATGACATTTTTTCCGAATATGTGACAAAATAAACAGTTTACATATTTAGTTTACAAATTATTGTTTTGGTATGAAATTTGTAACGTTGGTATTGATGCAAATTAATGCACTCAATTAAAATTAAAATAATATGGATAAAAGTTTACATTTGGAAACGGTAATTAAAACTCATCAGATTACCAAGGAAAAAGACCTTTTGGACAAACATCTTCAAAAGAAGAATGAGATAAAAGAGGCCTTAGAAGAAGAATACGGAAGTAATTTATATGCTCCGTTCAACTCAGGTTCTTATGCAAAGAACACCGCGATCAACACCAAATTTGATTTTGATTTGGTTTCACCATTTAAACGTAATGCTTTTGGGTCAAACGGTACATTGAAAGAAATGTACGAATCTGTTTACAATTTTCTTTACGAGAAGTATAAGGACAATGCAGAAGTAAGAAAGCAAAAAGTATCAATTGGGCTGGAATTTTATATTGATAGCGATGGAGATAAAATCAAAATTGACGTAGTGCCAGGCAGAGAATTAAATCAAGACCAATACAAAGATGATGAAAACCTGAATTTGTATGTTTACTACAAGTATGGTAATTTTGCTGCAGATAGTGAGCGCATTAAAACCAATGTCCAGTCACAAATCAGCAATATCAAAGATAGAGCAAACAAAGAAAAGGACTCTATCAGAAAAATAATCCGTCTCTTAAAGGTTTGGAAGAATACCAAGTATAACTATCCGACTAAATCCTTTTTTCTTGAACTAGTTACCATAAAGACATTTGATAATAACACAATCACAGGTAATCTTTGGGACAAACTAAAAGTTGTAATGGAATATATCAGAGACAATGTAACTAATGACGGCTTTACACTCAAAGATCCGGGCAATAGCTCAAATGATTTAGCAGATACCCTAACGGACAGCGAAAAGCAGCAATTAGCTAACGACATGAAAAATATGCTTGACAGGATTGAAGAAAACGATGAGAATATCAAAATCTATTTTCCTGAAAATTCTAAGTTCAAAGAAGAAGATAAAAACAAGAACCAATATGGTACTAACGGTGGAATGCCCGTGCCTCCTTCAAAATTAAACTTTGGATAAGAAAGATGAGTGATCGAGTAAGTGAAATCAATACAGTAATAAAGAACATTCCGGATGTCAAACTTATTAAGCCTTTTGAGCAAGGTAAGTTTGACATTGAAGGATGTATTTCTGTTTTTGTTGAAGGTTTGGAACAGGCGTTGAATTTTGATGTATCTATTAATCCTCAATATCCATTTAAAAGCCACGATGCGGAAACCATTAAATTTTCTAATGACGATCTATTGGAGTATAAACATATTATGGATAATGGCTCTATTTGCATTCATACCGCACACAGCCCAGTGTTGTCAGAAAAATTATATTACGACATAGCATCAGTCAAGGCTTGGATAAAAAAGTATTATATAAACGAAGATTCTGATACTCATTATGAACATTTAATTGTCCCTGAAAAAGCGTTTATGGACAGCCATTTTGCTTACTTCTTCAATGAAATTGAATACACTTTTAGCAAAAACCAATATGGATTTGTCGATTACTCAACACTTAGTAATGGCATTTTTTACAAAGATAAAATCAACAGCAATATTGTACAAAAGTTTTATGATGGAAATAGAAAAGTGTTAGCAGATGTAAAATGGAACTTTCAATTAAAATCGCTCCCAGTAAGTGCTGGGTTATTTATTTTTTTAAAAGATGCTCCTTCCAAAAACCAGCGCTGGACTTTTGATAATTGGAAAGAATTTGAAGCACTTATACCACAAGACTTTCTCAAATTTTTACACACAATTGAAGAAAAATTCCAAAAAGATGAAGGAAAATATCTACCTTTATTTATTGGGTACGATATTTCGGAAACAGAAATTCATTGGCAGGTCATTATGTTGGAAATTGGTAACTTTCCTATTTATGGTAAGAAAGTAAATCAACAATGGCTCACAATTATAGATGGCAGCAGGAGCATTGATTGGGCTATGACAAGGAATTGTTCTTACAAGTATTTTTTTGGAAGAGGACGATTAAATGAAAAATTGACTAACAGTAAAATTCTAATTATTGGAATTGGTGCTATCGGAAGTATTGTTGCTAAAACATTGGTAAGAAGTGGTTGTACAAAAATTGATTTTATTGATTATGATATAAAAGAGCCGGAAAATGTTTGCAGATCGGAATATTCTTTTTTTACAGGAATAACTAATAAAACCAATGATTTGATAAATGAATTGTGTTTAATCTCGCCTTTTTTTGAACCTAAATATGGCGGTTATGATTATTCTGAATTTTTTGATTTATTTATCAAGTCTGAATTAGTTGACATAAGTATAAAATCGGACATTGAAAAACGTCTTAACGAATACGATGTAATCTTTGATTGTTCTGCTGATAATGATTTACTTTATGTATTAAGTCAGTTAAAAATAAAATCTATGCTATTAAATATTTCAATATCAAATCACTCTCAACATTTGGTGTGTGCTAATGAACAAAACAGATATGAATTTATCAATACACAATTTAGTGGGAACGTTTTGAAGTTTGATATTGAAGATTTACATAATCCAACAGGATGTTGGAGTCCAACTTTTAAAGCTTCTTATAATGATATAAATACTCTTGTTCAATTTGCTATTAAACACGTTAATTTAAGATTAGAGCAACATAAAACATTGAGGAATTTTGTTATTGAAACCGATGATAAAGATTGTCTAACCATTAAATTGAAAGAATTTTGATTTTAAGAATAGAACATATAGGATTAAGTATTGAAGTTGAAGATAAATTATTATGTAGCCTCGTTGAAAAAGGGAAAAGCCATTACCCTAATGAGTATGGTGGATTTTTGATTGGATATTATAAAAATGACAATAGACATTTACAAGTTACAGATACAATATTACCTGAAAATTTCCATGCTTCAAAATACTCCTTTGAGAGAAGTACAAAAGGTATTGGTAAAAAACTCAGTAGTTACTATGAAGAAGATCCCAAGAAATTTTACGTTGGTGAATGGCATACGCACCCCGATAATAGCCCTATTCCAAGTTTAACGGATATTACAGCCATAAACACCATAATAAGCAATCAAAATGCCTGCCTTAGCAATCCTGTTTTGCTGATAATAGGTTATTCCAAAACAAAAGTTGATTTTGGTTTTTATGTTTGGTTTAAAAATAAATTGTATAGATATGAGTAAAGTAGATTTAAAACAGTTATTTAATGGGATGCAGAAACAAATGTCTGCACAACTCAATACGAACCGTGAATTTATTGATCACCCAGGTTCCAAGGGCGACGCATTAGAAAATGCGTGGATTGAATGGTTGAGAAAATATTTGCCGAACAGATATTGTGTTGATAAAGCTATCGTAATAGACCACGAAGGCAACACCAGCCAACAAATGGATATTGTTATTTATGATAATTGGTTTACTCCATTTATCTTTAATCAAAACGGTTTTTTTTACATACCTGCAGAGGGTGTATACGCTGTGTTTGAAGTTAAGCCTGATATTCAAGGTAATGTGGGGGAGAAAACTTATATTGAATATGCTGGGGAGAAAATTGAAAGTGTAAGAAAACTCAAAAGAGAAGCCGCAAATTTCATAAATGGTGGGAATGTGTGTCATCCTCGCCCTTTAACTAAAATTGTTGGTGGTATTTTGTGTAGTACCAATTCGTTTACACACGAAAATAATAATACCATAGAAAAACATCTGAAAGCATTGGAGAATTTAAAAAGTATTGATTTAGGCTGTATCGCAGATTATGGCAGTTTTTATATTGACTATAGTCCTAATGAAGAAATTAAAATAGTAGGGCAAAATGCTTACCTAGAATTCTATTCTAAACGTCTATTCAACAAACTGAAATTTAGTGCAGCCGACCATTCTTTTGTAACATTTTTTATGCAACTAACTAGGTACCTACAACAGGCTATCGGAACAATACCTGCAATAAACCTAAATGCTTACTTGAAAAATATTGGCGAAGAAGTCGATGAGATAATATAACTTTTCATTTTCGTATGTCTTCGGCACTACTGTCAAATACTATTAAATTAAACATTTACTCACAAAATAATTATTTTTAATTGAGTTCGTGAATATTCAACTTAACGGCGTTTATCTGAGGAATTTGAATCATAAGCAATTAAGTTGAATATTTCTCGCATTCGAGAACGGACGCGGTTACCGTAGTATTTTTCCAGTTCGGAAGCTGAAAGGTTGGTGGTGGCGTGGGTTATCATACCAGCATTGATAAAATGGTCGTAACGGGACAAAAGGATTTCACCTATTACATTGCACTGATTGCCGTAGTATTTCAAAGTGGTTTCCGCTCCCAAGTCGTCAAAACATACTGTGCGTGGTTTATCATTGGAGTTATATGCGTTTGTACTGTAACGTTGAATGATTTCGTAACCGTCTTTGATAAAATCAAACGTAACTTCACGGCAGGATTTTATGGCAAAGCGTTGCTCTTGTGGAAGCAGTAAACGAATAAGTGTAAACAGACTGGTTTTACCGCAACCGATTGGACCGGTTAGTAATATGCCTTTGTTTAGATTGATATTGAAATGCTGTGCCGCTTTTTCGTCTTTCAGAAACCAAGCCAATAGTTTGTTTATGACTTCGCTATCTTCGGGATAAATGGTGAAGTGTTCCCCGAAGATTTCTTTGCCTTTGGATTCTATGATTTTGAAGTTGTTATTCATAAGTTAGCGGTGAGAACCTCACCCTAAATCCCTCTCCTTGAGGAGAGGGACTTTTGGAGAGAGGAGATGTAGGTTCTAGGTTTTATTATATTTTCACGCAAAGGCGCTGAGACGCAAAGTTTTTTCATAGGGGTTCTGAATAGTTTTTTACGGTTGTGGCGCTTAGGTTGCCGGACGTTAGTTGTTTTGATGTTTGTTTTTGGTGTTGCGGTGAAAATACAGGGATGTTTAATATCCAATTTTGTGCAGCTGCTTGCCAATCTTTCATCGGGGCTTTGCCTCCAATTTTCCAACCGTTGCTTTGAAAATAGTTGTAGAATTTGTTTGCTTCAATTTCAATGCTTTTTTGGTCTACAAAATACACAATGACATCTTCTAACTTTGGAGGTATTTCAATTGAATTTAAGCGATTGGGAAATCGCTTGTCCCGATTGGGTTTTTCCGCCCCCTTGTTTTTAGCTTTCTTTTCCGGAATTTGTTTATCGTTCATTTCAACAACTTTGGTTTTTTTTTTTGAAACTTTTACAACTACATCATTTTTTGAACTTGTGTTTTCTTCTCTCTCAATATTCTTGTTTAAAGAGTTTATATTGTTTAAATAAGGTACTAATGCTTGTTCAATGCTTGTTTCGATTTTAGTACGACTCGTATCATTATTTGATACGGTAGCAGACTGAAAATCGAACAGGTAAACCAGACTTCCTTTGAATGGATTGAATGATGGAATGTACTTAATGTAACCAAAATTATGAAGGTCTTTGATACATTTATGATAGGTGGCTTTTGCAGATATTTTACTAATTCTCATCAGTTCTTGCCGGGATATAGAAACGGGATTTTGGAAGTGTTCTGCATTCCAAAATTGAAATATTGCCATATACAGACTGACGTGCGTGGGATTTAATCGGTCATCAGTGGATACGCGCTGGAAAAAGCCGGAGAGTTGGAGGATGTAGTTCATTTTTTAGTTACGAGTTACGAGTGAAAAAGTTACAAGTTATTTTTTAGAACAAAGAGCAAAGAACCAAGATTCAAGACATTTTTTGAGATAGCAATTTTTCTATGTCGTTGAGATTGTAATAGTGTGTACCACCTATTTTGGTGGAGGGTAGCGTGCCGTTAACACGGAGTGTTTGTAATGTTCCGGGGGACATATTGAGTATTTTTCTTACTTCTGAGGATTTGAGCCATTTTTTAGTTGGTGTTTCTTTTTTGTCCTCCAGTAGTTTGGTGATTTCTTCGAGTAATTCAATTTTGAATTCCCGTAAATCGTCAGTAGTGATGATTTGTGCAGACATTTCTTGTTAGTTTGTAGTTAGTAGTTTGAAGTTTGAAGTTTGTAGTTTGTAGTAAGCCCGACCTCACTCACCTTCGGCACCCTCTCCTAGAGGAGAGGGAAAGAGAACAAGAGATGGAAGGCTTTTAAAAGCTGATGAAACATTTATTTAATTTAAGCATATTCGAGAGCACGGACAATCCAGCCATAAAGGAATTTTTTGTTTGCAGGTCGCTTTTTGGTTATTGCAATGTAGTATTTGATTTTTGTGAGTGTGAATTCAATTCTGAAAAGGGTAGAATTATACTCATTGAGTTTAGCGATTGTTTCATTCCCGATAATTCCGTCTTCGGTTGCACCGATGATTTTTTGGACTTTTAGAATGCTGTTTTTTATACCGGTATTGACGGCAAAGTCAAAGATAGAATCGGCATTGGATTGATTCTGAATATCGTATGCCTTTAGCGAACCCCAAAAAGTAACAAGATAAAATTCTTCGACTTGTTTTTGTAATTCAGCATCTTTGTTGAGTGTTGCGGGAAAACCTGATTTCTTTTTATAAGTGTCAACAATTTTCCAACCTAACCAAGAGGCGTACATATTCCTGGCAATACCTTTATAGGTTTCACCGCCTAAATCGGAAGGATCGTTGCTATAATCCCCTTCGTGAACGAGTGTTTTTTGAAATGCAATTTTGAATTGAGCCATACAAATAGATTTTAGAACAAAGAGCAAAGACAAAAGACTTTTTCCTTGTTTAATTTTAGATATGGCAAATTTGCAGTGTTTAAAAATATTTTTTTGCCAAGGTATTACCAACTTGGTAAAAATATTTTTTGAGATTTTTTTTGAGAAAATGGCAGGAAAGACTATTTTATGATTAGGTTTATTGCTAAAAAACATTTAGTATTTAGATAGGAGGGTATAAAAATAAAAACTACCAAGTTGGTATGACCTTGGTAGTTTTTCGTTATAAACAGTGGAATAGGATTATGCGCCAAATTCTTCGTCCATACGTTTCTCGAGGCAATCTGCCAAATACGTTAAAAAAGATGTACGGTCTTTTTTGCGACCTTTAATGGCGATATAGGTACGATAATAGTCGCCTAAATCAATATTGAACAGACTTTGCAAACCGTTCATTATATCCCGGATATCGGCATTACCGTTGTCGAGCACTTTTGCAGCGTAAATAGCATATCCCAATTCAATGGCAGCGGATTTTGT
>MTLC01000307.1_pt1 | contig 20556 bp, 12 predicted proteins | sample 1982451 | NCBI WGS metagenome assembly MTLC01 (sample SAMN05710165, study PRJNA340218) | biofilm metagenome | isolation source: sample SPH anode biofilm adapted to +100 mV | place: USA | collected 2012-02-03 | reverse complement strand
GAGCCATATCGCATGAAATCGTCATATTTAATCACCTCGGCACGAATAAAGCCGCGTTCTAAATCGCTGTGAATAACACCTGCTGCCTGAGGGGCTGTACTTCCCTTATGCATTGTCCAGGCCCGCACCTCTTTCGGTCCGGCGGTGAAGAAGGTCTCAAGCTGCAGGAGGTCATACGCTGCTCTGACCATCTTGTTGACGCTTGGCTCAGTAAGGCCTACATCCTGAAGAAAAACCTCACGATCAGCGGCATCTTCTAGCTCTGCGATCTCAGCTTCAAGTTTTCCGGCAATGACGAGTACCTCGGCATTTTCAGCCATTAAAGCTTCCACAGCGGCGATGCTCCATTTATTACCGGTAATTGCTGATTCGTCGTCAACATTGCAGACATATAAGACTGGTTTATCACTTAGAAGGAAGAGATCGTCAATAAAACGTCGGTCATCTCCTGAGATAGGTGCTGTTCTGGCTGGCTGTAGGTTCTCCAGATGCTCTTTAAATACCGAAAGAACCTCGAGCCCACGTTTTGCATCTTTATCTCCGGCTTTGACCATCTTCTCGAGGCGGGTGATCTTACGCTCAACCGACTCTAGGTCTTTAACCTGTAATTCTATCTCAACCAACTCTTTATCGCGCACAGGGTCAACAGAGCCTTCAGCATGGGGCATGGTAGGGTCGTCAAAACAGCGCAAGACATGTATCAGGGCATCTACATTTCTGATCTCCGACAAGAACTTACTCCCCTCCCCTTTCGAGCCACCTTTGGTCAGACCCGGAATATCGACTATATCAACGGTAGTATGGATCACCTTAAGCGATTTAACCAAGGCATCGATCTTATATAATCGTTCATCGGGGACCTGTATCATTCCGAGGTTAGCTTTATTGGCCTGCCCAAAGCTGGAGGCTTGAGCCTTTGAGTTCGAGATACAGTTAAAAATGGTTGTCTTACCGGAGTTTGTAAGACCTATGATTCCACATGTAAGTGCCATAGAGTACTTCTTCTTTTCTAATTTGTTGCAAAGGTAACAACTTACCAGCAATGTTTTAATAATAATGAACGGTGAAGGTCACAGAAGACTGATTGCCTTGATCGTCTCGGCATACGGCTTTGACTATCCCCTCTGGTACTCTCACAAAAGCCTTCTTACCTGCATTGGTTTTAGCAGCAAGTCGCCCGTTGATGAACCACCAGAGGTGCTGGACATTACGTCGTGTCTGTGCCTCAAGATTGAGTTGAACCGAATCGGCTTTAACCAGATAATAAGTTGCCCCTTGCGTTGGGAAGACGATGATAGGCTTATCTCCGGTGCCTTCACGTTGACAAGCAGGGTTATGAGGCGGGACACTCCTGAACTTTACTTTATGCTCCCTGTACCATTCTGTTACATCAGGGTTTGGATTGGGGAGGTATCTGAGATGGGCTCCCGTCTCAGGCATACACTCATTGCAATAGGATACGCTACACTTGCTATTCACCCAAACAGGCTTCAGATGGTCGCACCGTTTCCAAGTGCTCTTACCAACAATATAAGAATCTAAGATCAGATGAGAGCAGGAGTCGCCGGGAACCATGCCACTCTCAGAACAGACCTGTCTAAAGTCGATGCCCTCCGGTACCTTAAGCCATTGACGGGGTGTTTTAGAACTTATCGACTGAAACAGAGAAAATAATATTGGAGATGCCACTTCAGCACCGGCGATGGCCCATGAGCCACGACCATCGAAATTGCCAGCCCAGACCAATATCGTATAGTCGCGGTTAAACCCTACCGCCCAAGCGTCTCGTCGACCGTAAGAGGTACCCGTCTTCCATGAGACCGGTGGTAAGGTTCTGCTGTTTTCATATTGTAATGGAAGATCAGGGCGAACCGCCTGAGAGAGGATGGAGGCTACCATCCATGCAGCAGGAGCACTGAACAGACAATTTTCCTTCAGAGGAGCATCCTTCAAGAAACGGGGCTCCAGAGACTTTCCTTCACGGGCAAATGACGAATAACCAGACAAAAGCTCTAAGCCAGTCACACCACAGCCACCCAAAATCATTGAGAGACCCAGACTCCTCTTTTGTCTGCCAAGCGAAGAAAAACCACCTTGTTGCAGGAATGTTGCAAACTTGTCAACGCCGGTCTCAGAGAGTTCTCTGACAGCCGGAATATTCAACGATAAAATAAGAGCATCACGAATGGTAGTCGTTCCTCTGTATGACTTATCATAGTTCTCAGGAATGTAGCTGGAATAGGTAACAGGCACATCGGCCACCACAGACATAGGAGTTAGGCGCCCCTCCTCAAATGCCAGTCCATAGAGAAAAGGCTTCAGCGTGCTTCCGGGCGAACGCAACGCTCTTAGTCCGTCAACCTCACCCTGATTATACCTGTCCCTAAAGTTTGCAGATCCGGCATAAGCAACGACAGCGCCACTCTTATTCTCCATGATCACACCGGCGCAAGTGCCGATGCCCATGCTCTGTAAGACCGGTAAAGATTGACTAAGTATCTTCTCGAGGTTATACTGAACAGAAGAGTTTAACTCAGACACGATAGACTGACGTTGAGGAAATGCCTTTAGCAGCCATCTACTCAGGTGAGGGGCTTCAGAAGGGAGAGGCATCCTATGTAGATTTAATGGCTCTGAAATAGCCGAGAGATACTGACGTTGATCAATTTTTTCAGCCTGATATAACATTTTAAGCCAATAGTTTCGTGACTTTATCAGTTCTTCACCACCGCGTTTCAGCGAGAGCCTGTTTGGATTATTGGGTACCACCATCAGGGTTACCACACGCGCCAGACTAAGCGAGGAGGGCTCACAACCATAATAAAGCAGAGATGCAGCTCTTATTCCTTCCACATTGCCCCCGTAAGGAGCCAAACTGAGATAGAGAGCCAGAATCTCATCCTTAGAAAATTTCCATTCTAGCTGTAAGGCACGAAACATCTCAATAAACTTCGATTTATAGGTTCGCGACTTGGGCTGCATCATTCTAGCGACCTGCATCGTAATCGTAGAGGCACCACTAACCCTCTCACCCGATTTTATATTTTGAAACAGAGCTCTTCCCACTGCAAAGAGATTAATACCGGGATGATAATAGAACCATCTATCTTCACGAAAAAGAAGCACATTCTTAAGAGGAATAGGGATTTTGTCAGCAGATAACTCAAGACGCCATTTATCATCCTCAGATAAGACCACATGAGCTAACGTCGAGTCAGAATAGAGTACTTCACGGCTAAAAGAGGGCAACCCCTTAAGTGGAAAAGCATAATTTAAAACGAGAAAAAGGATAAAAAGAAAAAAAATGAGGAGCGGAATAAACAATAAGGCTCTATATCTTTCTAAAATAACACCTTTCTTAAACAAAAGAATCAATTTGCGCATCGGGATTTAACACGGAAAGTTTAATTTTGCCGTTAGTGCAATGATACTGAAATACCGCTATTCTATGAAAAAACTAGTCCATTTTCTTTTAGCATTCACCTCAATGGTGTTTTTGCTTCTATCAGTTGGTTGCAATCCTGGTGAGGATGACACCACAGCACCAAGCATTTACCTGTATGGTACCAACCCTACCTATGTCAAATTATTTACCCCTTATGTTGATACGTTAATCACCATTACCGATGCATCAGGGATACTGGAAACATCGGTTGATACATCAGCTTATAACGGAGATAGCACCGGTGTATACGTTGTCACATACCATGCAAAAGATACCGAGGGAAACACAAGTAGTGCAACCAGAACCTATGTAGTCAGAATAGAAGGATCAACATTAGCCGGAAAATATAAAGTATTACGCACTCAGCCCTACCCCAATGGAGATACTTTGACATACGCTGAACAACTTACCCTTCCAGAGACAAAAGGCATTTATTCGCCTACATTTGCCAACCATCTTGCCTCCAAAATAAAAATTGAAATGGCCAACAAAACAGGCGATACCCTTGAAATAACAAAACAGGTTGCCTCATTTACCCCTACAAGTATAACCTATATCAGTGCATCAGGTGTAGCAACTCACACTGCATCCTCTTTCTACATGGATTATACCATCATCCATGATTATTCCGATATCGCTGATGACACCATTAAAGGCAGACTTCTATACACTCCTGTAAAATAAACAAACGACTACTTAAGCCCCTTGCTACTGGCCGCAAAATCAACATGAATAAACGCAAACGGACATTTCAAAGCATGCACCTTGTACTTTTTTACAGGGTGACCATCGCTTTATTCTTACTCGTTCTAACTAGAGTCTTCATCTACCTGTTCAACTATAAAGTATTTAGTGTTCATACTCCGCTAAACGATCTGCCTCTGCTAATCTGGCAAGGTTTACGTTTTGATTTAGCTGCACTGGCAATGGTGAATGCAGCCTATATTTTCTTCAGCTCGTTGCCTTTTTCGTTTAGAAACAGAAGGTACTATCGATGGACTATCTCTGCCTTACTTTATTACATACCGAATGCCATAGCTATAGGAGCCAATCTTGCCGATGTCATCTACTTCCGCTTTACCCTTAAACGTACAACGGGTGACGTCTTCAACTTTGCCATGAATGATGGATTCTTTATTAATCTGTTACCCGATTTTCTTCGTGACTTTTGGTATATGTTTCTCTTATGGGCTGGGTTGTGTTGGCTTTTGATTTTCTTAGCTTTAAGAAGACCATTCTTCAATAAACTGATCTACCATAGCCAACTGAGTTTTTTTGCCTTTAACTTTCCCATGTTTGTCATATGGATGGGTTTAGTGGTTCTAGGCATCAGAGGTGGGTTACAGTTGAAGCCCCTTTCCCCTATCATGGCTGCCTCAATCACATCACCTGAGAGGTTACCATTGGTTATCAACACACCATTCTCAATTATAAAAACCATAAAAAACCAACCACTCAGCGTACCGACTTACTTCAGTCAGGCAAAAGCAATACAACTATTTAACCCTGACCAGAAAACACCAAATGACACTATCAATGGCTCACTAAAAGGTTATAATGTGGTCGTGCTTATACTCGAGAGTTTCTCACTTGAACACACCACACTTAATGGAAACCCGAAAGGCTTCACCCCCTTCCTCGACTCATTGGCTCATCAAGGTGTTTTTGCAAAGGGGATAGCCAATGGAAAGCGTTCAATAGAGGCCATACCAGCCATTCTCTCCTCGCTTCCAACTTGGATGAACTATGACTTCATCACCTCGCCCTATTCAGGCAATAAGATAAACTCATTGCCATCTTTACTCAAACCACTGGGCTACACCTCTATATTTCTACATGGTGGCAATAATGGAACAATGAGCTTTGATTCATACGCCTCGATGGCAGGCTTCGATAAGTATATTGGAAGAAAAGAGTATAACAATGACCGTGACTTTGATGGGACATGGGGAATCTGGGATGAACCCTTCCTTCAATTCACGAGTAATTTACTCTCACAAACAAAGCAGCCCTTCGTAGCCGCACTCTTTACTCTATCATCACATCATCCTTATAAAGTACCGATAGAGTATATGTACAAGCTTCCTAAGGGGCCATTACCGATCCAGCAGAGTATTGCCTATGCCGATCAATCGCTGCGTCGTTTCTTTAAAACAGCCTCAAAACAGCCCTGGTATAACAAGACACTCTTTGTGCTTGTCGCAGACCACACTTCCGAAGGAGCCACGGCCTTAGGAAGGACAAAAGCTGGGCAATACTCAATCCCCGTTATTTTCTTTGCACCGGGACAACAACTTGCTCCCTTTGCTAAAAGCGCAGTACAACAAATAGATATTATGCCAGGTATTCTTCATCTGTTGGGTTATAAAGAACCCTTTACAGCCTTCGGAGAGTCCCCATTTGTAAGAGGCAGCAATACTCCAGCAATAAGCTATAATTCAGGAATCTTTAATCTATTTAGGAACGATAGTTTAGCCGAGTTCAATGGAAAAAACGTATCGGAGCTATACAACTTGGCGATTGATCCGCTTCAATCCAGAAATCTTTCCTCAAAAGCATCCACAGATATAAACATCTCAGAAAAAGGGAAAGCAGTTATTCAACTCTATTACGAAAAGATGAAGAATAACAAGTTAACCCCTCAGTAGAAGATCACAATGACAGAAAAAACTAGAATACTCTTCATTATAAATCCTGTGAGTGGGGTTAAGCATAAAAAGAAACAAGATCTACCCAATCTCATTGAAGGCCTCTTTCCTAAAGAGGCCTTTATGTGCAATATCAGTTATACCGAATACGCCGGGCATGCTCGGATTTTAGCGGCTCAAGCAGTAGATGAAAACTATGACGTAGTTGTTGCTGTAGGGGGCGATGGCTCAATAAACGATATTGCAAGAGCCCTCACATTCACCAACACAAAGCTTGGCATCATTCCTTTAGGGTCAGGTAACGGACTAAGCCATTTTCTTAGGATCCCCTTTCAATTAAAAAAAGCGCTCGAAGTAATAAAGGAGGGGCAGGTTATAAAGGCCGATACAATCACAATAAACCAAGAGTTGTTTGTAAGTATAGCTGGGTTGGGGTTTGATGCCTCAGTGGCGAAGCACTTCGCCGAAGGGTCAAGCAGAGGTTTTTTCAGTTATCTAAAAAGCGTAATGTCACTCTATTTCAGCTACAGGCCAAAGAAATATCATATCATCATTGATGGTCAGGAGATCGTTGAACGTGCTTTGATGATCAACTTTGCAAACTCAAACCAATTTGGATATAAGACGGCGATCGCACCTCAAGCCGACATCACTGATGGATTAGTAGACATCACCATCATAAAGAAGACACCCCTGTTTATCATTCCAATCATAATATATAAACTCTTCAGGGGTAAGATTGATAAATCAAAATATGTTTTGACGCTTAAGGCCAAAGAGGCTTTTATCACCAGAAAAAAAGGGAAATACCTTAATCTGGATGGCGAACCCATCAAATTTGAAAAGGAGATTCATTTAAAGGTAAATCCAGCCTCACTTATGATCATTGTCCCTAACTGATAAATTCATATTCACTACACTCACCACTAGTTTCAAAAGGTCAGGGTAGTTCATTTTTAACAGAGAGGCATTCCTAACTTATAAAAACTCCTCACACATTTCATCAGGCTATTTTCAAAACTATTATCTTCGTTAGCAAATTAACCTCAATAGAAACTAAATTGATCTAATCTCTGAGTTAAGTCTTTGTAAAGCAACCGAAGACTCTCCTGTCTAACAAAAGATTCTTATGCGCAACTTGACGTTAAACCTGCAATACGACTATTGATTATTTGAGGATCAGGTCGGTTTTAGATGTTATTAACTTATGCACTAATCGTCGTATAAGTTGGGTAATTAGACGTTAAGATCAAAGCAGAATTGATTAGACCAATGCCCGATAATACAAAAACCTAAAAACAATAATTAATGAAAAAACTTCTACTTCTTTTAGCTATCCTCCCCGCCCTACTATTTGCTCAGCAGGAGCAGCCAGTAAAAGGCTCATGGAAGTGCCATCAAAAAAAGCTTAATCTTGATCTTGGGGCTAAAGGGGTTACAGCCGACTTGCCTAAACTTGCCGACGTATTGAAGTATAAGGTGACAGCCAATTTCTATAAGAATTTCAACTCCCCCTATCCCAAAGACTTCAAAGCATCAGTAGAAATTACCATGGACATGGTTGTTACCGGTAGCATTGTCAAGCTTAATGCTATTCAGAGTTCTCTACAGATTCTAAGTGTATCAGGAAGTGCAACAAGTTTTGAGCACACTGCTGATACACTAGTAGTACACCTCGACCGTGTTTATAATACAGGTGAAGAGTTCACCTTCAAGGTAAATTACAAGCATAAGGATGTTACAGATAATGCCTTCTATGCAAAGAATGGCTGGGTATTTACAGACTGTGAGCCTGAAGGGGCAAGAAAGTGGTTGCCCTGCTACGACTCCCCATCTGATAAAGCCACATTTGAATTAATTGCCGGTGTGCCAACCCATACACTACTTGGTTCTAATGGAATACTGGCTGACTCGACTGTTAGTGGTGACACCGTTAATTTTCACTGGGTAAGCAATGAAAGAGTTGCAACCTATTTAATGGTAATTTCAGCAAGTAAAAACTACAATCTGGATGTTGTAAGATGGGATCTGCCTTCAAACCCTTCAACCAAGATACCATTCAGGTTTTATTACAATCCGGGAGAAAACCCCGATAACATGAAGGCTTTAATTGGAAATGTAGCCTCCTTCTTCTCAGAAAAATATTGCGAACACCCCTTCCCAAAGAATGGTTTTGCGACCTTAAATGATGAGTTTGTATGGGGTGGAATGGAGAATCAGACACTTACCAGTCTCTGCCCCAATTGTTGGGATGAGATGCTGGTGGTACATGAGTTTGCGCACCAGTGGTTTGGTGATATGATTACTTGTAAGTCATGGGCAGACATCTGGTTAAATGAAGGATTTGCAACCTATAGTGAGTCACTCTGGCTGGAGGAGTCTCAAGGGTACTCAGCCTATAAAACGGATGTTCTAAACAATGCCAATACCTATATGAGCTATTATAATATGGGTGACAATTGGCCAATCTCTGATCCTGAATGGGCAATAAACACGCCCGATGCCAACACCCTCTTCAACTACGGCATTACCTATTGTAAAGGTGCTGCAGTGCATCACTTACTAAGATACACTCTGGGTGATTCGCTCTACTTCGAAGTTCTGCATCAATACGCATCAAGAGTCGACCTACAATACAACTCAGCTTCAATTTCTGATTTCATTGCAACGGTTAATAGTGTCACAGGAGAAGATTACCAGTGGTTCTTTGATCAATGGATCTTCACTGCCGGACATCCCTATTATCGCAACAACTACTATATTGAGGCACTTCCTGACAACAAGTGGAAGCTGAAGTTTGTAGCAAATCAGGAGGGAGATTATTTCTGGCAGATGCCATTAACAATTCGAATTGTTGGCTCAGATGGTTTAGACTCGACTGTCAGGGTTATGAATACCTTCAACGGAGAAAGCTTTGAGTTCATTCTGGACAAAAAACCGTTAAAACCAATTTTCGACCCCCAGAATGACATCGTCTTAAAACAGGCCTCAACAACAGTTGGCATTGAACAGACAGAAGAGACCGGAGTATCAATACTTAATCCCGTCAAAGATCATCAGTTAGTCATATACCTCTCAAACAATAACATTACAAGTCAGGCAATGATTCGTCTGGTTGATATCAACGGAAAGGTAATAGAACAACTGCCGGCAAACACGCTCTGTCAAGGAAAAAACACAATCTCACTTCCAAAAATAAGCAAGGGGCTATACATTTTACAAATTGCGGATAGTGATCAGACTTATATCTCACAACGCATCATCATTCTATAAGCAAAATAAACCCATGTTAAAGCAACTCAAGAATCAGATACTCTACTGCATCCTGGCAGGAGCATCAATAGTATCGGCCACCCCGTTGTTTGCTCAAAGCGGAGCCATCACCCCCGCTATGTTAGAGCAATTCAAAAAAGAGACTCAGGCCTATCCTCAGGCAACCGTATTACGTAATGCCATTTCTAACAATAGCATTCGTCAGCTCAGCATCAATAACCAGAATAAGTATCAGGTTGATGAAAACTTCACCTATAAAGTAAAGACAGAGGGAATCACCGATCAGAAAAACTCTGGCAGATGTTGGCTCTTTGCCAGCTTAAATGTTATGAGAGCAAAGACAATCCAAAATCATAAGATGAAAGAGTTCTCTTTTTCTCAGAACTATAGCTTCTTCTATGATCAGTTGGAAAAAGCCAATCTCTTTCTGGAGGAGATCATCAGAACAGCAAACAAACCGATGGACGATCGTACGGTAGAGTGGCTTTTCAAAAACCCCATTGCCGATGGTGGTACATGGGCTGGCTTTGTTAATGTAGCCAACAAATATGGGTTAGTTCCACAATCAGTAATGCCCGATACAAAGCAAACCGAGAGCACCGGAGCTATAACACAAGTTATCGCGACTGTTCTGAAAGAAGATGGTCTTAAATTAAGAGCCATGTTTGCATCAAAGGCAAAGCCCGAAGCGCTTCAAAACATGAAGAAAGAGATGTTAAGTACTGTATATAGGATCCTTTCTTTAAGTTTAGGTGAGCCACCCACAAAGTTTAACTGGAGATTCGAGACCAAAGAAGGGAAATATAGCGAGGTTAAAGAGTATACCCCTTTAAGTTTTAAAGAAGCGTTTGTTAACTCTGATCTAAGTAATTATGTAATGCTCATGGATGATCCAAGTCGTGAATACTACAAAATGTACGAGATTGAGTATGACAGAAATAATCATGAAGGAATAAACTGGATCTATCTGAATATTCCTGCTTCTGAGATTACACCAGCTGCTGTATCTTCACTTAAAGATGGTGAGGGGATGTATTTCTCATGTGATGTTGGGAAACAACTAGATCGCGAAAATGGCGTACTTGATCTAAACAACTATGCTACTAATGAGTTATTTGGCATCACAACTACGATGAACAAAAAGGAGAGAATCATCACTTTTGAAAGCGCCTCCAGCCATGGGATGGTATTATCAGGGGTTGAATTATCTCAGGATGGTAAGCCTATCCGTTGGCTGATTGAAAACTCATGGGGCAAGAGTGGCCATGATGGGTATCTGGTAATGACTCAGGAGTGGTTCAATGAATATATGTTCAGGGTTGTTGTTGATAAGAAATATTTGAATGCTGATCAACAGAGGTTACTTAATCAGAAACCAATTAAATTACCCCCTTGGGATCCTATGTATTAATATTTGATTAAAAAAAAGCGTATAGATGGACATTACAGCATTTATACGCTTTTTTTTATTTCCGAAAAGAGTATACCTTTGTACAAAATTGTAAAAGCTCTTCAGGGCAGGGTGTAATCCCCGACCGGCGGTATAGTCCGCGACTCTTTGCAGTAATGCATCGACTGAACCTGGTGAAACTCCGGTACCGACAGTTAAAGTCTGGATGAAAGAAGAGATATGACATAGTCGAAAGAACACGTATGGTCATAAAGGCCGGTTCGTGGATATACGATATGCATATAAAGCCCTGAGGATCCTTTTCAGGGCTTTATTATTTAAATCGTACTAAACCATGAATCGGAGACTCAAAAAGTTTCTAACCGTCACCGCAATCCAGATGATTGCTTTGACAAGCGCCGCACAGAATCAAAAGGCGCTTATTGTGGCCGATGCCACTAACCGACTGCCTCTGGCAGGGGTAAATCTAACTTATAATCACGGGAAAGAAGGCATGATCTCGTCCCCCTCGGGGAAGATAGAACCTGTATCTAAGATCTCAGCCGGAGAGATTACCCTATCATGTGTAGGATATACCACCTATACGCTAAACCTCTCTAGCTCCGGACAGTTACCCGATACCCTCTTCCTTCAGCCGGTAACCATCGGATTACGTGAAGTCAATATTGTAGCCAGTATTGCTCCTGATCCGACCACACCAGTCACTGCTCACACCCTGACCCGTCAATCACTTGATAACCTACAGGCTGGTAAAGCATTCCCCGAGGTTATGAGAGAGTTGCCCAGTGTATATGCTACCAGGACTGGAGGAGGATTTGGCGATGCCTCATTATCAATCAGAGGATTCTCTCAAGAAAACATCACCATTCTCCTAAATGGTGTACCGGTTAACTCGGTTGAAAACGGACTCGTCTATTGGAATAACTGGGAGGGTCTAAGTGAAGCAACCTCCACCCTGCAGGTACAAAAAGGAGTTGGGGCTTCTGCCGTTGCCATCAATAGTATCGGTGGAACAGTGAATATCTTAACAAAAACCACTGAGGCCCAAAAAAGCAACCACATCTCGTATAACTACACCAGCTATGGAGCACAACGCTTGATGTTGGGTGTAAACTCAGGAGTTACCTCATCAGGATGGGCCTTCAGCTTTTTAGGTTCCAGATCAACAGGAAGCGGGTTCGTGGATGGAACCGATATCAATGGATGGTCATATCTGATTAGTGCAGGGAAAGAGTTTGGAAAACGCCATAAACTGGTCTTTACTCTTATGGGAAGTCCGGAACGTCACGGACAAAGGAACTTTGAACTAAGCAAAGCAGAAGTTGATCAATACGGACTTAAATACAGCAAAGACTGGGGATACTTAGAAGGTAAAAAGCAAAATCTATCAGAGAACTTTTACCATAAACCATACTTTACCATCAACCACTACTTCGATGTAAACCCTAAGCTATTCATCTCAACATCTCTGTATGCCACGACTGGAACCGGCGGAGGAATCTATTACGAGAATTTCTCAGGAGACTATCTGCCACAATACAGAACGAGCCAAGGCCTTATTGACTGGGATGCTGTAATTAGTGAAAACAGATTACATGAAGACATTTACATCACAAAAGCAGGAGATACCCTTACTAACTTCTCAAAAAACGTTCTCACAGATTTCAGAGCAAACCATTGGTGGGCAGGTGTTCTCAGCTCAGCCAGATATAAAGCTTCAGATAAACTTACCCTAACAGCAGGCGTTCATGCCCGCTACTTTGAATCTAGTCTTTGGGAAGAGATTACAAACTTATTAGGAGGCGAATACTTTATTGACGATTATGCATGGACAGCTGAAGGAGCATCAGGAAGAAACATAATCAAAAAGGTTGGTGACAGAATCAGAGTAGATAATGGAGCCAAAACAGGTCTTCTTTCAGGATTTGGTCAAATGGCATGGGATGGTAGATATACTGATGGCTTTATCTCTGCGAGTATTAGCGAAAACTGGTATGACAGAGTTGACCTTTACAATTACGTGAAAAACACAGACGCAGAGGGACGAAACAAGTTAGGTTACGATATAAAAGCAGGAATAAGTCACGCTTTGACACCAAATCACATCCTATTTGTCAATGGAGGATACTTTAATCGCGCACCCTATTACAAATTTGTCTATCCCAACTGGAATAACATTCCGGCAGAACCATTAAAAAACGAAAGAGTTCTTACCGCAGAAGTTGGCTATTTAGCCGAGTTGCCTAACCTTCACTTTAGGCTAAGCGGATACTATACGTTATGGAAAGATAAATCAGTTTTATCTAATGAATACAAGCTGCTTGAAAACGCCTCACAAACCAGAGCCATGATTACCGGACTAGATGCCCTTCATTATGGGCTTGAAGCTGAGCTTTCATGGAAAGCCAGTGATCGACTTACGTTTAACGCTTCATACTCGATAGCTAACTGGGAATGGCAAAACGATGTAAGCGCCCTGCTTGTAAATCAAGCCAATCAGATAGTTGACACCGTAAATGTATATGCCAAAGGGTTAAAGGTTGGCGGAGCTCCACAAACACAAGCCTCTTTCTCGGCCAGATTTAATTTAATAGAGAACTTAACCATCGGAGGAGTTTTTAACTGGTATGACAGAATCTGGGCATCATTTGACCCAGCTGGCAGGACAAACAGTCAAGACAGAGAACAATCATGGAGGATACCATCTTATACCACTACCGATCTGAGTATAACGTATAAGACACAGTTCTTTAGTCGTGAAACCGTTTTGAATGCCACCTGTAATAACCTATTCAATCAGAGTTACATTCTAACAGGTACTGATGGACAGACCCATAGTGAAAGCGATTTCAGAGGATTCTGGGGATATGGCAGAACATTTATCTTCTCAGTAAGTATGACGCTTTAAATAGGCTGAAAGCTTATTATTTAACTATCCGATCAGAAAAAAGAGTTGATTTTCGCATTACTCTTGAAAATCAAAACGAAACAATACTTTTAACACAAAAGGGTGCCCACTATCGCACCCTTTTGGTTTTCTGATCCAAGTAAACAAAAGATCCGAAAACCTGTTTAGGTAGGTATCAAAGATTAAATCAATCATTTATTTCATGAAACTACCATAAATCACTATCCGTTTCAAACAAAAAAATCAGGTTTATCCTAAGAATGTAAATATCATATCAATAACCTTTGATATTTAGAAAAAATTCGTCAACTTTGTTAAGATCATCAAAACTAGCTTCGAGAAAAACAAACACAGCAACAGAATATTGAGGAAAGGTTATGTCTCATTCCTTAACAATAACTTAAAATTTAGCTCATTGGTAAGATATCATTCAAAATTACCTTTGCTTCCGAAACAACAGATAATTTTTCAAATCAAGGCTCAATAATCGGGATTTGAGGAATTAGCATTAGATGAGAATGTTAAATCAATCAAACATTAATATTTTTTATATATTTAAATTCTTGCTTTACCTAAACCAACAGAAGTATGAAACAATTGCTATTCAGAAGTTTGCTTGTAATCCTTATGGTTACAGGCGCGAACATGCTGTTTGCGCAGGTTACGACATCTGCGATGAATGGTGTGGTGACAGATTCTAAAGGAGGGTCTCTACCGGGAGCAACGGTAGTACTCGTTCATATTAATTCTGGCACGCAGTACGGAACAACCACTGATGTAAAAGGATTCTATCGTTTACCAAACGTAAACGTTGGGGGTCCTTATACTTTAACAGTTAGCTTTGTAGGCTATCAAAGCAGTAAAAAAGAGGGCATCTTTTTAAGTCTGGGTCAGACACTCAGATTAAATATGACGCTTTCTGAAAGCGTGTCACAATTAGAAGGAGTCGAAGTAGTAGCGGCTAGAAATGAAATCATTGATGGAAACAGAACTGGTGCTGAAACACAGATCACCCGTGATGCTATTGACAAAATGCCTACCATTTCACGCTCAATAACCGACTTCACACGTATGACCCCACAGGCACGTGTTACCCAGAATGGTGGTATTGAGATTGCCGGTATGAGCAATAAGTACAATGCTATCTTCATTGATGGTGCTGTTAATAATGATGTATTCGGTTTATCAGAATCAGGAACTAATGGTGGTCAGACTGGTATTAGTCCTTTTTCAATGGATATTATCGACCAGTTTAACGTCAGTGTTGCTCCTTATGATGTTAAGCTTGGTGGTTTTGCCGGTGCTGGTATCAATGCCGTTACTCGTCGTGGAGATAACGAATTCAGAGGATCAGCTTACTACTATTTCAGAAATCAGGATTTAGCTGGTAAAACTCCAACGGATGATGAATCTGTAACAAGAACCAAATTACCCGATTTCACATCAAAGACTTATGGAGCTCGTCTAGGTGGTCCAATCATCAAAGACAAACTCTTCTTCTTTACCAATATTGAGTTTCAAAAAGAAGAAACCCCATCACCGTATGACTTTACAACCTACGAAGGTGACGCTGATGCATCAAAGCTGGCTCAGGTGGTTAATAAAGTAAAACAGTGGGGTTATGACCCGGGCATCTATGATAATGCAACCAAGAAATTAGACGGTACAAAGATCTTTGCCCGTTTAGACTGGAATATCAATGCCAACCATAAACTTACCATTCGCCATCAGTTTACTAAGGGCACACAGACCTCACCAAGTGTATCAGGCAAAACCAACCTATACTTCTCAAATGCTGGTATATACTTCCCATCAACCACCAACTCATCAGCCCTCGAACTTAAGAGTATTTTTGGCAACCAGTTTGCTAATAACTTAATTCTTGGTGCCACTTTCGTTCGTGATGATCGTGACCCCATGGGAGGCAACTTCCCCTTTATCACCTTAAAAGATGGAAAAGGAACTATTCGTCTTGGTTCAGAAGAATTTTCAGCTGCTAATGCTTTGAATCAGGATGTATTCACCCTGACCGACAATTTTGAGTGGTATCTTGGAAAGCACACCTTAACCATCGGTACTCACAATGAGTTCTATAAGATGTACAACCTTTTCATTCGTCAGAACTACGGTTCATACCTATGGAATTCAGTTGATGATTTCTTGAATGATTCACTAGCTGCTCAATACGACAGAACCTTCTCACGCGTTGACGGAATCACTGGTGACGGCTCAAAAGCTGCAACAGAATTCAATGCTCTTCAATTAGGTTTCTATCTTCAAGATGAATGGCAGATCTTAGATAACCTTAAGATTTCTGCAGGTGTTCGTTTTGATGTTCCTATGTTCTTAGACGACCCAACACTTAACGAAGACTTTAACACAAACGTATTACCTCTCATCCAGGCAGAGATGGCCAATAGCGACTATGCTCCTGAACTAGATGCAGAGACCGGAACAGCTCCTGGCGCAAGAGTAATGATCTCACCTCGTATTGGATTTAACTGGGATGTTCTTAACAACCAAAAGACTCAGGTTCGTGGAGGTATTGGTATCTTCACCAGCCGTATTCCTTTCGTATGGCCAGGTGGTATGTATAACAACAACGGTATGATGTTAGGTGGTGTTCGTCAGTATGATGTAGCATTTAACCCTGATTGGCAAAGTCAGTATCCTACCTATGACCCAAATGCAACATTCACTCCTTCAGGACAGATCGACCTTTTCTCTAAAAACTTCAAGTATCCACAGGTTATGCGTGCCAGTATTGCTGCTGACCAGAAACTACCTGGTGGCTTCATTGCTACGGTTGACTTCACCTATACCAAGAATCTTAACAACATCATGTACTATAACTTCAAGTACAAGAAGGTTGGCACATTAACAGGCAGTCCCGATGATCGTCCTATCTGGGGAAAACTCGATGCAGTATCTAGTGGTTCAGGAAAGAACTATACCGATATCATCTATGGTTACAACACCAGCGAAGGTCACTCAATGAACATTACCGGTCAGATTCAACACAATGGTTGGCATGGCCTATCAGGTTCATTAGCTTATTCTTTCGGCGAAGCTAAATCAATGAATGATGGAGCATCTTCACAGAACTCTTCACAATGGAGAGTACCCAACGTTCGTGGTAAAAACGACCTCGACCTGGCTATCTCCGATTACGATATGGGTCACCGTATCATCGGTAACTTAAACTATCGTATAGACTATGCAGGTCATGCTGCTACTACTATTGGTCTTGTTTATAACGGACAAAGCGGTTATCGTTATAGTTACGGTTATATCGAGGGCGGTGGAAGTAAATACCTTGGTGAAGACAACCAAGCTCTTGAATTAATGTGGATTCCTAACTCTGCTGCTGAGATTAACCTCGTTGACTATACTACAGGTACCGGAACAAGCGCAACCACAGTAACAGCTGCTGAACAATGGGCTTCACTAAATAACTTCATCAATAATGATAAGTACCTAAGCAAACACCGTGGTGAATATGCAGAACGTAATGGTGCACGCACCCCGTTCGAGCATATCTTCGACCTTCACATTGCACAGGATTTCTATATCATGGCTGGTGGCAAGCGTAACACAATCCAATTAACATTTGATGTATTTAACCTTGGAAACCTTATCAGTGCTGACTGGGGTCGCAGATACTATGTTAATGGATACTACGGAAACTATGGTCTGGTTAAATTCATTGGCTTTGAAGCTGATGGAACTACTCCTAAGTACAACTTCACTGCTCCTAAGGGTGACGTTTGGGGTATCGACGATAGCGGTATCTTAAGCTCACGTTGGCAGGCTCAGATCGGTGTTCGTTACATCTTCAACTAAGAGACAATCAATTAGTACTCGTTTTTTATATACTCGAAAGAGGGTGTCCTGAAAAGGGCATCCTCTTTTTCTTTTTAATTGGGTCGTAAAGATGAATTATCTATAACACCTTCCTATCAGAATTACCCCAATCCTAACCTGTTACCCAATAAATATCCATTCATCGTTCTATTTTCGCCATTCACCGATAAAATTAAGCTAGTGACCTCTTTTTACTTTTATTCTGTTGCGTGCCGATCTACCTTTGCTAAAACAAAACAGAAATAACATGAACGAATATATGAACAACATTGATGAGACAAAGAAAAGAGAACACAACCGTTTCAAAAAGTCTTTTCTACCTGGTATATTATTAATCATTGCCGGGGTACTTCTTTTCGCAGACAAATACAACTTTTTCACGGTTGATATTAGTTATATCGTATTTTCTTGGCCCATGCTTCTGATTGTAATCGGACTCTTCTCCTTCTCCGGAAAAGGGGTTAGCAGAACGAGCTTACTTTTAGTTACTATTGGAGGCTTCTTTCTTATACCAAGAATATTCAATCTATCAATTGAGTTTGATAAGATGTTTTGGCCACTACTTCTAATTGCAATCGGTGTCATTCTGATTTTCAGCCAGAATAAGAGAAATAAACATAGACTCCCCTTTACAAAAGAGCACATTAAGACAAATGAGGATGACACATTTGAGATCACAGCCATTTTAGGTGGTGGGGAAAGAATAGTTACCACACAGCAACTCAAAGGAGGTAGCATAACCTGCATCATGGGGGGCGCTGAAATCAGTCTAATAAATTGCACGCTATCAACCGGAAAAAATGCTATTACCATAGAAGCAATCATGGGAGGTGCAACTTTAATCATCCCGAGTGACTGGACCGTAGTTAGCAACGTTAATGCGATACTCGGTGGCATTGGTGATAAACGGACCAAACTCGGTGTAATTCCAAGTAGCCTGCCGGAAAAGACCCTTTACTTAGAAGGTACAGCTATTATGGGTGGTATCGAGATAAAAAGCTACTAATAGTCATGCTTCATCCTGTTTTGACCCAGAAGCCAATTAGAATATTGCTGATTGTCATTACAATCCTCAATTTAATCGCTGAGTTTGTAATATTAAGATCCTCTGTCAGCTCACCTCTTCACGGAGTTTTAGAGGATCTTATTTTGGCTCTTGTCAGAAGCATCACATTAACTCTTTTAACCCTTCCTTTATGGTACATTGTTAAAACGACGCCAAGTAATGGAAGCATCCAAAGAGGAACTTTAATGATTATAATTCCTTCATTACTGCTTATCTCGATCTATTGGCTGATACTTTTTGGTTCAGAACAATTCGCCAGTGATGATTTTTTAGGTCATAGTTATAACGACAATCAAAGTTCAAGACTCACCATACCATTAGCTTTAACTGCTAGAAGCATACAGATTCTTGCAACTTTTTTCTCAATAAACACTCTATTTGTCCTGTCAAACATAAAACAGTTGATGCAAATACATCAACTTCGCTCAGAAGAACACCAGAATCTGATAAGACAAGCAGAAGTTAATAATCTAAGAGCACAGATAAACCCGCACTTTTTATTCAACAGTCTCAACTCAATCGCGGCATTAACCAGAATCTCTCCCGAACGAGCTCACGATATGGTTATAAGGTTAAGCGAATTTATGAGATACTCGATCAGATTAAACCCCAATGAAATGATGACATTAAGCCAGGAAATAAAGAATATTGAAAGCTACCTGGACATCGAAAAGACTCGATTTGGAGAACGCCTAGAGGTTTATACATCCATTAACCAAGATTGCTTAGAAGCAAAACTTCCCAATATGATGCTTCAACCAATCTATGAAAATGCAATCAAACATGGAGTCTGCCAGTCAGGTGATATCGTTAGAATTTTTACCCGCAGTACTTTAGATAACAATGAACTAACTCTGGTAATTATGAATAACTTCGACATCGATGAAACGAACTCAAGTGGGACAGGATTTGGACTGGAAAGCCTCAAAAAACGTCTATCTCTTCAATACGGAAGAGCTGACCTACTTAATCACTACAAAATTGGAAATATGTTCACCTTAATTCTGACCATTCCGCAACCACAGTAGAAAATGGCATACAAAGCACTAATCATTGATGATGAAAATTTAGCAAGGGAGATTATCCTAGACTATCTTAAAGACATTAAAGAGATCGAGGTGATTGGCCAATGTTCTAACGGCTTTGAAGCACTCAAGACAATTCAGGAGTCAAGACCAGATCTGATCTTTTTGGATGTCCAGATGCCTAAATTAAGTGGATTTGAAATGCTTGAGCTTCTCGAAACAAAACCCGTAATTATCTTCTCTACCGCCTACGACAATTATGCTCTTAAAGCTTTCGAATCTAGTGCTACAGATTACCTACTGAAGCCCTATAGTAAGGATAGATTTTATGCCGCTGTGCAAAAAGCTTTAACTACATTAAATGGCAGTCGCGAACATCAACTTGTTGAGAAGGCAGAATTACAGTATCAACCAGAGAATCTAAACAGAATAGTGGTAAAACATTTAGATGGAATCCAGGTTATCCCATCAAATGAAGTCGACTATATCGAGAGTGCTGATGACTATGTCACGATTTATCATAAAGGGAAAAAATATCTTAAAAATCGATCCATGCAATGGTTTGAGAGTGCACTTCCTAAGAGACAGTTTATCAGGATCCATAGGACTATCATACTGAATCTGGGTTGCTTAATGAGAATTGAGGCCTATACAAAAGATAGCTGGATAGCAATCTTAAAAGACAACAAGCAGCTTCCTGTAAGCAAATCAGGGTATCAAAGGTTAAAGCAGGTTCTTGAAGAATAACTGGCAGAGCGAAACAAATTAAAAATTAAACCGCCCCCCCTCCCTTCCTAATCTCTCCTGCCAGCCACAAATAGTCATGCTTCCAACTATTTGATATCCAGCATCCCTAAAGCACCCCTCTTATATCCCTCTTATATCTCTCTTATGACTCTCTTATGTTCTCTTATGT
>MTLC01005020.1_pt1 | contig 20567 bp, 17 predicted proteins | sample 1982451 | NCBI WGS metagenome assembly MTLC01 (sample SAMN05710165, study PRJNA340218) | biofilm metagenome | isolation source: sample SPH anode biofilm adapted to +100 mV | place: USA | collected 2012-02-03 | reverse complement strand
CCTATCCTCTCCCTATCCTCTCCCTATAAACTCGTGTAAGATAGGAACTATAAAGGTAGAGGATATAGAGGGGATATTGAGGGGATATTGAGGGGATATTGAGGGGATATTGAGGGGATATTGAGGAGATATTGTGGAGATGTTGTGGAGATATTGTGGAGATATTGTGGAGATATTGTAATAGTACAAAATGAAACGCAATGGTCTGAACTATCGTTTTTTTTGTCTGAATAGCTGCTAAATGGGTTAATTTTACGCTGGGACACCCAAAAGAGTGTTCTTGTATTTTAAGATCATTGTTTATCAGTGTGATATAAAACATGGTCAATAAAAGTATCGAATTCAGGTGACTTTTAACCTCTTTTTAACCTCCATCCTAACATTTAGTTGATTGAAGGATTTTATTTTTGACAAGATTGAAAATTGGTATTGAATCACACTTTCACTCATGACGCCAAAAGGTGAAATCAGTTGCAATATTAATCAACCCAACCTATTTAGCTACTTTTGCAAAAAGCAAAACAGAACAACAATGTCCGCATTTAAAGCATACGATATTCGAGGTGTTTTTGGTATCGATTTCAACGAAACAGATACCTACAAGATGGGAAGAGTGATTCCATCTTTATTTAATATTGATAAGATTCTTATTGGCAGAGATTGTAGAGTATCCTCTCCTTTGATTCATAAAAGCCTGATTGCAGGTCTTACCGAGGCTGGTGCCACAGTATACGATGCAGGGTTATGTACTACTCCTTTGGTATATTGGGGTACAGCTGAATATGACTTTCCGCTCTCAATTATGATTACCGCATCACATAATCCGGCTAACTACAACGGATTAAAAGTCTCTCGGGCGGGTGCAATTCCTGTTGGCTATGACACAGGGCTAAAAGATCTTGAAGAGTTAATTCAGAAAGATCTGCCAGCTTTAGCGCCTACAAAAGGGCAGGTTGTTGAATTCGATCAGACACAGTCTTACCTAAAATTCCAACAACAATTTCTAAGTGATTTAAAGGGTTTAAAGCTTACTATTGACTGCTCGAACGGGATGGCAGGACTCTATATAAGAGACCTCCTCGGCAATGATCCTCAATATCTGAATGAGACACCTGATGGATCTTTTCCTGCTCATGAGCCCAATCCGTTGGAGATGGAAAATGTACATCAACTAGCTGAGGCAGTAAAATCAAACAATTCAGACCTAGGTGTAATATTTGATGGGGACGCAGATAGGGTGATGTTTACAGATGAAAATGGCAGTTTTATTCGCCCTGATCTGATGATAGCACTATTAGGTCACTACTATCTTGAAGAAAAAGGGCTAAAAGGGGCCGTATTACAAGATATAAGAACCTCAAAAGGAGTCAGCAACTACCTCACAAATCTGGGCGCTGAAATGCACATGTGGAGAGTGGGGCGTGCTTATGCTGCTTTAAAATTAAGGGAGATAAACGGAATTTTTGGAGGAGAGTTAGCCGGCCACTATTATTTCCGCGATTTCAATTACAGCGATTCCGCAATAATGGCATGTTTAATAATCCTGAAACTCATTAAGCGCTTTAAAGCGGAGGGCTTGACCGTTTCACAGGTAATTAGTCGTATTGACACCTTTGCGAACAGTGGGGAGATAAACTATAAGATAGAGAAGAAAACAGAGGCTATGAATGCCCTGCGTGATCATTTTAACGCAACCGAGACCCCTACCGCATTCCATGATTTCGATGGTTTTAGAATTGAATATCGAAACTGGTGGTTCAACGTTCGCCCAAGCAACACAGAACCCTATCTTCGACTCATCGCTGAAGCCGATTCACAAGAGCTCTTAGACAAAAAATTAGCAGAGGCTGAATTCGTCCTGAGTCGTTATAAATAAACCCTGAATAATATCATACTATGCAAAAGAATCAGTCATCTATCTTCCAAAAGACTCTGATCTTTTGCATAGTATCTTTTTTTATTACACTTCAGGTAAAGGCTCAGGATGCGGTGCTTTACCCTGACACACTTAATAAAACGGCAGTTAAAGCAGTTGCTATTACAGGAGCCTCCATATATGCTGGTGGTATGTTTGGTTTATACCAGTTATGGTATAAAGACTATCCTCAGAGCCATTTTCATTTCATAAATGATAATGCAGAATGGCTTCAAATGGATAAGATGGGGCACATGACAACCGCCTATTACACATCATATCTTACGGCCGAAGCACTAAAACTTACGGGGCTATCACATCGAAAATCGGATATTTGGGGTAGTATCGCAGGTTTTGGTTTTATGACAGCCATCGAAATCCTTGATGGCTACTCGGCTGAATGGGGTGCCTCACCAGGAGATCTAATAGCGAACACGACAGGAGCGGGACTATTTCTCGGCCAACAACTTTTATGGGGAGAGCAACGAATCTTACTCAAAGCAAGCTACCATAGTACAAAATGGGCAAAACTTAACCCAGAGCAGCTTGGGGCAAATGCATTTCAAAGCATTATTAAAGACTATAACGGACAAACCATTTGGGTTAGCTGCAATATTAACTCATTCCTAAAGTGCGAGAACATTCCCGGGTGGCTCAATATTGCATTTGGTTACGGGGGCGAGGGAATGATAGCCGCCAATGAGAGTAGTCTGGAATATGAACTCACTTCAGTAAAGAGGTATCGACAATTTTATCTATCACTCGACATTGATCTCAATCGGATAAAGGTCAAATCAAAAACCCTGAAATTGATCCTTAAATCAGTCGGATTCATTAAAATACCATTTCCTACACTTGAATACAATACAAAAAACGGGCTGCAAGGGCACGTACTATACTTCTGATATACTGACAATTAATAAACAATCGCACCATTTTTGTTAATAACTCTCTAAAAAGTATTACAAAAAATAGGTTAACCTATTGTGAGTATAAGGAAATAGTTTGTAAATTTGCACTCCTTTTTAGAAGATACAGATTAAAGTTATTATACAATGAACAAGCCGGAATTAATCAAATTCGTTGAGTCGCAAGTTGAGCGCAAGGAGTTCCCCGCATTCAGAGCTGGTGATACCATCACTGTGAATTATAAAATTAAAGAAGGAAACAAGGAGCGTATCCAGAGCTTTACTGGCGTTGTGATTCAACGCAGGGGCACCGGCGCCACCGAAACTTTTACCGTTCGTAAAATTTCAAATAACATCGGCGTAGAGAGAATCTTCCCCTTCACCTCACCAAATCTTGACAGCATTGAGATTAACAAGCGTGGTGTTGTTCGCAGAGCACGTATATTCTATCTACGTGGCTTACGCGGTAAAGCAGCTCGTATTAAAGAAAAACGCATGTAATTTATATTACTTTAACGCTTTAAACAGAGGATATCCAATCTTGGTTATCCTCTGTTTTTTTTGCATTAATCCAAAAAGAATTCAACTCTTCCTCTTTAACTTTTCAAAACACTAGGCATCGCCTGAATCAAAATCATAACCTTGATCCCGGCTATTTATCGAGAAGATATCAAATAAGTCCACTTTAACCACAGCAGTGCGAAAATAAACTAACTTCGATAAGTTAAAAAACATAAACCACTAGACATTTTAAGACCTATGGAGATACCTCTTCTAAAGGAGATTTTAGTACTTTTTTCCATTTCAGTAATATTGTTATTGCTTCTAAATAGATTTAAGATTCCGTCGGTAGTTGGGTATCTTGTTGCTGGTATCATTGCAGGGCCATTTGCATTAGGACTAGTAAAAGATAGTCATCAGATAGAGGTTTTAGCGGAGATCGGGATTATTCTACTACTCTTCTCAATCGGCATAGAGTTTAGCCTAAAGACCCTACTAAAAGTTAAAGCAATGATCTTTATAGGTGGGACTGTTCAGATAGTATTAACTACAGTTGCCATATCAGTCATCGCGATCCTTTTTGGTGCATCACTAAGAGAAGCTGCCTTTATCGGATTATTAGTTTCGCTTTCTTCAACTGCAATTGTATTAAAGGTTATCCAGGATAATGGAACCGTTGACACGCCACGCGGAAGGATTTCATTAGCCATTCTGATTCTGCAAGATCTGGCTATAGTGCCATTAATCATCTTTATTCCACTGATGGCCGGTGAAGACACAAGCAGTACAGCACCCATTTGGTGGCAGATATTAAGAGTAATACTAGTAATCGTCATTGTATTTATCTCAGCTCGCTATCTGGTTCCTAAGCTATTATATCGGGTAGCCGGAACACGAAACAATGAGATATTCCTATTGGCTGTTTTGGTTTTAGCCTTCAGTGTAGCTTTTATAACAAGCCTGACGGGGGTATCATTGGCTTTAGGTGCATTTCTAGCCGGCATGGTTATCTCAGAATCGGATTATAACCATCACACCATTGGCAATATCTTACCCCTTATCCTTGTCTTTACCAGTTTCTTTTTCCTTTCAGTCGGAATGCTGTTAGACATTCATTATTTGAAAGACCACTTTATACTTATCATAGGATTAACCTTACTGGTAATAGTGGTAAAAAGTATTATGGCATTCCTACCCGTTGTCTGGTTAGGCTATCCTGCCAGAATAGCGTGGGCATCGGCATTAACAATAAGTCAGGTTGGCGAGTTCTCATTCATTCTGAGTAAACTTGGTCGTGATTTAGCCTTGTTATCACCTGATCGCTACCAGCTCTTTCTGAGTGTCTCAGTTCTAAGTATGGCAAGTTCTCCACTATTCATAAAAAATGCCAATAAGATAAGTGACATCCTTATGCTTCTTCCTTGGCCCGAACGATGGGTAACAGGAAGAAAGTCATCATCGATAAAAGAGAAAATTGAACTGGAAGACCATATTGTCATAGTTGGCTTTGGGTTAAATGGAACTAATATTGCTAATATCGCTGATGAAATAGCCATTCCAACGGTAATCATCGAAATGAATCCCGAAACAGTCAGGCGGGAGCAATTAAAAGGTAGGAAGATATTTTTAGGAGATGCTACTCAACTGAGCACACTTGAATTAAGCTCAATTGAACATGCGCGTGTACTCGTTTTAACTATACCACACAGAGGAGGTAATAGGAGGATTGCCGAGATGGCACGTCAACTTAACCCTCACATCACCATCATTGTAAGAGCCAGATATGTCACGGAGACCAATCCCCTTAAGCTAAAAGGCGCAAACATCGTTATAACAGAAGAATTTGAGACATCCGTAGAATTATTAAGACAAGTAATGCTGAAATATGACATTAATAATGAAACGATTGCGTTTAAGATAAATCAGCTTCGACAGACTTGTCAAAAGTCGGGGCACGATATGGAACCCTCAATTCAAGAAGTTGAGTAATACCAATAAAACATAGTTATCTCTTTTGCGTTATTTATAAAAGTTTCTCTTTATATGACAAGACCTGTACCCTTTTATAAAATAAGTCTCTGGATCATTGGTTTAATAATTTTTCAATCATGTGTTACCTCCAGGCAGGTGCAATTTGAAGCACTCACACCCTCACATAATGACCCGGGAAGAGATATTAAAACCATAGAATTGATAAATGCAGCCATTAGACCACCCTCAGACAGTCTGGGTACTTTTTATGGTTTTAATCGAAAAGTCTATTACGACACTACTCATCTTGATACCCTCTTCAGTATGGTAGCATTAGATGGGTTTGCATCAAAATCGGAGGAGGTAAGTAGATACAATTTAATCAGTAACCCACTCCTTTACTTCCACAAGAGACTTTCAAGTGTAGGCCAGCCACTTCCAGTTGAGGTTGTCAGAGGTTTAGTGAATAATTCAAAGCCTGATGGTGTTATTGTTTTAGAAGAGACAGAATCATTTGATCATCTCGACTATAGTGAATTATATTCAAATTTTGTAGTTGCAAGGCACACACTATATATCGGAACGAAATGGAGGTTCTATGATCTGATTAATGACTCTATTCATCCACAGACAACTATAATAGACACACTCTATTTTGATGGAGAAGGCAGTAGCGTAGATTACGCACTTAATCAGATTCCTGACAGAGTAAACTCGCTTTCTGATGGGTTCTTCAACAACGGCAAAGAATATGCAGAACAAATAGTCCCCATCTGGAAGAAAATAAAACGAACAATACTCAGTAATAACGACAATAGGATGGTGAAAGCCACCTATCTTGCAGTAGCTGACCGATGGAGTGAAGCCATTGAAATTTGGATGCCGTTAACAGAATCATCAAATAAAAGGCTGGCAGCCCTGGCATGTTATAATATGGCTGTAGCTTCTGAGAGAATTGGGAAGCCTAAAATTGGACTTACATGGATACAGAAGTCAATAGCTTTAAAGAGCATGAAAGAGAATCAGCTATACTTTCTTCAATTAAATGAGCAAGTTGCAGAGACTGAGCAACTCATGTATCAATTAGGAATCATGCCCGATTAGCTTACATTTAGCCAGTTTAAATATTTACAAATACCTCATTACCGAGACGATTTAGCCGGCAAGTTCATCTCACATCAAGTTGGATTTTGTAAATTTGCATTATCTACTCTGCATAAATGGAACAGTATTTAAAACAGCCTCTTTTCAAAGATGCTGCGACGGCTTATCATCAACAAGATTCTCTCATTCAGACCAGAGAGTATAGTATAAGTTCGCACGATACAGTTCAAAATTCTGTAGATTCAACCGGTAAGATTATTGAGTTTGGTCCGGTTGGATCAGAAAGCTTCCTTAAACAGTTCTATCCAAAACACTCCCTATTCAAAGGGCACCTCTTGCCTGTAAAAAACCAGGAGTATATCTCTATAAAAAACAGTGGCGAGGATTGGCTTTTCCTCGTTATCCTAGGGTTTATAGCTCTTGTAGCGATACTTAGAACAGTATATTACAAAAAGCTCAGGATAGTAGCTAAATCAATCTATTCACAACGACACCTCAGTCAGATTATTCGCGACACAGATACGCTCAACCCGGTCATGAAGTTTTATCTTCAGGTAAACTTCCTGGCCATGCTAAGTCTCACTGTTCAATATTTGATAACAACTAAATTCCCTGTAGAAATTAGCTGGCTTCCTCGAGGCTTCTACCTGTTTATATCCATTTTTGCTATTTCAGGATTAGTCTATCTTGTCAGGCTTGGTATTGTAAACTTTTTCGGGCATCTATTTAAGAAACCGGGGCTGAGTGTAAACTACCGTTTGAATATCCATATTTTCGCCAGTATCAGTGGAATTGTCATGATGCCACTACTTGTTTTTCTCTTTTTTGGGAGTCCCATGATTAAAGAGGTCATAATCTATTTATTGCTTGGGGGCATTCTATTAGCTTGGATTACCCGACTTTTAAAAGCGCTCTTCTTAGGATTTGAGTTCAGTGGGTTCGGAGTAATTTATTTCTTTTTGTATCTTTGCACGCTCGAAATCTTACCATTTACCATATTGTATGTATTAATGATAAGATTTTGAAAACGAGAATTTACCATCTTTTTCATCCGAGAGTCGAACTAGTAAACTACGGAAAAATTGAAGATCAAACGCATCCTCATTTCACAGCCTGAGCCAGCAGAGGGCGAAAAGTCACCCTATGCAATATTGGCCACTAAACATGAAATCCAGATTGATTTCTTTAAATTTTTTAGAATTGAAGGCATTACGCCTCAGGAATTTCGTAAGCAGAAGGTAAACATTCTGGAGCATACGGCAATTGTCTTTAACAGTCGTCATGCCGTAGATCATTTCTTCCAACTTGCCAAAGGGCTGCGTATCGAGATACCAGAAACCATGAAGTATTTTTGTAATAGCGAATCTACTGCTCTTTACCTTCAGAAGTATATCCAGTTTCGCAAAAGAAAGATATCATTTGGTAAGACTAGTATCAATGATTTAGTAGATGTCCTTAAAAAGAACAAGAACGAGAAGTTTCTAATTCCAGGATCGGACCTTACTTCAACCGATGTTCCAAGAGTTATTGAAGAGCTAGGAATCAGCTACTCAAAAATAATGATATATACCACAGTCAATGCTGATTTACAGAAGGTAAACCTTGCTCAATACGACATGCTGGTTCTATTTAGCCCTCAAGGTATTAAATCATTGATGCAGAACTTCCCGGAATACCAACAAGGAGAAGTAGTCATTGGATGCTTTGGAGCAGCAACTCAAAAAGCAGCCCTGGAATCAGGACTAAGAGTGGATATTCCAGCGCCCACCGCAACAGCTCCAAGTATGACCGGTGCCATAGACGATTATCTCTGCTCACAAAATCCACTACCGAAAAAGAAGGCTGCTAGTTCAAAAAAGAAAACAACTGATACTAAGTCTTAATTGAACCATAGTCATCCGTATTTTTTTGCCTGTTGATATAAGCAAATTAATCATAATGATTTTGTACGGTTGCCCCTTTTATGTAATTTCGGGCAACCGTATTTTTTTTAATACCACCACCCAGATAAATGAATAGTGACGCATCGAATAAGTTCACAAAAAAGGAACGCATAAACAGCTTGCTAAGAATAGATATGTTGTTTAAACTCGGGACGTCATTTTTTGTCTTTCCACTTCGCATCGTCGTCAATGCTACTCCTTCAACCTCCGGAGGCAATGTTTCAATTCTTATCTCAGTATCCAAGCGGTCATTAAAAAAAGCAGTTAATAGAAATAGAGTTAAACGACTTATTAGAGAGGCCTATAGAACCCAGAAGTCTTCAATAACTCAATATGCCGTTCAAAACAATATTGATATTGATATTGCGCTTATCTTTACCCAAAAAACCATCCCTGATTACTCCACAATGGCATATAAAGTAGGTACTGTCCTTCAACTGTTACCCTTTAAAATCAAACTACGAACCGATGTAGAGACAAGCCTATCTGAAAATAAACCTGAAGATTTAATCTAGTGAGAACAATCATTTTTGCTTTCCTTCATTAAAATATTATCCGAAAACTAACTTTTTATGGTTAAACGTTTCTTCATCCTAATAACCCTAATCTCTCTTCTGCAAACAGCAAATTGCCAAGCAGTAAGTCAAAACTTCGAAATAGCACAGAATACTGAAATTTTCAATCTTATTCTTAAAGAACTCTCAACAAGCTATATCAACGATATTCAACCCGGCAATCTAACCCATGCTGCAATTCTGGCAATGCTTGACCAATTAGATCCCTATACTAATTATATAACTGACAATGACGTTGATGAATATCGACTTTTAACCACCGGAGAATATGGTGGAACTGGCATCCAGACAGCCATTCGAAAAGATACCTCAATAGTTATCCATCTTAACCCTGACGGTCCAGCGATTAGATCAACACTCAAGCCCGGCGATAAAATCATTAAACTAGATGATATTTCTATAGTTGGAAAAACAGATGAAGAACTCAATGTAATCTTTCGAGGACAAGCCGGAACAAGAATAAAACTCACCGTTATCAAACCCGGAGAAAAAAAAGAATCCATTGTTGAGATAACAAGGGCAAATATTAAGGTTAAAAATGTTAGTTATACAGGAATAGTCAGAGACAATAACGGATATATCCGCTTAGATAGATTTACACAAAATGCTGCTAATGAAGTTCAAGAGGCATTAAAAAAAATGCTTCAAAATAACATTAACGGGCTTATCCTTGATCTTCGCGGAAATGGAGGTGGTCTGCTTAGTGAGGCTGTTGATATTTGTAATCTCTTTGTAGAACAAAACAAATTAATAGCCTCAACCCGCAGTAGATTTACTGAGAAAAACTATCAGTACTATACTACAAAACAGCCTATTGCACCAACATTACCACTTGTTATTTTGATTGACAGACAAAGTGCAAGTGCCTCTGAAATTGTAGCAGGCGCATTACAGGATCTAGACCGAGCCGTCATCATTGGAGAGAAATCATTTGGAAAAGGATTAGTACAAAATATTGTTCCTTTGGCGTACAACTCTCAGTTAAAGCTTACAATCGCAAAATACCATATCCCATCAGGCAGATGCATTCAAGAGATAGACTATACGCATAAAGATCTCGTTGGTAATGCCCACCAAATAGCTCCCTCAGAATTAAAGACCTTTACAACAAAAAATGGAAGAGTAGTAAGCGATGGCCGTGGAATATTTCCCGATCTTACAGACATTGGCAGAAATGGATCAGCCCTTATCTATCACCTTGCAACAGACCTTTGCATCTTCGATTATACCAACCACCTGATATCAAATGGAGCTCGTTTTAAATCAATTAATGACATTCAGATAACAGATGGGGATATTGAAAAATTCAAACTATATCTTGGAGATCGATTCTATGATTACTCAACATTAGCCACTGAAATTGCCAATCAGTTTGATACACTTGTTAAAGAGAATCCATCTATCTCACAATCTGGCAGTATCCAACAAGAGTTAAAAAGCCTGCAACAAAAGCTAAAAGAGGAAGAGTATATTAAATACAAACCGATTATTAAATCAATGATAGCTACAGAGATTGCTTACTTTTTACTTCCTGAGCCTGATGTCATTGAATTAGCTCTTAGAGATGACCCAGAAATTGCACAAGCCAGCAGTACCTTGCTTAATAAAGAACTAATGGCTTCAATTCTGAATGGAACATGTAAAGATTGCCATAACAAGATAAAGTAGGTTACTGATGGATCTGAGAAAGTATGCATCACACTTTTTTATTCTGGGTGTTGCTATTACGTTAGCCTCACTCCCTCTGTCGAAATTCACCATGAGCATTGGTCAGATGATGATGGGCTTTGGTTGGATCCTTCAAGGGAATTACAAAAACAGAATCGCACTTCTTAAAAACGAGCCCGCTGCATGGGCGCTTATGGGAATCTTCTTTCTCCATATCTTTTGGTTAGCCAATACAACCGATTTTGCCTATGCATTTAAAGATCTCAGAACCAAACTTCCACTCCTGATTATCCCATTTATGATGGGAACCTGGCCTCCCCTCTCAAAAAAGGAGAACTCTTTTATTACGATCCTATTTCTGGCAGCCACTTTTGCCGCAACTCTTTTTACCCTCAAGATTACAATCATCGATAGACCTATTAACTATCGTGACCTTTCTCCTTTTATATCTCATATTCGATTTAGCTTATGCATTCTTGCTGCTGCTCTACTAACTATCCATAATGCACTTCAACAGGATAAAAACAGCCTAAAACTGGCACTGCTTGCATTAGCCTTATGGTTCGTGGTTATGCTGTTTGTTTTACAATCAATGACAGGTGTCTCAATATTTCTAATTATTATCTATATCCTCTCAATCCGTTCTATTGCCCGAAGTATTAGGATTAATTACTCTATAAAAATCATCCTCCTGCTTATTATGCTCGGAATTCCTGCGTTCTTCATTACATGGACTAGCCTTCAGATTAAAGAATATATAACTCCAGCCAGAGTCGATTTTAGTAAAATCAAGGAGGAAAAAACCATTAATGGAAACATTTATCTTCACGATACAGTAAGCTATGGCATTGAAAATGGTCGTTATGTCGGACTATATATTAACTATCCGGAGTTAGATAAAGCTTGGAGTAGAAGAAGTACATTAACTCTATCTGGAAAAGATAAATCAAATCAGAACATCACTCCTACACTGATTCGTTTTCTAGCCTCAAAAGACATGAGAAAAGATAGTGCCGCAGTTATGGCACTTTCAAACACTGAGATAAAGTACATTGAGGAGGGAATTGCGGATATCAACTTTGTATCCGGCAATCCTTATAAAACTCAACTTTGGCAGTTTATGTTTGGATATGCCAAGTACTTACGGTCAAAAGACCCAAGAGAGAGCAGTTTAATGCAGAGAATTGAACTTTGGAAATGTTCAGCTAATATCATTAGAAAGAACTTTTGGACTGGTGTAGGAACTGGCGATATTCCCAAAGCCTATACTGACATGCTCCAAGAAATGAAATCACCACTATCTGATAGCCATTTACGCGCACATAATCAATATCTTTCGATCTTCTCAGCATTTGGGATTTTAGGCTTTCTACTCTTTCTTTTATTACTGTCTCTTCCAATTTGGTATTATAAAAAATATGGATCATTAGTCAATTATGCCTTTATAGCTATGATTCTTCTTAGTATGCTAAATGAAGACACGATAGAAAACCAAGCCGGAGTAACTTTCGTAGCTTTAATATGGTCTTTTGTACTTATAATTAACACAAAAGCTAAGAAACTACCGATAAAATCAAGCAACTGATAACCTAAATTCGGCTTACACGATGTACCTTCGTGAAAAAATCTGGTACATGTCAATACGAAAGGATATTACAATTTCGATAGAAGAGTTTAAGAACCAAACCGAACTTCCTGAGCAAGATGCAGAACTGTTATCGGCTGCGCGTGAAAATGCGAAGAAAGCCTATGCCCCTTATAGTAACTTTCAGGTTGGAGCGGCAGTATTACTTGCAAATGGCCAAATAATTACAGGAAATAACCAGGAAAATGCTGCCTATCCATCCGGATTATGTGCTGAACGTGTGGCACTGTTCTATGCACAGTCAAAATATCCCGATGTTGCTGTCAAAGCTATCGCTGTAACAGCTATCTCATCTAAAATTGATATTTCATCACCCATTCCACCATGTGGTGCATGCCGTCAGGTTTTAACAGAGTACGAGAACAGACACCATTCACCAATGAGAGTCATACTTCAGGGGGAGAGAGGATCAATTGTGACCCTTGATAGTGCATCAGATCTACTACCGCTCAAGTTTGATTCTGATTATCTAAAATAAAAAAGATCTTAATACGAAAAGTACTAAGATCTTTTAACTACTTAATCAGATTAACTACTGATAAAATCAATTTTATAACTTGTAACTCAAACCAAGACCCAAGACCTCTTTAAACTGAGTTCTTGGCCCCGATTTACCATCCTTATCGGTAATGGTTACATTATCATCATATACAAGATTAGCACTGATATTAGCCGAGATATATTTATTAACCTTAAAAATAAGTTGTGTTTCAAAATTCACATCGATATTCTGTGGATCGTTCAGATAGTCGGAAAAGAGTGTCAGTCGGGATTCCATAGCTATATTCTCCATAAGTATAGTTTTATATACCATCTTTATGGTACCTCCAAACCCAAACAGACTTTTCTCACCATGCTTTAATAGGTTACCTAATTCATCATATTCCGCTTTTTTAACCCCGAAACTTCCTAAATCTGCAAGTCTCTGATCATTTACTACTGTTAACCGAATTGAAGCGGGCGACATAAATAGTGAGAAATTCTGATTAGGCATATAATCAAGACCCAGACCTAAAGTGAGATAAGCAGGTGCTAAAAACTTCGAGATAGGCACCGAATCATTTACTTTATAGTCAAACCCATCCGTAAATTGCGTTTTAAACTCACCTAAGGCAGAAAAGAACCAGCTATCATGAATCTTATAACCATACTTTGAACTCAGTTCAATTTTATCATCAGTCTTTTTTGTAGTCTCACTTTCAGCCTTCGATAAACCATAGGCTAGCCGTAAAGAGTTAACCCATGAGTGCTTTCCTTTAGCGTAATTTGCATCTAGATTTAAAAAAGCATTTCCGGCAAAAGAGCTATTACCACCCGCAGCCCAGTTAGAAAGTGCTATTTGATTTAGCCCTACCCCAAATTCTACCCCTTTTTTCCAATATGAGGTATCAGATACTTGTCCACTAAGATTCATAGAGGTAATCATAATTACTATGACCAATGATAAAAATAGATTTCTTTTCATAAGGTTCTCCTTTGTTTTTGTGTTCATTCGATTGAGACTAATTGAATTTATCTATAAAGAAAAGCAATACTTGCAAAACATGAGTTAGAGGTACTGGATAAATTTGTATCTGTATCTTAAATTACCGGATAAGAAATAGCCTATATATTTCAAGACAGAGTATAATTAAAATAAGTCTGTTTATCAAGATCATACTCTCATAGTCAACATGTGTGCTTTAAACGACTATAACTCATCTTTATGACCGTTTGTTCATTATGATTTGATATTATGCCTATTTAGAATTTAAACTTTACCTTTGTAGCTTCAAAAAACACCAAAAAATCAATAAATGGACCACAAGTTTAATGGATTCAATTCTAAGCTAATTCATGGTGGTGAACATCATGACGAATTAGGGAGTGCAGTAACCCCCATTTACCAAACATCAACATTCAGATTTAATGACTCTGACCATGGTGCCAGATTATTTGCAGGTGAAGAGCAAGGCTATATATATACCCGCATTGGTAATCCCACTATCTCTGATCTGGAAAAGACCATTGCTGAACTTGAGCATGGATTTGGTGGAATAGGAACCTCCTCTGGAATGGGTGCCGTTACAACAGTCTATATGGCTCTTCTTGGACAGGGAGATCATATGATAGGCCATGAAGCCGTTTATGGCCCTTCAAGAGTTGTCATGGAGTCTCTCTTTAAGAAATTTGGTGTAGAAAGTACTTTTTTAGACAGTTCTGACATTAGAAATGTGGAAGCTGCCATCCGCCCCAATACTAAACTGATTTATCTGGAAACACCGGCAAACCCGACAATGGGTATTGCTGATATTAATGCTATATCTGAGCTGGCAAAGAAACATAATATCAAAGTTTGTGTTGATAACACCTTCTGTAGTCCTTATCTGCAAACACCTCTTGACCTTGGTGCTGATGTTGTCTTACACTCAATGACCAAGTTTATCAATGGTCATGCCGACATTGTTGGAGGTATGATAGTCTGTAAAACAGAAGCAGATTATAAACTAGTTAGAGGGGTTATGGTTAGCATGGGATGTAATATGGATCCTCATCAGGCCTTCTTAACCCGTCGCGGACTAAAAACGCTTGCTATCCGTATAGACCGTGCTCAAGAGAATGCCATTAAGGTTGCAGATTTTCTAAACTCTCATCCTAATGTTGAATGGGTAAAATATCCAGGCCTTCCTTCTCATCCACAATATGAACTAGCAAAAAAGCAGATGAAAGGACCTGGCGCAATGATCTCTTTCGAGGTAAAAGGCGGAATTACATCAGGCAAGATCGTTATGAACAACGTTAAACTTGCTCTTTTGGCAGTTTCTTTGGGTGGTATCGAGACACTAATTCAACATCCGGCCAGCATGACTCATTCAAAAATGGCTGCCGCAGACAAACTAAAAGCTGGAATTACTGATGGTTTAATCAGGCTTTCTGTTGGAATTGAAGATGTAGAAGATATTATCGCTGACCTTGATCAGGCTTTAAAATCAATTTAATCTAGAGATTAAGATCAAGCTATCCAATCTTAATCTTATAAACGAAGCAGCTTGTTAACTATTAATGTAAACAAGCTGCTTTTTCTATTAACAAACGATCCTTTCTCATATGTAACCTTCGGTTAGATCAACATCCCAAGTTACATCTTAATAGATCTTTATACTGTGATAAGGCAGGAAATACGAAACAAAGTAAAATCTGGCAACTTCTTTACGGCTTTTTTAACCTTAAGATAGCAAGACCTTCTATATTTGTAGTTGGTTTTTATTAAATTACCTCAAAATTATCTCGGATATGAAAGTGGGTTCATTGGTAAGATCAGGTCTTATTCTCTTGTTGTTAGTTTGTACAATACAACTCTATTCACAAAAGGTAGGAGTTGTCATGAGTGGAGGAGGAGCAAAAGGAGCATGCCATATTGGTTTTCTCAAAGCATTAGAGGAGCACAACATCCCAATAGATTATGTTGCGGGGACTTCAATGGGTGCAATTATTGCCGGGTTGTACGCAGCAGGATATACACCAGATGAGATGGCCTATTTTGTTGCCGCTCCTGAATTCCAAGACTGGGCTGATGGTGTGATTAACCCTAACTATATCTACTTCTATAAAAAAGAGGATGATAATGCCGCTATGGTTCGTCTAAACTTTGATTATACCGATTCATTCAAAGCAAGAATCCCAACCAACATAGTCTCACCATATGAAATGGACTATCAGTTTATGGAGGTATTTGCCTCTGCCAACGCAGCTGCTGCTGGCAACTTTGATAGTTTATTCGTTCCATTTAGATGCATTGCATCAGATATATCACAAAACAAAGCTGCAATCCTTCGAAATGGAGATTTAAGCATGGCTATTAGAGCCTCTATGACATTCCCTTTCTACTTTAAACCAATAAAGATTGACGGGAAAGTGATGTTTGATGGAGGTATGTATAATAACTTCCCTGCCGACGTAATGTATGAGGATTTCAAACCAAATGTAATTTTGGGCTGCAAAGCAGCCGGTAATTATGAAGCACCTAAAGTTGATGACTTAGTATCTCAACTTGAAAACATGCTGATGCTAAAATCATCCTACGATATCCCAATAGATTCAAGTGTTTTGATTGCACCTCACATGCCTCAGGTCGAGGTCAATGACTTCTCACATTCGTTGGAATTTGTTGATTCAGGCTACAACTCTACCACTAAACAGATTGAGAAAATTGAGAGCCTTATAAAACGTAGGGTAAGCTCAGAAGAACGTGAACTGAAAAGAGCCCATTTCAGGGATAGAAAACCACTGCTCTTCGTTGATTCAATTGAGGTTACTGGAGTAAGTGATGAGCAGAAAGAATATGTCAGACAGATGCTCCTCAATGAAAAAAAACCAAAACTACTTGGTGAAGTCAAAGAAGACTATTTCAGACTTGTTTCTGATAAAGAGTTTAGTTCAATATACCCCAGCCTCGTATATAAACCCAACACAGGAGGGTTCACACTCAAACTAGATGCCGTACCTGCCGAAAGATTCGAGGCTCAAATCGGAGGAAGCATAATATCCACCGGATCAAATACAGCCTTCCTACAGCTCAAATACCGAGACATACACAAGATAGGAAGGATTGCACTCGCCAACACCTATATAGGCCGGTTTTACAGCTCCTTTCACGTAAAAGGAAGAGCCGACTATCCGGGAAAACACCCCTACTTCATCGATATGAATATCACTTACAACAGAATAAACTACTTTAAAAATAATAGCTACTTTATCGAGGATCTTACACCTAGCTACCTTATAAGATCAGAGACTTATGGAGGCTTTAGCTACGGTATTCCAATAACCAACAGAGGTCAATTAACTGCTGGTCTTGATTTCGGAACTGTTTATGATGAATATTATCAAATAAACATTTTCAGTAGAGATGATAAGAGTGATGCCACTCGGTTTAACTTTATTGTTCCAACGCTAACCCTTGAACTTAACTCGGAAAATGAAAAACAATATGCCAATGCAGGATCACGTTTTTTTGCCGAGTTCAGATTTGTTAACGGGGTCGAAAAGTTCAGATCTGGTACCTACCTTGGGCTGGATGAAAAAGTTACCACAAACCACTCATGGATTCAGCTCAACCTGCAGTATTCAAATTATTTCGCAAGCTATAAGAAGATTAAATTCGGATTAACAGGGGAGTTTCAAATTAGCTCACAACCTTTTTTTAGTAATTATACCTCTACACTACTCTCCCTACCTCAGTATAACCCAATGCCATATGCAGCAACACAATTTCTACCAGATTACAGAACTCCCAGCTATATAGCATTCGGCTCAAAGAATATTTACCGATTAGCCAAACTGGTCGATCTTAGACTTGAAGGCTATATATATCAACCCCTATACTCTATTACCGGTAAAGATTACTTTACTCCAAAATATGGGAAGTTTCTTGAAGGAACCTCATTTATGGCCAATGGAGGTATTGTTGTCAACACTATCATAGGACCTATCTCTCTTATGTTTAATTACTTTGATAAAGAAGCCGACAACTTTGCCGTGGTTCTAAACATTGGATATATCCTGTTTAATAAACGACTATTCATTTGATAAACTCATAATCTAAATCAGCAAAGTTCTATTCCTAACCTTGCTTAGACCCTCTTTACCATTTTCTAAACTTAAACATTAAAGGGAACCTTGAAAATGACTTCAAAGGTTCCCTTTTGTTTTAATCTAAACCTAATACTTTTATCTGTTCTGTGTAACGATGCCTACAAACTGAGCAGGACTTATTCCATCAAAATTACCGGAGGACATTAAAAGTAAAACTGAATTATTCCAATCTTGTTCTTGTAACCAATCGACTAAATCGACACGATTAGAAATTACGTTAAGATCTGAGTTCCCAAAACCTGAGATTATCTCCTCTGAAACTAACATTGGTAGCCTCTTTAGTTCTAGTGCATGAGGAGAAAAGTAGACAACAGCCAGATCAGCTAAATTTAATGCCCCTTCATACTCAGGCAAGAAGTTTTTATTCAAGCTGCTATAGGTATGCAATTCAAATAGAGCCACAATCTTGCGAGCTGGATACTGCTCGCGTACAGCTGCAACCGTTGCCTTAACTTTTGAGGGGGAATGTGCAAAATCCCTGAAAACCACTAAGTCCTCTTCGTTATGAACACACTCCAATCGATTTGAGGCACCCTTAAATGAGCGCATCGCTGAGGAAAACTCATTAATCCCTATTCCAAGTCTCTTACATACCTCCCAGGCTCCTTTAAGATTCGCCAAGTTATGCTTTCCGAATATCGTAAGCGGAATATCTATACCATCAATGATGGCATTGGTTCTTCCATTCTTTGTCAGATATTCAGGAACATTATAAGGCACATGTTGTATTCCGGTTCTTTGATTTGCGGCAATCTGCCTTAATTCTTTATCCTCCTCAAAGTATATAAAAGTCCCTCCTGTCTCAATCAGATGATAGAACGTGTTGAACTGAATAACATAATCATCAAAGGTTGGAAAAACATTCATATGATCCCATGCAATACCACTTAGAAGCGCTATATGAGGATGATACAAATGAAACTTGGGTCTTGGATCAATCGGAGAAGTTAGATATTCATCGCCCTCAAAGATCATAAATGGCGCATCATCGGTTAGTTTAACCATTACATCAAACCCTTCAACCTTTGCCCCAACCATGTAATCAATATCTATTCCTGCGCATTTTGCTACATGCATAATCATCGAGGTAATAGTGGTCTTACCATGACTCCCCCCTATTACAACTCTGAACTTATCTTTCGAAGCCTCATAGAGATACTCAGGATAACTATAAATTTTAAGCCCCAATGAATGGGCTGCCTCTAACTCAGGATTATCTTTCTTTGCATGCATGCCTACTATTACAGCATCTAAATCGGAGGTTATGCGGCTAGAATCCCATCCCTCTCTCTCCGGTAATAGACCGAGATTCATAAGTCTGGTTCTTGAGGGCTCAAAAATCTCATCATCAGATCCTGAAACCTGATACCCCTTCTGATGTAATGCTATCGCCAAATTGTGCATAGCACTCCCTCCTATTGCAATAAAATGGACTCTCATTGTTTGTCGTTTTACATCTGCAAACCTACAAAAAAAGGAATTGGTGTACGAGTTGAATTAGGATTTTCCTCAACTCCATTTCGTTTCTCTGTCATTAAGATAATTATCACCGACAATGTCACCTTAAGCCGCTTTCAAATTGAACTTGCACCGATTCTCTTTGTTAGTTTTGCATTATAATTGATACCTATGAAAATATTCACCCTCACACCCGAAAACTGGAAAATGGATGGAGGTCCAGTATTCGGTGTGGTTCCTAAAGCTATCTGGTCAAGAAACATTCCTGTAGACGATAATAATCTTGTTAATACTACATCCAGACTCCTTCTTGTAGATGATGGTCACCAGGTTATTCTATTTGATACCGGCATGGGAAACAAACAGGATGAGAAATACTTTAGACATAGACATCGGTTTGATGCCGTAGGATTAGAATCTGCGCTAAATAACATTGGTTACGAATGCACGCAAATAACGGATGTGGTATTTACCCACTTACATTTCGATCATGTCGGCGGAGCCGTAAAAACTAATACTAACGGGAACCTGGAACTCGTTTTTCCTAACGCCAGACACTATGTCTCGAAGGCGCAATGGGATTGGGCTATGAATCCAAATAAAAGGGAAGCCGCAAGTTATCTTCCTGAAAACATTAATCCTCTTCTTGAAGCCAATGTTCTAAATTTTATTGAGAACTTAAACCCGTTATTCCCAAATATTGAACTACGTCGAGTTGATGGGCATACAATGGGACAACTTTTCCCAATCATAAAGCTTGAGAAAACAACTATAGCCTATGTTGCCGATTTCATCCCTATGGTAGGAAATATCCCCATCCCTTATATCACTGCCTATGATATTCAACCGCTTAAATCACTCCATGAAAAAGAGTGCTTTCTTGAAGAGGCAGTTGAAAAACAATTTATCCTACTGTTTCAACACGACTACTACAATGAAGCTTGTACGCTTCAGAGAACACCCAAAGGTATCACCGTCGACAAAACAGGAACTCTACCTGAACTTCTAATGCAATTCAATAACTAACAGAACCTATCCTCGAAACTTAAAGATACTGATCAATGACTTGTTCTTGAAACTTTTCCGCCTCTTTGCCTTCGACTCCGCTCAGGCAGCGGTTGGGGTGGTTGAGCGAAGTCGAAACCACTGTATTCCAGTTCCTCTACCGTTCCTCTCCTGTTCCCCTCCTGTTCTCCTCTTATGCCTCTCCCTATCCTCTCCCTATCCTCTCCCTATCCTCTCCCT
>MTLC01001152.1_pt1 | contig 20639 bp, 13 predicted proteins | sample 1982451 | NCBI WGS metagenome assembly MTLC01 (sample SAMN05710165, study PRJNA340218) | biofilm metagenome | isolation source: sample SPH anode biofilm adapted to +100 mV | place: USA | collected 2012-02-03 | reverse complement strand
CTGCCGCGGGCGCCGCGGCCTTCCTGGACACCCAGGTGCAGGAAGCCCAGAATTACCTCTACCGCATCAGCAATGTCCGAAGTTCAGTGGACAGCCTGCCCCTGACCATCCAGGCCTGCGTCACCGTGCCTCCGGGCATGCCCACGGGTCTCACGGCGACCTTCAACCTCAGCCAGGGCGCGCCTTCGCTCACCTGGGTCTCCAATACGACGCGCGCCACGGGCGTGCGGGTGGAACGCGCGGAAGCGGGCGCATCCGGCCTGCCGTCCACGCCCTGGGTCAGTCTTCCGGTCCCCGCCGGGGTCATCACCTCCTTCACGGATTCCGGCGCCCAGGAATTCACGCGGTACGTCTACCGGGTCACCAACGGCTTCGGCGCAACCTGGGGCACGGCCAGCGCCATCTCGCCCAGCGTGGTCACGCCGTTGGCCGCGCCCACCCAGGTCGTGGCCACCTTCGACGCGGTCGCCAACAAGATGAAGGTCGCATGGGTGTCCAACACCACCAAGGCGGATCACGTGCAGGTGGAGCGGGTGGCGGCGGACGCCAATGGCCTGCCCGCCAGCACCTGGAGTTCCCTGACCTCCTACGGAGCCACCACCGGCTACACGGACAGTTACACCAGCGAGCTGACCTCGTACCTCTACCGCGTCACCAACCTGGCCGCAGGCGTTCCCAGCGCGGCTTCCGCGCCTTCGGCGCCCATCCGGACCCCCCTGGCCCTTCCCAGCTACCTTGACGCCTATGCATACCCCAACGGGTCGGTCCAGGTGAGCTGGTCGGCCTCCTCTTCAAACGACTGCATCTACCTCCTGGGCCGGGCCGAGGCCGATGCGTCCGGGACCCCCACCAGCGCCTGGTCCTCCCTGACGTTGCCTCCCGGCCGCTCGTCCAGCTACCAGGACACCGCGGTCACGGAGGGGAAGGCCTATGTTTACCACGTGGCCATTTCCCTCGATGGCTACACGACCCCCTTCCTCCGGATGACACGGCCGGTCCAGCTGCCCGTGGCGGCTCCAGTCCAGGTCCAGGCGACGCCCAAAGTCGCGGGCGTCGACCTGGCCTGGGTGAACAAGAGCACCGCGGCCACGCAGATCGTCATCCGCCGCTCCGATAACCAGTCCACCCTGGACGTGGCCAGCCTTCCGCCCGGCACCACCTCGTATTCGGACACCAATCTTCAGCTGGGCACGTACGCCTACCGGGTGGTGGCGAAGGTGGGCACGACGGAGACCGCGAGCAGTGAGGTCAAGGCCACCACCCTGAACCCCCCTGACGCCCTGGCACTCACCGCCACCACCCTTTCGGTGCTCCTCGCCGATGACGCGGCCCTGTTGCCGACGGGCGCCTGGGCGTTCGCGGGGCAGAACCCCTTCGGCATGCTGGCGAACCCCGGCGACCCGTGGGCGGCCTTCTACCCCGACACCGCCTCCATGCTTGACCGCTCCCTGGTCCAGACCGATGCCTCCGGGCACCCGCATTCGGTCTACCTGATCCCCAGCACCACCGTGCCCACCCAGACCGTGGTCCGGCACCTCTGGCATGACGGGTCCGCCTGGCAGACCGAGGACCTGTGGGAGGGGGCTATCCAGCACACCTACAGCATGCAGAGCTTCCATTACACCCTTGATCAGGCCGGCCGGCCCAGGGTCCTGCTGGACTCCAGCACCTCCTACTACCCCACGGTGGGCTCCATGCGGTACCTCCATTACAACGGAAGCGCCTGGGTGTGCGATTCCCTGGCGGGCGCGGCGAACTCCACCCTTTCCATCTCCGCCTTCAGTCTGAGCCTCGACGCCGCCGACCAGCCCCACCTCCTGTTCCTCATCGGAAATGCCGCCGTGGAATTCCTGCCCAGCGGCCCCGGCACCTGGACGTCCGCGACCCTGACTTCCGAACCCCTCGGAACCGGTTCCTCGTGCTTCGTCCAGGGCGTCTGGGCGGATGCGGACAACGGGTGGCTTTTCTACACGCCGGTTCCCTCCAATTCCTATTCCAGGACCTCCCTGAAGGCACAACAGAAGATCGCCGGTGTCTGGCAGGCTCCCCAGACGCTCATTTCGAACGTCTCCGCCTACTCCGCGGAAACGTCCATCAGGATCTGCACCACGCCTTCACGGTCCAAGGTCCTGGCCGGCATGGCCACGAGCGCGGGACTCAAGGTCTACCACCAGGCCGCGGGCGCGTGGCACGAAACCCTCGTCAACACCCCGAGTGTTTCCGTGTCCTGGTTCCGCCTGGGCCTGGACGGCGCGGGCCTCCTCCATGTGCTGGTTCCGGCCTCGGGTGGTACCGTCACCTACGCGGATTACCACCAGTAGCCCACCTTCGAACGTGTTCCTGGGGCCGGCCAATCGCCGGCCCCAGCCCATTCTGCCTTTCTTTGCCGATCCTCCCCGGAAAACGCGCGTTCACGACCTGGCTGACACGCGTTCAACCCGAAGATCCAGGTGATCTGTCATCCTGCGACCGGGCCTAGATCAGCCTGTCCTGGGCGAGCCGCTCGATGATCTTCGCCACCACCTCCCGGGAATCCATGCCGATGGCGGATTCCCCGGAATAGATGGCGCCCGGGGGGCCGAAGCTGGCGGCGCTCCATTCCAGGGAGACCATGGCCTTCCAGACGTCCTGTCCATCCCCCGAGGCCTTGAGGCCCAGCCTGAACCGGGCCGACGCCTTGCCTGCGCTGCGTCCGGTTTCGACCATCTGGAGGGTCATGAAGAAGGCAGGCTGGAAACCCGCCTGGATGGCCGCATCGCCGGGGGTGGGAAGGGCCGGGGCCACGGTGGGTTTGCCGTCGCCCAGGGGGAGGGTCGCGTAGGGAACGGAGAGGGTTCCGCCCCCTGTGCCGGGCTGGGCCGGTTTCACGACGAGCACGGCCGCCCGGATGTTCCGGGCCTCCAAGGCGGCCTCCAGGCTACCCTTCAGCCCTTCGAAGAAGGGCGCGTCGATGCTGCGCGCGCAGCTCGCCAGGACACAGAGATCGCTGACCTTGCGGTCGTAGCTGGGGCGCACGCTGGATTCGATGTTCACGCTCGCGCACCCGGTGAGGGCGGCGAGGCCGAGGCAGAGGGGGATCCGATGCAGGTTCTTCATGGGCATAGTCCAGTCTCAGGGTTGGGTCAGAGGAGGTGGTCCGCTTCCAGTTCCGCCTGGAGGGCGGTGGCGAAAACCCGCGCCACGTCCTCCGCCGGCCCGAAGGGCGAGTGCTGCTTCGAGTCATGGGCGGTCAGGGACCTGGACCAGAGCACGTCGGGCGAGCCGGAAGCCCGCAGGGTGATTTCGAAGGTGGCCTCGAGGCGCATGGGGGCCGTCTTCTCCTGCCATGGGAGCCTCTTCGCCTTCCGCAGGGTGCCCGAGCCTTCCCACAACGTGAGGACAAACCTGGCCTTGGTGGACGCCACCTGCGCGGCCAGCGCCTTCTCCTCATCCAGGGCGAGCGGGTTCTGCCGGAAGAAGGTGAACTGGATCTTCCTGTCCTCCAGGCCGAACGCCAGGGAATTCTGCACGGCCGTCAGGAACGCGTCGGGCATCTCGCTTCCGGAGCCGAGCACGATCACCACGGGCGTGATCCGGCCGATGGTCGCCGGGGCGGGGCGGGCGGCCTCCGGGGCCTTGACCTTGCCCTCCAGGCGCGCGAGGCATTCGACGAACCCGAATTGCCGGGCCAGGTCCGCGGGCCGGACGCCCTTGGCATCCGCCAGGGAAGGGTCGGCCTTGCCGTCCATGAGGATGGCGATCCCGCTCTCGAAGCCGTAATAGGCGGCCACCGTTAGGGCCCGCGCGCCGGGGGCGAAGGAACGGTACGGCTGGGTGGCGGCGATGTTGGGATCGGCCCCCTTGGCCAGCAGCCAGCGCATCGCCGTATCCTGCTGGTAGAACGTGGCCCAGAGCAGGGGCGTCCAGCCCCATCGGTCCAGGGCGTTCACATCCTTCCCGGCTTCCGCCAGGGCGATCAGCCTCGGCAGGTCACCGGCGATGGCGGCCCTGGAAACCTCGGAGTCGGCCCCCAGGGAGCCCCCCGCCAGGGAAAGGCACAGAAGGGTTGCGAGCGGAAGGCGCATGGGCAAATCCAGAGAGGAACGCTGTTGATGGATAGTCAGCAGTGTACCCCGTGCGGGGTGGCCTCGCAATGCGCGCGGGCGGCCCCTCCGCGCCCCGCGTCCAATTGGCTGCTGGTGTGTGCCGGCGGGACCGCCCACTGACGCAACGCGCCGACCCACCTGGAGAACCGCTTGAACGTGGAGGCGCGGAGGGTCACAGAGGAAAAACGTCAGGCGTACAAAGTCGGGAAGGCCCAATCCCGTTTGCAGGTTTTGTCATCACTCGAAGGCACGGGCGCATAAACCGGGCTCTTGGCCAAAGCGGCCCGGTGATCAGGGAACCCGTTCGAGGGTCAAAGGGTCCCGGGCCGGAAGGTGGATCAGGGGCAGGGGCGCGACATCCTTGAGGAGGCCCGGGTGGCTTTTCATGTCACCGGCCTCGGCTTCGTCGGCCCTGCCCACCACCAGGACCACCAGTTGGCTGGTATCCAGATACTTCCGGGCCACCCGCTGCACGTCCTCAGCGGTGATGGCCTGGATTTTCTCCCGGAATCCGATCTGCCCTCCTGGAGGCAACCCCAGGCACTCCTCCTGGGCGAATATTTCCATGACCTTGCTTCGCGGGCTCCATTGCGTGGGGAACGCCTGGATGATGCCGTCCTTGATTACCGCAAGTTCATCCGCGGGAACCGGTGAATTCTTGATTCGATCGATCTCGGACAGCGTGAGGCGCAGGGCGTAGGCCGCGGATCGGTTCTTCGTCTGAAAGTACCCCATCCATTCGCCCTTCCAGAACTCCCCGTCGCTGAACCCGGTGCCCACCCCATAGGTGAGGCCCTCGTCACTGCGGATCTTCTTCATGAGGCGGGATGTGAAGTCACTCCCTCCAAGCACCTGGTTCATCACCATGGCCGCGTGCCAGTCGGGGTCCGTGCGGCGCAGGCCGGGGAGGGCGAACTGGATCAGGCTTTGGGGGACGTCCTTGTTCACCACGTAGATGCCGGGCTTGCGGTGGAAGTCCGGCATGGGCACCTTGGGGCTGATCAACGCCTTCGGACCGGCTTCCAGGGAACCCAGCGTGCGGTTCAACAGGGCCACCATGGCCTCTCTGTTGAAATTGCCGGAGACCGAGACCACCATGTTCGCGGGGTGCAGGAGGCGGGCGTGGAATGCCTGGAGATCGGCCCTGCTGATCGCTTGCAGGCTTGTGGAGGTTGGGAACTTCGCGGTGAAGTGGTCCTTTCCGTTTAGGATTCCCGGCAGCTCGATCCGGCTGAGGTTCGCGATTTCATCATTGCGGCCTTGGATTTCCTGGAGAACCTCCTCCTTTAGCTGGTCCAGGCGATCCTGCTCGAAAGCGGGTTGAGTGAGCACCTGCATGAACAGGTCCAGGCCTTCCTTGAAATCCTTCTCCAGGTAGGCCAGGGTCGCAATTCCTGTGGTGTCCCCGAACTGTGCGGCAAGGGTGCCAGCGGAGAATTCCAGGCGCTCGTCCAGGGCGTCCGCGGAAATTCGTGTCGTGCAACCACTCCTCAGAAGTTTGCCCATGAGCTCGGCAAGGCCCTCTTTGCCCTTCGGATCCTGGTAGGCGCCCCCCCTAAAGCGGACGGATAGTCTAACGATGGGAACGCCATCAGGCTCGGCATCGACATAGGCTGGAATGCCGTTCTTGAGGATCGTGCGGAAGGCGCCCACCTGGGGGAGTGCGAAATCCAGGGCCTTGAACGAGATCTTCTCAGGTCGGGAGGGGCGCTCGGCAGCAAGGACGGGACTTTCCGCAAGCAGGATTCCACCTGTGAGCAGCGGAAGGAGAATGAGGTGGTTCTTCACTTGGACTCCTTGCGGTGGATGACCAGGACGGTCCGGTTCGCGGGCACGAGGTACTGCCGGGCCACGCGCTGGACGTCCTCAGCGGTCACACCCTGGAGGCGGGCTGGCGCGATCAGGAAATCCTGATACGTGCCGGCGCTTTCCGCTTCAGCCAACTGGTCACGAAGCAGGCTGTTGCTCTCCATGCGGGCGCAGGTTTCCATCGTCACCTGGTTTTTCACCTTCTGGATTTCGGTGGTCGTGACCCCATCCTTCTGGATTCGCTCGACCTCCTGGTACAGGAGGGACTCGACCTCCTCGGGCAGGTGGCCGGGACCCGGAACCCCGGTCAGGAAAAACAATCCAGCGAAGCGCTGGGGGTAGGCCTCGGCCTCCACGCTGACCGCCACACGGCGGTGGTTCACCAGTTCGCGGTTCAGTCTTCCGGAATTCCCGCTCAGGATGGCGCTCAAGAAAAAGAGGGCGGGGGAATCCCGGTGTACCGAGGGCACGGTCTTGAAGGCCGTCGTGACCTGGGGCGTTGCGTCGGCTTCGCCACTCAGTCGCTGTTCGCCGACCTGGGCCGGCTCCCGGGTGGTTGACCGGGAAGGCGCGCTCCCCCCTGATGGGATATCGCGGAAGTAGCGCTGTATTGTGGCGAAGGCCTCCTCCGTCTTGAAGTCTCCCACCAGGATCAAGGTGATGTTGCCGGGGGCGTAATAGGACGAAAAGAAGGCGTCCGCCTGATCCCGGGTCACCGTCGTGATGTCGCTTGGCCAGCCGATGACGGGCCAGCCGTAGGGGTGGGCCTGCCAGATCATGGCCATGAATGCCTCTTGCAGCTCGCCTGTGGGGGTGGAATCCACCCTCAGCCTGCGCTCCTCAAGCACGACGTCCCTCTCGCTGTAGAATTCACGGAAAACCGCGTTCTGCAGACGGTCCGACTCCAGCCAGGCCCAAAGCTCCAGTTTATTGCTTGGCACATCGATGTGGTAGAAGGTGCGGTCCTGGTTCGTATTGGCGTTCATGCCTGTGGCGCCGAACTGCTTGTAGATCCTGTCCAGTTCATCCTTTACGATAAGCCCCCTCTGTTCCTGGATGAGCTGGTCAAGCCGGCCCAGCAGGTCCTGGTGGTGGAGGGTCCGGGTTCCCGGGTCGTCCGGATCGGCGATCTCGCCCCGCCGCCACTTCTCTCTCTGGCTTTCCTGCTCCTTCCGGATCTCGGCCATCACCTGGTCCTGCTGTGCGTTGAGCTCGGCGTCTCTCTTCGGGTCCCGGGTGCCAACGGCCCTGGTGCCCTTGAACATCATGTGTTCGAAAAGGTGCGCGAGGCCGGTGATGCCGGGGCGTTCGTCCGCGCTGCCCACCCGGGCCACCCACCCGCAGGAGATGGTGGGCACATTGTGGCGCTCCACCATCAGCACCCGCAGGCCGTTGGGCAAGGTGCGCTCCGTGACCGGAATGCCCTGGCCGGCGAGGGGCAGGATGGATAAGAGGATGGCCGCGACGGTCCGGCCTGTGGAAATGGTCATTCCTGCTCCTGGATACGGGATTGGGACCTTTGGGCCTGGTCTGAACGCCGGCCCACGCCCTGTCTGCGAGCGGGCCGGGATCCGGGCCGAACGGAATCAGGCCGGAGGCATCCTGGGGATCAATGGCCCGCGGTTTTGAGCGCCTTCTGGTACTGGCCCATGGCCTCCTGGAAGGCTTCCAGATCCTCTTGCGAACCCTCTGGATCCGCCTTCAGCAGGGCCAGGGCCTTCTCCTCGCATTCCTTGGCCTTGGCGGTATTCCCGAGGCGGAAATGCCCGGCGGCCTTCAGATGCCAGAAGAATCCCTCTTTGGGCCTGGCGTCGATCTGCTTCTGGATTCCCACCAGGCCCATCTCGTAGATGCGGGGAGATAGTGCATCCGTATCGAGGAGGCTCCCCATGGCGCCCAGAACGGTATCACCATCCCTGGTTTTCAGAAGGGCCTCGAACTCGGCGTTGGCACGGGCCTCGTCCAGCCGGAACAGGCCGGGAGCGATGTTCCCGATGAGCAGGATCTTGTTCGGGTGGGTGCTTGCGAGGGTTTCACGAAGTCTCGCGAATGCCTTGTCGAGGTCCTTGGCTTCGATGGCTTCCACGATGCTCTTTTCGAGGTTGTCGGAAAGGGCTTCGCCATCCTTAGCTTCGTTGCGTTTCCGGGCCTCCAGATCCAGGTTGTAGGTACCTGCGATCAACTGCTTGATGGGCGTCTCCACATCCGACGGATGCCCGATCCAGGCGATCCGTCCCCCACCGTCGACGATGAAGGTCTGGGGGATGCTGTTCTCTCCAGCGGCCTGGATCCACGTCCTGGCCATTTGCCCATCGGGGGTATCCCCGGCCACGGTGTAGGCCATCTTGTTTCCCATGGCCGTAACGAACTTCTTGATCCGGGCGGGGATTTTTTCGCCCTCCTCCATGACGCAGATCCCGGTGAAGCTTACCTTGCCCTTGTACGTGGCGGCCAATTCCGACAGATGTGGAATGGCTTTCTTGCAGGGGGCGCACCAGGTCGCCCAGAACTCCACGACATGGATTCCTCCGGGCTGGAAGGTAGCGAACGGCTTGCCTTTGTACCATTGATCCACCTTGACGGCCGGGGCCTTGCTCCCGATGGTCAGCGTTGGTGTCTCGGCCGCCACCAGGGATCCGCATGTCACGGCCAGCGTCGCCCACATGGCGCACAGGTTCTGTTGAAGGTTCATCGGCTTTCTCCCCGAATCCTGAGATGAAAAATGACACTCAGCCTCCGTGGGTGCGCCCACGCGTCGAGTGCTTCCGAAAGAAGGTTACGGAAACACCCGGCGGCGGCTGGGCGCCACTTTCCATTTTGTGGATGGCGCCATCCCGGTGAATTTCGCGAGCGGGTATCCCAGAGGCGCAGGTTCAGCAGGGCCGAACCGGAAAGCGAGGATCCAGGGATGCCTTGCCCAGCGATTCCTGGAACAGGTCCCAGGCTTGTGCCAGACGGTCAACGGCCTGGCTCAGTTCCATTTCGGTGGCCTGGGTGAATCCCATCCGGAATCCGTTGGCCGGCGCCCCAAGGCCGAACCAGGAAGGGGGTTTGAGCAGGAGACCCTTCCCCTTGGCCAGCTGGATCAATCCCTCCAGGTCGAGGCCCTGGGCGCTTCGGATCCATAGGGCCATGCCTCCGGGGGCGCGGTCTGCAACCAGGGCACCCTGGAACCGGTCGGCCAGGAGTTGCAGGAGGTGGTCGCGCCGCTCCTGATAGACCTTCCGCACCCGCCGGAGGTGCCGGTTGAGCTCGCCGTCCCGGATGAAATCTCCCAGGGCCCATTCCAGGACGGCATCTCCCTGCTCCTCCTGCTTCTGCTGGATCCTGGCCAAGTACGCCGCCAGGGCCTCGGGTGCCACGAGGTAGCTCACCCTCAGGCCCGGCGCGATCAGGCGGGAAAGGGACCCCATCTGGATCACCTGCCCGCCGGGGTCCAGGGAGAGCAGTGTGCGGGGCGGGGGATCGCCATACGAGAATTCACCGTCGTAGTCATCCTCCAGGATGGCCAGGCGGTGGCGCTGGGCCAAGTCCAGGATCCGCTCCGCCCGCGGCCTGGAGAGGCTCTGTCCGGTGGGGAACTGCCTGCGGGCGGACAGGTATAGCAGGCGGACGCGCTCCTGGTCCAGGAGCTCGCGGAGGGGTTCGGGGGCCAGGCCTTCGCCGTCCAGGGGAAGGCCCCGGGTGGTCACCTGGGGGCCGGCATGGAACACATCCCAGGCCGCCCGGTTTCCCGGCGTCTCCACGGCGGCAATGTCGCCCCTCTTGAAGAATCCGTAGACCAGGAGGGCCAGGGAACTGCGACTCCCTCGGGTGACGAGGATCCGGTCCGGGGAAAGGGCCACCCCCTGCCGCTCGGAAAGCCATTCCGCCAGGGACTCCCGGAGCAGGGGGGTGCCCTGGGGATGGCGGTCCTGCAGCAGGGCTGGGCCATGGCGCTTCATGGCGCGCTGGTAGCCCCGGGAGATGGCCTCCCCGGGGGCGAGCCGCGGGTCGGGGATGCCGTCCGCCAGGGAGAAGAGACCTTCCGGGGTGGTGGAGACGGCCTGGAGGAGGCTCGGGAGATCGAAGCCGACAGGGCGGCCAGGGGCCTGGCCGGTTTCAGGCGAAGGCCGTGCGGATTCCGGAGGGTGGGACGCTACGCAGGCTCCCCGGTTAGGGGAACCGACGACCCACCCCTCGGATTCCAGCACCTGGAGGGCCGTAACGATGGTGCGCCGGTGCACGCCCAAGCTCCCAGCGAGGGTCCTGGTGCCCGGCAGGTGGCTGCCCGGTTTCAGTCGCCCATCCAGGATGGCCTGCTGGATGGCCGTGGCCACCCGGAGGTAGAGATGGTCGTCATTGGAGGGCAGGTTGAGGATCAATTCGCGGGGGGCCAAGGGTGTGCCTCCGGTACGGGGGAAGGGGCTGGCAGGGTCCGGGAAGGGAGAAAGCACCGGGAGAGCAGGAGCTTCCGGGCCGCGGTGACAAAAGGGTCAAGGGTACCTTCAAGAGCCGGGGCGCGTTCCAGGGCCCGGTGGAAACTCTCCAGGGCCTTCCGGGCGAGGGTGGAGCGTCTGGAACCCTCCTCCCGCCTGGCCAGCGCGAGGTAGAGGCGGCCCCGCAAGCCGAGAAGCCTGGATGGACCCGGCCCATGGGCCCACCCAACAGTCTCCAATGCCGCAGGGGACCATGGGGCCGGGGCCAGGGCCAGCGTCACTTCCTGGAGCCCTGCCTCCAGGACCTCGCGGGGGCGATCCGAGGAGGGCCACTCCAGGAGGGCCGTCCGGGCGAGGAGTGCGTGGATCAGCCCATTTGGCTGGTCCGGGCGGTCCGCCAGGAGCCCGCGCAGGGTCCTCTTCAAATCCTCCAGGGATGCCTGGATGGGTTGGCCCAGGGAGGCCTGGTATTCCAATAACTCCAGGCGGGCAGGGGCCAGGTCCGGCAGGGAGAGACAGGCCAGGAACCGGTCCTTGGACAAGGAGCCGTCCTGGGTCAGGTGCTTCAGGTTCGCCCAGGTTTCCGGGGTCCCTTGCACGCGGCAGCGATGGAGGGCGAGGGCGAAGGTGGCAGCCGTATCCAAGGTCAGCCCGGAGGCGAGGCGCTCCACCTCGCCCGGATCGGGCCGGGGCCCGGGGCCCGCCTCCGCCTGCAGGGAGGCGACCAGGGCCATCTTCAGCCTCAGGTCCTGCCACGCAGGCTCCTTCGTTTGGCAGGCTTCCAGGATCTCCCGGGCCAGGGCGAGGGCAGGGCCGGCGTCATACCCTCGCTCCTGGGCGAGATCGGCCAGGTGGATGGAGGCCTGCGCCAGGGAGGGACCGGGTTCCGCAGGGGCCTTCCCCTTTCCGTATTCCTTCCACAGGAGGCGGAGGGTCTCGTTCCCGTAGGCCAGGGCGGGAAGGTTCCGCTGCTCGCATTCCTGAACATGGTGGAGGATGGCGGCGCTTGCCGTCGCGGCCTGCTCGGGGTGTTCCGCGACCTGGCGCCGGAAGGCGTCCCGCGCCTCCTCCACCTTCCACCCGGCCCCCAGGGCATCCCAGGCCAGGTAGTCCAGGTAGGCCCCGTTGAGGGCCCGGTCCCGGGCGCAGACCCGGAAGCCCTGGTCGAACCACTCCTGGGCGCGAACCAACTGGGCCCGGGCCTCGGGTGGCCGGTTCCAGGGTTTGAGGACGGGGGACCGGGCGGTCTGGGCCAGGCGCAGGTATGTGCCGGGATGGCTTGGGGCCAGCAGGATCCCCTCGCTCATCAGGGAAACGAGGCTTGCGCGAAGGTCTTCCAGGGGTATCCGGCGCCCTCCGGGCCGGACGGATTCGAGCCTGTACCCCTCCAGCAGGTTCAGGGTGGCGTCCCATTCGCTCAGGAGTGCCTGGAGATCGTTGGGAGCCTTCCGGCGGTAGGCCCGGGCCAGTTCCAGGAACTTCTGGAGGTTCCAATCCTCGTCATCCTCCAGCCCCTCCCGGCCCAGGAGAAAGGCCAGGCGAACCTGCTCGAGGCTGACCTTTCCCATGGGATTCCGGTCCAGCCCCCTTTCGGCGCCTTCCCGGGCCATGGCTGGAAGGGGCAGGGCCCCTGTGGCCGGAGAGAGGGCACGCAGGGTGTCGATGCCCTTGCGCACCGCCTCGGTGCGGTAGCCCAGGGCCCAGGCGGCATCGAAGTGCTGTTTCACCTCCTGGATGCCGGAACCCAGGGCCAGGGCCGCCTGGGCCAGGGCCAGGTGGCCGGGCCCCTGGGCGGTGACCCCATGATCGGCCATTTCCTTCTCGATGCCCCGCACCGCGGCCAGGGCTGTGTCCAGCTCCGGCTGGATGTCGTGGGGGGGGCGCCGGTAGGCGGTTTCCAGGCCCACCTGGAGATCCTTTACCAGCACTTGGAAGTGGTGGTCCCAGGCGGCCTGCTCCACGACGGAACGCCCCTGCCGCCACCCGAAGGCCAGGGCCAGGGAGAGGGGGACGACCCCGAGGGCGAAGGCGGCCACGAGGCGGCGGTTCTTCTGGAGCCGCTTGCGGATCCGGTAGCCCCATGCCCGTCCCAGCCCTTCCAGGGGATCCTGGGCCAGGAGCCGTTCCAGGTCCTCGGCCAGGGCCTTGGCGCTTCCATAGCGCTTCCGGGGATCCCGCTGGAGGCAACGCTCCACCAGGAAGACCAGGTCCTTGGGCAGCGAAGGCCCGGCCTGCCTGAGGGGGATCCAGCGTCCCTTCGCGATCGCCTCGGGGAGGCCCGCCGGGGCTGTGGTTCCGAAGGGGGACCTGCCGGTCAGGACGATGTAGAGCATGACTCCCAGCGAATAGACGTCCGAGGCGGGGCTGAGGGGCGCCAGGGCGGGGTCCATCTGTTCCGGAGAGGTGTAGGGCGGGGTTCCCAGGGGGCGAGGCAGGGCCGGGTCCCGGTCCTCGCCGGCCCGGGTCATGCCGAAATCCCCCACCGCCGGAGTGAAGGTGCCGTCCGGATGGCGGAAGGTGAGAACGTTGTTCAGCTTGAGGTCCAGGTGCAGGAGTCCCCGGAGGTGGGCAGCGTGGACCCCAAGGGCAACGTCGCGGAGGTAGGCCAGGGCCACGGACCGGTCCAGGCCCGGCGCCAGATCGGCCAGGGTGGGACCGTCCAGGAGCTGCATGACCAGGAAGCCGGCCCCAACCTCGTAGATGCGGCAAACGTTCGGATGCTCCACCTGGGCCTGGGCCCGGGCCTCGGCCAGGGCCCCTTCGCCGGGGACATGGAGGAGCTTCAAGGCCACCGGCCGCCGCAGGAGCGTGTCCATGGCCCTGAACACCGAACTGGTGGCGCCCTTGCCCAGGAGGTGCAGATCCGTGTACCGTCCGCCCAGTTCCGGGAGGCCCGCTCCCGGAAAAGTCTGGGCGCCCGTGGCGTCGATCCAGGAGCCCCGGTGGGTGCCCAGCCAGTCCTCCCCGGCCGAGGCGAGTTCCTCCCCGAGGGAGCCCCCTCCTGCTTGCAGGCGGGGCTCCCAGGGGCTGGAAGGTGGGAGATCAGGCATGGGAGCCATGGTGGTTTCGAAGGGCTTCGGAAGGGAGGAGAACAGGGAACTTGCGGAGGTCATGGCTTTCCGCCCGCTTCCAGGTCAGTTTGGGAGGGTGCCAGGGGCGCGTCAATCTTCGCCGGGACGTGAACGGATAACAGGGGCGGGGCACCTCCCGCTGGAAGCCCCGCCCCTGATAGGTCTCCGCCCGGCTAGAAGCGCATGCCGACGCCTGCCGTGACGGCCCTGCCGGAGTGCCAGCCTCTGATCATGCCGTAGTTCACGTAGGGCACGGACTGGGCCTGATTGGTGCCCTCGTTCTGGAAGGTTTCCCGGGAGGTGACGGGACGCGTGTTGAAGACGTTCATGATCGACACGTTGGGCGTGACGGTGATGCCCATGACCTTGAAGGTGTCCTGGATGCTCAGGTCCGTGATGAAGGTGGACGGGAGGCGGCCCATGTTGCACCGCTGGTTGTCGATCAGGACGGGCGTATCGGTATCGCCCTTGAAAACCCGGTCACGGCTGGTCTTCTTGTAGCGGAACCCTGAATTGACCCAGGCGGAGACCCCCATCCCGGACTGCCAGGTGAAGGAGGGCGTCACGTCGATGCGGTGCCCGGCCACCTTGAAGGTATAGCCGGTGCTGCCCTTGAGGGTATGAACGGGGGTGGTTTCGTCGTTCCCGCTGGCGATGGAGGAGGCGAAATCGAAGTCCTTCGTGGTGCCCTGCTGGAAGGAGTCCAGCTCCTCGTTGCCCGCATGGGCGGCCAGGGAATTGGGCACACCGCCTCCGACGTTACCGTAGTGGTGGGCCCAGTCGTAGTTGAGGCTGCAGAAGAACCCATCCGCCGAGTACTGGGCGTGGAGATTGAGGCCGATGAAGCGGTTCTTCGGTTCGGGGAAGTTGCTTTCCCAGGTCCGCACCTGGCCGTTCCCGTCCAGGATCGTGACCGGGCCGGGCCTGGGGTTCCAGAGCACCTTCTGGTTCACGGCGGCAAGGGGGCTGCCATCGGCGTTCGTGCCGGCGGGCAGGGCAAGGGACCCGTCCGCCTTGAGGAACCAGCTGTCCTCCACCACGTTCTTCATGTCCCAGTAGGTCCACACGGCGCCGAAGGTCAGGTGGTCGCTGTAGGCCCAGTCGCCGCCGAGGGTGAAGGCGTCCTTGTGGGGCAGTTCAAGCCGCTGGGCCCGGGCGGAGGGCGATCCGGTGCTGCCGAACTCGATCAGCTCGTAGGGGTTGGGATCCACGATGGTGATGGCGGGGCCGTTGCCCTGGTAGTCGGGATTGTAGGTGTACCCGGTTCCCTCGGCGTAGGCGCCGATCTTGAAGGCCGAGGTGGTGGCCCAGCTCGCCGTGCTCATGGAGAAATTGTCGAAGAAGCGGCCCCAGTGGGCGTAGACCTTCTTCTTCCCGTCGTTGTCCACGTCCCAGGTCAGGCCGATGCGCGGCTGGAGCTGACGCCCAAGATGCCTGTAGCTGGCCAGTTCCATCCCGTCGAAGGCGCCGGAGGCGCCCACGTACTTGAAGGGATCGTAGCGGAGACCGGCGTCGAGGCGCAGTCCGGGCCGGATCTCGAAGACGTCCTTGAGGTAGTAGGTCTCGAGGGTCCCCTTGTAGGTCATGTCCATGGCCGCCACCTCCATGAAGTCCATGTCGGTGATGTCGTAACTGTAGTCGGTGCTATCGGCGTTGTAGAGGGTGTACGTCCGCGTCCCTCCCATCACGCTGTGGTAGGAGGTCTTCTGCAGGAGGTAGCCGCCCTTGATCTGGTGGTCACCCACCTGCCAGCTGACGTCCAGCCGGTACTGGCGGTTGGGATTGGATGTGTACATCGGGAGCGACGAACTGGTTCCGGAAATGTAGGCGATCCTGGAGTAGTCCTCGGGCTTGTCGGCAACGGTCCTCCCAGGGCCCGTCAGGTAGTACCGGTAGTCGGAAACCTTGATCGAGGTGTCCGTTCCATTGGATTCGCCCAGGGTCTTGTACTTCATGGGGTTCTGGTAGTTCCCGATGCTCGCGACCAGGTACAGAGAAGGGGTGGCGAGCCAGTTCCAGGTGAGGTTGCTGGTCTGGATGGTGGTGGTGGTGGAGATGCCATCATCATAGGTGCCCAGGGACTGGGCGTCGTTGGGATACTGGTGGCCGTAGTTCAGGTCGCTGGTGCTGTGGCTGAAGGAGTAGATCAACTGGTGGCTGCTGTTGATGAACCAGTTGATCTTGGCCGACAGGACGTCGGGGCCGTTCACCTGCTTGGTGGAGGAGGTGAGGCCGTTGAGGTTCGTTCCCGTAAAGGCCGGAGGGATGCGGTCCTTGAAGCCCTGGTAGCCAACGAAGAAGAAGAGCTTGTCCTTGAGGATCGGGCCGCTGAGGGAACTGCCGTAGCGGTAGTACTGGTCCTGGATGGCCGGTTTGGATTGGGGGGGCGTGAGAGCGGTGTTGTACTTGCCCTCCGCGTCGCTGTTCGGGAAGTTCATGCTGTAGAACACCTGGCCTTCCCAGGTGTTGGAGCCGCTCTTGGTCAGGGCGTTCACCACGCCGCCCAGGGCGCCATACTCCGCGCCGAAGGCCCCGGTCACCACCTCCACGGAATCCACGAACTCCAGGGGCGTCTGGCTGGAGCCCAGGCGGGCGGAGCTGGCGGCGGAGTTGCTAATGGTGCCGTTGGCGCTGGTGCCGTCGATGTTCAGCACGTTCTGGTTGGACTGGGCACCGCGCACATAGAATTCACCGCTGCCGGGGTTCACCTGGATCCCGGCCGTCTGGTTCAGGAGACCTTCGAAGGCGTCGATGCTGGTGAGGTCCCGGGCCATCTTGGCGACGGATTCCGCGGCCGCGGTGATGGAGATGTTGGTGGTGGTGACGTCCAGGGAGCTGGCGTTGTCCACGACCACCACAGTGGCCTCGGCCAGGGGAGCCATCTTGACGTTGGCGGTCTGGGTGTCGTTGATCTTCACCTGGACCTGGGCGGTGTGGGTCTGGAGGCCGGGGTGGGTGATGGTGAGGTGCCACTTGCCGACGTTCACAAGGGGCAGGCGGTAGGTGCCGTTCTCCGCCGTCACCGTGCGGCGCTCGGTCTGGCCGGACCGCGCGATGATGATGGCTCCGCTGACGGGTTTCCCTGCCGAATCCCTGACGAGGCCCACGATGGCGCCCGTCTGAACCGTCTGGGCGACGAGGGCGGTGCCGGCGAGAAGGAATGCCACGGGAGTGAGTTTGAGGGGGCGCAAAGGATCTCCTTATGGATAGTTGCACACCAGGGACTCGTCCGGAGAAACGGGAGGATCCCAGGGGCGGGGTTGTGGGGTTGATGGCAAAGGTCAGGGTGGTTGGAGGCCAGTGTGCAAGCGGGTGCGGAGATCCAAGGGCGCCACTTTCGCGTTTTGGGTAGGGCCCACTGAAACCTTTCAATCGGGCCATCAGGAGGCGAGGGGCAGGCGAGTTGACGAACCCGGCGCCCGCCAATGGGGGGCGCCGGGAACGGGGGAGGAGCTGTAGGACGTCCGTGTTCGGAATCGTGGGTGGATCAGCGGGATTTCGCTGCCGACAGGTATTTCTGGAGAACCTTCTTCTGGCCCGGGAGGGCCTTGGTGAAGATAGTCCTGAGCATCGCCTTCTCCTCCGGGGTCTTGGGCATGCCGTCCACCTCCAAGAGAAGGCTCTCCACACAGCGGATGGCCGCCTTCTGGCGCTCCGCGGCCTTTCCGTACTCCCCTCCGAGAAACAGCGCGCGGGCGTAAAGGACATTGAATTCCAGATCCGCCTCCTGGAGTTCGTCGGCCCGGGCCAGGAACTTCAGCGCGGTGGGGATGTCCCGCTGCTTTCTGGACGGCCGGTCCTCCCCGCAGATCTCCTTGGCCACCGCCACGAGGACATCCGCGGAATTCCCGTATTCCTGGAAAATCCCTTTGGCGAAGGTGGCCGCGAGATCGGGGTGGGCGGTGGCCAGGGCTCCGTAGGAGGAGGCGATGATCTCGTCCGCTTCCCCTGCCATGGCATGGGCTTTCTTCTTGACCAGGTCCGCGAAGGCCTCGAGATTCCCGGCCCGGGCTTCCCGGAGGATGGACTGGGTGAGGGCCTTGGCGTTTGCGGCGCCGGCCTTGAAGTCCTGGCTCACCTTGGCTGCGGCCGCGGGATCCAGCTTGTCCTGCACGGCCAGTTCCAGGGCCTCCTCCAGGCCCTCCATGGGACCGCCGATCCAGGCGATCCTGCCACGCCGGTCCACGATGAAGGAGGCGGGGATGCCCTTGAGGCCGGCGGCCTCAAACCAGGCCTTGGCCACGGGGCGGCTCTTCGCGTCATCGTAGGCTACGTTGTAGGTCAGGGTGGCGGCGGCCCGGGCCACGAAGCGCTCCACATCCCCCACGGGGTCCTTGCCGTTCTCATAGACGGAGATGCCGGTGAAGTCCACCTGGCCGCGATACTTGGCTGCTAGGTTCGAAAGGTGCGGCATGCTGGCCTTGCAGGGGCCGCACCAGGTGGCCCAGAATTCCAGGACGTTGACTCGACCGCTCTTGAGGTTGATGGGGTCGCCCTTCACCCACTTGGCTACCTCGATGGGCGGGGCTGGGTCGCCGACCTTCAGGGTGGGCTGGGGGGCCGCGGCGACGGCAGTGGCGGCGAAGAAGGCCAGGATTCCGAGTTGTGGGAAACCGGTTTTCAGATTCATGCATCTCTCCAGGGAGGGGTTAGGAAGGGGGCTCGGCGAACGGGAGTCCGGGATTTGGCTGTTCGAGCATAAGGACAAGAGGGCCGGGTCCATGGCGCCACTTGCGGAATTGCCCAGGGTGCCACCAGGCTTCTGGGGCACGGGTCCTGACCCTGTGCCGAGCCAGGAGCCTTGCCGGTACCATCCTGTTTAAAGGCGTCACGCCGGAGCTGTTGTCTCACGGGCTGCAGAGGCTCGTGTACGACGTTCCCGTCGCCTTCTTTTCCCGGATCATCATGATCGGTCCGCTGGTCTGCTCTCTTATCGGGCTCCCCTTCCGGCCGCAGGGCCCGGAGGCCGCAGTGGCCGGTGTCCAAGAACAGGTGACAGATTCAACGACGGCCAGCCGCCCCCAGCGCCTCCAGCACCCGCCCCATCCATGCGGTTCCCTTCCTCGGAGAGGCGACCCTGGAAAAGGTGGCGATTGAGGGCCTGGGTTCCAGCGGACAGGCCGCGACCCTGGCCACCTTCACCCGGAGCAGGCTCACGCGGGTCAGCCTGGCCGATTCCCGCCTGTCCAGGCTGGACCTCACCGAGGTGGGCCTGGACCTATCGGGGGCTCTGCTGCGGAATATCGTGTTCGAGCACTGCAACGGCTCCTTCGCGCACTTCCGCGGAGCGACCTTGAAGTCCGTGCGGCTCCAGGGTTGCATCCTGACCGGGAGCTCCTCCCAGGAGGCGGATCTGCGTGAGGTGGTGTTCCAGGACTGCGAGCTGGGGGAGGCCCAGCTTTCCTTGCGGGGCTGATGGGGGCTCAAGGTGATCTATCAGACGCCGTTGCGGCCTCAGTGCCGTCCGCCCTGCTCCAGGAAGTCGCCCAGGCGCCCGCCCTTCTCCAACGCCTGGCGGAGGCCGCCGAACCAGCGAACGTCGTCCGCCTCCCGTTTCAGGGAGGCCAGGAGGAACGCCGCCCCGCAGAGGAGGGCGGCGATCCCCATCAGCGCGACGGCTTCCAGCCCGTTGCCCAGGGCTTCGGACACGTCGGGGTAAAGGTGCTCCGCGGCGGCCCAGCAGGCCATCAGGACGATTCCCGCGAGGGAGGCCCAGGCGGCGCGGTCGTGGAAGGGCCGGATGTCCTGGCGGTAGGCCAGGTCCTGCACCCGGGAGACGGACGCGAGGAAGGCTTCCCGGCTCAGGGTTCCGGCGTCGCAGTCCTTCTCCAGGCGCTCCAGTTCGGCCATGACCACGCTGGTTTTCCCTTTCCGCTGAAGGCGATGGAGGCTCATGGAGAACTCCGTGGGTTGGGGGAACGAAAGGTCCTACTTGCCGTCTTTCCCGGGCCGCCCGCCGCCCAGGACCTTGTAGAGGGTCACCAGGTTGCCGGCGCGGGCCCTGCGGAGGGCGATGAGGCCCTGCTGGGCCCCGTAGAGGGAGCGCTGGGCGTCCAGGACGCCCAGGTAGCCGTCGGCGCCCGCCTCGAACCGCAGGGTGGCCAGCTTGAAGGTGCGCTCCAGGGCCTTGGTGAGGGCTTCCTGGGCGGCAAGCTGCTCGCCGAGGGTGCCCCGCTGGACCAGGGTGTCGGCCACCTCCCGGAAGGCCACCTGGATGGCCTTCTCGTACTGGGCCACGCTGATGTCGCGCTCGGCCTTGGCCACGCTCAGGCCCGCGAAGGTGGCGCCCGTGTTGAACAGGGGCAGGACCACCTGGGGGGTGAAGGACCAGGTTTCCGAACCGGACTTGAACAGCGCCGAAAGCTCGTTGCCCATGGTGCCGAACCCGGTGGTGAGGGAGATGCGCGGGAAGAAGGCCGCGCGGGCGGCGCCAATGTTGGCGTTGCTGGCCTTTAGGAGGTTCTCGGCCATGAGGATGTCCGGGCGGCGCATCAGGGCCTCGGAGGGGAGGCCGGGGGTGAAGTCCCGCAGCGGCGCCAGGCCGTCCAGCCCCTCGGGAAGCCATTCCGCGGGCACGGGGGCGCCCGCCAGGAGCGTGAGCGCGTTCTCGTCCAGGGCCACCATGCGCGTGTAGGCCGCCACATCCGCCCGGGCCGTTTCCATGCCCACTTCGGCGCGGCGCGCGTCGAGTTCCGAGGCGATGCCCGCCTCGAAGCGGCGCTGGATGAGCGTGTGGGTCGCCTCCTGGCTGGCGAGGGTCCCCTTGGCGAGCCGGAGCCCGTCCCGGTCCGCGGCCAGGGTCACGTAGGCGTTGGCCACTTCCGCCAGGAGGGCGATGCGGGCCCCGGCCTGGGCCTGCTCGGAGGCGAAGTACTGCTCCAGGGCCCGGTTCTTGAGGCTGCGGACGCGGCCGAAGAGGTCCAGCTCCCAGGCGGTGACGCCCACCGTGGCGCTGTCCTGCTCGGCGATCATGGCCTGGCCCGTGGAGGACACGCTGGCGGGAATGCGCTGGCGGTTGCCCACGGCGGAGGCGTTGATGGAGGGCAGCAGCTCGGCCCGCTGGATGCGGTAGGCGGCCCGCACCTTCTCGGTGGTCAGGGTGGCCACGCGCAGGTCGCGGTTCTGGGCCAGCGCGAGGTCGAGGACCTTCCTCAGGCGCTCGTCCACGTAGAAGTCCCGCCAGGCCACGTCGGCGGCCGTGTTGGTGGCCCCCGCCGGGGCTTTGGAGGCCTCCGGCCACTGGTCGGCGCTGGGGC
>MTLC01000835.1_pt4 | contig 20642 bp, 14 predicted proteins | sample 1982451 | NCBI WGS metagenome assembly MTLC01 (sample SAMN05710165, study PRJNA340218) | biofilm metagenome | isolation source: sample SPH anode biofilm adapted to +100 mV | place: USA | collected 2012-02-03 | reverse complement strand
GCACCCTGCCGGTGGATGGCGTGCATCACCTGGCGGCGGGCGAACCGGGCCGCGATCAAGCCGACCGTGCCGACGGTGAACAGCACCACGTAGAGCCCCCGCGGGAACTCGGCCTTGAGCAGGTAGCTGGAGATGCCGACCGCGCCGGCGGTGGTGAACGCAGCCATCACGACCCGCTTGTACTCGGTCGCGCCGGCGCGCTGGTGCCGCAACTGGTAGCCGCCGAAGCTCTGCACCAGGGTCAGCCACACGGCGCCGATCAACGGCAGGCTGAGCGCGATCAGGTGACCGAAGTTGCTGTCCGCGAGCGGTAGCAGCCCGCTGACCTGGATCGCGGTCAACATCGCCAATGCGAGCACAACCGTGTCGATCAGGATCAAGAAGAAGTGTTGTGCCCCACGCGAGACGAGCCATGACTTGCGTGTGCGGCTGGACGCCGCGTTGCTCGCGAGTGCGTCAAGGTATGCGCTGAATGTGGTCATGATCCCCCCCGGCTCAGACCAACAAGCCCCCACAGCCACCCCCCCCGGATGGCTGGACCGACGCCTACTCCCCCAAGCGGTCCATCGATCAACGTCTAGTTTGCCAGAAGGTAACCGGACCTGCCAAGCTTCGGGACCCGGGCGAGTGGCATTGGCGTAGATCTGCGCACCGAGGGTCGTGGGAGACCGTGATGGCGGCCGTCGCCGTCGAATGGAGCTTCGAGGCGGTGCCGGAGGGGCTAGCCCGGGACGGTGGAGCCTCGAGGACCAGACGGGCGGCCTCGCGGGATCCGGGCCGGTGCGGGATTGCCGGTGTGGTGACCGGAGTCGCTTTGTGTATCGTTTGGGGCGCAGTCGTGTGCATCAGTCGTCGAAATAGGGGGAACACTGATGGTTACGGACAAGCGAATCGGCGTTGTCGGATTCGGCTATATCGGCTCGGTGATCGGAGCCGTGCTCGCGAATCGCGGGGCTCGGGTGATCGGCGTCGAGCCCAATCCGAGGATTCGCACACTCGTCGCAGCAGGGCGGGCACCGGCGCCCGAACCTGGCCTTGAGGAGTTGGTCAGCGCGGCCGTCCTGGCCGGACGCCTGGAGATCACCGACGATCCGTCGGTGCTGAGCGACGTGGATGTCGTCCTGATCACGGTCGGAACGCCACTGGCGGAGGACGGCAGCGCCGATACCAGCCAGTTGACCGGCGCCGTTGAGACGATCGCACCGCACCTGCGTGACGGTCAGCTGATTCTGCTGAAGAGCACTGTGCCGCCAGGATTGACGGAGAAGCTGGCGCCGATTTTGCGGAGGCACGCCAACACCCTCGTCGCCTTCAGCCCCGAACGGCTGGCCGAGGGTCGGGCGATCGCTGAGTTTCAGACGATCCCGGTTGTGGTCGGTGGGGTCGACCCGGAGAGTACGCGGGCCGGGGTGGAGTTCTGGCGCGGGGCTCTCGACGTCGATGTGATCCAGGTGTCCTCTGCCACCGGTGCGGAGCTGGTGAAGCTGGCTGACAACCTGTGGATCGATCTCAATATCGCCCTCGGCAACGAACTCGCCCAGATTTGTGACCGTTTGGGCGGGATTGACGTGCTCGAGGTGATTTCGGCGGCGAACAGCCTGCCGAAGGTGCAGCACCACGTGAACATTCTGACCCCGTCCATCGGGGTTGGCGGCTATTGCCTCACCAAGGACCCTTGGTTCGTGCACTCCATGGGGAAGTCGCTCGGTCTCGACCTGCAGACACCCCGAGTATCCCGTGAGGTGAACGACGCGATGGCAGAATACTCGGCCGCGAGCATCGACGGCGTGATCGGCGGTGCGGATGCCTCACCCAGACTGGCGATCCTCGGGGTGGCGTTCAAGACCGACACTGGCGACGTTCGCTACACCCCCACCCTTCCGGTGATGAAGCAGCTCCTGGATCGTGGCTATCACCTGGTCGCATTCGATCCGTTCGTGGATCGGGAGGAGTTGGGTGGCGAGCTCGGCATTGACTGGGCAGACAGCGCCGAGGAGGCGCTGCGTGGTGCCGACGCCGCCGCTTTCTTCACCGGGCACCGGCAGTTCGCCGACCTGACACCGGAGTGGCTGGCGGAGCACCTGCCCGCGGGCGCTGTGGTGTTCGACGGACGGCGCTATTTCACCCGCAGTGAGATCGACGATATAGGGGCACGTGGCCTTCGTTACAAGGGGGTGGGTCGATGAGTTCGACAGTCCTGGTCACCGGCGCGGCCGGATTCATCGGCAGTCATCTCGTGGAAGCGCTGCTCGAGCGCGGGGACACGGTGTTGGGCTGCGACCTGGCCGACCCTGAGAAGAGCCACAATCTCGATCTGGTCCGTGACCATCCGCAGTTCCACTACACACGGCTCGACATCCGCGATCGCGATGCAGTCGAAGCCTGGTACGACCCAACCGCGAGCACGGTGTACCACCTGGCGTCGGTGGTCGGTGTCCAGCACTACCTCGAGGATCCGCTGGCGCTGGTGGACGTCGTGGTTGGGGGAACGCGGACGATGCTCGCCCTCGCCGCGGAAAACCGTGCGCGATTCCTCTTCGCGAGCACCAGCGAGGTCTTCGGCCGGAACCCGGCGATCCCGTGGAAGGAAGACGCGGACAGGGTGCTGGGTGCGACCTCGGTGGATCGTTGGAGCTACTCCTCCAGCAAGGGTGTGTGTGAGCACATGATCTACGGCATGGCCAGGGTGAAGGGGCTGGAGTTCACAATCGTCCGTCCGTTCAACATCTACGGGCCGCGCCAGAACCCTATCTACGTGGTGTCGCAGAGCGTGTACCGCGCACTTCGTGGGGAGCCTCCGCTGCTCTTCGACGGTGGCGCGCAGACCCGGTGCTTCACCTACATCGCCGACCTGGTGGATGGCATGATCCTCGCCGCCAACTCCCCGCTCGCCGTCGGTGAGGTGTTCAACCTCGGGAACGACCGGGAACGCACCATTGCCGACGCCGTCAGGATCACGCGTCAGGGCACCGGCATGGAGGACGCGGCGCTGGACTTCGACACGGTCGCAGAGTACGGCAAGGTGTACGAGGACATCGAGCGGCGTGTTCCGGATGTCCAGAAGGCCAGGGAGGTGCTCGGCTGGCGTGCCGAGGTCAGCCTGGAGGAGGGCATCGCCAGGACGATCGAGTGGGCGAAACAGAACTCCTGGTACCTCGCCGACCGAAACTGAGCCCGAGGCCCGCGGACGAACGCGGGCAGCTCAGTCGGCCAGGTACTCGCGCAGTCGCTGGCCGGCGGGGGCTGGCTCGAAGCCGCTCGATCTGATCCGGGACAGGTCGAGCGCGCTGTTCCTGGGGCGCGGCGCGACGAGTTTCCCTGCGGCATAGGCTTCGCTGGTCGTGGGATGAACGTCTTCGCCTGCCCGTCCGCAGAGCCTGAAGACGTCGCGGGCGACGTCGTACCACGATTGCACGGGACCGCCGTTGGTGAGGTTGTAGGTGCCGTATGGGGCCTCGGACCGCACCAGATGGACGATGCCGGCCGCCAGGTCCGTTGCGAAGGTCAACCGTCCGAACTGGTCCGCCACCACGCTGGGTGAGACGCCCTTGTGGGCCAGGCCGGCCATCGTGCGCACGAAGTTGGGTCCGTCGCCGACGACCCAGCTCGTGCGGATCACGTAGTGCCGGGCCAACTGCCCGACCAGCACGTCTGCCGCTGCCTTGGTCTGGCCGTACACGCTGAGCGGGCTGAAGGGCTCGTCCTCACGGTGCTGCTCGGCGGTGCCGTCGAAGACGTAATCGCTGGAAACGTGCACGAGGACGGCCCGGTTCGCCACCGCGGCCCGGCACAGGTTCGCCACCCCCTGAACATTGGTTGACCAGCAGGCCAGCCGGCCCTCGGGCGTCTCGGCCTTGTCCACCGCCGTGTAGGCGGCCGCGTTGATGATCGTGCCCACGCCCCGCCAGGGGTAGCGCTCGACGATCGCCGGGTCGGTGTAGTCGAAGTCGGACTGGGAGAGGACCTCGGCCTCGGGCAGGAGAGCTCGCAGCGCCCGCCCGAGTTGCCCGTTGGCGCCCACGATCACCGTGCGCCGCGGGGGAACCGGAACGACCTCGGCCAGTGGCGGGTGGGCGGCATCCGCGGTCGAGATGGTGGCATCGGCGAGCGGAATCGGCCAGTCGACGTGCAGGCTCGGATCGGACAGGTTCACGTAGGTGTACTCCGCCACGGCGGCCGGGCTCCAGTGCTCGTTGACGAGGTAGGAGTACACGGTCTCCGGTTCGAGAGTCTGGAAGCTGTTCGCCACTCCTCGTGGGACGAAGGCGGCCTTGTCCGGACCGAGTTCCACCGTGACACACCGCCCGAAGCCTGCGCCCTCACGCAGGTCCACCCAGGCCGAGAACACCCGGCCGGTTGCCACGGAGACCAGCTTGTCCCAGGGCTCAGCGTGGAACCCACGGGTCACCCCCCTCGGGTCGTTCCAGATGACGCTGTGCTGGACAGGACCGAAGTCAGGCAGGCCGAGAGCCGTCATCTTCTCCCGTTGCCAGTTCTCCTTGAACCAACCGCGGTGGTCACGGTGCAGGGGCAGGCCGACCAGCATCAGGCCGGGGATGCCTGTCTCCTCCACCACGATCGAACTCATCTGGTACCGCCTCTCCGGGTACAACCGACCCGCTTGCGGCCAGCTAGCGGCCGGCACCCACGTCTCGCGACTGCGTCGGCACGGCCATCCGCAGCGGCATCCCTCCGCAGGGAATCCTATGTGACAGCGGACTGCGGGCCCCGGGACAATCCCACCGGACTGGCGACGATTGACCGAGGAATCTGTCGGAGGCTCTCAGGAAGCCCGGATCCGGACCGGAGCGCGGGGACGCCGAAGGCGGGCGAAGGCTGGCCGGCGCGTCACTCGCCCCGCGCGACGGTCGTGCGAGACTACCCCCATGCGAGGCATCATCCTGGCCGGAGGTTCTGGCACCCGACTGCACCCGATCACGATGGCGACGAGCAAGCAGCTGGTCCCCGTCTACGACAAGCCGATGATCTACTACCCGCTGTCGACGCTGATCCTCGCGGGGATGCGCGAGATCCTCGTGATCACGACGCCCCACGAGCGGGCCTCGTTCCAGCGGCTGCTCGGGGACGGCTCGCAGTTCGGCATCTCGATCACCTACGCCATCCAGCCCGAACCGAGGGGGTTGGCCCAGGCGTTCACCATCGGTGCGGATTTTGTGGGCGGTGAGAAGTCGTGTCTGGTGCTCGGCGACAACATCTTCCATGGCCAGGGGCTCGGCACCCAGTTGGACCGCCTCGCCGACATCGAAGGCGCAGCAGTCTTCGGGTATTGGGTGGCCGACCCGACCGCCTACGGCGTGATCGAGGTCGATGAGGCGGGGTTGGCGGTCTCAATCGAGGAGAAGCCGACACGACCCCGGTCGCACTACGCGGTGCCGGGCCTGTACTTCTACGACGAGCAGGTGTGCGGCATTGCCGCGGGTTTGACGCCGTCCGCCCGCGGTGAGTACGAGATCACCGACGTGCACCGGGCCTACCTCCAGCAGGGCCAGCTGCAGGTGTCCATCCTGCCGCGCGGCACTGCCTGGCTCGACACCGGCACGTTCGACTCGCTGAACGACGCAAGCAACTTCGTGCGCACGCTCCAGGCCCGTCAGGGCATGCAGGTCGGCTGCCCGGAGGAGGCGGCCTGGCGCCGCGGCTTCCTCACCGACGGCGAGCTGCTCGCCCGCGCGGAGGCGCTGGCCAAGTCCGGGTACGGCGCCTACCTGCGCCAGCTGATCGAGAGCCGCTGACCGTTCCGCCGAGTGGTCCGCGGCGGCGGAACGGGAAGCCCGGAATTCATCGCACGCGCATGCGCGGGACCGCGGCGTGCGGGTTTCCGGGCCGTTACGACCGGTTGCACGAGCTGGTGGGGCTTGGCATCCTGCCGGTGAACGGGCGATACTGGATGCCGTCGAGCGGTGCGCAAGACCCGCTGACGCGGCTGGCGAGGTGGGACGGGGGAATTCCCGCCTTGACCGAGGGGGGAGTTCGGCCATGACAGAAATCAGCGACCGTCAGGGCCTGGTGGGTTACGTCCCGGGAGCGTGGGACATGTTCCACATCGGGCACCTCAACATACTCAAGCGCGCCCGCGAGAACTGCGACTGGCTGGTGGCGGGCGTGGTGACGGACGACGCGCTCTTCCAGATGAAGGGCAAGTACCCGATCATCCCGTTCGAGGAGCGCCTCGCCATCGTGGAGGCGATCGGACTCGTCGACGAGGCCGTGGTCGACCACTCGCAGAACAAGCTCGAGGTCTGGGAGAGAGTGCACTTCGACGTCCTGTTCAAGGGCGACGACTGGCGTGGCACGGCCAAGGGGGCCAAGCTGGAGCGCGATCTGGTCGCGGTCGGCGCCCGCGTGGAGTACTTTCCGTACACCTTGCACACCTCGTCGACCGAGCTTCGGCGAGTGCTGGCTGAGTGGTGAAGCCGAGCGTACGGATCGCGGTCCTGACCTACCGCCGCGCCGAGGACATCGCCGAAGCCATTCCGCGCCTGGTGGCCGAGGCCGGGCTGGCGGTGGCCGCTGGCTGGGACGTCGATATCCTGGTTGTGGACAACGACGCCGGGGCGAGCGCGCGGGAAACGGTGGCCCGGGCCTCTGCCGACAGTCCGGTTCCCGTCCACTACGAGGTCGAGCCCGTGTCGGGGATCGCCGCCGCGAGGAATCGTGCCCTGGACGTCTCCCACGACCGCGACCTGCTGGTCTACATCGACGACGACGAGCGTCCGGTCGAGCGCTGGCTGGTCCTGCTCCTGGAGACCTATCTCACGTACTCCTCGGCCGTCGTCGGGCCGGTGATCTCCCAGTTCGACCGCGAGCCGGAGAGCTGGATCACCGCGGGTGGCTTCTTCACCCGGCGGCGGATGCCCACCGGATCGCAGGTCTTCGTCGCGGCCACCAACAACCTGCTTCTCGATCTGGGTCAGGTGCGCGAGTTCGGGCTCAGCTTCGATCTCGACTTCGGCCTGAGCGGGGGTAGCGACACCCTCTTCACGCGGCAGCTCGTCGCCCGGGGCGGGCGGATGGTGTGGTGCGACGAGGCGATCGTCTACGACATCGTGCCCGCGAACCGGGCGACGCGCCGTTGGGTGCTGCTCAGGGCCCTGCGCAGCGGGACGAGCTGGAGTGCCACCTCGCTGCGTGTCGCCCGCAGCGTTCCGCAGCGGCTCTGGTGGCAGGCGAAGGACTTCGGCTCGGGGATCGCGCGGGTGGGCGGTGGCCTCGCCCGGCTGCTGGCCGGCGTGGTGACTCGCAGCGAGAGGCTCCGGGCGACAGGGGCGAGAAACCTCGCCCGCGGCGCAGGACTGGCCGCAGGGGTGTTCGGCTACCGGTACCACGAGTACAAGCGGTCCTAGAGGTTCGAGACCTACCGCCACCTCGACCGACGACAGCTGCTGATCCTTCAGCCTGCCGGACGTTCCTGAGCGGTTGGCTGCTTCCCCGCAGCACGCACCAGCCGGAACCAGCGCGGAGAGGCCAGAAGCGTGTACACGATCATGCTGAGCGCCATCACCGAGTAGATCCCGGCGAACAGCCAGGGCACTCCGAGGAAGAAGAAGGCCACGCACAGAAAGCCGTAGTCGAGGGGGATTCGCAGGATCGTGACCAGAGTCGCCGCCTGGGTCCCGAAACGCTCGGCGCGGTACGGCTCGCCCGGTGCCGTGCGGGCATGCCGTTCGCGAAGCACGAGATCGGTCATGATCATGCCGAAGAAGTTCGCGTTCTGCGCGATGGCGAACGCGATCGGCATCAGCAGGAACCACTCGGGCGCGAGGCCGCTGCGGAAGGCGGCGATCAGCACCGCCATGTGGATGCTGGAGATCTTCACGGAGTCGACCACATGGTCGAGCCATTCGCCGTCCAGGCTGCCGCCCCCGCGGAGACGCGCGAGCTGGCCGTCCGCCGAGTCCAGCGCGTAGCCGAGTACGAGCAGAATGCCAGCCGCGACCCCAGGCAGCCATCCCGGTCCGGTCACGGAGATCGTGATGATGCCGGCGAAGGTGAACAGTGCGCTGACGGCCGTGACGGCGTTGGGAGTCAGGCCGACCTGATGAGCGAACGCCGCGAAGACGCGGCCGAGTGGACGGTTCACCAGCTTGGAGTACAGCGGTGCTGCGACCGAGGACTTCTGCGCGAGCCGCAGCCTTCGGTAGGATTCGCGGAAGCGCGGCTCACTTGTCATCGGTGGGCATCCTCCGGACATCTCGGCGGGCAGGAAACTGACATGCTACTGCCCCGGGAATCAGATCCCGGGGCAGTATCACGCGGTCCGGTCAGGACACCTTGATCAACGGGATCACCGCGGAGCCGTCCTCGAAGCGGTTCCCGCTCTGGGTAAGGCTCACGGCCGGGTAGGCGGTGAACGGGCAGGACGACACCGAACGGTTCGGGCCGAAGGTGTTGTTGGTCACCTTCGCCGTTTCGCTGTTCCCGTTCTTGACCTGCAGCTTCACCGTGCACCAACCGCCGTCGAGGTAGTTGTCGCTCGCGGTGAGCGTGACCGCACCCTGCTCGGCACCACCGAGGATCGCGAAGTTGGTCGCCCCGCGGATGGTGTTGCCCGTGATCTTGATGTTCTTGCCGGTCAGGATCTGGATGTTGTCGTTATGCGTTGCGCCACCGTTCTGGGCGGGGTCGCTGGCGTAGTAGGTCGTGTTCTCCAGCAGCGAGTCTTCGACCGTGACGTTGTCTCCCTGGATCTTCACAGAATCGACGTTGCCCACCACGTGGACCCGCCGGGCCGTGTAGTCCCAACCCTTGATCCCGTCGAAGTACACCGAGGGGTACTCCGCGACCACGTCGACATCCTCGATCAGGAGGTTGTCATAGCCGTAGTCCGTGATCAGGCCGACCTGGTAGCCCTTCTGCTTGCCGCCGCGCACGATGCAGTTGCGGATCACCACGTTCTTGGCCTTCACGGTGACGAACCCGTGGATGTCCATGTCCTGCAGGACGGTGCCGTCTGTGGTCACCGTGATGTCCCCGTCATGGCGGGTGAGCGAACTTCCGGCAACGACGCCGGTGGTCGCAGCGGTCGGGAAGCCGGTGGAACCCGTTGTCGGCGTGGGCGTGGGCGTGGGCGTGGGCGTGGGCGTGGGCGTGGGCGTGGGCGTCCCCGAGGCCGAGTTGTCGGTCTGCGAGCTGTACCAGTCCCGAACCTTCGTCTTGTTCGCCTTGGCCACGCTGTAGCTCTTGACGTAGACGGACGAGTACTTCACCGAGGTGGCGCTCCCGGCATCGCTGCCCAGGTAGGCCCACAGGTAGGCCTTGCCGGACCGGACGATCCGCTCGGAGCTGTAGTCCTTGTAGCCGAGCTGCCAGCCCGAGATCTTCGTGCTGGCCGTCCATGCCTTCACGTAGACGCGCACCGGATTCGAACCGACCACGGCCGCCTTCAGGTAGATCTTCGCTCCGGCCTTCACCGTCAGGCCGGTGTTGACAGCCGCCAGGGCTGTCTCGCTGGAGTCGGCGACGCGCGAGATGCTCACCGAAACCGAGCCGTCGTTCACACTGACCTTGGCCCGGTAGCCGGACCTGACGCCGTCGTTGCGGAGCTGGATGCCGAGGTAGGCCGGCGATGCGGCCGGGGCATAGAACGTGGCCTGCGCAATGGAACTCGTTCGCGTGGTCGTGGTTGCCCTGACGCTCGTGGAGCTTCCCGGGGCGACGCTGAGCGACTTCGTGGCGGCGTGTGCCAGCTGGGGCGCGACACCGATAGCGAGAGCCGTGGCGAGCGCAGCGGCGAGCGACGCCATCAGCCGCGTGCGCGGCGAGCGTCGACGATTACCTGCATGAGTCATCTCGGGGGGGACCTTTCGCTGTATTCTCGGGTCAGGCCGTCACCGGCCCGTTAGCTACCCCCCGATCAGCTGAGAATATTCTAAGGACTCCGCGAGGATCTGGCAAGTTTCCTGGTGCTTCTCTCAGGATCTGGTAACCCACGCAGCTGCTTCCAGGGGCTGCGACCTGCTGGGTTTAGTGCCTCCTGTAGGCTCTGCACCGCGAAGCGAGTCGGGGGGATTCGGTCGGCGGGCTCGATGGGAGATTTCATGTCAGACGACGTGCCGAACGCTGCGCGCCCGAATCATCTCTGGCGCTGGCTGATCATCGCCGCGGTGGTGGTCGCGCTGGCGGTGGGTGGATTCATCTACCTCAACAACGTCAGCCGCGGCGGACCCCAGGGCTCCCCGGGATCGACGTCGTACCCGCAGGCAACCGCCACCGGTGCCACGCCGGTGCCGTCCCCGTCGCTGCCCAGCGCCACGGCCTCCGGAACGCCGACCGTGGAGACGGCCAGGCCCAAGCCGTCGGTCACCGCGAGCATCGACCAGCCCGCGGACATCGTGACCGGAGTCTCGGCACGGGTGACGAAGATCGAGGCGGTCAGTGGCGTGGCCAATGGGCCTGGAGAGATCGCCGGCCCTGCGCTGCGGGTCACGGTCGAGGTGACGAACTCCGCCGATGCGCCGTTCGACCTTTCGGCGGCGATCGTCAACCTCTACTACGGAAAGGCCCGGACGCCGGCCAGCATGCTCAGCGGCCCCGGCGTACGCAGCTTCCCCGCCTCGGTGAGCCCCGGCGCCAGCGCGACCGGTAGTTTCGTGTTCAACGTCCCCAAGGCCAGGCGCGGCACCATCCAGGTCGAGTTCCGTGGATCGCCCGACGCTTCCGTCGCGATCTTCGAGGGTGCCGCATGACCAAGGATCAACTCGCCCCGGCTCACGGGGACGACGACAACAGCCCCGACCGCAGCCTGGCGGCATTCCGGGCCCAGCTCTCCGGTCTGCTCCGGGTATGGCCGATACTCCTGATCTGCACCCTGCTCGGGCTCGCCGGTGCGCTGGTGGTCAACCAGGTCACCCGGCCCGAGTACCAGGCGGACCTCACCTTCTTCGTAGCGACGTCCGGCACCAACGCCACCACGGCGCTCCAGGCCGACGAGTTCGCGCAGCGCAGGATCAACTCCTACGTCGGCGTGATCAGCTCGGAACTGTTCGCCAAGACGATCATCGCCGACACAGGGATCACCCTGGCGCCGGCGGACGTCACCGCGATGATCAGTGCAACCGTCGACCCGGACACCGTCCTCATGGACGTGACCGTGACCGATGTCGATCCGGATCGAGCCGAGCGCGTGGCCGCGTCCGTCGCGCGCAACCTCGATACTGTGATCGGCGAGGTCGACAACCGGGAGAACAAGTCCCAGGTCGAGCTGCGGGTGATCTCCGGGCCGACCCTGAACCCGGAACCGGTGAGCCCGCGCAAGACGCTCAACCTCGCTCTCGGCGGCGCCCTCGGGCTCGCCCTCGGGATCGCGCTCGCGCTCGCCATCCAGCAGTTTGACACCTCGTTCCGGAATCGGGACCGGCTCGCCGCTGTCGTCGGAGCGCCGACGCTGGCCGTGCTCAGCGCCGATCCCGCAGCGCGCAACGACCCCGTCCTCAGCGCCCAGGACAACAAGACGAGACGCGCGGAGGGCTACCGCCAGCTGCGGACCAGCCTGCGGTTCGTGAACGCGACCAACCCGGTGCAAGTGCTCGTGGTCACCTCATCGGTCGAGGGCGAAGGCAAGACGACGACCGCGATCAACCTCGCGCAGACCTTCAGCAAGGCCTCGGTGAAGACGCTGCTGGTGGATGCCGACCTCCGCAGGCCGAAGCTGGAACACCACCTCGACCTGGAGAGCTCCGCCGGCCTGACCACAGTGCTGCTGGGCGACGCCGCATGGTCGGAGGTCGTGCAGGACTGGGGACCGGACCACCTCACCGTGCTGGCCAGCGGCCCGATCCCGCCGAACCCGAGCGAGCTGCTCAGCTCGGAGGCGATGAGCCAGTTCATGGAGGAGGTCCGCAAGGAGTTCGAGGTGGTGATCATCGACACCCCGCCGCTGCTGCCGGTCACGGACGGCGTCGTGACCGCCGTGGTCGCCGACGGCGTCCTGCTGGTCGTGCGCTACGGGACCACCAAGCAGGAGCAGGTTCTCGGGTCGGTGCAGTCGCTGAGCTCTGTGGGCGTCCGCATCCTCGGCACCGTGATGACCAGGGCGCCCCAGCACGAGGGTCACGCCTCCTCGTCGTACTACGGGCAACGGGACGTCGACCCGGAGGGCTGAGTCATGGTGACGCTGGCACTCTGGGTGGCGGCCTGCCTGGTCCTGGCCTGGGTGCTGAAGCGGCGCCCGGTCTGGCTGGTCGCGATCGCTTTCCTGCTCTGGACGGCCCTGCCCGCCGTCGCCGGCTACCGGCTCAATGGCGTCGGTGTCCGCTCGCCGATCGGCTTCCACCCGGCCACGTGGCTGGTCATCGTCGCGTTCGTCGTGCAAATGCTGTGGAACCCGCTGCCGCTGCTGCGCACCGTCTCCCGGCACCCTTACCTCGGGCTGGTCGTCGGTCTGTTCGTGTTCGGCGCGGGCATCACCAGCGTGCTCTCCGACACCGGTGGCGCCCGGCTGCTCGCCGACCAGATCGTCGCCCCGCTGCTGCTGGCGCTGCTCGTCGTCACCCACGCCGATCGCGCGGGCCAGCTGCTGTTGCGCAACGTGGTGCTCGTGGCCGCAGCCGCCCAGGCCGTGCTCTCGCTGGTGCAAACCGCGTTCGGCTCGATCATCTTCTTCGCCGACGACTTCGCGACCAACACCTGGTTCAACCCGGCCCGCTTCGACCGCTGGATGGGGACCACGGACAGCCCGCTGATCCTCTCCCTGCTGCTCTGCGCGGCGGCGGCGCTCACGCTCGGACTGCGTTCGAACGCAGCCAGGTTCTCGCTGCTGGTCCTGTTCAGCGCCTCGACCCTGGTCACGCAGAGCCGGCTCGGCGGGATGGTGATGCTGGCAGTGCTGGTGCTCGCGGTGTTCCGGACCGGCGCCTCGGTGTGGACGCGGCTGCTCACCGCAGGCGGCCTGGTTGGGGCGGTGATCTGGCTGGACAGCTCCGGACTCGCTGGTGGTCTGATCTCGCGCCTCCAGAACGACACCGGCTCCAGCCAGGCCCGTGAGCGCGCCGCCCGGTTCTTCCTCGGCGAGTGGTCGGACGTGTTCCTGAGCGGCCACGGCCTGACCGCGAGCTATCAGGTAGCGAGGGATGCGGGGCTCCAGACCAGCATCGAGAGCTCCGTGCTGATGTACGCCATCGACGTCGGAATGATCCTCGCCGCGCTCTACTTCGGGGCCCAAGCCCTGATCCTGCTCCGCTACGGCCTGCGTGGCTGGCTCGGCGGGGTCTTCCTCGCCGGCGCCATCCTCCTGGTGCTGCAGAACGGCTCCAGCGCGCTCGCTTTCGCGAACCTCACCGGAACCCTCACCTGGGTCGTGCTCGGGCTGGTCATGGCCGGCTACTCGACCCGGCGCAGAGAACAGGCTCAGCGCTCCGGGGCCCCGGCGGCCCTCAGCCTCGCCACGTCGGTCTCGTCGTAGACCGCGGCGATCCAGCGGTCGTTCGCGCCCTCGCCGACGTTCTGGTTGACCAGCCCGACCTCCTGGGTGCCGGGGACGAACGGGAAGTGGCGGGGCTTCGGGCGGACCTGGCGCACCGGGATGCCCTCCCGGAGGGCGACCCAGTGCAGCCACACGTCGTCCGCCTTGGGCGTCGTGGCCATGAACGCCGTGCCCCGGCCCCGCAGAGCAGCCAGCATGGCGGGTGGGTAGAGCACCCCGGACACCCCGGTGGCGAAGTTCATCGGTCCGGCCTGCGTGGTCCGGCAGTTCGGCCAGGTGGAGTAGGGCGCCACGCCGGCCCCGCGGATTGCCACGACGAAAGCCCTGTGGCAGCAGACCTCGGCGGGATGCGCTCGCGAGGCGGCGAGCAGGTCGGCCAGCCAGCGGCCCGGGTAGAGAATGTCGTCGTCTGCGGTCACCAGGGGCAAGCCGTCGGCTCCCTCGAGGGTCAGGCTCGGGTAGTACTTCGTGTGCGGTCCGAGGTTGTCGGTGAGGTGGATCTCCAGGCCGCGGCGTTGCAGTCGGCGCAGCGAGGCGGGCAGGTTGTCGACGATCCTGGGATCGTCCAGCCAGAGAACGAGCCGACGTGGCCGGACCCGGCCCGCCCCGATCGACTCGATCGCCACGTACGCCACGTCCGCGCGCGTGCCGTAGGTGGTCAGTGACACCATGGCCGGAGCAGCTCCGGTGAGCATGGCTCGGGAGAAGCGGTTTCGGGCCCGGTACCACGCGAACAGCAGGTGACTCGCGAGGCGCTTGGCGCGCTTGCGCACCGTGTGGTAACCGCCTCGTAGTACGCCCCGGATGGCAGTCGCTGGTTCCATGGGTCGTCATTCTCCCGGTCTGCGCGTGCGGCGATCAACTCTCCTCGGTCGTGGCCCTCCGGCCGGGTCCCAGCAGGTTCCGCGCGGCATCGATGGCCCGCCGGGTCGCGCGGGGGTGCGCGAGGAACAGCACGGCGGCGCAGGCGACCAGGTAGGCCGCCGTCCCCGCGGCCAGGACCGGGATCGGCGACTTCAGCCACCAGCGGATCAGCAGGTAGGCCGCGACCCCCCAGGCGCCCGCATGGGCGGGCGGCAGGATCCGGCCGAGCTGCGAGCGGATCGGGAGTCCGGTGAAGCGACGCTGGATGGCGAGCAGCACCGGGCTGAGCACGAAGCCCGCAGTCATCAGCCCCACTGCCACGCCGAACACGCCGAACTGCAGACCGACGGCGATGCCGCCGAGCTGGACGCCCGCGGCGAGGACCTCGTAACGCAGGATCAGCCTGCCCGCGCCGACCGACCGCATCAGCGGGCTGGTCACGTTGAAGACCGTCTCGCGGGCGCCCGCGACCGACAACACGGTGAGCACGGGGGCGGCGGGGAGCCAGCTGGGCCCCAGCACGACTTCGATCAGTTCCGGCGCGGCCACCGCTACCCCAACCATCGGCGGGATGGCAACGAACGCGAGCATCTCCGTGGCCATCAGTAGTCCGGCCGCCAGCTTGTCCTTCTGGTGATTGACTCGGGCGAACAACGGGAATATCACGCGGTTCACGGTCTGGCCGATGAACTGCACCGGGATGACCAGCACGCGGTACGACATCGAGTACAACGACAGCGCGGAGACGCCGAGGAACCGTCCCACCAGCACGTTGTCGAGGTTCCGGGACAGGAAGGCCAGCGCGTTGCTGCCGAAGATCCTCAGGCTGAACGGGAGGATCTCGGCGAGCAGCCGGAACCTGAGGTTGGGCCAGCCGGGCCTCGCCGCGACGGTCAGCACGACCGCCACCAGGGAGTCGGTGACCAGCACCATCCACGCCATCGACCAGATTCCTGCACCGAGCAGGGCCGCGGTGATGCCCGCCCCGGCGCCAAACACGCCGCCGATCGCGTCGCCGTAGCCGATGCTCCGGAAGCGCAGCGCCCGCTGCAGCAGTGCCCGTGGGGTGATCGCGAGTCCCTTGAGCAGCAACCCGGCGCCGAGCACGACGAGCAGGGGCGCCAGCGCCGGCGCGGAGAAGAAATCGGCAACCGGGCCGGAGCCGGCGATCGTGATCACGCCGAGCAGCGCGGCGCTGAGCAGGTTTACTGAGGCGACCGCGCCGCTCAGGCCGGGGACCACGGTCGGCCGCTGGACGAGCGCGACCGCGAGGCCCTGATCCAGCAGGAGGGTGGTGAAGGTGACGTAGACGGTCGCCGCGCTGATCACCCCGTAGGTGTCCGGCCCCAGGACGCGGGCCAGCACCAGGGCGGCCACCATCTGGGGCAACTGCCGTCCGAGAACGGCGGCGATGCTCCAGCGGACAGAGGTGATCGCGTCGCGCCGACCGGGTGTATCTGAGGGCTCAGGGCTCGATTCGTCCTCTGAGAGCTCGCTCCCGTCTGCCAGGCTCATTGCCCACCTCTCGCGGTCCTATGATGCGGGGGCATACTACGTCTGCCGCGGCAGCAGAACTGGACGGGGGACGAATGCAAGGCTCGTTCGTGAGAATCCGGAGAACGGTGTGGCGCCTGCGCGGGCTCATCCTGGGGAGTCGGATCCGGCTGGCCGGCGGTGCGGTTGGAAGGGCGCTGCAGGTTGATCGCGGCGTCGTGCTGCGTTGGCAAGCCCACCCCGGGCTACGCCTGGGCGATGATGTCTACCTGGGCGTGGGCACCATCATTGACGTACCGCCAGGAGGCCGACTCCATCTCGGTGACCGAGTCAAGGTGATGCACTATTGCGTCCTGGCTGCGTCGGAGTCCATCGAGATCGGCGCAGACAGCCAGGTTGCCGAGTTCAGCTCGATTCGCGACTCCGACCATGGCCTGTCGACCAGCAGGCCGATGCGGCAGCAGACAGTGTCGGACCCGACTCGGATCGGCGTCGATGTGTGGATCGGGCGGGGCTGTGCGGTACTCAGGGGCAGTGATGTCCGCGATGGTGCTGTGATCGGCGCCAACAGCGTTGTTCGGGGTCTCGTCCCGGAGCTCTCCATCGCGGTGGGCGCTCCGGCACGGGTGATCCGGCAACGCGGCGACTGACACCAGACGAGACGACGTCTGGACTGCGCTGGGCTGGGGAGATATTCTTGAAAAGCTGACGGCTGCCGAGGGGATAGGCAGCGTTGGTTTGCGTCAACCGGGGGGGTCGACTGCAGGGCGGCGAGAGCCGAACTGAGTTCACGACGCATCGATTCCTCCCATCCGTCGCAGTCCCGGGCACGCCGGGGCCATTACCACTCGCCGGGGGGCGAGGGTTCATTCGGGGGGATGACAAATGGCACTCAGGTCTTCGAGGTTGGGTAGAGCCGTCGTTGCGATCGCTGCGGGAGCTCTGATCGCGACCTTCGCGCAGTTCCCGACGATCGCCCGGGCGGACACCAAGCCGCTGAACGAATCGGATCCGACGACACCGGTCACGGTGTCGGCCGACCCGTTGCCCACGACCCAGATCGACGGCGTCGCCTGGACGCAGCTGGTGATCGGCAACACCGTGTACGTCGGAGGCAGCTTCACCACGGCCCGGCCCGCGGGTGCGGCCGCGGGAACCAACACGGTGTCCCGGTCGAACCTGCTCGCCTACAACCTCACCACCGGCGTGCTCAGCACCACCTGGGCGCCGACCACCAACGGTGACGTGCTGACCATCACGGCGTCGCCGGACAACTCGAGGATCTACATCGGGGGCAGCTTCACCCAGGTGAACGGCTCGATCCGGAACAGGATCGCCGCGCTCGACCCGACCACGGGCAACCTGGTCGGGGCGTTCCAGCCGAAGCCCGACGCGACGGTGAAGGCGATCGTCGCCACATCCTCCACCGTGTACTTGGGTGGCGTGTTCAGCAGCGTCGGCGGCGTTGCCCGAACCAAGGTCGCCGCAGTGCAGGCGTCCGACGGCTCGCTGCTGAGCTGGGCACCGGCCCTCGACGGCGGCAACGTCAACGCGCTGGCGCTCTCGCCGGACGGGTCCAAGCTCGCCATGGGCGGCGCCTTCACCTCGGTGAACGGCTCGAGCAATCCCGGCTACGGCCTGGCTTTCGTCGACTCCTCGACCGGTGCGTCGCTGGCAATGCCGGCCAACAGCCTCGTCCGCAACGGCGGCGCCAATGCGGCCATTCTCTCCTTCTCCTCCGACAGCGACAGCCTCTACGCGACCGGTTACGTGTTCGGTTCGGGTGGAAACCTGGAGGGCACGACCCGGATCGACTGGGCCTCGGGCGCGGTCGTCTGGGTGGAGGACTGCCACGGTGACACCTACGGCAGCTACCCGCTGGGTGACGTGATCTACACGGTCAGCCACGCGCATTACTGCGGCAACCTGCAGGACGGATTCCCGCAGACGTCTCCGCAGTGGACGTATCACTGGGCGAACGCGTTCACCAAGGCCGTGACCGGCACCCTCAAGGCGGATCCGTACGGCTACTTCAACTGGGTGGGCACTCCCGCCCCGTACCTGCAGAAGTGGCTGCCGAACCTGACCAGCGGAACCTACACCGGACAGGGCCAGGCGGGCTGGACCGTGAGCGGCAACAGCAACTACGTGGTGATCGGCGGCGAGTTCCCGCGCGCCGCGGGCAGCGGCACCACCCAGCAGGGCCTGGTGCGCTACGCGGTCCGGACCATCGCCCCGAACCAGATCGGGCCGGAGGTGACCGGCGCCAAGTTCAACCCGACCCTTTCCTCCTTTGTCAGTGGCGAGGTGAGGATCGGCTGGACGGCGAACTGGGACCGCGACAACGAGAACCTCACCTACACCGTGATCCGGGACGGCATCACGGCGAGTCCGATCTACACGGTCACCAAGGCTTCGTCGGAATGGAGCCGACCAGCCATGGGGTACGTGGACACAGGGTTGGTGCCCGGACAGACCTACCGGTACCGCGTGTTCGCCACCGACCCCTGGGGCAACCAGGCGAGATCGGACACCGTCTACGTGACGGTAAGCACGGCCGGACCGCTGTCGAGCTACGCGCAGGCGGTGATCGGCGACGGTGCGTCCACCTACTGGCGCTTCGGTGAGGACCCGTCCACGACCGTCAACGACTGGTCCGGTTTCACCAACGCAACGGCAGGTACCGGTGTCACCGGTGCGCAGGCCGGGTCCATCATCGGCGACTCCAACCCGGCGTCGCTGTTCGACGGCACCACCAACGGCCTTGCCGTGAGCAACACGTCCCAGCAGGGGCCGGACACCTTCTCTGCGGAGGCGTGGATCAACACCACGACCACCCGGGGGGGGAAGATCTTCGGTTTCGGCAACGCCAACACCGGCAACAGCAGCAGCTACGACCGCCACGTCTACATGACCAACGCAGGCAAGCTGATCTTCGGCGTGTACCCGGGAAGTGCCCGCACGGTCGTTTCGGGCAAGTCGTACAACGACGGCCAGTGGCACCACATCGTGGCGACGCTGAGCACGGCGGGCATGGTGCTCTACGTAGACGGGCAGAAGGTCGGCTCGCGGACTGACACCACCTACGGACAGTCCTACGTCGGCTACTGGCGGGTCGGCGGTGACGCCCTCAACGGCTGGACCAGCGTTCCGTCGAGCCTGTACTTCAACGGCACCATCGATGACGTCGCGATCTACCCGTCCGCGCTGTCGGCCGCCCAGGTCCGCGCGCACTACGTCGACAGCGGACGGACGCTGCCGGGCATGACTCCGCCGGCGGACGCCTACGGCGCCGGTGTCTACTCCGCCGGCCCCGACCTGTACTGGCGGCTCGCGGAGACCAGCGGCACCACGGTGAACGACACCACGCCCAACCAGCTCCTCGGCACCTACAGCTCCGGGGTCACCCTGGGCGGGGCGAGCGCGGTGAACGTGGCGGGCGACACGTCCGCGACCTTCAGCGGCACCAGCACGGGCACGGCGGCGACCGTCGACTCCTTCACGAACCCTTCGATCTACGCCGAGGAGCTGTGGTTCAAGACCACGACCACCCGGGGTGGCAAGCTGATCGGGTTCAGCAGTTCGCGGACCGGCTCCTCGAGCAGCTACGACCGGCACGTCTACATGCTCAACGACGGCCGGCTGCGCTACGGCGTCTACACCGGGGTGCAGAACGTCATCGACTCGACCAAGTCCTACAACGACGGCTCCTGGCACTACCTGGTCGCCCAGCAGGACACGACTGCGGGCATGCAGCTGTGGGTAGACGGCGTCCTGGTGGGTACGAACCCGCAGACCGCCGCCCAGAACTACACCGGCTACTGGCGGCTCGGTGGCGACAACACCTGGGGCGGCAACACCTCCAACTACTTCGCCGGCAGCCTCGACGAGGTCGCCGTGTACTCCCGGACCCTGCCCCAGAGCGAGATCCTCGACCACCTGGCCAAGGGCGGCGGAGACCTGCCGAACGTGAACCCGACCGCGAGCTTCACCTACTCGGTGAACAAGCTGGCGGTGAACTTCAACGGGTCGGGCTCCTCGGATTCCGACGGCACCGTGGCGTCGTACCTGTGGAACTTCGGTGACGGGGGCTCCAGCACCCTCGCCGAGCCCACGCACAGCTACGCTGCGGCGGGAACCTACTCGGTCACGCTCACCGTGACCGACAATGAGGGCGGCACGGACACGGCCACTCAGGACGTGACCGCGGTCGCCAACCAGCTGCCCACGGCGTCGTTCACCTCCGTGGTGTCGAAGCAGTCGGTGAGCTTCACCAGTTCGGCGAGCGATCCCGACGGGACGGTGGCGTCGTACCTGTGGGACTTCGGTGACGGCGGCACGAGCACCCTCGCCAACCCGGGCCACACCTACGCCAGCGTGGGTACCTTCCAGGTCTCGCTGACGGTGACCGACGACAACGGCGGCCAGACCACCGTGACGAACCCGGTCACGACACTCGCCAACCAGGCCCCGACAGCCGACTTCAGCTTCGCTGTCGACAAGCAGGACGTGACCTTCGACGGGTCGGCGTCCTCGGATTCCGATGGCACGGTGGCGTCGTACCTGTGGGACTTCGGGGACGGCGGCACCAGCACCCTGGCGACGCCCAGTCACCACTTCGCAACGGTCGGCGACCAGAGCGTCACGCTCACGGTGACCGACGACAATGGCGCGACCGGCTCGGTCACCAAGACCGTCACCACCGTCGCCAACGCCAGCCCGACGGCGTCCTTCACGGCCACCGTGACCAAGCTCGCGGTGGACTTCGATGCGTCGGCGTCTGCGGATTCGGATGGCACGGTGGCGTCGTATGCGTGGGATTTCGGTGACGGGAACTCGGGGA
>MTLC01000659.1_pt1 | contig 20661 bp, 23 predicted proteins | sample 1982451 | NCBI WGS metagenome assembly MTLC01 (sample SAMN05710165, study PRJNA340218) | biofilm metagenome | isolation source: sample SPH anode biofilm adapted to +100 mV | place: USA | collected 2012-02-03 | reverse complement strand
GAGGCGAGGCGCGATGGGGCGTCGGCGAAGGAGAGCTCCTCGATCTGGCGGGCAAAGCGGCGCAGCAGGAGCGACAGCGAGGCGATCAGGTTCATCGCGAAGCGCGGGTTACGCTCCAAAAGCCCCATGAAGGCGCCCCTGGGGAAGAAGATGACCTCTCCCCTCTCGACGCCGCGGGCCTCGGCCGGGTATTTGCCGTCACCGAAGAAGGCGGCCTCGGCGAAGGTCTCCACCGGGTGCACCATGTGCAGCACCTTCTCGCGGCCGTCCGGCGAGATCTTGCAGAGCTTCAGCGCCCCGGAAGCGAGTAGGTAGAAACCTTCAGCCTTTTCCCCCTCGGTGAAAAGGGTTTCCCCCTTGGCGAAGGGACGTCTGACGGCGATATCGGCGACTTCGACGAGGTACTCGTCCTCCAGTCCCGAAAAAAGCAGTGCTTTCCTTATGATGTCCTTGTTTTCCATGTCGTCCTTTTTACAGCAAAAAGAAAAGGGAGGTCAAGAGGTTGTTGACCGCGCTCCTGCCTTTACTTCGCCGGTCATCTCATGTAAGATCACGAATTCATGAAAAAGACCCTGTACCGCTACATTTTCAACGAGATACCGCCCCCTTTCCTGGTCGGCATGGTGACCTTCACCTTCGTGCTGCTCATGGGGCGTTTTCTTAAACTCGCCGAGATGGTGGTCGAGAAGGGTGTCCCCTTCACCGACGTACTGCGCATGGTGAGCTATCTGCTTCCGTCCTTCTGGCTCTTCACCATTCCGATGGCCCTGCTCCTTTCCATCCTGCTCGCTTTCGGCCGCCTGTCCGGCGACAGCGAGGTAACCGCCATGAAGAGCTGCGGCATCAGCCTCTATGGCCTGCTTCCCCCGCCGCTGCTGTTCTCCGCCTTCGCGAGCCTTCTTTGCATGTGGGTCACCGTGTACGCCGTCCCCTGGGGGAACAGCTCCTTCAAGGCGCTCATGCTGGAGATCGCCCAGAGCAGCGCCGGCATCTCCATCAAGGAGAAGGTCTTCAACAACGCCTTCCCGGACATGGTGATCTACGCCGACACCCTGGACGCCAAGGCCCAGAACATGGCGGGCGTGATCGTCCACGACGAGCGGGACCCGAAAACCCCAACCACCATCTTCGCTGAAAGCGGCGCGCTCTATTCCGACCCCAAAACCCATTCGATGGAATTCCAGCTCAAAAACGGTTCCATCCACCGCTCCGAGGACAAGGGTGGGTACCGGATGGTGCAGTTCCAGGAGTACGTGCTCCGGGTGGCGCTGACGGACACGGCTCCGAAGGGGCCCAAGAAGGCAAGCGAGATGACCATCGACGAGTTGCTCCACCCGCCGAAGGGCGACAAAAAGGAGGTGCTGGCGCGCAGCCTCGAGTTGCACAGCCGGCTGGCGCTCCCCTTCTCCTGCATCGTCTTCACCTTCATGGGGGTGCCGCTCGGGATCCAGAACCGCCGCTCTGGGAAGGCCTCCGGTTTCTCGCTCAGCATAGGGGTGATCCTTTGCTACTACGTCGCCCTCTCGGCCTTCGACACTTTGGGTGAGCGCGGCATCCTGCCGCCGCTTCTTTCCGGCTGGGGCCCGAACCTCCTGTTCCTCGCCGCGGGGGTATATCTGTTCATGAAAACGGCGGCCGAGGAACCGCTTCCGCTGACCGGCCTCTACCCGCAAATGAAGGAGTTCATGCGGGCCCGCTTCGGCAAGGGGGGCAAGCGATGAGGATACTTACCCGCTACGTCGCAAAGGCGTACGTGAGGATGCTCGGGCTTTGCATCGGCTCCTTCGTCACCATCTACCTCGTGGTCGACTTCATGGAGAAGATCTCCCGCTTTTCCCGTGCCGGTGCCTCCTGGCAACACATGGGGCTGTACTTTTTACTGAAGGTCCCGGAGATGCTGAGCGACGCGGCCCCTCTGGCCGTGCTCATGGCCACCCTGCTCACCTTGGGTGCCTTCTCGCTCAGCTCCGAGCTCACCGCCATGCGTAGCTGCGGCGTGAGCCTCGCTCGCATCAGCGCCCCCATACTTTCCATATCCATTTTGGTGAGCGTGCTGGTGCTGCTGCTGGGAGAGTTCGTCATCCCCAAGAGTTACGCAAAGCGGAGCTACATCCAGGAGGTGCTGATCATGAAGAAGGCGGAAAAGGCCTACTTCAGGCAGCACAACATATGGCACCGCGAGGGGACCACCGTGCTCAGGGCGAGCCTCTTCGAGCCGGCGCAGAACCAGCTGAAGGGGGTCACCATCTGGGAGGTCCAGCCAAAGACGGGCCTGCCGCTCAGGCGCACCGACGGGGCGAGCGGACAGCTCGGGCCGAAGGGGTGGGTGCTGGACGACGTGGTGACGCGCGACATCGTGGCGGGGGAGGTGGTACACACCGAAAAGATCCCGCAGCTCGTCGTGCCGCTCAAGCTGAAGCCCGCGGACCTCAAGGTGCTCGGCAAGTACTCCGACAGCATGACGCTCAGGGAGCTGAACCGTTACTGCAAGAAGATCCAGGCAGGGGGGTACGACGCCACCCGCTACATCACCCAGTTCCACAGCAGGATCTCGCTCCCTTTCGGATGCGCGGTGATGGCCTTTCTCGGCATCCCCTTCGCGCTTCGTGGGGGGCGCTCGAGCGGCATAGCCTTCGGCATCGGCCTCTCCATCGGCTTAGGCTTTCTCTACGTGATCGTGAACTCGGTGATCATCTCGGTCGGGCAGGTCGGCCTGCTCCCACCGATCGTCGCAGCCTGGGCCACTAACTTCATCTTCTTCGCCGCCGGCGGGTGGTTGTCGCTGACCATTGACAACTAGCCAAAGAGCGCCGAAAATTTGAGACGTTGCTATGAACCTCTCATGGGAGGGCAGATCATGCTCCGCACGCTTACCATCACCCTGCTGGTGCTCCTCGCTTCTCTCACCGCGGCAATCGCGCAGCTAGCGCCGGTTCCGGCTCCGTCATCGCGGCTCCAGACCCTGAGCGTGCTCAGCATCCTGCCGGCCCAAGGGGAGCCCGGTGCCACGGTGACCCTGAACGGCACCGGTTTCACCACGGCAACGACGGTGGCCATGGGGGCGCGGGACATCCCCGCCGCCGTAGTCGGGAGCCGGATCATCACCTTCGAGCTCCCCGACCTTCCTCCAGGCGCCTATGCCCTCTTCCTGAAGCGGGAAGACGGCGCCACCACGCGTCCATTCAACTTCGTGCTGCTTGCCCAGAAACCGGTCATCTCCACCCTCTCCCCCGACACGGTGACCGCCTGCGCCACCGGCCGTGAGCGCGAGGTGCTCGTGAACGGCGCGAACTTCCGCAACGGCACCCGCGTCCTGCTCGACGGGGCGGCCGTCAGCACCCGCATCATCTCCCCCACTTCCCTCGCCTTCACCGCCCCCGCGCTTGCCGCAGGGATGCACCAGGTGCAGGTGAGAAACCCGGGCGACGCCACCTCCGGCGCAGCCGCGCTATTCATCGATGCGAAGCCGGAAATCGCCGGCGTCTCCATCGGCAGGGAGTTCGTGAATTATTACGAGCTGGTCGTTACGGGGCGGAATTTCCAGCAGACATCGGTGCTGGTAGTGGACGGCAAGAGGCTTTCGACAGGGAAACAGTTGGTGGGTGAGCGTGAGCAGCTCGTCTACGGCGGGTGCAACCAGATGGTCTACCAGAGGTTCCCTTACGACCCGACCCCCAAGCAGATCACTCTGCAGGTGGTGAACCAGAACGGCGAGGAAAGCCCTCTTTTCACCATCAGTACCCCCTGAGGTCTTAGTCGACCGGCTCCTCCAGGACGACCAGGTAGCCGTCCGGATCAAAGCACCAGAGCTCATAGGTGCCATACGGCTTGCGCTCCAGGGGGTACAGGATCTCCAGGTCCTCCTCGAGGAGTTCCTGGTAAATGTCGGCAATCCCCTCCACGGCGAGATGAATCGTCATCCCCACCCCGCGCGGGAATCCCTCAAGGCGCGCCTGCAAGATCGGATGCAGTTGCGCTACCGCAGCATCCTCCACGAAGATGATCTGAAATTCCTCCGTCTCCAAAAGCAGGTGCTCCGGAGCGCCAAGCGTGGTGATCGGCCGTTGCAGCGGCAGGTCCAGGATGCCCGCGTAGAAGGCCTCGGTGGTCCCGAGGTCGGAGACGCAGAGCTGAATGGCTATGGAGGCGCCGTTCACTCGCCGAACCAGGCGCTCGTGTAACTGCTTATCAGCACCATGGAGTTGGTGAAGATCAGGATGCCGATCACGATCATGAACACGCCGGTGATGACCTCAAAGAGCCGGATGTGCCGTTTGAAGCGCCTGAAGAAAATCAGGAACTGGTGCAGGGCCAGCGAGGCGAGGAAGAAGGGGATGGCGAGCCCCATGGAGTAGGCGAGCAGGAGCCAGACGCCGCGTCCCTCGGTGGCCGCGACGGCCAGGATGGTGGCGAGGATCGGGCCTATGCAGGGGGTCCAGCCAGCGGCGAAGACTATGCCGACGACGACGCTGCCGAGGTAGCCTGCGGGCTTTCGGTGCAGGGTCAGCTTCTTCTCGCCGAGGAGCATGGTGATGTCGAAGAAGCCCGCAACGTGAATACCGAAGACGACGATGAGGATGCCGCCGATGCGCCGGATGGCGGTCTTGTGCTCATGCAGGAAGTCCCCGACCAGGGTGGCCGAGGCCCCCAGCAGGACGAATACGCAGGTGAACCCGGCGATGAAGAGCAGGGAGTGGATGATGGTCTGCTGCCGCACCTTGTGGCTTGGGTGCTCCGCGTTCAGGTCCGAGAAGGATAGGCCCGTGATGTAGGTGATGTAAGACGGTATGAGCGGCAGCACGCACGGAGAGAGAAAAGACAGCAAGCCCGCCACGAATGCGCCGACCATGCTGATGTTGGTTGTTTCCATATTTTTTCCTCCTCGCGTGTTACTTACGCCCCGCTGTCGCGGGGCGGTCCTGCTACTTGCCGGCCATCAACTGCTCGAGGGCCTGGATCACCTGGGGGTTGCTCCAGTCCATGCCACCTACCACCTTCTTGACGATGACACCCTTCGTGTCGACGACGAAGGTCTCGGGGACCCCGGTGGTCCCGTAGAGGCGCGCGATCTTTCCGTCGGTGTCGAGCAGGGCCGGGAGCGTGACGCCTCCCTGCTTGAAGAAGTCCTCGACGGCCCCCTTGCCACCTTCATCGATGGAGATGGCGAGCATCTGGAAGTTTTTACCCTGCATCGCCTGGTTCAGCTTCACCATCGAGGGGATCTCTTCGCGGCAGGGGGGGCACCAGGTGGCCCAGAAGTTGACCAGCACCACCTTCCCCTTGAGAGAGGAGAGCTGCACCGACTGTCCGGAGAGGTCCTTAAGCGTGAATTCCGGAGCGGGGTTTCCTTCCGTGGCCGGCAGCGCGGCCTCCTTCTTGGTGCACCCAACGCCGGCCAAAAGCGCAACCAGCAACAATAAACCGAACAAACGCCTCATCATTTCCTCCCCGGTTGTACGATACTGTATTTTTCCATCCTGTAAATCAGCGTGTGGCGCGGGATGCGCAGGAATCTGGCCGCCGCGGTCTGGTTCCAGTCGCAGCGGTTGAGCGCTTCCATGACCGCCTCCATCTCGAGCTGCTCGAGGGAATACCCGCCGGCCGGGAGGCGGAGCACCCCTCCTTCGGCGGGAGGTGCGACGGCGGAGATCTTACCTGGGAGTTCATCCACCCCGATCTGGTCCCCCTCCCGCATGATCAGCAGGCGCTCCACCGTGTTCTCCAGTTCGCGCACGTTGCCGGGCCAGGCGTATTCATTGAGCCGCGCGAGCGCCTCCTTGGTGAAGGAGACCCCTTCGGCCCCGAACTTCGCGCAGAAATACCGGATCAGGAGCGGAATGTCCTCGATGCGATCTCTTAGCGGCGGGAGCTGGATCGGGATGACGCAGAGTCGATAGTAGAGGTCCTCGCGGAATTTCCCTTCGGCGATGGAGCGCTCGACATCGGCGTTGGTGGCGGCGACCACCCTCAGGTCGATCTTCTGGAGCGAAGTGCCGCCGACCGGTTCCACTACGCGCTCCTGCAGCACCCTCAAGAGCTTGGGCTGCAGTTCGAGAGGGAGATCCCCCACCTCGTCGAGGAAGATGGTGCCGCCGTCGGCCAGTTGGAACTTCCCTTCCTTGTCACGGATGGCGCCGGTGAAGGCCCCTTTCACGTGCCCGAAAAGCTCGCTCTCCAGGAGGTCCTTCGGAATAGCCGCGCAATTCACCGCGACGAACGGGGCTTCCCGGCGCGAGCTGCCGGAGTGGATGGCCCGGGCCACGAGTTCCTTGCCCGTCCCCGACTCGCCGGTGATGAGGACGGTGGCTTCGGTGTCGGCCACCTTGCGCACCACCGAGAAGACCCCTTCCATGGCGCGGGAGGTGCCTACGATGCTGTTGAATTCCGTGCGCCCCGAAAGCTCCTCCTTCAGCAGGCGGTTCTCCTCGGAGAGCCCCTGGAGCTGGAGCCCCTTGAGCACGGTGATCTTAAGTTCCTCGCGGTTGAACGGCTTGGTGAGGTAGTGGAAAGCCCCAAGTTTCATCGCCTCCACCGCGGTGTCGATGGCGCCGAAGGCGGTAAGCACGATCACCACCGTTGCCGGGGCCCGCTCCTTGACCGCAGAGAGCACCTCGAAACCGGTCATCCCCGGCATCTTCAGGTCGGTGATCACCAGTTGGGGCGACTTCTCCTCGAAAAGTCTCAGGCCGGCCGCCCCGTCCTCAGCGGTGTAGACGTGGTACCCCTCCTGCTCCAGGTTGTACTCGAGAACGCGCCGCAGCGAACTATCGTCGTCGATGATGAGAATCTTTGGAGGCATGGGATTCCTGACGAGGGTGACGGGATATTAATGGAACGCCAACGTCAATTTGTAACCGATTTGCCGGGACAGGGCAACCCTTTTTATAATGAGCAGTTCCCCGCCGACCTTCTCATTTCGGACACGGGACAGCGGGGCTTGGGGAGTCAAGCGGCAGGGAAGCGGACGTGAGCGGCGCGAGAGGTGCCGCGCATCTATAAGGCGGGAAAAAGAAAAAAGGAGGCCGAGCACCACCCGAGAGGTGGCGCAGGAAAAGGGACCGTTCTGCCCGAGGGGGCCACGGCCTTTCGTTACAGGCGGCGCCCTCTGGGCCTGCGCGGGGTACCCAGGTAGCACTGGGTCAGTTCGCGGGTCCCTACCGCTAGCGGCAACAGATCCTCATGGCGCTTCAGGGTCTCCGTCAGCGAAGGGCCGTCGGTGATGATGAAGTCGTCCTCGCCAAGGCAGGTCTTGGCGAAGAAGCGGCCGGCAGAGCTGCAGAAGACGCTTATGCTGAAGGTTTCACCGTTAACTTCCAACTCAGCCGAGTGCAGCAACATCTCTTCGTCCACATCCCCTCCCCAAAAAGGATCGCATAAAATGAAGTCAGGCTCAGAAAGCAAGAACCGCACCAAGGAGCCGGGCAGATGGACAGCAACGGCAAAAAGCCCGTGAAACCTTGAAAACACAAATGAGCGCCGGGTAACCGACGCTCATTAATGGTGTGACGAAGCGGAGGGGGTATGTCTTTTTTCGAAATCCGGGATCGCGGCGCCGCTAAATGGCGGGGCTAGAGACGGTTATTTGACCCTGGTGACCACGTAATCGGCGAGTTCCGCCAGAGCCTCGCGAACCGGGCAGGCGGGGAATTTCGCCAGGTGTCCCTTGCAAAGAACGACGTGCTCCCTCGCGGACTCGATGGTGTGCTCAATGCCGCCGTAGCGTTGCACGAGGGCGAGCACCTGCTCGAAGTCGTCGTCGGATAGAAGCTCCTTCTCCACCACCGAGGCAACCAGGTCGCGCTCCTCATCGCTGCAGAGCTTCAGCGTATGGATGAGCGGCAGGGTGATCTTCCCTTCCTCGAGGTCGTGGCCGATGCTCTTGCCGAACTGTTCCTCGCTGGCGGTGTAGTCGAGGGTGTCATCCATGAGCTGGAAGGCGATGCCGAGATCCATGCCGTAGTCAGCCATTGCCTGTCTGAGTTCGGGAGCGGCACCCCCGAGGATGGCGCCCACCTCGCAGGCGGCGGAGAGCAGTATCGCCGTCTTGCTCCGCACCACGTCGATGTAGCGTTCGATGGTGATGTCGAGATCGCTGGTGCAGACGAGCTGCAGTACCTCGCCCTCGGCGATGATGGTGGTGGCGCCTGCCAAAACCTTCAGGATGTTGAGGTCGCCGTCGGCTACCATTAGCGAGAAGGATTTGGAGAACAGGAAGTCGCCGACGAGGACGGAGGCCTCGTTACCCCAGAGGGTGTTGGCGGAAGCCTGACCGCGCCGCAGGTTCGCGTTGTCCACCACGTCGTCGTGCAGGAGCGTCGCGGTGTGGATGAACTCCACCACACTGGCGAGCGGGACGCTGCGGTCACCGCCGTAGCCGCACAACTTGGCTGCCAGAAGCACCAGGGCCGGGCGGATCCTCTTCCCGCCGCTGGAAAGTACATATTCACCCACCTTGCGTATCAGCGGGACATCCGACTGCAGGTCTTTCTTGAACTGCAGTTCCACGTTTTTCAGGTCTTCCCCGATGAGGGCAAGCGCTGCATCCATATCAGGCCTCGGTTCTGCGACTAGCGCTACGGCGTATAACGCTCAAAATAGGAACGGCACGAATTCGCGCCGTTTTCAGTGCCAGCCGAGCTAGCAATTTTAATGGGAAACGACGCAGCACTCTAACAAAATCACATTCATTATTCAAGGCATTTCGTTTACGGGAAAGGGGCAGAAAGAATGGTGGGATGAGGAAATAGGGTTGAAAATAAAGGCAAAAAAGAGGGCGGACCTTGCGGCCCGCCCCTTGTTTCACGCCGCCTGCTGATCCTGCGCCAGCAGTCCGCAGCGTCTCAGTTCCTTGTCCAATTTCGTCCTGGTGAGACCCAGGGCCCGACAGACCTTCTCGCGATTACAGTCGTAGCGCTCCATCGCCATGAGCAGCAGCGCTTTTCTGAGCGAGGCGGAGAGCTTGTCCATGACGTGCTCCTTCGCGGTCGCGGAAATGAGGGTGAAAAACGGCTCGAGACTCCCCTGGAAAAGCCGTGCATTCTCGTCTACATGTATCCTTTTTTCGGTGTTCATCTTTCGTACCCTCATAAGGTTGGCAGCGATCTCGTCCATATCCTCGTTCACCAGTCGCCAGACATCCGGGTCGCAGGCCAGGGTGAGCACCACGGCGACACGCTCCCCCTGAGGAGGGTGCTGCCGTTTGACCAGTACCACCTCCATCGCGCCGAACCCGTCGCCTTCCATACACGCGCCCGCATGTTTGTCCACCATGGCCCACCTCCCAGTGACGGTATCAAGCTCCGTTGCACCCTTTGCTTTACAACAGCCGTACCAATTCGGCGCCCCGAACGCAACTCCATATAAGGCGCCGTAACTACGCTCTTTTTTATAGAGCCAGAGGCAACACGGGGCCTTGGACACGCCCTTCCCCGTTGTTCACACCTTGCACAAAAACGGGTTCGGTGTGCAAAGAGCGACAACTTTGGGCGGGCAAGCTCACGCCGGCCGCCAGGCGCAGAAAAGCGACCTCCGGGGCTCCCTCCAGCTTTGCTTGAACAAAATTTAATCTATGGTATGATGCCCCGACGCACATGAGAGAGAAGCCCCCTTCACACTAACAAACGCAGCAGGAGGGTACATGCAGAAGAAGCAGCTTTGGGAACTGTACAAAGGCCGCCTCTACCACAATGCCGGACTCGAGCTCTCCGTCGACACGAGCCGGATGAATTATGCCGACACCTTTTTAAGCGAGATGGAACCACGCCTGCAGAAGGCCTACCAGGAGATGACCGAACTGGAGGGAGGGGCGGTCGCGAATGCCGACGAGCAGCGCATGGTGGGGCACTACTGGCTGAGGGCGCCGGAGCTCGCACCGACGGCTGAACTCGGCGACGAGATCCGCGGGGCCCTCGCGTCGGTGAAGGCGTTCGCCGCCTCGGTGCACCAAGGAAACATCGCCGCGCCGGACAACCAGAAGTTCACAAACCTGCTGGTGATCGGCATCGGCGGCTCGGCCCTCGGCCCGCAATTCGTAGCCGACAGCCTGGGGACCGCGCGCGACCGGATGCGCGTCTTCTTCCTCGACAACACCGACCCGGACGGGATGGACAAAGTGGTGGCCGAGATCGGCGCAGATCTCAAGCACACCCTTGCCGTGGTGATCTCGAAAAGCGGCGGCACCAAGGAGACCCGTAACGGCATGCTGGAGGCACGCCGGGCTTTTGAGAAAGCGGGGCTGCATTTCGCGGCCCAGGCCGTCGCCGTCACCGGCTGCGACAGCGAGCTCGACCGTACCGCCTCGCAGGAGGGGTGGCTGGGAACCTTCCCGATGTGGGACTGGGTCGGCGGGCGCACCTCGGTCACCTCGGCGGTAGGTCTTCTCCCGGCGGCACTGCAGGGGATCGACGTGGACCGTCTGCTCGAAGGGGCCAAGCTTTGCGACCAGAGCACGAGGAGCCGCTCGACCCGTGAGAACCCGGCGGCGCTGCTCGCCCTGTCGTGGTACCACGCAACAAAAGGCAAAGGGGCGCGCGACATGGTGCTCCTTCCCTACAAGGACCGGCTGATCCTCTTTTCCCGCTACCTGCAGCAGCTCATCATGGAATCACTGGGAAAGGAGCTCGACCGGGACGGCAGCCTTGTTTTGCAGGGGATCACGGTCTACGGCAACAAGGGCTCCACCGATCAGCACGCCTACGTGCAGCAGCTGCGCGAGGGGGTACCGAACTTCTTCGCAACCTTCATCGAGGTGCTGAAGGACCGGGAGGGGGGCTCGTTCGAGGTCGAACCCGGCGCCACTTCCGGCGATTACCTCTCGGGATTCCTGCAAGGAACGCGTAGCGCCCTCTATGAAAAGGAGCGGGAATCGGTTACCATCACGATCCGCGAAATCACCCCGGCCACCGTCGGGGCGTTGATCGCCCTGTACGAGCGCGCCGTAGGTCTTTACGCCTCGCTCATCAACGTGAACGCCTACCACCAGCCCGGCGTCGAGGCGGGAAAGAAGGCGGCCGGAGTCGTACTGAAGCTGCAGGGAGAGATCCTGGAGATGCTGCGGCACCAGCCCAGCCGTGAGTTCACCTGCGAGGACCTGGCCATGACGCTTGCGCGTCCCGAAGAGGTAGAGACGGTATTCAACATCCTGCGCCACCTGGCGGCGAACCCCGACCACGGGATCGAGATGACCGCGGCGACCCCGATCTGGGAGAGCCGCTTCAAAGCGCGGAAAAAGTAAAGCAATTCGAATAGGGAGGAAGCAGGAGCAGATGAAAACGGTAGATCTTAGAAGCGATACGGTGACCCGCCCGTCCGAGGCGATGCGCCGGGTGATGGCAGCGGCCGAGGTAGGCGATGACGTGTACGGGGAGGACCCGACGGTAAACCGGCTCGAGGCGATGGCCGCCGAGCTCCTCGGCAAAGAGAAGGCGATCTTCGTCCCCAGCGGCACCATGAGCAACCTGACCGCCCTTTTGTCCCACTGCGGGCGCGGAGATGAGTACATAGCCGGGCAGGACGCCCACATCTATCGCTGGGAAGGAGGAGGGGGCGCCATCTTCGGCGGCATCCAGCCCCAGCCCCTGGACTTCGAAGAGGACGGCACGCTCGACCTCGACAGGGTGCGCCGCGCCGTGAAGCCCGCCGATCACCACCATGCCGTTACCAGGCTCCTCTGCCTGGAGAACACCCAAGGCGGCAGGGTGCTCCCCCTTTCCTACCTCGATGACGCGTCCCGCGTCGCTAAAGAGCTGGGCCTCGCGATGCACCTGGATGGCGCCCGCATCTTCAACGCCGCCGTCTACCTAGGTGTGCCGGTGCGCGAGGTCGCGCGCCACTTCGATTCCGTATCGGTCTGCCTGTCCAAGGGGCTCGGGGCCCCGGTGGGCTCGGTCCTTTGCGGAAGCGCGGAACTGATCAACCGCGCGCACCGCTGGCGCAAGGTGGCCGGCGGCGGGATGCGGCAGGCCGGGATACTCGCCGCGGCGGGGATCCACGCGCTGCAACACAACGTAGAACGGCTGGCCGATGACCACGAGAACGCAGAGCTTTTATCGAGCGGACTCTCCCATATCGACGAGCTTCTGGTAAGCCAGGCCCGCACCAACATCCTCTTCGTCACCCCGCCCGCCGGAAGCGCCCCAGCGCTACGCGAAGCACTGGCCGCAGAGGGGATCCTGATCGGTGACGGCGACATGATCCGCCTGGTCACCCACCTGGACGTGGAGCGCGCCGACGTCGAGCGGACCGTTGCCTCCTTCAAACGCTTCTTCGCGGGAAAGGGGAAGTGACATGTCCGAGATAACGTGGGGGGATTTCGAGAAGGTGGAGCTGCGGGTCGGGACGGTGCTCGAGGTGGAGGAGTTCCCCGAGGCGAGGAAGCCGGCCTACAAGCTGCTGATTGATTTCGGCGAGGCGGGCGTCAGGAGGTCGAGCGCCCAGATCACCAAACACTACACCCGCGAGGAGCTGGTGGGGAGGCAGGTGATCGGCGTGTGCAACTTCCCGAGGAAGCAGATCGGGCGCTTCTTCTCCGAGGTGCTCGTGATCGGCTTCGCCGACGAGAACGGCGACATCGTCCTCGCCTCCCCGGAGCGCCCCGTCCCCAACGGCAGCAGGCTATGCTAGACCAGAGTCTTCAGGCACACACATAAAACGGCACTTTCGCTCCGCAAGGAAAGTGCCGTTTCCATGGGAGGCAAGGTGATGCTGGGCAAAAGATGTCCGATTCTGACGCTGTCACTTTTCATTTGCCTGTTGTCCGGATGCGGCTCGGCCCGCTTCGACAGCACCCTCATCCCTTCCGGCAACACACAGCTCGCCCTGACCGAGCGCTTCAACCTCTCCAGCTTTGCAATCACCCCATCCTCTGAAAATCAGGACATCGGGAGCACGCAGATTGGGTTCAACCCAAAGGTGCGCGAGATCCGGTCCCGTGCCCGTGAACTCTACCCCTTCGTCTTCACGGATGACTGGGCAGCAGTTCCGGTGGACACCGCGGCTATTACCACCTACGTAGGGCCGGGAAGACTCGCCACAAGTCTAGGAGCAATGACGCTGGGACTCGTCCCCTTCCCCACCTCGGAGCGAATGGATTACGAGGTGCACGTAGCGGTGGTGGATGAAACCGGTGACAAGATAGCGGCCCGTCCCGTCAAATTCCGACGCAAAAACGGGATGTGGATCAGCGTCCTTGGTCCATTGGGGTGCCTGCCGATCCCGGGCCGATCCCTGCGCCCCCGGGAGACGCTCTTTCTGAACTTCCGGGAGTCAGGTCCAAGCTTCGACCGCAAGGCAGACGCAGTAACCACGGACTCGCTCGTAGAAGCGCTAGTCATTGCCCTGAAGGAACTGCCACCGGAGCGTCTGGCCAAGGTGAGGAAGGCGCGCCAAGCCGGGCTCAAAGAGGTGAGTGTTGAAGGGGTAAGCTACTCGTACCTCCTCACCCCTGCGTTCAGCAAAGGGGTAGAGCGACAGGAAAAGGCGGACCAGATGGTCATGCTCCTCTACGGCGAGAAGCCGCACCCGGACCTGCAGCCCCTCGAAACGGCGATCGTGGCGCAACGCGCCGACAACGGACGATGGCTGCCGGTATCGGCGTACCTGAAGCGGACGGGTAAATCGCTGATCTCGGTGACGGCGCTTCTTGAAGGGGGCATTCCGGGGCGTCTTGTGGTAACGGAGGTGAGCGAGCCGCCGCTGGAGGATTTCCTTTCCGTGCAGACGGCAGCTGGAGACCTGGAAACGGCCGAGGCAATGCGCTGGAGCAACAAGGTGCTTTTGAAGGCGAAGAACCGGAGTCTGCCGGGGCTTTTGCAGCAGAAGTCGACGCCGGACCTCTTGGACCTGATCACCCAGGTGGAAAACAGCTTTCTCGATTTGAACCGGATGGCTGAGACCGCGAAGGACCGGGCCCAGAAGGCGGTGGCAGATGGTGGGGACGGCGGTACGGCAAGGGAACTCTCGCTCACCTGCCGTGAGCGTGGTGACATCCTGAAGCCGATCCTCGCCGCGATGAAGCAGGAAGTAGCCCGCAGGGGGGGCAAATAAAGCAAAGGGAGGTTCTATCCCCTGATGCGCAGCGCCTCCGCGTAGACGGCGCTTTTGTGGAGGCCCGTTTCCTGGGTCACCCTTTTCACGGCGTCCTTTAGTGACATCTCCCCAGACGCAAGGTACTTTTGCAGCAATTCTTCCATCCCCGGCCCGTCGTCGGAGTCAGATTCCGGCGCCGGGCTCACCAGGATAGCCACCTCACCCCGGACCTCCCGTCCGCTCAGCTCTTCGATGAGGCCGGAGAGCCTGCCGCGCAGAAATTCCTCGTACATCTTGGTCAGTTCCCGCGCCACCACCACATCGCGGTCCCCGAGCGTTTCCAGCATGTCCTCCAGTGTCGCCAGCAGGCGCTTGGGGGACTCGTAGAAGATCAGCACCGCCCGTTCCGAGGCGAGCGACTGCAGCCGTTCCCGTCTTTTCCCCTGTTTGTTGGGGAGAAAGCCCGCGAAGCTGAAGTAATCGGTGGGAAGGCCCGAGGCGGAGAGCGCGGTGACGGCGGCGCAGGCCCCAGGGATCGGCACGACGGAGATCCCCTCGGCCGCCGCGTCGCGCACGAGCTGGTAGCCGGGGTCGGAGATGCAGGGAGTGCCGGCATCGGTGATGAGGGCGACGCTTTGTCCCTCCCGCAGCCGGTCCAGGATCTGGTCTCCCTTCAATTCCTTGTTGTGGTCGAAATAGGAGGTGAGCGGTTTGGAGATGCCGAAGTGGGTGAGGAGCTTACGCGAGTGGCGCGTGTCTTCAGCCGCGATGAGATCGACTTCCTTCAAGATGCGCAGGGCGCGCAACGTGATGTCCTCGAGGTTGCCTATCGGCGTGGCGACGATGTAGAGAGTTCCAGGCATAAAGGCTAAAAAACGTTCAGCGTTCAACGTTCAACGTTAGAACCTACAAGCGGTTTTAAACGTTGAACGTTGAACGTTGAACGGATTTATTTCCCCCAGTCCCGCGCGTAGCGGAAGTCGCGGTCGATGGTGCGGTTCGACACCTTGGCGATGATGGGGAGACGGCGCTTGAAGTGGGAGCCTTGCACCTTCCTGGCAACGTTGTCGATGAACTGTGCGTCGAAACCGGCGGCGATCAGCTCCTCGCGGCTCATGCGCTGGTCCACCATGCGGTACAAAAGCTCGTCGGCTTCGCGGTAGGTGAAGCCGAGCTCCTGCTCGTCGGTCTGCCCCGCCCACAGGTCCGCGGAGGGCTTCTTCTCGATCACCTCGCGCGGCACGCCCATCGCCTCGGAAAGTTCCCAGACCTGGCTCTTGTAGATGTCGCCGATCGGGTTCAAGGCGCTCGCCATGTCCCCGTGCAGGGTCCCGTAGCCGAGGAGCAGCTCGGTCTTATTGCTGGTGCCCAAGACGAGGCCGCCCACCGCTGCGGAGTGGTCGTACAGGATGGTCATGCGCTCGCGCGCCATCTTGTTGCCGCGCCTCATGTTGTCGGCGTCCGGGGTGATGTCGAAATAGGCGTCGATCATCGGGGTGATCTCGATTACCTTGAAGTTGATCCCAAGACTCTCCGCCACGAGCCGCGCATGCGCCTCGCTCTCCGGATTGCTGGTCCGGTACGGCATGCAGTAGGCGTAGACGTTCTCCGGCCCCAGCGCCTCGGCGGCGATGTAGGCGACCAGTGCGGAATCGATGCCGCCGGAAAGACCTAGCACCCCCTTGCACACCCCGACCTTGTAGACCTCGTCACGCACGAACCCCACGAGGATCCGGCGCAGAAGATTTGTATTAACCGTCAAGCCCGCCATTAGCAGTCTTTCTCCTTGTCGATGCGTTTCAGCTCTTTCACGGTGATGGCGAGGTTTTCGTCCCTCATCATGGGGGAGAAGATCCTCTCGCGCCTGAGCGCCCCGCCGTCCACCTTGGCCAGCACGAAGTCCTCCTCGAGAAGGGCGCCGCGGTCGGTCACCTCTCCGGAAGGGGAGATAGCCTCGGAGCCGCCCCAGAAGTTAATGCCGTCCTCGTAGCCGACGCGGTTGCAGTAGAAGACGCGGCAGTTGAGGAACATGGCGCTCGTCGAGGTGAGTTTCTGCCACGCCGCCGCCGAGCCGAGCCCTTCCGACTCACTCACGCCGCGCCCCGGGCTCGACGAGAGACAGATGAGCGTCATGGCGCCGTCCATGGCGAGGATGTAGGGGGCGGAGAGGTGCCACATGTCCTCGCAGATCAGCATCCCGACGCGGCCGAAACGGGTGTCGAAGGCGCGGAAGCGCTCGCCGCGAGCCATGTAGCGCTGCTCGTCGAATAGACCGTAGGTGGGAAGGTAGACCTTGCGGTGCACGTGGCGGATTTCCCCGGCTTCGAGGTAAACCGCGGAGTTGAAGAAGCGGAAGTCGGAAGAGACCTCGACGAAACCGATGGCGATCGAGATGCATTCGGAGAGCTTTTTCAGCCTCTGTATCTGGGGGGAGTCCAGGCTCAGCGCCACTTCGGGCACTAGATCCTTCAAGAAGTAACCGGTGAGAGCCAGCTCGGGAAACACCACGAGGTCGGCACCGGCGGCGATCCCCTTCTCGATGGCGGCCTCGGCCAACGCCATGTTGTCGTCCAGGCAGCCCAGCTTAGGTTTGATCTGAGCCAGGGCAACGGTAAAATCCATGAGCTTCTCCGCAATTTTTTCTCTCTTTACTAGCACAGCGGCAGAGGCTTTGTAAACCGCTTCATGAGTTAAAGCAGGATCACCAGCACAACGCCGCCCGCTATGACAGAAAGATTGCAGACCGCGGAGACCCCGTGCAGCTTGGAAAACTGCCTGCGCATCGGGTCATCCTTCGGGGTGGTCTCGAAAGATACGATCTGCTTCTTGATCTCGGCGGCCCTGGGCTCGATGTAAAAGGCCTGGAACGAAGAGAGGGTGAGCATGAGGGCGATGATGACGGCGGCGGGGGCGGTCCATTTCCCGCCCATGACGAGGCGGCAGACGATGGCGATCACGCCGCAGGCGATGCCCCAGCGAAAATACCCGGGAAAAAAGAGACCAACGATACGCCCGGCGACGTCGCGGCTTTCAGAGCGGAACAGGATGGGGGTGAGCACGAAGGTGAAGAGTGCGGCGCCTCCGAGCCAGAGAGCAATGGCCAGACGGTAAATTGCTGCTACGACCTGCATGTACGTTCCTCCTTGTGGTTTCATTTGAACAACGGAGCAAATTATCATTCGCTCCTACCATTCCGAAACGATCCTTTCTTCCTCACCAGCGGTACCACACTAATAGGCCAGATCGAAGGCGTTCCTGATGTGTTCGATCTCCGGCACATCGTGGTCATGCAGCATGATGGCAATGACATCGAAGCGCGCCTCGGCGTCGTAGAGCTTCTTCCGCGACAGCCAAACCAGTGCGGCCTTCGAGATCTGCCGCTGCTTGAAAGGCGTCACAGCCAGCTGCGGCGGCCCGTAGTTGTCATTGTTCCTGCACTTCACTTCGACGAAAACGATGGTACGCCCATCTCTCGCCACGATGTCTATCTCCCCGCAGGAAACGCGAAAATTACACTCGACGATTTTGAACCCCTGCCCCTTGAGGTAGGTCACCGCGATCGACTCGCCCACTCCGCCGAGTGCACTGTTACCGCTTTTGACTGGCATAGTCGCCCCTGTTGAGACAGCGCGTCACGCAAACAAGAAAACAGTGTAGCAGCAAGTTCTGTGGGCGTGTAGCGTCGGCTGGAAAATATTAGAAGGAAAAGAGCCCGGATTGAGATTCTGTGGAAGCGGAGCCCGGCTCGGAGGGGCAGTGCTCCTTGACGCCGCTGAAGCTCTTACGGTGGATGGGGGAAGGGCCTAACTCGGCGATGGCGGCGAGATGCGAGGCTGCACCGTAACCCTTGTGGCTGGCAAAGCCGTATCCGGGATAGCGCGCGTCGAACTCAACCATCATCCTGTCGCGGGTCACCTTGGCGATGATCGAGGCGGCGGCGATGGAGAGGCTCAAGGAGTCACCCTTTTTGACGGTACGCTGGGGGATGTTCATCGGAATGCTGGAGATGCCGTCGATGAGAATGAAGTCGGGGGTGACGCTCAGGGAGCGTACCGCGTCGCTCATGGCGCGAAGGGTTGCCTGGAGGATGTTGATGCTGTCGATCAGGGCGTGATCGCCGATGCCGACACCGACGGAAACCGCCTCACGGTAGATGACGTCGAAGAGTTCTTCCCGCTTCTCCTCGGAGAGCTGCTTCGAGTCATTCACCCCGGGGAGGAGCACCCCCGTCGGCAGGATGACGGCTGCAGCAACCACCGGCCCCGCGAGCGGACCGCGCCCCGCCTCGTCCACCCCCGCGATGCAGGCGTAGCCGCGCCGCAGCGCCTGCGCCTCCAGGGCCAGCATGTCGATGGGGCTATTCGGGCTATCGGGGAAAAGACCGGTCATGACAATCCTTTAAAAGGACGAAAGGGGCATGAGCCCCAACGGTTCCGTGGACCGTAGAGTACATCTGTCCACGAAGCAGCGCATAAGCCCCATCGTCCCCCCCTTTGCGAAGGGGGGACAGGGGGGATTTGCCTTAGTTAAACCTGCCCGGAGGGAGAGTGTATGTGCCCCCACCCGCAGTCCCCCAGACAACAAAAAAAGCCCCGGTCGCTGGACCGGGGCTTTTAACTGCGAGCCTGTTACTGGCCTGCGACGTACTTCCTTTCCTTGATCCTGGAAGCCTTGCCGCGCAGCTTGCGCAGGTAGTAGAGCTTCGCGCGACGTACCTGACCGCGGGTCACTACCTCGATCGCCTCGATGGACGGGGAGTGCAGCGGGAACACCCTCTCCACGCCGACGCCGTTGGAGATCTTCCTCACGGTGAAGGACTCGCGAATGCCGCCGTTCTGACGGCCGAGGCACACGCCCTGGAAAGCCTGGATACGGCTCTTGTCACCCTCGACGATCTTCACCTGCACCTTGATGGTGTCGCCGGGAACGAAAACCGGGATGTTCTTCTTCATCTGCGCCATTTCAATCATGTCAATCTTGTTCATTTGGTACTTCCTCCCTTATCTGGAACCTCTAGCATAAGACTTAATACTGACAGTTAACCTGCGTTACCTCGACTGCTCTCTATCCAATCGGCGCCTAGCGCCCGAAAAGCCTATCCAGCATGATCGACGCCGCGGAGCGTACCGAGAGGTGGTTGTAATCACCTGCCCCCCTGATCGGCTCCAGCACCAGATCACCTTTGTTGAACAACTGCTCGATCATCCCCCAACCGGTGCCAAGAAGCAGCAGGTAGGGCTGCTCGGGGTCGGCGTCGATGAGATCCTTCAATTCGGCAAAGCTCACGCTGTTGGGCCTGCCGGAGGCGCCGGTCACGACCACCTTGGGGCGGCGTCCGGTGCGGCTCTCGATGTCGGCGATGGTCGACTCTAGCGACTCCTCACACTGCAGCGTCTCGAGCGCCATCTTACGCTTCGGGTTGTAGGTGGAGCCCCAACCGGAAAGCCAGTGTTCACGCACCTTCTCAACGAGCTTTATCTGCTCCGCAACCGGGGTCACGATGTAGTAGCGCGCCAGACCGAAGGTCCGGGTCATGCGCGACATGTCGTGGATGTCCAGGTTGGTAACCGAGGTCGCCACCACGTCCTTGTGCTTGTCGTACACCGGGAAGTGGATCAGTGCCATGCTGAAATTAGCTGCCGAGGTCACGCGTTTCCACCTTCCGCCTTCGCTAAAGCTTCCACCTTCGCTAAAGCTTCGGTGGACTTGTCGGTGGACAACTTCGCCGGCTTCGCCTTCACGTGGGAGTCCAGACCCAGCTCTTTCAGAAGTTTCTTGTCCTGCTTGCTCCACTCGATACCTTCGAGGAGCTCGGGACGGGAGGCGAGCGTTCTCCTGATCTGCTCCTTCCTGCGCCACTTGGCGATCTCGGCGTGGTTGCCGGAGAGGAGGATGTCGGGAACCTTCTCGCCCCTGAATTCGGGGGGCCTCGTGTACTGCGGGTACTCCAGAAGCCCGTCTGCAAACGAATCGTACTGGGCGGACTCTTCGCTTCCCAGTACCCCCGGCACGAGCCGGGATACGGCGTCGACTACGACCATGGCTGCAAGCTCTCCGCCGGTGAGGACGAAGTCCCCAAGCGAGATCTCGTCATCGACGAACAGTGCACGCACCCTTTCGTCGACCCCTTCGTAGCGGCCGCAGATGATGATGAGCCCCTCCTCGCGGGAGAGCTCCTCAGCCACCTGGTGCGTGAAAGGCCGACCGCCCGGGGTGGTTAGGATCACCCTGGAAGCCGGACGCATCTTTTTGACCGCCTCGATGGCGCCCGCGATCGGCTCGACCTTCATCACCATGCCGGCGCCCCCTCCGTAGGGAGAGTCGTCGGCGGTGGCGTGCTTGTCGAAGGCCCAGTCGCGGATGTTGTGCAGCCCAACCTCGATCAATCCCTTGTCGCTCGCGCGCTTCAGGATGCTCTCGGTCATCGGCCCCTCGAACATCGCCGGGAACAGGGTCAGGATGTCGAACTTCATAGATCGAGCAGCCCCTCGAGAAGAGAGACCGTCATCCGTCCTGCCTTCAGGTCAACAGACAATACGACGTCGTCGAGTGCGGGGATAAGCACCTCGCGCCCGTTGTGTTTAACCACGTAGACGTCGTTGCTGCCGGTTTCGATGATGTCGACCAGCTCTCCCA
>MTLC01002763.1_pt1 | contig 20665 bp, 15 predicted proteins | sample 1982451 | NCBI WGS metagenome assembly MTLC01 (sample SAMN05710165, study PRJNA340218) | biofilm metagenome | isolation source: sample SPH anode biofilm adapted to +100 mV | place: USA | collected 2012-02-03 | reverse complement strand
CATAAGAGAGTCATAAGAGAGATATAAGAGGGATATAAGAGAGATGCTTTAGAGATACTGAATATCAGTAATTTGGAAGCATGAATCTTGGGGCTTGTAGGAACCTACTGTAACATCAGGGTGCTCCTGTGTCGAGGTCAGGAAATAAGAAGAGATCTCGATTGACTATATGAAATCAATGGAGACCTCTTAATATTGAGCTTAAAAAAATGGATAGTTAGTCGATCAGACCTCTGCCGGTTTTAACAATTTTGTTTTCCTCTTTCAGGTCAGCTACAAGTCTATCGAGAAGACCGTTTACAAACATTTTACTATTTGGAGAGCTATAAATCTTAGTGAGTTCGATATACTCGTTCATAGTAACCTTTATAGGAATAGACGAGAAGTACATAAGTTCAGTAAGAGCCATTTGAATTAGGATGATATCAATTACTGCGATACGATCTGGCTCCCAGTTATCGGCTCTTTTAGCAATCATACCAAGTGTCTCGTCGCGATGTATAATTGTTTTTCTAAACAGTTCAAGAAGGTAATGGCGATCGTCATATTCAACCGATAGATCGACTTTGATCATTCTGGGGAGAGCTTTGAGGTCATCATCAGCTTCGTTGACATCACGAAGGATACGTTCTGTGACATATTGGGCAATGAAATAGTCATTTTCATTGTAGATGCCTGACTCTTCACAGTGGATTTCAATGGAGCCATTTTCTTCATCCGCATTTTGTTTGAGGAGTTTAATGGCGACATCCTGATCAATAAAGCGAAAGAGTTCTGAATTTGAGACGTTTTGACGATTGACTCTCAGTGTTTCCTCGTGATAATCAGTAGCCCAGAAGATATTTTTCTCTTCTAGAATAAACTCTACAACGTGGTCATTAACAATAAAGTCATTAAAAAGAGAGATGATAAAGTCTCGATGATCTTTCCAAGTAACCTCTTCCATCGCCATGTAGTTCTGATATAAATCAGATTCGCGCAACAGGTTATAGATTTTCCGAACCAGATCATCATGTTCGACCCACGAGATTTTAAGTTGATCGATATTTCTTGAGATATCACGGTTTGATCTGAGTTTCTTTAGAAAGGGATTCTCAATGAACCGCAGGTTTGGGTTTAGATCATCGGCAGTGGGTAGCTGTTTTAGCTTGTTCTCTTCAATTCTTCTTTCAGCAAAGTCGGCTAACTGGAACATGAGAGAGAAGTGGTGCATGCTTAAATCTAGGATTTTATCAACGCTTTGCAGTAGCTGTTTCTCTGCAAGCTCCATTCTGTCGTTACCGGATTGCTGGAAAGCGTATAATCCTTGAAGTGCTTTGATGCGTAAATGGCGGCGGCTAAGCATAATATGTTTTAAAGGAACGTAATATTTAATGGGCTGCAAAATTAATACAATTTCAGTAAGTAACATGGTTTGGGGTGAACTTAACTCAAAGATTGTTGAAATAGTTAAGGGTGAATAGCTTTAGAATTTGCTGTTTTTCGCCTCTTGATAACGCTGAAATAATTCAGGAAGCAGCAAAAATTTAATATTGGAGTAGTATTTTAATTAGTTATATAAACAATTGTATAGCTGTAAGTTATGTGGCAATAGGTGTGAGAAATAGATGAGTTTTAGGTTGAAAGGTGTTAAAAATCAAATGGTTTTCACTTTTTTTTGTTAAATGTACGGACAAGGGTGAAAAATCGTACTTTTGTGGAAAACGACTTGAGCACATACCTCTATGGGAAAAGTTATCGCTATAGCGAATCAAAAGGGGGGTGTAGGCAAAACTACAACTGCCATCAACCTTGGAGCCAGTTTGGCTGTACTAGAATTTCGTACACTGATTATTGATGCCGATCCACAGGCTAATGCAACCTCAGGGGTTGGCTTAGATCCGAAGGCGATCAAAACCAGTATCTATGAATGCATCATAGATGATGTTGATCCCAAAGGCATTATCATTAGTACGAATACTCCTAACTTAGATCTCATTCCTGCCCACATTGATTTGGTTGGTGCAGAGATTGAAATGATCAACTTACCTAACAGGGAGCGAATGATGAAAAAGGTAACCAGTAAGCTTGCTGAAGATTACGATTTTATCATAATTGACTGCTCTCCATCACTGGGATTAATTACGGTTAATGCTCTTACTGCTGCAGACTCGGTAATAGTTCCCGTTCAATGTGAGTACTTTGCATTGGAAGGTTTAGGCAAATTGCTTAACACCATCAAGATTGTTCAAAGTAGATTAAATCCTGAACTGGATATTGAAGGTATCCTTTTGACCATGTATGATGGCAGATTAAGACTTTCTAAGCAAGTCGCTGAAGAGGTCAAAGCTCATTTCCAGCAGATGGTGTTTGATACTATGATTACCAGAAACACCAGACTCAGTGAAGCTCCCAGTTTTGGCGAAAGCATTATTATGTTTGATGCTACCAGTACAGGAGCCGTTAATTATTTGAATCTGGCCAGAGAGATTTTGCAAAATAACAATCTGACCAAACTCAACCAGCAGGAGGAGAATAATGTCATCCATGAAAACTAAAAAACATGCCTTGGGACGTGGTCTCAGTGCTATCTTGGAAAGCCCTGATACTGACATTACCTCGAGAGATAGCTCGGGGGAGTTTGTAGCAGGAGCAATTGCCAATATTAGTATTGATTTAATTGAAGCTAACCCGTTTCAACCTAGAAATGAGTTTGAAGAACAGGCTCTTAATGATCTCTGTCAATCAATCCGCGAACAGGGCATAATTCAACCCGTTACAGTTAGAAAAATTGGCTTCGATAAGTATCAGCTTATATCTGGTGAGAGACGACTAAGAGCCTCGAAACTTGCAGGTTTGACTGAGATCCCGGCTTACATTCGTATTGCCGATGATCAGCAAATGCTTGAGATGGCGCTTATTGAGAATATTCATCGTGAAGATCTCAATGCCATTGAAATAGCAATGAGCTATCAACGTCTCATCGAGGAATGCAGTCTTAGTGTTAATGAAATGGCCGATAAGGTAGGGCAAAGCAGGAGTTCAATAGCCAACTATTTACGTCTGCTTAAACTTCCTCCTGAAATTCAGGTAGCAATCCGCGATAGACAGATCTCTATGGGTCATGCTCGTGCTCTCGTTAGCATTGAGAATATAGAAGATCAGCTTCTTCTGCTTCGTGATACCATTGAACAAGAGCTTTCAGTTCGAGAGGTTGAGGAGAGAGCCAGAGTAATTAATATGCCTGTGGCTCCGATCGAAAAGAAGAAACCATCAGAAAAAGAGGCTATTCCTGATAAGTTTCTGGCAGCAAGAGATGCTGTAGCCAGAAAACTCGGTACCAAAGTACAGATTTCACGTAATGTCAGAGGCCGGGGTGCTATCAGCATTACTTTTCGTTCTGATGATGAATTTAAAAAGATACTCTCCTTCTTTCAAAATGAGGATTAAGTTTATCTCTCTGTTTTTGATCATAATATTGATGGCCGTGAGTTACCCTTCAAGGGCTTCACGGCCTGATTCTTTATCTAAACCGTTTAAAGCATCACCGCGTAAGGCCTCCTTATACTCAATGGCTTTACCTGGTTTGGGGCAGGCCTATAATAAGAAATACTGGAAAATACCGATTATTTATGCTGGTGTAGGTGCTCTTACCTATTTTGGAATAAATAACTACAGTGAGTATAAGAAATGGGGAGATGCATATGAGTATAAGGTTACAAACCAGACCTACCCTTACGAGAATGATCTTCCAACAAGGTATACTGCTGACCAGTTGCTTAGTCAAAAAAACTATTACCGAAGGAATTTCGAGGTAACTATATTGTTAGGAACACTCTTATATGTTCTAAATATTGTTGATGCGGCAGTTGATGCTCATCTTTCCGGTTTTGACGTTTCAGATAATCTTTCTGTAAATATCACTTCTCAGCCGTTACTCAATCCAAAATTATCGAGTAACGAAAGTTTCATCACCTCAGGGGCGGGTTTGACGCTCTCTTTAAAGTTATAATCCTGCTTTATGAATCTTCTTTTAGCTACTAACCTCACCCGTAGTGTAGGTGAAAAACTTCTCTTTGAAAATATCACCTTTGGGATTGACCAAGGGCAAAAAGTGGCTCTAATCGCGAGAAATGGTACAGGTAAGACTACTTTGCTTAATATCCTGGCAGGACTAGATTCCCCTGATACGGGGCAGGTTACCAAACGAAACGACATACATATTTCTTTTCTTCGTCAAAATCCTCCCATTCCAAAAGGGATCACAGTCTCTGATTATCTTTTTGCGTCTGATACACCCATAGCATTAGCTGTCAGAGAGTATGAGACTGCCCTCGAAAAGATGAACGCTGATCACTCTGTTGAGGCTCAAAAAGAGCTTGATAAAGCTATGGAACAAATGGAAGCTCATCAGGCTTGGGATTTTGAGAATAAGGCTCGAGAGGTACTAGGAAAACTTGGCATCAACGATCTTCATCAACCAACAGATGTTCTTAGTGGCGGTCAACGGAAAAAGGTTGCATTAGCCTCTATGTTGCTTAGCGATGCTGATCTTTTGATTCTTGATGAGCCTACAAACCATCTTGATATTGAGATGACTTCCTGGCTTGAAGATTATCTTAATCGCTCAAAATTGAGCCTTTTGGTTGTTACTCATGATCGTTACTTCTTAGATGCCGTTTGTAATGAGATTATTGAGCTTGATGATAGAACTATTTACAGACACAGAGGAAGTTATTCTAAGTATCTTGAGAATCGCGAACTTAGATTGGCTAATGAAGCTGCCTGGCGAGAATCAGCCACGAATGTCTATAGAAGAGAATTGGAGTGGATGAGAAGAATGCCACAGGCTAGAGCAACTAAAGCTAAATACAGAGAGGATGCCTTCTATGAACTCGAGTCTCAGTTACAGGGGCCTTCGCAACGAAAAGAGACAGAGTTTTCTGTGTCAATGCAACGTCTGGGTAGAAAGATTATGGAGGTAGATCACCTCTCTAAATCGTTTGGACAGAGAATTATTTTAAAGGATTTCAGTTATATCTTTAAGCGGGGAGAACGTATTGGACTATTAGGTCCTAACGGAGCCGGGAAAACAACGCTGTTGAAGCTTTTAATAGGTAAGATCGCTGCTGATGCAGGTCATGTAGAGATGGGCGAAACGCTCGTGCCTGGTTACTTTGAGCAAGATGGACTTCTTCCTCCTTCTGATAAAAGAATCATTGATTTGGTCAAAGAGATTGCTGAAGAGGTTAAGATGATGAACGGCTCTATGGCAGCTCCTCAGTTTCTAAACCACTTTGGTTTTGCTTATGATATGCAGTACGCCCCATATTCTTTGCTTAGTGGGGGTGAAAGAAGAAAGCTAAGTCTTCTTTTAACGCTAATGAAGAATCCTAACTTTTTAATTCTTGACGAGCCAACAAACGATCTTGACATTCAAACCTTAAATCTTCTTGAGGATTTTCTACTTGAGTTTCCTGGTTGTGTTCTTGTTGTTTCTCATGACAGGTACTTCCTGGATAAAGTAGCTGAACACCTATTTGTTCTTGATGGTGAGGGTAATATCAAGGATTTTCCCGGAAACTATTCTGCTTATGTTGAGTGGGTTAAAAAAGAGGAGCAAATCGAAAAAGAGAAAAGTAAAGCGGTTGCAACTAAGGAGGCTCCTAAAGTAAATAAACCAACCTCTGATAAGCTAAAAGCTACATACAAGCAGAAAAAAGAGTTTGAAGATCTTTCACAAGAGATCCCAAAACTTGAAAAGAAGAAGATTGAAATTGAAGCCCTGTTATCTTCATCGCAAAATTCAGATGGCGTTGAATTGAAAAAACTTCTCGATGAGTATGCATCAGTTCAATCGCAGTTGGAAGAGAAGGAGATGCGTTGGCTTGAACTTGATGAGTTAATTAATCAATGATTCATTAAAAACAAGAGATCGAAGTTGGTTGATTATAACCAATTTCGATCTCTTGTTTGTTTTGCTCTTTTCAAACCCAAGTCACCCAGTCACCCAGTCACCCAGTCTATTAAATCAATGTTCCCAATCATTATCTGATATTTAATCTATCGAGAGCAGCCCTATATCTTGCGGCATTTACCTGATGCTGTTCATAGGATGAGGCAAAGTCGTGGTAACCAGAAAAATCGGGTCTGGCACAGAAAAAGAAGTAGTAGTGTTTTTCTGCATCAAGCACAGCATTAATAGAAGCGATAGAGGGTATACAGATTGGGCCAGGGGGTAGGCCAGCATTTTTGTAGGTGTTATATGGTGAGTTTATCTCTTTATGTATATTGAGTATTCTTTTAAGAGTAAAGTCATTTGCCGCAAATTTTAGGGTTGGGTCAGCCTGAAGAGGCATCCCTTTAGAGAGGCGGTTGATATAGACTCCGGCGATACGTGATTTCTCATCATTTTTATTGGTTTCCTCTTCAACAATGCTAGCAATGGTCACAATCTGTTCAATAGAGAAACCAAGGTTGGCTGCCTTTTGTTTTCTTTCATCAGTCCAGAATTTGTCATGTTCTTTGACCATTTTTTGGATAAACTCATCGGCTGAAGTATTCCACCACATCTCATAGGTGTTTGGAATAAAGAGGCTGACGGCAGTAGCCGGAGTTTGATTATATTTTTTCAGGTATAGTGTATCAGTTAAGAGTCGCAGTAATTCGGTAGAATCGGCTTCGATTTGCTTACCTATCTTACCTGCGAATTGTTTATTGGTTCTGATATTATGAAATATTAATTTGACTGGAACCTGGCGTCCTGAAGATAAAAGCCGACAAATTTCCATATTTCCCATACCCTCTTTGAGTTCATATCTGCCGGGGCGCATTTTGTCATTCAAATGGAACGTATTGCAGACCCATTCAAAAGTGCTTCGATCGATGATTAATCCTTTTGCATAGAGCTCCTTTTTAAATTGATCAAAGTCAAAGTTTGTTCTTACAAAGACAAAGTCAGTTGTTCCATCAGCTATCCATACATTATTTTTAAAGAGAGCACGATAACCGTAGATTCCCAGGCCTAATGCGATTAAAAGGAGTATCGCAATAGTGGTTAGGAAGAATCGTCTTCTTTTTAGTTTTTTGCGCCTGTTCGGCCCAAATTTGTCATGGTAATAATTCTTCATCGATGACTGTTTTTTCTGCTTTTTGGAATACATCCAATTTTAATCATTCTGGCGGTTACTGATTGGATTTCAAAAAGAGCAATTTGTTAAATCTGGATATTGATTTAGTGTTGGATACACGTCTCTTTTAACGTGTATAAGTTGACTTGGTTTTATCTAAAACAGCTAAGATATCTATTTATATTTCGGATTTATCAATTGTAAGAAGTACTCATCATGTAATTTACCATTGAAAAAAGTCCATTTTTCCTTTATTCCATTCTCTTTAAAGCCAACTTTTTTAAAGAGAGAGAGACTTGAAATATTATCTGTTCCGATAGTTGCCCAGAGCTGGTTAAAGTCTAGTTGTGAGAAGCAGTGGTGGCAAAGTAATGTTAGTGCCTCATCTGCATATCCCATGTTTCTGAATTTTTCATTTATAAGTATACCTACACCGGCTCGACGGTGTGGTGTTTCATAATCAAAGAGGTCTATGATACCAATGAGATCCGTTTGATTGGTAATGATAAATCTATATTGGCCAGTTGATTCAATAGAGGCGCTTGCATTGAGTACATATTGTTCAATGTCATACATTGAATAGGGCAGGCGAGTGCCTGACAGGTGCCATATTTCTTGATTATTCTCCCAGTTAAAGATGGTAATGGCATCTGAGAGTTCAACCGCACGAAGAGCAATCTTATTTCCTCTAATCATTGATATCTAAGATTCCATCAAAGACCCATTCAGCCGGGCCGTTGAGTATGATGTTTTTAAACTGAAAATCTATTTGTTCCCAAGATACCTTAAGGTTGCCGCCTTTAGCTTTAATTGAGCAGTTACCATCAGATATCTTGTTAATAAAGCCATATGAGAGAGCAGAGGCAGTGATACCAGTTCCACATGCATAGGTTTCATCTTCTACACCTCGTTCATAGGTTCTAACATAGAGATGGTTATTGTTGATGATTTCAACAAAGTTTACATTGCATCCTTCGGGAGCAAAACGGTTATCATAACGAAGTTTTCTCCCTTCAGTAAAGACATCCAGATCATCGATATTATCTTTAAAAATAACCAGATGAGGTGAACCTGTGTTTAGATAATAACTATCCTCATCTAAAGGTGATATTTTGTTAACCGGCGACATTTCAAGTGAAACAATCTTGATATTGCCATTGATTTCATCAATTGTGGCTGAATGAAGTCCATCACTTGCCAGAAAGGTAGTTCTGTTTTTAATCAGATTCAATCGGTGGGCAAAAGCAACCGTCGATCTTCCTCCGTTGCCACACATGGTTCCGATATTGCCATCACTGTTGAAGTAAATCATCTTAAAATCATATTCATTAGATGGTTCCAGAAGAATTAATCCATCAGCACCTACTCCAAAACGACGGTGACATATTGACTTTACGATACGAGGGTTTGCTGAAAAAATGGCAGAGGTATTGTCTATCATGACAAAATCGTTTCCAGCACCATGATATTTCGAGAAAGGTATTTGCATAATTTGGGGTCTTATGGCAAAATAGAGTAGGCTAATTTTTTGATATAATAGTACAAAAGTAATTGATTTTACAGGGTAATTGACAATTTTGGACATTGATTTCCAAAATAGCGGATTAATTGTTAACACTATTTAACCAAAGTTTTACAGAGTGATGATATGGGTTCGGCATGATATCCGATGTAAAAATGGGAAAACAATAATAGTGTTAAGGTGTTGAAAAGGATGTATCATTTACCTCGAGGATGGTAGTCTTTTGCAGCCTGGTACAAATTGCAATTAATACATATTTTAAAATGAAGAAGTACATAGCCCTGTTTTTTGTTGCATTGGCTGGAGGTATTCTAGCAATTGCAGGATGGAAGTTGGTTGAGAAAAATCAGCCTCGTTATGTATTACAAAATACAATACCCGTAACCCGTACGAGTGCATCGGCAATACCGGCAAACGTACCTGATTTTGTTGATGCTGCCTCAGTTTCAGTACACGCTGTTGTACACATTAGTGCTGAGTGGCAAACCAAGAATGCATATTATGATTCGTTTTTTGATAACTTATTTAATCCAGGGGGATTTGGTAGGCAACGCGGCCCAGTTGTAGGTACTGGCTCAGGGGTTATTATTAGTCCCGATGGTTATATTGTAACCAATAATCATGTTGTTCAGGACGCCTCCAAGTTGGAAGTGACGTTAAATGATAAACGAGTTTATTCAGCAACCATTGTTGGTACAGACCCATCTACTGATCTTGCCGTTATTAAGGTCGATGCTAAGGAGCTTCCTGCTTTAGTTTATGGTAACTCAGATGATGTAAAGGTAGGAGAATGGGTTCTTGCTGTAGGAAATCCATTTAATTTATCATCAACTGTAACAGCAGGGATAGTGAGTGCCAAAGCCCGAAATATAAACATTCTAGATAATGGATCTGCAGGAGGTGCTATTGAGTCATTTATTCAAACAGATGCTGCTGTGAATAGAGGTAATAGTGGTGGTGCCTTGGTCAATGCTACGGGTCAACTCATTGGCATTAATGCCGCAATTGCTTCGGGTAATGGTTATTATACAGGATACTCATTTGCAATTCCCGTAAATATTGTAAAGAAAGTGGTTGCTGATCTGATTCAATATGGCACTGTTCAGAGAGCTTACCTGGGTGTTCAGATTAGAGAGGTTGATGCTGGTTTAGCAGAGGAGAAGGGTTACTCAAGAGTTAATGGTGTTTATGTTTCTGGTATGATGGATAATAGTGCTGCTGAAAAAGCAGGAATGAAAACAGGTGATGTCATTATTGCCGTAAATAACTTCCCTGTTTCCGGAACTTCAGAACTTCTTGAGCAAGTTGCTACCTATAGCCCTGGCGATAAAGTAAATGTCACGGTTGAACGTAATGGCGAGACTAAAAACTTAGTTGTTACGTTAATGAATGAGCAGGGTACAAAGTCTTTGGTGAAGAAAGATGAGACCTATTTGATTGATCAATTAGGTGCTTCGCTTAAACCTGTGGATGCAGCCAAAGCTAAGAAGCTTGGAATTAAACAAGGTGTTGAAGTAATTCAACTTAGACAAGGCGCACTAGCATCTATTGGAATTAAAGAAGGGTTCGTCATAACTCGTATTGATCGAACCATAGTAGCCTCTTCAACAGATGTTGCCAAAGCACTTAAAGATATCCGGGGTGGAGTTCTTATTGAAGGGGTTTATCCTAATGGCGTTCGTGCTTATTATGGATTAGGCCAATAACGATAAATAAATGTAAAATAAACTGGAATTATTTTGGAAAAGTCAGTTGGTTTTGTATATTTACAGCACAACAGCAATGAAAATAATTCCGGTTTTTTGAACAAATTGGTGCCGGACGAACTTTATACTTAAAGCAAGTAATCAATTATGCGACAACTAAAGATATCTAAATCGATAACAAACCGCGAAACCGCTTCACTGGACAAGTATCTTCAGGATATTGGGAAAGAAGAGTTGATTACAGCTGAAGAAGAGGTTCGTTTGGCTCAACAAATTAGAGCAGGAGATGCACGTGCACTAGAAAAGCTTACCAAAGCTAATCTGAGATTCGTGGTATCTGTTGCTAAACAATACCAGAATCAGGGGCTTAGTCTTCCTGATCTAATTAATGAAGGTAATCTTGGACTTATTAAAGCTGCCCAAAAGTTTGATGAGACCAGAGGCTTTAAGTTTATCTCTTATGCCGTATGGTGGATTAGGCAGTCAATACTTCAGGCTTTAGCTGAGCAATCCAGAATTGTCAGATTGCCTCTCAATCAAGTGGGCTCACTTAATAAAATAAAAAAGGTCACTTCAAGACTAGAGCAAGAGCTTGAACGTCTTCCCTCTCCCCAAGAGATTGCTGTAAAGTTGGATATGGCAGAATCAAAAATAGATGCTGTCTTAAAGATCTCTACAAACTATGTCTCTATGGATGCTCCCCTTATGGAAGATGAAGAGACTAAGTTTATTGATGTCTTTGTTAATGATGATACGGCTGATGCTGATGAAGGCCTCATCAAAGAGTCTCTTAATGATGAAATTCAAAGAACTTTGAACACTTTGTCGGAGAAAGAGAGAGAAGTTCTAAATTTGTACTACGGAATCGGAATGAGCCATGGCTTAACGCTGGAAGAGATAGCTGCGAAATTTGACCTCACCCGTGAACGTGTTCGTCAGATAAAAGAGAAGGCCATCAGACGATTGAAACATACCTCAAGAAGTAGGCTTCTAAAAGCCTATCTCGGAGATTAAAATACTTGGGGACAGGATGCGACGTGCCGGGAGGCTTCGTTAATTCCTAAATCCTAAGGGCACCGCAAGGTGCCCTTTTTTTTATCTACCCGTTTCTTTATGCGTAAGATTAATCTATTTTAATCTAGTAAAGTAGAATAGTGAAAATTCAGGAATGGCGTTGATTTGATGTATATTAGTATATTATGGATACTAGTTTTTCTAATAGATAAAGCCAATGTTAAAAGCAAATTCAATTAGAAACTAGTCCTTGAATAAAGTACGGTACTGCATTGGAGAATACCCGGTTTTACTTTTAAAGGTTTTATTGAAGTATGATAGATTTCCAAAGCCTGAATCAAAACAAACCTGACTGATTGATTGAGCGCTGGATTTAAGTTGGTTACAGGCATGGTTAATCCTGAATTCGATTACTACCTCTGTAAAAGTCTTTCGCGCAATGCTTTTAAAATATCTACAGAATGCGGGCGGTGTCATGTTAGCCAGATCAGCTATATCCTTTAAATTAAGCTCATTTTGATAGTTGTTGATTAGGTAGCTGTAGATTCTCTGAAACCGATCTTTATCAATTGTAGGGTATTTTATTTTATCTGTCACGGCTCCTACTGGTATCGTTTCTATTGATCTACTGATCTCATCAAGTATCTCTATGAATTTTATCAGTCTCTCTATTCCATCTGTTTTTATAAGTAATTTCATTTTTGAGACCACTCTTGATTTTGTCTCTCCCTTGATTATTAAGGCACTATTAAGTGATTCAATCAATGAATTTATATGACGTAATTCAGGCACATCTGCTAGGGCAGACCCTAAGAATTCTTTACTAAATTGAACTACGATAGCCTTTGACCTTATCCCTGGTTTAATATCTGAGCTCTTCCAACAATGAGAAATATCTGATCCTACCAAAACAAGATCATTCTGGTCATAATCCGAAATATTACTGCCAATAATCCTTTTGCCTATACCTGATCTTATCCATGTTAACTCCAACTCATGATGATAATGATATGGACCATCAAAGCGTTCTCTGTCAAGATTGGTAATTGTTAATGAACTCTGATCCTTACCTGTTATTTGCTCTAAAGTTGCCTTCATTATTTGCTTTAATTATCATCAGTGACTTAGATAATAGTATTTGATGTTAATATTACACATTTTTTTGGTAAATGAAGCAAAGCCTTAATCGGTTATCTGTTAGAGTTTTGTTGTTTACTAATCTGTTATAAAATGAATAGATTTTTTGCACTGATTCTTATACTGATAGTAACAACAACTGTTGCACAGAATAATATTGATTTTGTTAATGTCTTTATCGGAACAGATGGAACCGGTCATACTTTTCCAGGCCCTTCGATGCCCTTTGGATTAGTTCAACCTAGCCCCGATAATTGTGACAAAGGCTGGAATCATACCAGTGGATACCAATATCATGATACAGTTATTCTTGGTTACTCACAAACCCATTTAAGTGGCACGGGTATTAATGAGTTAGGTGATATTTTATTGCTACCAATAATAATTGGTGGAGAAGAAAAGCTATCTAAAGGCTATTTTAAAGAGTCTGAGAAAGCTAGTGTAGGATATTATTCACATACGAAAAAGGATGGTATAAAGGTTGAATTAACTTGTTCAGAAAGAGTCGCACTACATAGATACACATTTCCGGGAAATCAAGCTAGGGTTGTAGTTGACTTTAACCATGGGTTGAGGTTCCTTACGGATAGTTTGGTACTAGAATCAAATGTAATTATTGAAGATAGTATGACAATATCAGGTTTTTGTCATACTAAAAACTGGGTAGAACGTAGATACTTTTTTACGTTAACCTTTGACCAGTCTTTTATCTCAATTGAACATTGTCAGAAAAAGAGTATTCGTGATGCACCTATCTATAGTCTAAACTTTTTACTTGGAGAGGAAAAAACACTTCAGGTAAAGGTGGCCTTGTCGACGGTGAGTGTTAATGGGGCTAAGCTTAATATGAAATCAGAGATGCCTGGTTGGGATTTTAACAAAGTAAAGAGAGATGCTGAAGCAGCATGGAGTGGGTATTTGGATCGGATAGATATTGATGCTGAGCCCAAACAAAAGGAGATATTCTATACTTCACTCTATCATTTGCTTTTGCAACCTTCAAATATTGCTGATGTTAATGGCAAATACCGTGGACCGGATAATCAGATAAATACAGCTCCTAATAAAGAATACTATTCGACACTCTCAATCTGGGATATCTATCGAGGTGCCTTCCCTTTGTTGCAGTTAATTGTTCCTGAAAGAGTTGATGGTATTATCAATACCATGCTTCTTCATTATAAGGCAGCTGGATTTTTGCCTATTTGGACTGTTTGGGGTCAGGATAACTACTGTATGATAGGCAATCATTCAATACCTATGATATTATCAGCTACTGTTAATGGATTTAAAGGTTTTGATCGATCCTTGGCTTTGGAAGCAATGGTTAAAACTTCAACCGAAAGTCATATTAATTCAGATTGGGACGTATATACTCAGTTTGGCTATTATCCGTATGATTTATTCGATAATGAATCTGTCTCAAGAACTCTTGAGTCAGGATATGATGATTGGTGTGTTTCTCAAATGGCTTCTATACTCGATAGTAATTTGACTGCTCAACAGTTTTTAATCCGAGCTAATTACTATAAAAACCTCTTTGATTCAGAATCAAGATTGTTTCGTGGAAAAGACTCGAATGGAAGCTGGAGGAGGCCTTTTGATCCATTAAAAGCTACTTCTCCCATGAATAATCCGGGTGATTATACAGAAGCTAATGCGTGGCAGTATTTCTGGACTCCAGCTCAATACGATGTTAATGCCATAATCTCTCTTTTGGGTGGTAAAAGTTCATTCACGCAAAAGCTGGATACATTTTTTAATCTAAATGTTGAGAATCCAGATAAGTTCCTGGGTCAAGAGGCAATGATTGGTCAATATGCTCATGGTAATGAACCGAGTCATCATATACTCTATCTTTATGCCTATTCCGGTTCGCCTTTTACCGGACAAAAATATATTCATCAGGTTATTAATAATTTTCATAATAATACTCCTGATGGTATGATTGGCAATGATGATTGTGGTCAGATGTCAGCATGGTATATTTTATCAACTCTTGGATTTTATCCGGTTAATCCTGCTTCTGGTGAGTTTGTGCTTGGTGCTCCTCAGGTGAGGAAGGCTAGGTTGCATTTGGATAATGGTAGAAGTTTTTTAATTGAGGCTAAGAATATTTCTCATGATAATATCTTCTCTGATAAAGTCTTTTTGAATGGTAAAATCATTAAAAGACATGTTATTACATTCCAGGATATTCAAAAAGGAGGGAGGTTAATTTTTGAAATGAAGGCATTGACAAGCTTGCCTGATAACCACTAACCTGCATAATTGAGGGTTATAAATGATTGTTTTATACTAATTGAAAATGAATTATATAAAGGATGTTATGGCTAGTTATATTAAGTATTCTGTTTTCTTTTTATTGGTAATAATTGCGGATATGACTCAAGGACAAATGACGCCATTGCGCGAAAAGTATTCACGGCTTCCCGTTGGATCTATTAAGCCGACAGGATGGCTTAGAAGCCAGATGAAGAGCGATTTGCAAGGTTTTGTGGGTAATCTTGACCAGTTAGTACCAGCATTAATAAATGACTCAATTTATGGTTCTGGTAGGTTAAAGAAGCATAGTAAAGCAAAGGATCTTGGAAATCTTAAAGCAGGTGATGCTGCGGGTGATGAACAGTATAAGTGGTGGAACTCTGAAACCCAATCAAACTGGTGGGACGGGTTTATCAGAAATGCTATTTTACTCGATGATCATCAAGCTTTGGATAAGGTGAAAAACTATGTCATGGATATTTTAAAAACACAAGATAAGGACGGTTATCTTGGTATTTACGATGATGAACTTCGTTACAGATTTGTCTCTGAAAATGGGGAACTATGGGCCAAGAGCACTCTTCTTAGAGGATTGCTTGCCTATTACGACTATTCTCATGATTCATCCTTGTTGAATTCAATTATTAGTGCGGTTGAGAATGTAATGACCAATTATCCTGTCAATAATTCAAACCCTTTTTTTGCTGGGAATGATTTCGCAGGGGGGGTAGCTCACGGTTTAACTTTTACGGATATCCTTGATAGACTGTATCAAATTACAGGTGATAGACGCTATCAAAAATATGCCGTGTTTCTATATGATAACTTCTCAAGGAATTTCTCATCAGAGAAGGATGCCCAACTTCCAAATATCCTCGATAAAGACTTTAAGCTGCAATCGCATGGTGTTCATACCTATGAACATCTTCGACCGTTGATTGTCTCAGCTTATGCTACCGGTCGCGAGGATCTAACACAAGCACTGGAAATCTATCTTTCACGAATTCACTCATGTACTACTGAATCAGGTGGCCCAATAGGGGATGAATGGATTGCTGGTAGAAAAGCCGATGCTTCAATGACGGGTTATGAGTATTGTTCTATTCATGAATTGATGGATAGCTATTCTGTCATGCTTCAGAAAAGTGGTGACCTTTCGGTAGCCAACGATATTGAGAATATCTTTTATAACGCAGCGCAAGGCAGTCGTAACCCAGATCATTCATGTATTGCCTATCTTAAAACCGATAACTCATTCGAAATGGATGGTAGTAAAAACGGTTTAAAGGAGGGGGATCACCAACAAACAAGATATAAATACTCTCCGGTTCATCAGGATGTTGCCGTGTGCTGTGTGCCAAATGCAGGTAGAATATCTCCGTATTTTCTTCAAACAAGCTGGCTTAAAGAGGGTGAGGATATTTTTGTTGCTCCCGTGTTTGCTCCATGTATTGTTATTTCGTCAATTAACGGGCACCCTGTCAAGATTGAGGAAATTACAGACTATCCATATAGTAATCGGGTTTTATTTAAAATAGAATCTGAATCGTTGGATAGCTTTAAACTTAAAATAAGAAAGCCTCAGTGGGCTACATCAGTTGAATCAGATAAACCTTATAAATCGGAAGATGGGTTTCTGGTTTTTAATTATAATTCCCCATCTGATGGGGTGATTGAATTGGTATTTAATACTGAAGTCAAGATCGTTGAGGATAGTAATCAAGAAATGTACTTTAGATATGGAGCTCTTCTGTATGCCTTACCAATAGAGGCCGTTGAGTCTAAAGGCAGGGTTTACGCACATGATTTCAATGATTTTGAATATAAGGCAAAAAATCTAAAACTGTATGATTATTATCCTGATCATTCGGCTAGGTTTAAAGATGGGCTGATTCTTGCAAAATTGAGAAACCACGACAATCAGAAAATTGAAGAGGTGAGTTTGATTCCTATTGGGAAAACGATTCTTCGACAAGCCTCTTTTAAAAAGGAGAGTGCTAAAACTAACTAGTTGGATTTTGCCAATAAATTGTTCCTGATTGACCATTCCAGAATCAGACCTATCTAATAGGGTAGATGATATGATGTTGTTTAATAACTGGATTGAGTTTAGCGAACAGGCTGGAAAATGAAGGCAGACGGTCTAAAAACGATTCTAATAGTTTTGAACCTGGGGAAGGGCATTTAAAAATCATTTACATGGGATAAAAAAAGAGCCGATTGTTAGTCGGCTCTTTTTTTTCACTCGAGGATGATTTAAGAAAAATCACCTGAGTTTTGAATGCTATAGATTACTTCTGTTTTGACATAAGAACGAGCATGTCAGCCATACGGTTTGAGTAACCATTCTCGTTGTCATACCAGCTTACAATCTTAACGAAGTTACCACCACTAACCTGAGTTAAAAGGCTATCGAAGATGCTTGAAGCAGTTGTTCCAACGATATCTGAGCTAACGATTGGGTCAATACAATACTCAAGAACACCCTTCATCTTGCCATCAGCAGCAGCTTTCATTGCAGCGTTGATCTCCTCCTTGGTAACTGATTTTGCTAACTCAACGGTCAGGTCAACAGTTGAACCATCGGGAGTAGGAACACGCATTGCGAAGCCATCAAGTTTACCTTTTAGCTCGGGAATAACAAGACCAACTGCCTTTGCAGCACCAGTACTGGTTGGGATAATACTCATTGCAGCTGCACGAGCACGACGAAGATCCTTGTGAGGAGCATCTAATATAATCTGGTCATTGGTATATGAGTGAATGGTGTTCATTAAACCTCGTACAATACCAAAATTGTCATTAAGAACTTTTGCAACAGGAGCCAGACAGTTAGTTGTGCATGAAGCATTAGAAACAAAGATGTGTTCAGCCTTTAATTGATCATCATTAACACCCTTAACGATTGTTATATCAACATCTTCAGCCTTGTCAGCAGGTACACTTAACAGGACTCTGCGAGCACCTGCATCAATGTGTTTCTGCAACTTTTCACGATTGCGGAATACACCTGTACACTCTGCAACAACATCAACATTAAGTTCTTTCCAGGGAATATTTGCAGGATCTTTCTCAGCGTAGATACGAATCTTTGTTCCGTTTACTATAAGATAGTTATCCTCAATAGCTACTTCTCCAGGGAATCTGCCATGAACTGAATCGTACTTTAACAGATGAGCCAGTGTAGCTGGATTTGTAAGGTCGTTGATAGCAACAACTTCTACTTCCTCTTTCTTAAGCAATGCACGGAAAGTTAATCTTCCGATACGGCCGAAGCCATTGATTCCAACTTTAATTTTTGACATAAAACTGATAATTAGGTTTACTAATTCAATTGATTGTACAAATTTAATGCTTTTAGATGGATTTATAGGACATAGTGTAAAAAAAACCCTAACGCAATTAAATGTTTGTGTTAAAAGTTAATCCACATCTGAACCATCTGCCTGGTTGAGGTACATTAGCATGGTCTACATACTTAGTGTTTAGTAGGTTACTCGCCTCAATAAAGATGGTTGTCTTCCATATTTGAGCCTGAAGATGAAGATCGGCTAAGAGATGACCTTTCCATTTAACCAATTCTCCGGTGGGGTAGGCAATGTACTCGCCGGTGCGCTCTTGGTAACTAACTTTTGCCGTTAGCTCATATCTGTTGAGGTAGGAGAGTGTTGTTGAAAGATCGGCTTTATGTCTTAGGATATCAAGGATATATTTTGATACCACTTTGCCTTCATCTTTGTTTGCATCTTGATAAGTATAGCCTGCTCTAATCCGTTCGATTTTTATTCCATGACCTGGTGTCGTGAAGGTATAGTTAGCCACTACATCAACTCCTTTGATAATAACAGATCCATAGTTTACAGACAACCATTTCTGGTCGAATTCACGATAAATCCAGTCAATCATGTTTTGGCCATCTCGAAGAAATCCATTGATTTCAATGTTGAGTTTTTGGTGATTAAGTTTAACACCAGCCTCCCATGTAGATGCTTCTTCGGGTTTTAAATCAGGGTTTGAGATGTTTGTAGCACTGGTGTAGTATAGGTCGGTGAAGGTTGGCAGTCTGAGAGTACGATTAAATGCCGCCTTTAAGAACAGATGGTCAGAGAGTTTGTAACCAGCGTCTATACCCGGGTAAAATCGCATTCTATCAAGCATACGAGGGATGTATTGTCCTAATAAGCCAGCAGATAGATTAAATCTGCCAATTTCGACGGTATGTTCCGCTGAGATACTGTATAAGTCCCTAAAATCACTCTTTGTATAGAAACTTCCCTCTTCTCCAGGCACTTTAACAGGTTCAGCCAGAGGCGTTCCTAGGACATTGCTAATTACGAACTCGTATCTATAATCCACTGCTGCTGTAGTGGTTCCAGCCCACCACTCTTTTGAGGCTTGTATTTGTGAGCCTATCACGTCGGTTCTGTGGTTATTATGTCCAGCATACCATGACGCTGCTTCATAACGAAAGAGTTCGAAATGGTCGTAATTTCTTCTCCAATAGATGCTTGGTTTGATGCGAATAAGACTACCAAAGATGCCTTTAATGCTAGTGTTAATTGTTTTGGTCTCTTCCCATTGGTCAGGATACTTAGGAGAGTAGAAGGCGTTTGCTCCGAATTGTCTATCAGAGAAACCAGCCTGGAGTTCAAAAAAGGCATCTTTCAGTGTTAGTTGGTTTTGATAGAAGAGAGAGTAGGTCTGAAAGTCAGTGTTTTTAGTGAATCCGTCAGAGTTATTAAATGTTCCTGAGAAAAGGTGTCTGAACTTGGCTGTCCCTAAGTGCAGGGTCGCTGATGCTTTTTTCCAGTTGAAGTCACCCGCGGCAAGAGCAACGGATAATTTATCCTGTTTTGCTGTTTTTGTTAATATGTTGATAACTCCGTTATAGGCATTGGCACCAAAGACACGGGCTGCGGGGCCACTTAATACCTCTATTCTCTCAATGGCTTGTGGATCGATGGGCAGGTTGAGTGCATGATGCCCTGTTTGTGGGTCAGTGAAATTAATACCATTAATCAATACCATTGTCTGGTCAAATGATCCTCCCCTTATTGAGACATCGGCCTGAGTACCAAATGCCCCTCTTGATCTAATGTCAACGCCCGGTACAAACTCGAGGACCTCGTTAATAGTTGCACCGGGCAAAGAGTGTACCTCCTCTTTTGAGAGTATTTGGACTGGTCTGGTCAACTTTGAGCTTATGGCCGGCGTGCGTCTTGCACTGATTACCACACTGTCCATCTGCATAGTTTTACTGATTGATAAGGTGTCTGGCTTGTTTTGTGTTTTACCGGGTAGGGTAACGATTAAGCAAGTAAGACTTAATGTTCCGATTTTTACGTTCCGGTGAAGGCTGTTAAATATAGCCCATCCTTTTCTGCTCCATCTTTTAAAAGCGGGAGCCTTGCTGGTAAGATTTTCTAATTTGTTTGTCATAATTTTATTATTAAAAAACGAGGCAAAGGTAGTTCTTTGCCCCGTTTTAGTAGGTTCGTAGCTATATTTAAAGTGTGCCGTTCTTTTGTAGGTATCTGGGTCAGTGGATAGTAGCTGATAAGCTAATGTTAAAGAATCTGGATATCATCTACAACGGCTATTTGAAATAGTATCGAACGAAGGCTTCAATAGCTTCGTATTCGGCCATTCCGAGTTGATCGTATAATTTAGCGGTTGTGCGGTTTCTGTCTTCAGAACACTCCTGACTTCGACACTTTGGCATCTGGCATTTGGCCATCCGCTAGCAGCCAGCAGTTAAGTTTTGAATTCTTGAATTTAGCGGCAAGTAGCCAGCAGCTAGTAGCTAATCTTTGAATATTGAATTTTGAATCTCTCCTGCCAGCCACAAATACTCATGTTTCAATTCTCTAATAATCAGCATCTTTAAAGCTCCCCTCTTATATCCCTCTTAT
>MTLC01000412.1_pt5 | contig 20665 bp, 24 predicted proteins | sample 1982451 | NCBI WGS metagenome assembly MTLC01 (sample SAMN05710165, study PRJNA340218) | biofilm metagenome | isolation source: sample SPH anode biofilm adapted to +100 mV | place: USA | collected 2012-02-03 | reverse complement strand
TCAGGCCCGCCACAGGTGGGCGTGGTGGTGATGGCCACGCCCACCTGTGGTCGCTCAGGAGCGGGCGAAGAACATCTGGTTGACGGACTTGTTCGCACCCAGGCGGAGGTGGGGCGGGCGCCCTTGCCGAGCTCCCACGCGATCGTCACCGAGCGACCGCGCGTGATGGAACGCAGGCGCGAACCGGTGTGCACGTCACCCACACGCGAGGACGTCTTGGCGTTGATCACGGCCATGACCTGCGCCTTGCTCGCGTCGGCGGGCACCCGCACCGTCACGAACTGCCAGTTGTTCGCGCCCCAGAGGGCGCGGTCCTCGCGGTAACGCAGCACGCCGTCGTCGTCGAGGCGCGCCACGACCCGGGCCTGAGCCGCGGTCTTGGGCATGTACCGGTCCACCTGGAAGGTGCGCTGCACCGCCTTCACTGCGGGGACGCTCGGACGGGTCGTCGGGCGCGTGGTGGGCGTGGTCGTGGGGCGCGTCGTCGGCGCGGGCACCGTAGTCGCGGGCGACGTGGGCCGCGGCGTGATCGCCGGGACCGAGGTCGTCGGCGCCGGGCTCGTCGGCCGGGGGGCCGTCGTCGGGCACGCAGCACCGGAGCGGGGACGCCGTTTCTCCATGTGATGTCCCGTGTCGCCTGTCTGATCGACCCCGGCCTCACCTTCCTTAGCCGCGATGCCGAGGCCTGGTCCACGTTCTGCGGGCCGTCCGGGCGTGGACGGGCACGCCCGGCGCCGGCACAGAGCGTCCGAAGTGCCACGGGGCGGGCCGGCAGGCATGATCCGGGCGGGACGCGGCCCCCCACCGGGGGTGACCCTGCCGGGCCGCCGGGTCCGGACCCGGTCACGCGGCTCTCGGGACGGGCTGGGCGCGTACCTGCCGCTCTCAGCGCCCGCGACAGGGAGTTCCGCGAGTGGGCGACGGAGGTCGGGGGCCGGACATCCCGTTGTCGTCAGGTCCGGTAGGGTCATACCGTCGAGCTCCCCGCCCGAGGGGCATGACGAGGAGGTCAGCATGGCTCTGCGCGAACTCGAGTTCACGTCGCACAACGGCACCGACACCATCCAGGCCTGGGTGTACGAACCGGCGGTCACGCCGGTGGCGGTGGTCCAGCTCATCCACGGTCTCGGCGAGCACTCCCGCCGGTACCTGCACATGACGGCCGCGCTGGTGGATGCGGGGTTCGTCGTGGTCGCGGACGATCACGCGGGTCACGGTCGGACGGCGATGCAGTCGGGGACGTGGGGTGACGCCGGTGGCGAGTCGGCGACGGTCATCGTGCAGGACGAGGTGACGCTGTACCGGAAGGCCAAGGAGCTGTTCCCCGACCTGCCGTACGTGGTGTTCGGCCACAGCCTGGGGTCGATGATCGCGCGGGCGCTGGTGCTGCAGCCGGGTGTCGAGGTCGACGGGCTCGCGCTGGGCGGTATCGCCGTGGGCATGCGCGGTGTCGAGTCGACGCTGGATCGCGAGGCCCTGAAGGCTGCCGTGGCGGCCGACGGTTCCGCCCCCGCTGCGGATGCGTTGGTGGGCCAGCTGTTCGACGGCTTCTACGACCGCCTCGGCCCGGACTTCGGCCCGACGGACTGGGTGGCGCGCAACGCGGACGTCGTCCGTGATCACGGCCGCGACCCCTTCAACAACTTCGGCGCCCCCTTGAGCAACCGGTTCCTGCAGGGCTTCGTCGACGTGTACGACCAGGCCAACGGCGACGACTTCTTCGACCGCCTTCCGCAGGTTCCCGTCGCGATCTTCGCGGGCGCGGAGGACCCGGTGACCAACTACGGCGAGGGTGCGCGCGAGGTCGCCCGGCGCCTGGAGGAGAAGGGCCACGACGTCGAACTCCACATCTACCCCGACGTCCGCCACGAGGTTCACAACGAGCCCGAGACCCGCGCCGAGATGGAGAACTCCCTCATCGAGTTCGTCCACCGCGCCGCCGGGCGGGACGACGCCTGACCCCCGAGGCGCACCCGGCCGCTCGCGCCCAAGCACCGTGACGGGGCCCTGCCGTGAGGATCGTCTCTCGGCAGGGCCCCGTCGGTGATGTGAGGTCTCAGGCCATGACGGGACGCACGCGTCGCCCAGCGAGGGGCTCGTCCATGGTGACCTCGCGAAGCGGAGGATGTCGCCGGTGGCGCAGCGAGGGCGAGAGGCCTGGCCACGGGTGACCTCGCCGAAGTGAAGGCGAGGATGCCGAGAGCACGGGATCTCACCGTTGCGGCCGGACGTCCCATGGGATCAGGGGTGACACTCCGGCCGTGCCGTGCCCGAAGGATCGTGGACGTATCGCACCGAAATTCGGTGCCCGACGTCCACATTGTTCGGGGGACCAGACAACGTGGACGCATCTCACCGACGTGCGGTGGGATCCGTCCACGTTGTCTCACCGCGGCTCGTCACGGACGAGGCTCCGCTGCGCATGGCTTGGTGCGTCCTCCCCGCCGCCCAGCACTCAGGTCTCCGCTGAGGCGTTCTCCCCCGGCAGGTCGGGCCGATCGCTCGGGCGTCGGTGGCTCACGCCCCGCCGCGGCCCTTACGCGTCGGCGCGGAGGATGCGGTAGACGACGGAGTCGTCCTTGCGGCTGAGGCCGGCGCGGTGGCCGCGGAGGTACAGCTGTTCGGCGGTGGAGGCGAGGGGGGTCTCCTGGTGGACGGTGCGTGCGGCCTCGCCGACGAGCCCCATGTCCTTGACGAAGATGTCGAGGGCGCTGCGGACGTCGTCGAAGGCCTCGGCCACCATGCGTCCACCGCGGTCGCCGAACATGACGACGCGCCAGGCCGGCAGGTCGGAGGTGGGCAGGGTGAGGGCGTGGGCGAGGTTGCGCACCACGGTGCGGGGCGACGACAGCCACATCCGCGTGAAGTGGGGGACGGGCACCTGAGAGGGGACCCCGTTCAACGGTTCGCGGATGATGCCGCTCGCGAAACTCGACGCCGCGGAGTTCGGCACGCCCGGGCGCACGGAGATCGTCGGCAGCCGGCACGTGAGGCCGTCCACGAAGCCCTTGCGCGAATACTCGTTGACCATCAGCTCGCCGATGGCCTTGGTGGCGCCGTACGTCGAGTCCGGCTGCGTCGCCCAGTTCGCAGAAGCCGTCGACAGCCTGCTCCGCAACGTTGCCCGCAGCTACGGCCGCAGCGGCGGCGAGCACGGGGCGATAGATTCCCGAACCAGCATCCTGCTCGCTTCCAGGGGCGGAGGGGCGTGTTCCTGCCGTTCTCCTGAACCCGCAGCGTGGACCGTTAAAGTGTGTTGGCCTGTGGCGATTCGCTGACCGTCATGGATTCCTGCGCCGCTCATCCGCCCGGTGATGCCGGGGAACTGGAACGCGTCATTGCCGCCCTCGACCACCTGTTGCCGGCGGAGCCGACTCAGTGGCCGGGTGGCTACCCGGGGCAGGTCGAGTTGGCCCTCATCGACGCGATCGTGTCCATCCGCACCCGTTATGGACAACCCCACAACGGAGTCCGCGGGCAGGTCGCGCTGTGGCGGACGCATCGTGGTGAGCCTGCCGACAACCTACGGGTACTGGCCGCGAGCGACCCCACCCAGATTCTGTCCAACAAACAACATCTGACCGGTGGCCTGACCAAACCCCAAGCCATCCAAGCCGCAGCCACCGCCCTGGTGAACAGCGGCGTCATCACCGCGGCCGACGTGCTCGCCCGCCCTGATCAAGCGCGCGCCGCGTACACCGGCGTCACGGGCCTGTCGACGGTGACCTTCGACTACTTCCTGATGTTGTTGGGCACCGAAACCGTCAAGCCCGATACTTGGGTCCTGCGCTACCTCCATCAAGTCCTCGACCGACCGGTCAGCACCGGAGAGGCGTCAGCACTGCTCACCAACGCGGCCCACCGGATGGGACGTTCCCCTCGCGAGGTCGACCACCAAGTCTGGCTTCATATGCGCCAAACAACCGCCGCCTCTCCCGGCGGAATTGGTGTGTCCACCCGTCAACCGGCCCCTGCGGCGCTGGAGCTGGGCTCAGCCACTGTGGAGCGATCCTCTGGAAGCCCGTGAGACCCGGTGATACCTGCACGATCTCCTTCTTCCCCTGGGGGAGATCTCGAAAGATCACGACGGGGCCTCCAGGACCGTCGGCACCGAAGGAGTTGGCGCTGAAGGCTCCTGCGACTTGGTGAGACTTCCCCAGGTCGTGGCCTGCGGGAATCCGGATGCGGACGATCTCGTCAGGCATGGCTCCGCTCCTCCTAGCGCCGGCAGACAGACATCTTCGTCTCATCGGTCCAGCACTTGCACTCTAGGACTCCCTTGAGACATCGAGAATTCGAGTAGGCACACCTCCGTGGTCGTACCCACCCCGTTGATAGTTCTCCCCCTGAGCGGTCCGCCCACATTCGAACCACCCAAGGAGAACATTCAAGAAGTTCGGAAGCTCATCGGACTCACTGCCTGCTCCTCCTGATGCTCGCGGGACTGTCAAGTTGACGGTGTAACTGGTTTGTTGTGTTGTTAGCGGCGGGCGGCGCTGAGCCGGCCGTCGAAGGTGATGTCGAATGCGTTTAGGGCTTGCTTCCAGCGTTGGGTCCATCTGGCTCGTCCTTTGCCGGTGGGGTCGAGGGCCATCACGGCCAGGTAGACGCATTTGAGGGCGGCTTGCTCGTTGGGGAAGTGGCCCCGGGCCTTCACGGCTTTGCGGATGCGAGCGTTGACCGACTCGATCGCGTTCGTGGTGCACACGATTCGGCGGATCTCCCGGTCGAACTGGAGGAACGGCACGAACTCGGCCCAGGCGTTGGACCACAGCCGGATCACGGCCGGGTACTTGGCGCCCCATGTCTCCTGGAACTCCAAGAAGCGTTCCTCGGCCTGTTCGAGGGTAGCGGCCTGGTACACCGGTTTCAGGTCGCGGGTGATCGCTTCCCAGTCCTGCCGGGCCGCGTACCGGTAGGTGTTCCTCATCAGATGCACGATGCACGTCTGAACGATCGTGTCCGGCCACACCGCGTTGACAGCTTTCGGGTAGGTGTTTCAGCCCGTCGCACACCAGCATCAGAACGTCTTCGACGCCGCGGTTCTTGATCTCGGTCAGGACCTGCTGCCAGTACTTCGCGCCTTCGCCGCCATCCCCGGCCCACAAGCCCAGGATGTCCCGGTTCCCGTCCACGGTGACCGCCAACGCGATGTAGATCGGCCGGTTCGCGACCTGCCCGTCGCGGATCTTCACATGAATGCAGTCGATGAACACCACCGGATAGACCGGGTCGAGCGGCCGGCCCTGCCATTCGGCCATCCCGTCCAGCACCTTGTCGGTGATCGTCGAGATCGTGGTCTTCGACACCTCCGAGCCGTACACGTCGGCCAGGTGCGCAGCGATGTCGCCATGGGTCATTCCCCTGGCCGACAACGACAACACGATGTCCTCGATCGAGCCCAGCCGGCGCTGCCTCTTCGCAACCACCACCGGCGTGAACGTGCCCGCCCGATCCCGAGGAACCTCGATCTCGATCGGCCCCGCCTTCGTCAACACGGTCTTCGGCCGAGTGCCGTTGCGATAGTTCCCGCCGTTCTCGGTCCGGACATGCTTGTCGTAGCCCAAATGGGCACTCAGCTCGCCCTCGAGCGCCGACTCGACGACCAGCTTGGTCAGCTGCGCCAGCAGACCGCCCTCGCCATCGACCGACAACCCCTGCCGCTGGGCATCACCCACCAGCCGGGCCACCAGCTGCTTGTCCACCACCAACGGCGGCTGCTCGACCGTCGCCACCTGCTCCTCCAACTCGGCCGCCTCGACGACGACCGGCTCAACCTGCGTGCTCATGATGTACCTCCCTGATCGGAGTTACACCGTTGAAAGTACAGTCCCATGCTCGCCGTTCCATGAGGGTCGCTACCTCTGGCTGTGTCGACGTCGGAGAGCGCTGAGGCGGGTTCGCAGTTCGTTCTTGGGTCGCTTGTCTAGGTTGAAGGGCGGATCGAGGGCGTCGAGGATCCCGGTTTCGAGGGCGTCGAGCGTGTCGGCGTCCTCGACGGGGATGGCGACTACTCGTAGGTGCTGGTGCATCCACCTGGTCAGTCGCTCCTCGTCGATGGCGGAGTGGTCCTCTGCTGCGGCCAGGATCGCGCCGAGACTGAGTCTGAAGGTGGAGAAGTTGTGCCTGCCGCCGAGATGCATACCGACGATCCGCCCCCAGAGGGTGTTCGTGGACTTTCTGCCGCTGCGGGATCTGGTGGCGCCGGCCAGTCCTGCATAGATCAGCCCCGGTTCAACGATCTGTCCGAGACCCGCTGTCAGGTCGCGCGCACCGGTGCTGTCGACCCACCAGCTGTAGAGGCCGGGCATCCGCAGGCCCGCGCTGTTGGTCGCGAGGAACTCGGCAGGGCTTCGGGAGGTGGACTCGTCGCGCAGCTGGTCGACCAGCGCAGAGACATCAGTAGCCGGCGCCAGTGGCGGTGGCACGACCGGCCCAGGTGGGGTGGAGTGGTTCTGCGGGTCGCGCATACGCCGGTTGTACCAGGCGAGGCGTTGGCCGAGGGTCAGGCCGGCGAGCGGCTCGACCAGGTGGCCCCCTGCCTGCATCACGCCTGCGCGGATCGGGTCAATGTAGGCCGCCCCGGCGTGTGCTTCGATTGTCTTTCCGCGGAGCGGGCCGGCCACGTCCTGGAGTTGCTGCACCACCTTGACGCCCCACTCCTGGCGGTAGCGGGCGGGAGTGGTCGAGAGGCGAAGCTCGTACGGATGCAGGATCTCGTCGGGGGCGACCAGTCCATGTTCTGCGGACAGGATGAACCATCGCTCGCCTGCGGCCTCGGCATACGCGCGTTCACTGCGGAACAACGGCGAGATGTACAGGTCCTTTGCCGGCGCGGCATGGGAGAGCTTGCTCTTCACGCAGCCGACCAGCACGAGGTCAGCGGTCCTCTCGGGTTCTTGCCCGAGTTCGGCGTACTCCGGATGCGGCCGCGCCGCGCCTTTCTCTCTGGGACTCAGACCGCGAGGCGTCGGCCCACCGTCCGCTGATGACCGCCCGGACAAAGGTCACCGAGCGGCCCACGCGAACATCGACGGTGGTGAAGCCGGGCCATCCTGTTCTCTCGCCCTTCCAGAACGCCGCATAGTTGTACGCGGATGCTGGAAGACCCCCAACCAAGGAATCCAAGTCCTGCCACGTGAAGGTGCACTGGTGGTCGACATCACGCAGGGCACTCCTCAACGGTGACCAGTCAGCCATGAGCGACAGTGTCCCGCCCAGTCCGCGTGCCTCCACAGCCTCCCGCGATCGGGTGCGCCAGCAGGTGGCCGTGGCAAGCACTCGGCTAAGAACTTCCTGAGCCTGCGAGGGCACCGCGACGCATCTGTCCCAAGCGTTGACAAGGGGCTTCACCAGGTGTCCCTGGACGTCAGTGTGCCTTCCTGTCAATGTCCCCGGCAGAGCTGTGGATAACTCGGGGCGCCTGGCACCGTTCTGGGGACAAACCCAACGACATCGACTTGATCGCCTTTCGTGGTCGCGAAGACCCGCGGAAGGAGACAGAGATGAGGTCGGTTGGCAGGGAGCTGGACGTCGCCAGCTCGGAGACTGTGCCGGGCGAGGTTGAGGCTGCCTGGCCTGGTTGGCAGGAGCTTCATCCGGAGCTGCGTGTCGTTGACGCTGGCGAGCTACGGGCCTGGTTGAAGCGGGTCCCGGCCGAAGAGAGCGACAGGGTGCTGTGCGTTCTGGCTCGGCGGGCGTCGCAGGAGGGCGATGACGATCACGCCGCGAGGGTGGCGTTGGTGTGGGCGCTGCTGCCTGGGGCGGGCTGTCTCGCGTCTCGCTACCGGCATGTGCCGGATCCCAACTTCATGGTCGCTGAGCAGCTGTGGATTCAGGCTTCCGAGTTCCCGTGGCGGACCACGTCGAAGGTTGCGGCCAATGTGCTGGCCAGGGTGCGCAATGAGGTGCTGCGTGAGATCGGGGCGTCGACCCGTCCCGATCCTTCCGAACGGCTGAACGCCTCCGCGATTGAGTACGTCGACACTTGGCGCTCGCACATCGCACCGGGCGAGCCGACCGGAGCCGACGAACTGCATGACCTGCTCGACCATGCGGTCGATACCCAGGTCATCACCCCGTGGGATCGCGCCCTGCTCCTAGTGGCCGTGGACGTGGGCTACGACGCCAGCTGGGCGCTCAAGCGGGACAGCTGCCTCGGCGGTTTCACCGGCAACACCTTCTCCGCACTGGTGGCCGAGCAGCTGGGCTGCTCGGCACGGACAGTCCGTCGACGCATCCATCTCGTGATACAGGCGCTGCGCGACTCGCTGCCGCACCTGCTCGACGAGCTTCGTGATGCTGCCTGAGACTCCGGTGGCCGACATCGACGGCCCGGCGCCTTCTTCATCGCCGAGGTGATCGGAATGACCGACGACACAATCGGGTGGGCGCCACTCGCCGCAACCGTGCGGAACGCGCTCGCCCAGAAGGTTCGCCAACAGGCGCGGCCGCCCGCTGCCGGCCTGGACGGGTGGCAGCCCCGCTACGACGAGATCGTCGTAGCGGTTGCCGGGATGGCCGGGTCGGTTGGCTCGACGACAGTGGGTTTGGCTCTGGCGTCCGTGGCCGCCCTCACCGGGCCGGCCCGGATCATCGAGTGCGCACCGTCCAGCCGCTCCGGGCTGACTGCCGCAGCCGCCGCCGAACTCGGGACCGGTCGCGGTGGCTGGGCGAGGGGTCAGCGCGAAGGCGTCACCCTGATCCGCCGGAGCTCGGCGTCTTCGTTCGACGCAGCCCCGCCACCGCCGGAGGAGGACGGGACGCTCACCGTCCTCGACATCGGGAGCTTGCTGACCGATCGGCCCGGCGAGCCCTCGATCGCCGCCGATATCGCGAGTCGCTGGGTGCTCGTGGCGAGGGCGTGTGTCCCGTGCCTGCGGCAGCTGGAACTCGTCCTCGACCTCGCCCTGGCACACAACCCGACCCTCGCGGTCGTCGGCGCTGCTCCTCGGCGTTGGCCGACCCTGCTGGGCTCGGCCGTCCAACCACGCACCCGCACGCTGCTCGAGTCGGGCCGCGTAGCGACCTTCCGCCACGACAAGCGCCTCGCGCTCACCGGCCTGACCCCGGATCCACTGCCCAGACACATCGCAGCGTCCGCCCGGACGCTGCTCACCATCCTGGAAGGACTACCCCAATGAGGTTCCTGATTCCGCTCAAGGTCTGCCCGGTCGCACCCGGCCAGGCTCAGCAGTACGTCGATCAGATCACCGGCAACGTCCTGTGGGGCGTCCAGTGGATCTTCGTCGTCGCGCTCGTGATCAGCGTCGCCGCGATCGCCGGCGGACGCCTGTTCATGATGCCGCACGCCTCCCGCGCCGGAGTGATCTCCGCAGTCGTCGTCTTCTTGTCGGTGATCGCCTACCTGACCCTGCCGTCGCTTCTCGACGCGCTGATGGGAAAGGGCTGTATCTGATGGGTACCCAGGACATCACCGCTGCCCCGTGGCCGCGGTGGCGCCTGGTTCTCGGGCTGGCCGTGGTCGCGACCGTCGGGCTCGTGCTCCTGGGCGGGTTCGTCGCCACGATGTTGGCACTCCTCGTCCCCACCACACCGGCGACAGAACGGGCGGACGTCGTAGCTGCCGAACCCTCGGGTGACGCGCGACGGGACGCGATCGCGGCATCATCGCTGCCGGGTATCCCGCGTGAGGCCAGGTGGCCCCATGCCCCGGCCGCAGTCCCGCCCCCAGAGATCACGATCCCGGTATCGGCGTTCACTGGACCGGCGGGCGTGTCGTCGGGGTTTCCCAGGACGCCTGAGGGGGCGCTGGGTCAGCTGGCGGCGATCGAGGTGCGGGTGCTGGAGGCGATGAGCATCCCGGTCCTCAACCAGGTGCACTCGGCCTGGGTCGCGCCCGGTGGTCCGGAGCTTGCTTTGTGGGAGATGTCGGCCGACGTTCAGGCATTCCTCGGTGCCGTCCCCCACGAGGCACCCGATCGGATCGACGACACCACCACCGTCACCGTCGTCCCGGTCGGTGCCCAGGTGAAGGGGACGGACGGCCCGGACTGGGTGCTGGCCTGCGTGATGGTCGAGGTGCGCGCCACGGTCGCCACCGATGCCCGCATGGCCTACGGCCACTGCGCTCGGATGGTGTGGGCGAACGACCGCTGGCTAATCGCGCCCGGCGCCCCACCCGCGCCTGTCGATGGTGCGTGGCCGGGCACGCAAGCGTTCATCGACGCGGGTTGGAAGACGTGGAGGCAGGCATCGTGATCCCGATCTTCCCGAACCCGTTTGACCCGCTCGGCGGCGTTGCCTCGAAGATCGTCTATGACGGCTGGACGGCGGCGATGCTGGGCATCTGGAACGCCGGCCTCTGGCTGCTCCAGCTGGTGCTGGCCCTGGGCGACATGCTGCTCACTCCGGATCTGCGGGAGGGCGGGCCTGGCGCGGGCATCTACCGGACGGCGTTCTGGATCGCCGGTGCGCTGGTGCTGATCCTGGGCATCGTCCAAATCGGGACCGCTGCGGTCCGGCGCGACGGCCGCAGCCTCGCCCGAGTCGGGATCGGTCTGGTCCAGTTCGCTGTGGTGTGGGCGGCATGGCTCGCCTACGGGGTCGTGCTGATCGCCGCCACCTCAGGTCTGACCCGCTCACTGATGCAGTCGCTGCTGAACGCGGACGCCTGGTCGGCCATCAAGATCGGCGAACCCTACGGCGCCGGCGACATCACCGACGCCACCGTCGCCACCGTGCTCGGCTTCATGGGCTTCTTCGTCGTGATCGCCGCGATCGGCCACTTCCTCGTCCTGCTCGCTCGGGCAGCAGCGCTGATGGTGCTCGCCGCGACGACCCCGATTGCGGCCGCCGGCCTGATCGGCGACGCGGGGCGAGCCTGGTTCTGGAAGTCGCTGCGCTGGTTCCACGCCGCGGCGTTCGCGCCGGTCGTGATGGTGCTGGTCTTCGGGCTCGCGAACCAGTTCACGACTGGCATCGCCACCGGGCTCGGCAAGGACTTCTCAGCCGTTGGCACCTCGGTGGTTGGGGTGATGCTGATCCTGATCTCGGTGTTCAGCCCGCTGGCGCTGTTCCGGCTGCTCGCCTTCGTCGACCCTGGCACCAGCTCCGGGGCGGCGATGCGCGCCGGATTGGCTGCTAACGGCGGCCTCCAGGGCCTGCTGTCACCGAAGACCGCCGACGGCGGGGCGGCAAGCCGGACCGACGAACAGGGACGGACGAGCGCGGAGGGATCGGCCGAGGCGCAGACCACGTCCCGGTTCGCGAACTCCGCCTCGGGCGTCATGAAGGTCCTCGGCCCGGTGGGCCAGGTCGCCGCAACGGGACTTGGCGTGATGGCCACGATCGGCACGCGTGGAGCCTCGATCGGTGCCGACCTGACCAGCCAAATGGGCGTCGGCCACCAAGTCTGGCCACCCGACCTGAGCCCGCAGGCGAGGAAGGCCAGCCAGACCCAAGACAGCGGCCAAGACCAGAACGGCAGCGACGGCAACCCGCCCCCGGACAAGACCGAAGCGGGCCCGGCCAACACTCCACCAGACGCGGGCAGCAGCGGCACACCCTCGACCCTGGCGGCTCGGCCGACCGTCGGCGCCGCGCCGGCAGCAGGTGCACCCGCGAGTGGGGGAGCCGCAGGAGGTGGCGGGGAAGCCGCCGTCGCTGCAGCGGCTCTGTGAGCGGAAAGGACGACGATGGCTGTCTACAGCGACTACTCCCGAGACCGGATCGGCTGGTTCTTCGGATTAACCGGCCCACAACTGGCCGTTCTCGGCGGCGCCGCACTGCCGGTGTTCATCGCGGTGAACCGGCAGCTTTGGGGTCTGGCCGGGTCGCTGATCTTTGCGTGGGCTGCCTTGCTCGTCCTGGTGGCCGTCCCGATCCGGGGGCGTTCGCTCACCGGTTGGCTCGTCGCCTGGTCGGCATTCACGCTCGCCCGGGTGGCGGGCTGGTCGCGGTTCCGGTCTCGGGCGAGCGTCGGCAAGACGACGGATCTGGCGGAGGTCGACCTGCCAGGCGTCCTGTCCGGGGTCGTGATCCATGACGGGCCACCGTCCGGGCCGTCACAGGCGAGGGTGGCGATCATCCAGGACCACGCGGCCCACACCTGGGCGGTCACGGCGGCGATCACCCACCCCGGCGTCGGCATGGCCGACGGCAACCAGCGCGCCGGCTACGGGACGGGCCTGGCCGACCTGCTCGACGGGTGCGTGCGCACCGAACTGATCGACGAAGTGCTGTTCATCGTCCGCACTGTTCCCGACGACGCCGCGGAACGGCACCTGTGGAGCCAGCGCCATCGCCGTCGGGACGCACCCCCGCTCGCAGTCGCCATCAGCGACCAGCTCACCGCCGCCCTGGCCGCTGCGTCGGTACGCACTGAAGCCTTCATCACGATCGTGGTGCCTGATGCCCGGCTGTCGCGGGAGGCCCGTGAGTTCGGACGCGGCATCGACGCTCGCGCCCGCGTCCTTCTCCAACTCATGGGCGAAGTCGAGGCGCAGCTGCGCTCAGGGTTCGGCGCGACCTCTGTCGCCTGGCTGACAAGCCCCGAACTGGCGCTGGCCGTCCGAACCGGGTTCGCGTCCACCGAACGAGCGGGGATCATCGAGGCCCAGTCCGCTGCGGCCACCCACCCTGGCGTCGAGGCGTCCATCCCGTGGGCCCATGCAGGGCCAGGCATCGCCCAGGCGAGCGGACGCCACTACTCCCACGACGCGTGGCTCAGCATCAGCGCGACGCTGAAGCTGCCCGACCGCGGTGCCGCCCTCGGCGCACTGGCCCCGGTCCTCGTGCCGACGGAGCCGGGGGAGCGACGCAGCCTGCTGGTCGCGTTCCCGCTGCTCGCCCAGCAGTCCGCCGACCGGCAGACCGCGAACGCCGAGTGGACTGCCGACATGGCCGACGCCGTCCGCGCCAAGGCCGGCATCCGCAGCCGAGCCCGCCACCGGGCCGAGCACGCCAAGGCCCACGGACTGGACGACAAGCTCGCCCGCGGCAACGCCCTCACTCGGCCGTACGCCGTCGCGACGGTCACCGTGCCGCGCCCGTCCGCCATCAACGAGGCCGGACGCAGGCTCGACGCCAGCATTCGGCGCGCGGGCTTCGCACCGCTCCGCCTCGACCTCGCCCATGATCTCGGCTTCACGGTCTCGACCATCCCGCTCGGAGCCTCCCTCACCCGCAAGGCCTACCGATGAGACGGCGACCTCGAGCCGGGCGGTCAGCGTCCGAACTGCTTGCCGACTTCGGCCATCCACTGCCTGTCCACCCAGTGGAGGCACGAGCCGAGCGGGAACCCCGGCTCTTCCGCCCGGTCTCGCGCCGGGGCGAGGCCAAGCCTGACCACGGCTATGCGCCGGCGTCCGCGCCGGCGGCAGTGTCGCGCATGACCTCCGACCAGGCAGGCGTTCTGTGGCCGTTCATCACCGGTCCAGGGCTACCACCCACCGGAGCGGTCATGGGCATAGACCAACAGTCTGGTGGGTGCTTTTACGCCGACCCCGGCGGCTGGGTCCTCGACGACACGCTCGGCGTCACCAACCCCAACGTGTTCGTCTTCGGCAAACCCGGACGCGGCAAGTCCGCCACCATCAAGGCCTTCGCCACACGGCTCATGCCCTTCGGCTACCGAACCCTGATCGCCGGCGACCCCAAAGACGAGTACGAGCCCCTCTGTAGGGAGCTTGGCGTCGAGCCGATCGCGGTTGGCCACGGACTGTCGGCCCGCATCAACCCGCTCGCCTTCGGACCGCTCGGAGAGGGCTGGGCCGACCTCCCCTCGACGGAGGCTAGGCGACGAGTCGCAATCGTGTTTGCCCGATGGCTAACCCTGATTCGAGGCCTCGTCGGATCGCAGCGGATCGGGGAGGCACGCGTCCCCTTCGGGCCGATCGACGAAGTGGTGGTGAAGACCGCACTCGGCCATCTGACCGGGCACCGGCAGGGCAACACGGTGCTGGTCGAGACGACGATCCCGCAGCTGTGGAGGCTGCTGGACGAGCCCACCGAGGAGCTGGTAGCCGAGTGCCGCTACGCCACCAACCGCCAGTTCCTCGATGAGACCCGACTCTTGCGGGACGCCTTGGGCCAGCTGGTCTCCGGTGCGCTCGCGGGCCTGTTCGACGGTCCCACCACCATCGACATCGACTGGAATGCCCCCATCCAGTCCCTCTCCCTATCGAGGCTCGAAGCCCTCGGCGACGAAGCCGTCGGCATCGCCCTGACCTGTCTCAACTCCTGGAGCCGCGGCATGCGCGAACTCGCCGCTGCCGGCGACCTTCGCGTCGTCGTCCGCGACGAATCCTGGAAGCAGCTCCGGCTCGGCCCCGAAGCGGTCAAGAGCTTCGACGCCGACCTGCGGCTCTCCCGCCGCGACGGGGACGTGCAGGTGGCCGTCGCCCACAAGCCGTCCGACCTGCTCACCGCCGGCGACGCCGGCTCCCAAGCCGTCGCGATCGCCAAAGACCTGCTCCACCTGGCCGACACCCACATCCTCCACGGCCAGGACCCCGCCGTCGCCGACGACCTCCACCGGCTGCTCGGGTTGTCGGCGATCGAACAGGACCTCGTCACCAGCTGGGCGATGCAGGGCAAGGGGCGCGCCCTGTGGTGCGTCGGAGATCAGAGGTACAAGGTTCTGACGATCCTTCACGAGAAGGAGCAGAGACTGTTCCAGACCAACGAACGATGGCTCGATGCCACGGCGAGGCCGTGATGAAACCCGCAGTCTGGATCGCCTGCTTGACACTCGTGGTGGCCTTCAGCGTGCCCTTCGGAGCCGCCCTCATCATCGCCACGATGGCGGCCCCGGCCGCAGCCCACCAGCTATCGATGGACACCTGCGGCACCGGCGCGGACGAGTCCGGGCTGCCCACACCCGCCCCCGGCGCTACGTCAGAAAACGTGGCAACTGACCTGGACTGCGTGCCCGACAGCGGTGATCTGCCGCCCGGCCCGAACGGAAGCTGCCCGCCAAGCGGCAGTGCCGCTGAACGCGGACTCCGGCCCAACGCCCTTCGAGCGCTCCGTTGCGTCAAGCAACGCTTCCCGTGGATCAAATACATGGGCGGGGTAGGTTCCCGCCCGAGCGGCTACGTCTCTGACCACCCGCGCGGACTGGCGGTCGACTTCATGATCCCCGCCTGGAACATCCGCGCCGGCAACGCCCGCGGCTGGGAAGTCGCTCACTGGCTCCAAGCCCACGCCAAGGACCTCCACGTGAAGTACCTCATCTTCGACAACCGCTCCTGGCGCGCCTACAACCCCTCAGCCGGCTGGCGCCCCTACCGCTACCCGGGGCCCAACCCGGGTGGGGCCACCCAACGGCATCTGAACCATGTCCATGTCTCTGTGTACAGCTAGGCTCCGAGCGATCAGTCGAGGAGGACAAGGGCGGTGAGCATCGGGCGGGCTATCTGGCAACTCTTCCGGTCAGACGGGCGTGAGCGTCAGCCGCTGGCCGAGTGCGTCCGCCAGGCGGAGGAGCGTTGCTGCGGTTGGGTTGCCCGCACCGCGTTCGATACGGCTGATCTCGGCCTGCTGGATGCCGGTCAGGGCAGAGAGGTCGGGCTGCGTCAGGCCCCGTGCGTTGCGGGCAGCGGCCAGCTGAGCGCCGAGTTGTTCGCGTTCGCCCATCTCGGCATCGAAGGCCGAGACCGCGGCGTCATAGACGCGTCGCGCGTCTTCGCTCCAGCCCGCCTTCGCAGCGGCCGTTAGTTCATCAAAGCTCTTGCCCATCGTGGATCACCTCACCACGAGTATGTGTTACATCACATACCGCGTCAATGGTTGCGCTTCCACTCCTGGTGCAGCGACTACATCCCGTCAGCCGGCTGGCGCGGCCACCGCTATCCCAGGGCCGAACCGGGTGGGGCTCACAGCGGCATCTGAACCATGGCCCCGAGTGGTTGCCGTAATGTAGGATTGCATTACTGAGTGGTGGGAGTGATCGCGATGACGGTGTTGTCGGTGACGTCGCGGGGTCAGGTGACCTTCCGGCGGGAGGTGCTGGCTCATCTGGGCATCAAGCCCGGCGACAAGATCGAGATCGACCTGCTGCCCGGCGGTAGGGCGCAACTGTCGGCTGCCCGGCCGCGGGGGCCGGTCAGCCAGCTCACCGGCCTGCTCGCGGGCAGGACCAACGGTGCCACGCTCACGATCGATGAGATCGAGCAGGCGATCGCGAAGGCTGGCGCTGCCGCGGGGGCCGGCGACCAGTGAGGGTCACTCTCGACACCAATGTGTTGCTGCGCACGTTCGTCGCTGACGACCCTGACCAGGCGGTGTTGGCTTCCGGGGTGTTCGCCGAGGCGGAGACGATCGCGGTCGGCGCCCAGGTGTTGACCGAGTTGGTGTGGGTGCTGCGGGGTTCCTACGGTGTCGCGCGGGGTGACATCGCTGCTGCGATTCGCACGCTCATGAACACGGAGAAGGTTGTCCTGGACAGGGCAGCGGTGGACGCCGGGCTCGCGTGCCTGGAGGCCGGCGGTGACTTCGCGGACGGCGTCATCGCCTATGAGGGTGCCTGGCTGGGCGGAGAGACGTTCGTGTCCTTCGACAAGAAGGCCGTCAAGGTGATCGCCGAGTTGGGTCAGCAGACCCGGCTCCTGGCCTGAGGTCCGGAATGCTAGACCCGCGATCTGTGGGTGCACTTGGGAAGCGGCTGCGGCCGTAGAACTCGCCGAAGTGTCAACGGCGAAGGACCATCGACCCGCACGGCTCTGCGCGTCTTCTCCCACCACGTCTGGTTCACGACCTACGAGGGCGCCGAGTTCGTCGATGTGTTCGCGATCGTGCACCAGTCCGCTGATCCCAGCGAGGTCGAGTCCCGGCTGACGTAGCGGCCGGTGTGGCTCGCTCAGTGCCGCGTCTCCAATCCCAGGTGCTGGCGGCTGGTGATCGGGTCGAGGTGGAAGTCGGCGACTGTGTTGACCCGCTCGTCGAAGTCGATGTTGCCCTCCAGCCGGTAGTGACGATGGTCGACCGGGTGGATCCCGATCGCAAAGAAGAACGGGTTCCGGGCTCCGCGGAGGTGCTCCTCCTGAATCCAGCCGATGACCTGCCAGCCGGTGGCTTCGTCGCCGGACAACACCTCCCAGCGAGGGAGTTCGCGGCCGGTTCGCGGCAACCGCCGTACCGAGATACTCGGCTGCTGGGTTCTCGCCGGCGTGTTCTGTGTCATGACGGGGTCGCCTCCTCAGGGGGTCGAACAGATGTTCGAATATGCAGCCGGAAGGCCATCCGGATCAAGCCCTGGGTCAGACCCTTGCCCATCTCGTCCAGCTGCGGCGGGACTCGACGACTCCTGCGTGACCGCCAAGGGCTCCTCGCTGCCTTCTTCATGTGCGAAGAAGGGAGTCCGCGATGGAACCTCCGAATGCTCGCGAGCTGACCCGCGTCCCGCTGCCCGATCGGGACCTGTTGGCCGAGCAGCTGCTGAGCGAGCTTGAGTTCGCCGCCTTGATGGCGCCGGACGACGAGCCGATCCTGCGGCTGCGGGCGATGTGGGACGACCTGAAGCGGGGCCTGGTCCGGTGAGCCGGCGTGATGCCTCGAAGGAGGACTGGCAAGCCGCGCGTCGGGAGAGCTTGGAGCGGATGCACGCCGACCTGGCTGCGAAGGTCGGGTCGATGGATTCGGTGGGGGAGTGGCAGGCGTGGTTGAGGTTCGCGCAGAGCTTCCACCGTTACTCATTTAACAATTCCGTACTGATCTGGCTCGCCCGGCCAGACGCTACTGCGGTCGCAGGCTATCGGGCGTGGCTGGCCCGGGGGAGGCAGGTTCGTCGTGGCGAGAAGGCGATTCAGGTTTTCGCGCCGGTGACCCAGCGGGTGCCGCGGCTCGACGCGGCAGGCAACCCCGTGTACGGCGCGGACGGCAAGCCTGTGACCGAGACCCGCATGGTCGGCGTCAAGCCCGCGAGCGTTTTCGATGTGAGCCAAACCGAGGGTGTGGCGTTGCCTCAGCAGCCGGACGTGAAGCTGCTCAAGGGGGAGGCGCCGATCGGGCTGTGGACCTCGCTGGTCGGCTACTGCGAGTCCAGGGGCTACGCGGTCTCGCGCGGTGACTGTCAGGGCGCAAACGGGCTGACCAAGTTCGACACGAAGGAGGTGGTCGTCCGCCCAGATGTGGACGACGCCCAGGCCGTGAAGACGCTCGCGCACGAGGCTGCTCACACCACGCTGCACGAGAACCTGGCCGACCGGACGTGCCGCGGGCTGATCGAGGTGGAAGCAGAGAGTGTCGCGTTCCTCGTCCTTGCGGCGCACCAAGTCGATAGCAGCCAGTACACGTTCAACTACGTCGCCGGCTGGGCACACCAGGCCCGGGCGCTCGACCCGGACGGTCCGAGCATCGAGGAGATCGTGCAGGCCACCGGCCAGCGGGTGATCACCGCCGCCGACCAGATCCTGAACGTGACCCGCCCCGGCCCGTCGGTAACCGAGGTTGCGGTCGGGTCGTTGGCGATGGAGATCGAACCCAAGGTCGAGCGTGCCCTTCAGCCCGTGCCGGCCATGGCCAGCGAACGGCCGGCGTCGCGTCAGGGCGTCCTGCCGGGCATGGACGTGCTGCCGCCGCGGTACTCGCCCGACCACGGGCCGACGATCGGACGGTGACGCGATGGTCTCCCAACGCGAACGCCGCGCCGATCCCTACCCGTTGACCTGGGAGATCCCCGCAGCGGTCTTCGCCGGGTCACTGCTGGCCCTCGTCCTCGGCGTCCACCTCGGACGCGGCCTGGCAAACCTGGCGGCTGGTGCCGGGTGGGCCTGGCCCGTCCCGACCGTGCTGTTCAGCAGCGCGATCGGCGTCCTCCACGGGGAGCCGGGCGCCGGCCTCCACGACGTCACCCCGCTCGCCCCACCGGAAGCGCTGCTCGCGTGGGTGTTCGCGGTCGAACTGATCGTCATGGTCGCCCACGTCGTGCTGATCTGGCTGTGCCTTCACCGTTGGGGTCCGAACCGCACGCTCGGGGTCGCCAGCGTGGATGAAGCCCGCCGACTTCTTGGCCGCCAACGGCTGTACACCGCCGGGAAGGTGATCCGACCTGACCTGTACGGCAGGAAGGCGAAGCAATGAACCGGCGCGATCCCTGTCAGGTCGGTTGGCCGATCGGCCACGCCCAGGAACCCCGCGGAGCCGGCGAACTGTGGTGCCGGTGGGACCGCACCGCCGGCGTCGTCGGCCCGCAAGGCTCCGGCAAGACCCTCGACCTGCTCATCCCCGCCTTGCTGGCCGCGCCCGGAGCTGCGCTCGTGACACTGACCAAGGCCGACGACCTGCTGTTGTCGCTGCCTGCCCGCACAGCGGACGGCCGACCGTGTGTTGTGCTCGACCCGTTCAGTCTCGCACCCGGCCTGCCCGAACTGGTGTGGGACCCGATCGTCGGCTGCATCGACCCGTTGCTGGCGGAGCGTCGGGCGAAGGCGTTCACCGCCGGCACGATCAGCGCCACCATCGCCTCCGGGCAGAGCGATCCTGCTGCGAGGTTCTACGCCGCCGAGGCTGCCAAGGTCATCCAGGCGTTCTTCCACGCCGCCGCGCTCACCGGACGCACGATCGAGCATGTTCTGGAGTGGATTGCCCACCCGACCGGCACCACCGAACCCGGCGAGATCCTGCGCGAGCACCCGCACGCCGCCCGCTTCTGGGCCGGACTGCTCAACGGCGCTCTCAACGGCGACCACCGCACCGTGGGCAACACCATCACCACCTGCCAACAGGCCCTCGCCCTGTTCTTCCAACCCGACATCCGCGACCGCTGCATCCCCTCCGAGGACCGCCCCGCAACCGACGTGGCCGACGTGATCAAGCAGCGCGGGACCTTCTACCTGCTCGGACGCGAAGACCCCTACGCCTCCGCCTCCCCACTCATGACAGCGATCACCGAGCACATCCTCGACACCGCACTCGTCCTGGCAAACCAGTCGGAGTGGGGCCGGCTCTGCCCACCCATGCTCGCCTGCTTGGACGAGCTTCCATCCACCGCACCACTGCCGACGCTGCGCACCCGGATGGCCAACGAACGCGCGCTCGGGATCTCGTTCGTCTACGCCGCCCAGACCTGGCGCCAACTGACCTCGATCTTCGGCCAGGACGAAGCCCAAGCCCTGTTCGGGCTCACCAACGTCATGGTCGTCTTCGGCGGCTCCAAGGACGTCGGCTTCAACCGCGACATCTCCGAACTCACCGGCACCGTCCGCGTCGCCCGCTCCGGCTGGAACACCGCCCGCGGCGGACGCAACATCTCCGCCGACGACATCCCCGTCCTCCGCCCCGAAGAAGTCCGCCAACTCCCCGAACGCCAAGCCCTCGTCATCGCCGAGAACGGCAAACCGGTCATCGCCAAACTCCACCGCTGCATCGACGGCCGAGCCGGACGCAAGCTCCTTGACGGACAGCGGACGCTGCGGGAACAGCTCACATCCACAAGGAACGCCCAGCCCTCTGCGTCCGATCGTGCAGCGTCGGCCATCGCCGAAGCCAGCCGTCGGAACCTGGCAAACAGGTAGCCCATGACCGAGAACCGCAACGCCGAAGGTTTCCTGGTCCTCCCGTTCCCGCAACCAGGCCCAGTGATTCGCAGGCTCTACCGGCACTGGTGGACGGTCGAGAACGGCACCCCGCTGGAGCAGGACAAGGCCAAAGAGCGCCCCGCCGGTCGCCCCTGGGATCCAGCCACGCTCGGCACCGGCGGGGG
>MTLC01001851.1_pt1 | contig 20769 bp, 18 predicted proteins | sample 1982451 | NCBI WGS metagenome assembly MTLC01 (sample SAMN05710165, study PRJNA340218) | biofilm metagenome | isolation source: sample SPH anode biofilm adapted to +100 mV | place: USA | collected 2012-02-03 | reverse complement strand
GTTTATAGGGAGAGGATAGGGAGAGGATAGGGAGAGGCATAAGAGGAGAACAGGAGGGGAACAGGAGAAGATAGGTAGATCAAGGAGAGGAACAGGATAGAAGTGGGAAAAGGAAGATACAAGGGGAAAGATAGGCTGATATAGAAAAACTAAGATAGAAAGAGATACCGTTGTTTTATCATGTAAAAAGCTGATCTAAATCATGTTTTTGTATATATAAAATCATTTGAAACACGGTGAAATGCCGCTATTGTTTCTTTAGAAAACATTTGCTCTCCCTTTACATTTGTGAATCGGATAACAATAGAATAACCAATTTTACAAACAACCTGAATTATGAAAAAGTTCGCTCTAAAATTATGGATGGTGCTGTTACTATCAGCAGTAGTTTTCTCTGGATGTAAGAAAGACAATGACACAGAAGATCCAACAACCGGCAATTTTACCACTTTAAAGTCTTACATGGTTAGCAATTCCATGGACTTAACAGACATGTTAAAGGATTGGATTATGGAGGCAAAACTTACTACCGATGGTGGTGTGGTAGATCCTACTGACAATTCAATTCCATCAATGAATGTAGTTGATATTCGCGATGCAGCAACCTATGCCGCTGGTCATATTAAAGGTGCTGTTAATGTCCCCTTAGCCAATATTATTGAAGGTACAAAGACGATGACCGATAAGCCCATACTTGTTGTTTGTGCAACAGGACAAACTGCAGGTGTTGCATGTATGGCTCTCCGCTTAAGCGGTTTCACGAATGCTAAGGTTTTAAAATTTGGTATGGCAGGTTGGAATGATCAGTTCAGTGCTCCTTGGGTATCTGCTGGTCAGAATGCCGGTGTGGGTTCTCCAAATTGGGTTACCACTGCTGCTCCGACTAATGGATCATATGGATATCCTACGTGGACTTCAACCTCTACTGATGGCAAAAGCATCCTAGCTGAAAGAGTAGCAGCTGTTGTTGCTGCTGGTTTTTCTCCAACTGCTCCTGCTGATGTTCTGGCAAACCCTGCAAATTATACCATTATTAATTACTGGCCTGAATCTGATTATACCACTTTTGGCCATTTTGCAGGTGCATATAGAATCAATCCTATCACTTTGGCTGCCGATGAAATTAAGGGTATTGATCCTTCAAAAACAGTACAACTCTATTGCTATACTGGAATGACCAGCTCATTTGTTAGTACTTATTTGAATGTTCTGGGTTATAACGTTAAGAGCATAAAATTTGGTGCCAATGCAATGGTTCATGACCAACTTGATGCTGCTGGAAAGACTGTTTTCCATGGTTCTAAAGGATACACTTTTGTAACTGGTAAGTAATTATTAACTGAGGGCATCTAACGGGAGAAGATCTCATTAGATGCCCTTATTATATTGATTGATCATGAAAATAAAACAAATTCTCTCTATCTTTTTTCTGGCTTCTCTTTCAACCATGAGCCTTGCCCAGGGTTGTCTGGAGCCTGCATCGGGTTCAAGTAATGGTCCTAAGATTATAGGATATCTGCAGCCTCAATATGAGTATCATTTTACTGCTGATGATAAGACAGGGGCCGTTAATACCAATACATTCAAGTTTAACCGGATGAGAATCGGTGTTGCCGGTTCTATTCCTTATGATTTTGAATATTACGCATTGGTGGAGTTTAGCTCATTCTTTACAGGTAATCCATTTATGCTTGATGCCTTTGTCTCTTATACCCGTTTAGGACATTGGGCAAAGTTTTCTGCAGGATCATTTAAATCACCCGTCTCTCTTGAGTTGTCCACTCCATGTAATGGATTAAATACGATCAATCGTTCTATGGTGGTTGATGAGTTAACCTCTCCAAACCGCGATTTGGGTGTGGGTCTCTACGGTTCAACTGATACATTGACCATCTTTGGAATTGAAACGGTGAACCTCTTGAAATATAGCTTTGCAATTACCAATGGAACCGGTTTAGGAGTTATTGATAATAATGGAGGTAAAAACTATGCTGGCCGGGTTGTTTTAACCCCTTGGAGACATTTAAGTATTGGAGCAAGTTACCTCACAGGAAAACAGAAACCCGCAGCTGAAGGAGTCACTGATGAAGATACTAAGACCCGCTGGGGTGTTGATGCCGATTTTAACTGGGGTGATTTCCGTTTGCAGGGTGAATACCTTTTTGGAGAGGACAAAGGCTCTTATACTGAAGGTGGTGGCTGTGGCACAACTCCTGTCGTTAAGATTGGTAATAAACAACGCGATGGCTTCTACTTTACTGCCATGTATATGACCCCTTGGAATATCCAACCGGTCTTTAAATATGAGCAATATGACAAAGACCTGGATACCGATGGAGACAAACAGAATATTATGACTTTTGGACTAAATTACTTCTTGAATGACTGGACTCGTCTGCAAGTGAACTATCTCTACAAAGCGGAAGAGACTGCTTCTGTTGAGGTTCCAAATGACTGCCTGCTTGTTCAGATTCAAATAAAACTTAAATAATCAAGAAGATGAGAAGATCAGTTTTATCGATTGTTTTGTTGCTTGTTGGCTTGATGACCTATGCAGGTGGTATCATCACTGCAAAGGAGTTTTCTGATATCATTAAGGGGAAGCCTGAAGTAGTTATTATTGATGCACAAAGAGCCTCTGATTATGCTACAGAACATGTAAAAGGAGCCATTAATATCTGGCAACAAGAGTTGTTTGCCGGGAAACCTGATGGGCTGCTTAAAAGCGCTGAAGAACTTGCTAAGTTATTTGGCTCAAAGGGTATCTCTGAATCAACTGCCGTTGTAATCTATGATGATGGATCAAATAAATATACCTCTCGTCTTTGGTTTGTTCTGACGATGCTTGGCGCAAAGGATGTCTCTATAACAACCAAAGACATGGCAGAATGGGGAAAGTACAGAATCCCTCTTACTTCTCAAGCTGTTAAAAGAACTGCGGTTAATTTTACTGTGACTCTGAACAGTGCAATGGGAATCTCTATTGCTGATTACAAAGCTCTAGCAAATAAACCAAAACTGATTGATACAAGGAAACCAGAGGAGTTTAATGGCTCTGATGGTAAGAGTCTGGGTCACCTGCCAGGTGCTATCTTATTAAACTATAAAGATTTTCTGGATGCAAAGGGTAATTTCCTGACGGCTTCTCAGATCTTGGCGCTCCCTGCCCTTGCTGGATTAACTACTGATAGTGAAGTTGTTTTTTATTGCAATAGTGGGGTTCTTGCCGCAGTTGGTTATTATGCACTGCATGAAATAGCCGGATTTATAAATATCAAGGTGCTTGATGGGGGATATAATCATTGGGTGCTGGATAAGAGTAATCCTGTGGAGAAGTAATAAAAAGGGCCGAAGATCAGAATGGTCTTCGGCCTCTTGCTTTTTGTAGAGAAGAGAAGTCTGTTAATGGTATTTACTTTTTAAAAGGGACAATACAGACCGCTCTTCTTTTTCTGAGTTGTTCTTTGAAATCTTTAAGACAATCTTTCATCACCTTACTGTCATCTTTATGACAGGTCAGACAAGCGCCAACAGTAAGAATTTTCTGTTGTTCTTCTATGGTAAATGGTCTTGTATTCGTTCTTGTTGAATTGACTTTATCTGCTGCTCCCAGAAATGGTATCCATGCATCTTCAGGGAGTCTATCGTTGGAATTGTTTTCATAAGCCGGATAGAAGCGAAATACGCTTTTCCCTTTCTGGGTTTGGAGTACAAGATTTCCTTCGCCATAACCCAGCGCAACAGGATTGAGATGACACTCCTTGCAGGTTAGTCCCTTTTTTTGAGTTGTATGCGGATCAATTGGAGCGAATAGTCTTTTGAAATGAATGCCCTTGCTCCATTTGTTTTCTATCGTTAGAACCATGCCTGGAATAAAAGGAATGATTTCTCTTTTTCCTTTGTTTACACGAACGCCAAGAGTTGGTTGTCTGAAAGAAAAGAGATCAGCCGATTCCATCCACGTGCCATGGGTCTCTTTTCCTCGGAGGTGGTCGAAGCCAATTCGATTTGCATCAAATGATGTGTGACATCCGAGACAGGTTGGAGCCCATTTTGAATGGCAACTCTGACAAGAGAGATCCTTATGTGCTTGCCCTTCAGTGCATATCTCGGCGGGTGCCTTTAGGCCTATTTGTTTACCATTTGTTCTGCTAATAATTACTGGTTTTCCACTGGAGTTTAAAGTGGAATTTACATAGATCCGCTTGCCATTTTGTTGTTGAAGATGGCCTCCTCTTTCTGAAAGGTAATGGTTAAGGGCGATAATTTTACGGCTTTCATCGTCGGGGAGTGCCTCTGGTTTAGTTGTAATAGGTGTTGTGGTGTGACAATCGGAGCACGAGGTTTTGACTGCATCTTCTTTGTGGAGGTAGTGTTTTCCGTCACCCATAATCTCGTACGAGGTGTGACAGTCGATGCATCTGAGCCCGGCGCTATGGTGAACATCTGGAGGAGCGGAGGCGAAAATACGATGGCCTTCGATGATTTTTATTTGATGGCCAGCCTGTTTTAATTGATTAGTATCAGAAGAGGTCTCCCACCATCCCTCAAAGCTTGTGCTAATTCTGCCGGAGCCATTATGACAGGTTCCACATTTCTCGTTGTTCACAGGAGTGACAAGTTTAGGGTGGAATAGAGGAACTCCTCTTTTACCGGCCAGCCAGCTCCGTGTTTGACGGGCTGTTGTTGAGTCGTAATCAAGATGACAACCATTGCAGCCCCCTCCCTTTTTGAGTGGAGTGAAAGGGCCTGGTATCTCTTTTTTTACATTTAAGTGACATCCTGTGCATAGATTTCTTAAATGCATATCAGAGGGGCTATCAGTAAGAGCTAGAGCATGGGCGGGTATATCAGGTGATGTCTTCTCCCCGAAAACCCACCGGTTTACTGAAATCATCCCTGATAAGGTGGACATTAATGAGGTTGGAACTCTATGAGTAATATCGTTATGACAATTTGACGATCCACAGGTGACATGAGCATCGGAAAGATTACCCGGAATAAGAATCATGCCGGTGTGCGCACCATCTGCTGTAATGGCTGTAGGATTACCAAGATGACAAGATGAACAGCCAATAGCGTTAGGGTCATGCGACTTTTCAATGCCGATCATATCTGTGTGGCATTGTAGGCAATTTTCATTTCTTCCGTTTATAATTATTGGATCTGCGCTTTTCTTTCTGTTTTCATCTCGTTGACTTAGCCAAAGTAAATCGGGAAGAGGTATTGTTAAGTGCACGGAAGTATTCTCTTTAAAAGGGGATCTCCATTTCCAGTCTTCACCCCTGAAAACGATAGCCATAATAGTGATTAGGCCATAAAGTATAGTAAAAATGATCAGTGATTTGTAAAGTGGAAAACGGAGGGAAGGGGAGCTTTTTCTGAACAAATAAACGGAGATCAGGAGTAGAAGAGGGATTAGTAATGCGAGTCCTGGGGTAGTGGCAAAGTGTAGAATCTCTTGAAGACCGATAAAGAACCATGGTCCTTTCAGTTCAGGATTGATATTATTGTGAATAGGTGCCTGTAGTGAGCTGGCGAGGAGGAGCAGGATAAAGAAGCTTAGAATAAGAACTCTTGATTTCGGGATAAGGGCTCCGGAGTGTTCCATGATTACAAAGGCAAGGAATAGGGTTGCCGTTGCAATATGATGAATATAGGTGATTTGTAGAGAATCACCGTTACCCGAGAAGAATGCCGTAAGAGCTGTTCCTATAATTGGTACAGAATTAAGTAGGGCATTTAGGATATTATGAGCCTGTTCACTCTCAGCATCGCCTTTGAGGATAAAGCCGGAGAGCATTACCCAAAACAGAAAGGGCAGGCTAACCGTTAGGTGCAACCACCTAGAATGACTTAGTTTGGAGGCAGTGTTCTTCTTAAGATGTTCAAACAGATGAAGCAGAGTGAAGATAAAGAAAGCCTGAGCGCTCCAATAGTGTAGATTACGGGCAAGTGCACTCCAAGCATTGTTAGATGCTATCAGACTGACCGAGAGATAAGCATTGGTAACATCATAGGGGATTGCAATAACAATACCGGAGAGGGTGCAGACAAGGAAAGCTGCCGTAGCGATTTGTCCTGCTGAAGGCCACCTGAAGTTAGTAGTACGATAGCGAATGCTTAATCTGTTGTTATCCATAATTGAGCACCTTTAATTTGGTAGGATAATGTAGCCAACGGATCTACAGCAGGTCCTGTAAGCACCTCTCCTTTTTTTGAATATCGGCTCCCATGACAACCGCAAACAAGCACTTCTCCTTCATTCTTCTTAATGCTACAACCCAGATGAGTGCACTTCGAAGAGAGAACTCTAATATTGTTCCCCTCTTTGATAATAATAGCCCCTTGTTGAAATGAGATGCCTTCGTTTTGAGGCAGTGGAATTTTAATGGTCTTAGCGGTAGAATTGGGTTTAATAGCTTTACCAATAGCAAAGATTACCGGAACCCAGAGAAGATATCTTAAATTTTTAAGGAAAGAACGTCTAGAAATCTGGTTTTCCTTCTTAGCCATTTCGATGATAGATTTTCAGGTAAACGAAGTTATGTAAAATCTTTGTTGTAAGCATGCATACGGTGGCAGGGAGATACTATTGTTAAACTGTGGAGGAACTCTATGAAAGTGCTTGGATACTTGATGAAATTTAAATTAGAACCTATGGATTTGCGGAAAGTTGGGGTGATTTAAACAGGCAGTAATTAATACTTAACCATGATGAATAAAATCAATGTGATCAAACAATCTTATCTGTAAAGGCACTCGTTCTGCTTATTTGTGAACAACGGGGTTATTTAGACGCTTTATAAATAGGTTATATGTTGATAGACAATTAGATGAATAGATTCTCTTTTTTTATTGGGAAGCGTGTTTATATACGTTTGTTTCTATCTTTGTTGATATATTTAGAATTCTAAATATATGCAATTACCGAAGTCAAATTTTTAATTAAATAACAGCCATATGAAAACCAGAAGGGATTTTATAAAGATTTCTGCTCTGGGTTTAGGAGGGGTAGCTGCTGTGGCCGGGATGTCGAAGATAACGACTGGTCAGAAGGTAGTTGACGAATTCTTAAAACTAAGCCAGGAGGGAAAGTCTTTTTTAAAGCGATACCCTACCTATTGTGAGGTCTGTTTCTGGAAGTGTGCCGGATGGACTTATGTTGATGATGCAGGAAAGATTGTCAAGATTATCGGTAATGACGATGATCCTCATTGCAATGGAAGACTTTGTCCGAGGGGCACAGGAGGTATCGGGATGTATTACGATGAAGATCGTTTAAAGAAGCCCTTGATAAGAGTAGATGGGGCAGAAGGACAGACTTTTAAGGAGGCCAGTTGGGATGAGGCATTGGATTATGTAGCAAAGAAGATGAAGGAGATAGCGCAGAAGCATGGTCCTGAGTCTATAGCCTTGTTTAATCATGGTTCTCCAGGTCACCATTTTGGGCATCTGTTGAAAGCATTTGGTAGTTCTAACATTGTAGCTCCATCGTATGCCCAGTGTAGGGGCCCTCGTGAAGTTGGGTTCGAGATGACATTTGGAGTGGGCGTTGGTGCTCCGGAGCCGACAGATATTCGTGATACAAGATGTCTGGTTTTGATAGGCTCGCATATTGGAGAGAACATGCATAACGGGCAGGTTCAGGAGATGTCAGATGCGATAGATAGAGGTGCTACTATAATAACGGTTGATCCTCGTTTTTCTACTGCGGCAAGTAAATCAAAGTATTGGTTGCCTATAAAACCGGCCACTGATATGGCTCTTTTATTAGCTTGGATGCATGTGCTGATATTTGAAAATCTTTATGATAGAGATTATATTTCTAAATATGCTGATGGATTTGATGAGTTAAAAGAGCATGTTAGACCATTTACACCCGAGTGGGCTTATGGTATAACTACTTTATCTCCTGATTTGATTCGACAGACAGCACGTGAGATGGCCGCTGCATCGCCATCGGTTATTGTTCATCCGGGACGACATGTGACCTGGTATGGTGATGATTCGCAACGCAGTCGTGCTATTGCTATATTAAATGCCCTTTTAGGGTCATGGGGTAGAAGAGGAGGATTCTATTTCAAGCGGGCTCAGAATGTCCCTGAATATCCTACAGAAGAGTATCCAAAGCCCGCATGGAGTTGGAAGGATACACATAATGGCAAGTATCCATTAGCTCGTCTATCAGTTGCTAACTTATTAATTGATGCTACAATACCTTCTCCTGATAATACTCATGAGATTTATGGTTGGATTGTAGCGGGTACTAATTTGCCTTTGACCATGCCTGATAAGCAGAAGTTGAAGAAGGCATTTGAGGCACTTGAACTTTTAGTGGTTGTTGATACGATGCCAATGGAGATAACAGGTTATGCTGATGTTGTTCTTCCGGAGAGTACCTATCTTGAGCGTTATGATGACCTGCGGAATGAGACCCATCGTGAGGCATTTGTAGCCTTAAGAGCACCTGCGGTAGAGCCAATGTATGAATCTAAGCCGGCATGGTGGATCGCACGTGAATTGGGTATCAAGCTTGGTTTAGGTAGATATTTCCCTTGGAAAGATTATTCTGAGGTATTAGATTGGCAGTTAAAACAGATAGGTTCTTCGTTAGAAGAGATGATGGAGATTGGAGTAAAGAAATTCCCTAATCCTGCTCCTTTGTATATTGAAGATGGCCATGAACCATCATTTCCCACCATGACTGGAAAGATTGAACTCTATTCTCATGAGTTGGAGCATTATGGGTTTGATCCATTACCTGTTTATACTGCACATCCGGAACCACCTGAGGGTTTTTACAGGTTAATATATGGACGAGCTCCAATGCATACATTTTCACGTACTGCAAACAATCCTAATCTGGTTGATTTAATGAAGGAAAATGCGCTTTGGGTTAACCCAAGAGTTGCATCGTTATGGAACTTAAAGAATGGTCAATATGTCAAGCTGAAGAATCAGGATGGCGTTGAGACCAGATTTGCGACGAAGGTCAGGATAACAGAGCGTATCAGATGGGATTCTGTATATATAGTACATGGTTTTGGACATCATGAGAAAGGGTTAACAAGGGCATATGGCCGTGGAGCTAATGATTCCGAGTTAATAACTAATGTTCAGATAGACCCTTTAATGGGAGGAACCGGAATGAGAGGGAATTTTGTGACTTTTGTAATTGACAACATCAAAACTGAAGTTGAATCATGAGATATGCTATGGCCATTGACACCCGAAAGTGTGTAGGGTGTAGCGATTGTGTGGTAGCTTGTCAGGTCGAAAATAACGTACCGATAGGTTATTGCCGTGACTGGGTAGTTGAGTCAACATCTGGAACGTACCCGGTTCTTCAAACAGAGATTAGATCAGAGAGATGCAATCATTGTGATAATTCCCCTTGTGTTAGATGTTGCCCAACCGGTGCAAGTCATTTTGAGCAAGGAGGGATTGTCACTGTGACTCATCATAAGTGTATCGGATGCGGTGCCTGCATTCAATCATGCCCCTATGATGCCAGATATTCACATCCGGATGGCTATGTCGATAAATGTACATTTTGTCTTCATCGTGTCGTGGAAGGGTTAAAACCGGCATGCGTGTCTGTTTGTCCGACCAAGTGTATGTATTTTGGAGATCTGGAGGATCCAAACAGTGACGTTTCGGTTGCTATTCGTCATAGAAATTATAAGACACTAGCGCCTGAAGCGGGTACTAAACCTCAGATTTTTTATCTTTTATAATCGGATGAATGTTGAAATAGTCATGTAAACGCTTGATAAGGTAGATTCTTTATCCGAAAACATCAGACTAATTCAATGAACCGTAAACAGATTAATAATACATGATATGAAAGAAGAATTATTTGTAAGTGGGAGAGACATCCCCAATATAGATCCCTTCCTGAATATTTGGCATTGGCAGATCCCAATGTATCTATTTCTTGGAGGTCTTGCAGCCGGTATCCTCTTTTTTGCTTCTCTTTTTACCATAATGGGTAAGGAAAAGGAGATGCCCACCACAGTAAAAAGAGCCACCTTGCTTGTGCCGATTGCTCTGTCGTTAGGTCTTTTCTTTTTGTTTCTCGATCTAAAGCATAAGCTTTGGTTTTGGCAACTCTATACGACTATACGACTGGAGTCGCCGATGTCGTGGGGAGCATGGACTCTTATGATTATTACTCCTCTATCAATGGTTTGGTCGGCAAGTTATCTTAAGGAACTTTGGCCTGCTTGGGATTGGAAGTTTAAGATTTTGGATGATTTTGAAAAGCTGGTTATCAAAAATCGTAAAGGCTTAGCATGGGCGATGATCATCTTAGCAGTAATATTGGGTATTTACACTGGTATTCTACTCTCGGCATTTAATGCCAGACCATTATGGAATACCTCATTGTTAGGCCCCTTGTTCTTGGTAAGTGGAATGTCAACGGGTGCGGCAACCATTATGTGGATGGCTAAAGATAAAAGCGAACGCGTATTGATGAGTAAGATCGATTTGCTCTTAATAAGTATTGAATTATTCTTTATTGTCCATTTGTTTATGGGTTTTCTTGCCAGCAATGCTGTTCAGATCGAGGCTGCCAACCTTTTCTTAGGGGGTGCATTTACTGTATCTTTCTGGGGATTTGTTGTAGTATTAGGTCTTATCGTACCTGCCTTATTAGAGATTTTGGAGCTGAGAGGCTATCATATTCCAGTTGCAATTCCTGCGGGACTAATACTATTTGGTGGTATGATGTTCCGCTTCATAATGGTGGAAGCGGGGCAAATAACCAGATATCTTTATTAAAAATAGGAGACCTAAGATATGAATGAAACAAAAGAACATAGGAAACCTAAAGAGTATATCAATCCCTATTTAGGAGGTGTACTGTTAGGGTTAGTTTTATTGACTACTATCTATATCACAGGAAGAGGCCTTGGGGCTAGTGGAGCTGTTAAGAGTGCCGTTGTGGCTACCGTTGACGCAGTAGCTACTGAGCATGCTCACAATTCTCCGTATATGGGGCAATTTTTAAGCGATGATGAGGGTCCAATGAATAACTGGTTAGTATTTGAGGTACTAGGGGTAATAGTTGGAGCCTTTATATCTGGAACTTTCGCTGGTAGATTAAAGCTCACAGTTGAGCATCAACCTAAGATAACCTCTAAGACAAGATTAATATTTGCCGGCTTAGGTGGGCTCTTATTTGGAATAGGGACACAGTTTGGCCGGGGCTGTACCAGCGGAACAGCGTTGAGTGGTATGGCTACTCTATCATTAGCAGGCTTTATAGCGATGCTATCAATATTTGGGACTGCTTTTCTTCTTGCCTATTTCTTCCGCAAATTGTGGATATAACATATTAAGAAATTGATTATTATGGGACCATTAGTAACACAAGGAATAATTGATCCAGCTTGGAATAATCTTATTGCACTGTTGGTTGGAATGGCTTTTGGATTTATTTTGGAGTCATCTGGCTTTAGTAGTTCAAGGAAGTTAGCTGGAGTGTTTTATGGCTACGATTTTGTAGTCTTGAAAGTCTTTTTTACGGCTGCGATAACTGCGGCTTTAGGACTATTATTAATGTCGTCAATAGGAATGATTGATCTGTCTAAAATATTTATCAATCCTACATTCTTAGGACCAGGTATTGTTGGCGGGATTATTATGGGTTTTGGCTTTATTATGGGGGGATATTGTCCTGGAACCAGTTTCTGTGGTGCCGCTATTGGGAAGATAGATGCTATAATCTTTACTCTTGGAATGTTTATAGGGATCTTGATCTTCTCGGAGTTATTTCCTCTTTATAGTGATTTCTTCACTTCAGGAGCTATGGGTGATGCTTTAGTGACTGATGTATTGGGAATTCCTGCCGGACTCTTTGTTTTGCTTCTGACTATTGTGGCTGTTGGAGCATTCTATGTTACAGGAATAATTGAGAAGCGGGTTAATAATCCTAAATCTTAGCGATTAGAGGTGAGCTGGAATATAGGTAGTTATCAAAGACTATTCTATCTCTTCTAGCTGATTTCACATCGAAACAATTAAACAAAACAAAAATGAACAAAGGTTTTTATTATTTGGCACCCGCAATTCTTGTCATTGCTATAGTGGTTGCCTTTATAAAGGTCAAGCCTTATCATTATGAGCAGAAGCCTGAGCAGTTGGTTATTGATATTATGCAACCATCGAGGTTTATTTCTGCTGATGAAGTTGCTAAACTCCTGATAGATAAAGATCCCTCTATGTTACTTATTGATATCAGGCCAACGACTGAGTATAACCTCTTCTCATTGGATAATGCTGTCAATATTCCATCTGATTCGCTGCTTACACCCGATAATATAGAATACTTCAAGGCAGGGCATAACAAAGTAGTTCTATTTGGGAATGGAGATATTAGATCACAGATGGCATGGCTTGAGCTAAAGAAACATGGATTTGATCAGGTCTTTGTCTTAAGAGGTGGTTTAAATAGTTGGTTTACTCAGATTATCAATCCACCGGTTCCTATGCCATATTCTCCTCAGTCGGAGTTCAATCTGTATAGCTTTAGAAAAGCTGCAGGTAACTTTTTTAGTGGAGCTACTGAGGTTCCTGTAGCCCAGGATGGAGAAAAGAAGATAGAAAAGAAGAATGTGGCTCCTCGTCCTGTCAAAAAGGCTGCAGCAGCTGAGGGCGGATGTTAACCTTAAATAGAGAATGTGATGAATAAGAAAAATATCATCGTGATTGCTGCCATTGTTGTGGTTGTAATTGCAATAGCACTGATTGGTCAAAAGGAATCCTCACCGTATGATATGAGTGATCAGGAATCTCTCGATTATGTTGCCGCTCTAAATGAGGCTTATATCTTTCCTAAAGGGGTAAATCCTCTTAAAGAAACGACAGAAGGAGTGATTATCGTTGATCTGAGGGATATCAATCTGTATTCTAGGCAACATCTCATGGGTGCGATAAATGTCCCTGTTGAGGATGTTTTAAAGTCTGAAATACTCGATCAGATGAAACAATTTAGCAAAGATGGTCGATTGATTGTTTTTTATGGAGAAGAGGAATCTTCTGCTGCTCCGGTTGTCTATTTGCTTAAACAAATGGGTGTTAATGGTGCCCGCGCTTTAGTCGGTGGCTTCTCTTTTTGGCAAGCTGGTGGTAGTGCGGATAGTCTTAAGACCGTTGGTTTTATCAATGAGATACCTATAGGTGATTATGCAAAATTGATGACCCTTAGAGGTGGCAGTGATTCAACTCAACAAGCAACCACTGTTGTTTCTAAGCCGAAAAAAGTTGCTCCTAAGCCAGTTGCCAAGAAAGCTGCTGCAGAAGGAGGATGCTAGGTTAACGCGATAGTGTATACTGATGTCATTCTGACTAGTAATTTCTTTCAGGGTGCATTCTAACTAAAAGAGAGAGAGGAGCAGTTTGTTTTGCTCCTCTCTCTTCTCTTTATGGTTTCAAAGTAAGTTTAGCTTATTTATCTGGTAACGAGTTTAAAGCCTACTCCATGAACATTAATAAGTTTAATATTTGGATCCTCTTTGAGGTATTTTCTTAGTTTGGTGATATAAACATCCATAGTCCTTGCATTGAAATAGTTATCGTCGTTCCATATTTCCCGTAAAGCTTCTCCTCTGTCAAGAACCGTGTTTTCAGCATCACAGAGCATTTTTAGTAGCATAGCCTCCCGGGAGGTTAGTTTTTGTTCTATAGCTTCGGCTTTTAGAATTTGAAGTTCAGGATCGAATGTATACTTTCCAATCTGATACAGTCCTTCCTGTAGATCACTTTTACCAAAATCCGTTCTTCGAACAATAGCCTGAATACGAGCTAAAAGTTCCTCCATGCTGAAGGGCTTGGTAATATAATCATCGGCACCTATCTGAAACCCCTGCATTTTATCATCTTGCATTGATCTTGCAGTGAGAAAGATAATGGGGATTTTACTGACTTGTCTAATCTCTCTTGCAACCGTAAACCCATCTTTAATTGGCATCATGACATCAAGAATGCAAAAGTCAAATGGTTGGTTTTTAAAGCTCTGCCAGGCCTCCTCTCCATTTACACACAATACTGTAGGATATCCCTTTGCCTCAAGATAGGCTTTAAGTATAGTCCCTAAGTTTTTGTCATCCTCTGCCAGTAATATTTTAAGGTTATTGTCCATGGTGTTATATGATCTTGTTTGAAATTAAAGGGAGAGTTATTGTAAAGATAGTTCCTTTTCCTGGTTCGCTGCTTACAGATATATCTCCATGATGTCGTTCGATAATGAATTTAACGTAACTGAGGCCAAGTCCGAAGCCTTTAACATTGTGAAGATTTCCTGTTGGCACCCTATAGAGTTTATCAAATATCTTTTTCTGATTGTGTTTGCTAATCCCTAAGCCTTTGTCTTTGACCATTAAAATTAGGTTCCCGTTATAGTTGGTTGAGCTAACGGTGATTTCCGGAGAATTTGGGCTGTATTTATTTGCATTATCTAAAAGATTAAAGACGACATTAGTTATGTGAACCTTGTCTGCTAAAACCATAGTAGATTCAGCCATGAGTGACATGGTTAAATGCCCTTGTCTTGCCTCTACTTGTAATCTTACCTTTTCTATAGCATTTCTAATGATGGCATGAATATCAAGTTCCTCCATCTTCATTTTCATTTTTCCTTTATCAATGGTCGCAGCTTCAAGAATCTTCTCTGACATAGTGGCAAGTCGATTATTTTCTTCCCTGATCATTGTTATGTAAACTGAGAAGGCATCAGGTGAAGTCGCGATATCTTTATCGCTTAAAGCCTGACAGGCTAATGAAATTGTGCTAATGGGTGTTTTAAACTCATGGGTCATGTTATTAATGAAGTCATTCTTCATTTCATGAAGTTTCTTTTGCCGTATTATGGCTATGATTGTATATGAAAAGGCAAAAACAATTGCGAACATCAAAGTGACGCTAAGAAGAAGCATCCACCAGAGTTGGGTCAGTAGAAACCTTGTTTCATTAGGAAAGTAGAGTAGGAGGTATGATGGAGTGGTTGTGGTTTCGTTGGGGAATAAGGGCAATGCAAAGCCGAGTGAGAGTAGTTTTTCGGGGAAATCACCTGTTCTTTGTAGGGTCAGTAAATTTCTATCTGGAATGTAAACGCCATACTCAAATGCAGTACTAATGCCTCTTGACTCAAGTTCTGCATTGATGACGGAGTCTAATAATGCCGGATGAATCCTCTTTTCTATAGGCAGTGCTGAACGGTTTCCCATAAAGTCATGAAATACCTCATTAACAATGAAAGATCTACGTTGCAATTCCTCAAGAACTTTGTTGCGCTTCATGTTTAAAATGGCTAGGAGGGTGTCTTTTTGCGTGTTTGTGGCTTGCAATAAAGCAGGAGCTTCCTCTTTTCCTACTGAGCTTATATGAGATGTGTCAATGAGAACTGAATCAATGCCCTGAATTGGTCTCCATTTTCTGCTTTGGTTGAGTATTTGTGACTTCATCAACTTACTGAGCTTTTCTTTCTCTTTCTTTGATAAGTCAGGCTGTTGGTTAGCCAATTGATCAATCCGAATGTCGATTAAAAAAGTTAAAGAGTCAGCCTTTCTATATAGACTCGCACTCTCTTTGTATGTTCGAAGTCGCTGTACTGCCTCTAATTTCTCAAGTTTCGATACTGTAGCAGACATTGCTTCATCAACTGATCTTTTGAATGAGGCCTCTCTTGCATAATGGGCACTCTTTATCCAATAGATTTGAATGATCATCAGACCCACTAAGGCTGTACTCATTAGAATAATTATGGTAAAAATCAGTCGTCTTGTCATCTGCTAAACAATGATAATCCGGGATTAAGTTTTATTAACAAATATTAGATTCCATTAACAGAATTTGGAACTGTCTTTGTTTATATTTGTGATATAAGCATCAAGCTTAGAATTGACAAAGATAAATTGAAATATACATATTTGGTTTTTGGTTTTGGTTTTTGCATAAACCGCCTCTGATGAGAGGCGGTTTTTTTATGCAAAGGTAGAGGATTTAATGGGGTCTAAGATAAAGGTTTAAAGTGGTCATGATGATGGCGGTAGAAAAGGGATTCGTTTAGGGGTTGTTTTTTAAGATGAAGGATGTTAAAATCAGGCAAATTGATGCGATATTAGGCCTAACAATGTAACATGCTTGTATTTAATAGCTAAGTTGTATTACATTTGTGTTTCTATTATGAATAACTAACTAATGAACAACGATTATGAAAAGAATTGCTTTTAGTTTGCTTTTATTAATCTCAGCTCTTCTGGTGGTAACCTCAGGATGTGATAAGGTGAAGGATTTGGCAAGTTTTGATGTTCGTGCTAATTTGCCTGATTACAAATTTACCCTCGACAGTGCCTCTATAAGCCCTGCATTAAAAATGGGTGGCACTGAGGTGCTATTAGGGTATTTCCCTGCTGCCATAAATATTGATAGTGTGTTCTCTCATTATGGTGTAGACGAGGCTGATATTGAGAATTCATCGTTTACTATGGTTCAGCTGACCATACAATCTCCCGAAGGTGTCACTTTTGACTGGCTTTCATCTGCACGTATTGTTGTTTCATCATCTCCAACTTTGGCAGGGGGTGTTCAGGTTGCCCATACTGCAACTTTCTCTTCTGGAAGCAGTACGATAACCTTTATAGTTGACGAGACTGGAATCAATAACATGATAACAAACGGAGTCTTCTATGTCGGTATATACGGTATTCTAAGTGGCCCAATACCTGTTCAGACGGTTGGATTAGCCCTAAAATCACAAATTGTTTATACCGTTAATCCTTTGTAAGTGAAATATTAACTCACCAAAACCCCGTACTGCTAATTTTCAGTACGGGGTTTTGTATTTTTGTAGAATCAAATATCGATTTATGGCTAGTATGCTTAAGAGTGTTAATCCTGTAACCACAAAGGCTTGGCAGGAGTTAGTAGAATGTGCGGCGATGGATGGCGCATTATCAATTAAAGAGTTGTTTGTTGAAGATCCTGCCAGGTTTGAAAAGTTCTCCCGATCTTTTGAAGATTTATGGATTGACTTTTCTAAGTCTCATCTTACGGACGAAAATTTCAAGAGTCTAGTTGCTTTGGCAAAAGAGACAGGGTTGGAAGATGCCATTAAAAAGATGTTTGAGGGGGCAAGGATCAATGTTACGGAAGACAGGGCAGTTCTGCATACTGCGTTACGTAATCGTGGTTCTGAGCCTGTTTATTTGAATGGTGAGGATGTGATGCCTGAGATTCGTGGTGTATTAACTCAGATGAAAGAGTTCTCAACCTTGGTTCGTTCTGGTGAGTGGAAAGGGTATACCGGTAAATCAATCACCGACATTGTAAATATTGGCATAGGTGGTTCTGATCTTGGTCCTGTCATGGTATGCCGTGCTTTAGCTCATTATGCACCTAAAGGCCTTAATGTTCATTTTGTTTCTAATGTAGACGGCAGTCATCTAATGGAGACCGTTTCAAATCTGAATCCTGAAACTACACTCTTTCTGATAGCATCTAAGACCTTCACAACACAGGAGACGATGGCGAACGCTAATTCAGCACGTTCATGGTTTTTAAAGCACGGAGAGGCAAAAGATGTTGCTAAGCATTTCGTTGCTATTTCTACTAATACCAAGGCGGTTGCTGAATTTGGAATAGATACCAATAATATGTTTCGCTTTTGGGACTTTGTTGGTGGTCGATTCTCACTTTGGTCGGCTATCGGCTTGAGTATTGCAATTTATGCCGGATATGACCAATTTGAGGCTCTCCTTGATGGAGCATATTCAATGGATAATCACTTCAGGAATACCCCTTTTGAGGATAATATTCCTGTAATAATGGCTCTCTATTCCATTTTCTATACCTCATTTCTTGGATGTAGTACTGAGGCTGTTCTCCCTTATGATCAATACTTGGATAGGTTCCCAGCCTATCTGCAACAGGCTGTCATGGAGAGTAACGGTAAATTCGTTGACAGAACAGGTGAGGAGATTTATTATCCTACGAGCCCGATCGTTTGGGGTGAACCGGGTACTAATGGTCAACATTCATTTTATCAATTGATACATCAGGGAACTCAGGTTGTCCCTTGTACGTTCCTTGCTGCGGCTAATCCTTTAAAAGATCCATCTAATCATCATCTTCTGCTTTTATCGAACTATTTTGCTCAATCAGAAGCTTTGATGAATGGCAAGACTGCTGAGGAGGTTCGATCAGAGATGGAGGCGAAAGGAGAGTCTGCTGAAGCCATTAACAGAGTTCTACCTTACAGAGTATTCAGAGGTAATACGCCGTCAATCTCTATCCTTTATCCTACTCTTAATGCCCGGGTTTTAGGCCAATTGGTGGCTATGTGGGAGCATAAGATATTTACACAAGGTATTATCTGGAATATATACTCCTTTGATCAATGGGGTGTAGAACTTGGAAAACAACTTGCTAATAAAATCTTACCTGAGTTATCCGGCCCTGAGGAGATCGCTTCTCATGATCCCTCAACCAATGGACTAATCAATTTAATGAAGCGATTAAGGCACTAAAAACAAGCCATAATCCTGCTACCATAATAAGGCTCCCGGTTAGTTGTTGAACTCTAATGACTAGGCGGGGGCTTGTTTTTTTGGATATCCATAAAGCCAAATAACACTTCAGGACAGTGGTAATGGTTGCCATGAACAATATACCCCCCATTGTACTTACTCTAGATATCGAGGATGAGGCTCCAGCACCCAATGCCATCCCTGCCAGACCAGCCCAGAAGACTGCATTAAAAGGGTTTCCAAGGTTAATAATGGCTCCTTTTAAAATTAGAAGTAGGGGTTTAGGGCTAATAGTTGTGTCATTTGACTTTTCATCAATATTGACTTTATTTGGCTTGAGGATGGAATATAGACCGTAGGCAAAGAGTATAAGTCCACTAATAATCACAAAAAGCGACTCGTGTGTCAGTGATTTCAAGAGTAGACTGAAACCCTCAAATGCGGCTACCATCATCAGAAGATCCGTAATAAGAATACCAGCAGCAACGCTAAACCCACCAGAAAGTCCTCTTCTCATCGTAACCTGCATCATTGTCATATATGCTGGGCCAAAACTAACAGCAAGCGTAAGACCGTAAAGCAATCCTTTAATAAAAAACATGATCTGATATTCTGAGCCGCAAGTTAGTGTTTTTCCAGAGCTTGGAATGAGGGAATGGGAGTGCTATATCAATTTTAACTAAAGAATAATATAAAAAGAAAGGGTTACCATGATTGTCATGATAACCCTTTAGTACGCCAGACACTAATTATCAATTAGTTCCTATCTATGGCATTTAGGTCTTCAAAAGCAACTTTTAAGCGATTAGTCATACTGACTTCACCCTCTCTGAGCCATTTTCTTGGATCATAATATTTCTTGTTAGGCTTATCATCGCCTTCGGGGTTTCCGATTTGGCCTTGAAGGTAGCCTTGGTATTTTTTATAGAAGGTCATTACACCTTCCCAAGTAGCCCATTGGGTATCGGTATCGATATTCATTTTGATAACACCGTAGCCGATAGCCTCTCTGATCTCGGCTCTTGATGATCCTGAACCACCGTGAAATACGAAGTTGACAGGTTTTGCAGTGGTGTTGTATTTCTGTTGAATATAGTTCTGAGAATTATTCAGGATAACAGGATTCAGGTGAACGTTTCCTGGTTTGTAAACGCCATGGACGTTACCAAAAGACGCAGCAATAGTAAACTGGTCGCTTATTTTGCTGAGTCTTTCGTAAGCATAGGCAACCTCTTCAGGCTGAGTGTATAGTTTAGCGTTATCAACGTTTGAGTTGTCAACACCGTCTTCCTCTCCGCCAGTAACGCCTAATTCGATTTCCAGAGTCATCCCCATCTTTGACATACGAGTGAGGTATTTCTCACAGATGTCTAAGTTTTCGGTTAAACTCTCTTCAGAAAGATCTAACATATGTGAGCTAAAGAGTGGTTTCCCTGTTTCAGCAAAGAATTTTTCTCCGGCATCGAGAAGGCCATCAATCCAGGGAAGGAGCTTCTTTGCGGCATGGTCGGTGTGAAGAAGTACGGGTACACCATACATCTCAGCTATCTGCCAAACCATTCTTGCTCCTGCAATAGCTCCGGCTATGCTTGCTTTTTCACCCTCATTACTCAACCCTTTTCCTGCCATAAAGCTGGCACCACCATTTGAGAATTGAATAATAATAGGAGAATTGACAAGCTTTGCAGCTTCCAAAGCAGCTGTAATAGAATTGCTGCTGACAACATTGACAGCAGGGATGGCAAATTCACCAGCACGGGCAATACGGAATAATTCCTGAACATCACGTCCGGTTACAACGCCCGGTTTCAACTTGCTTAATACTTTTTCTGACATAGTAATCTAAAATTAAATTTGTTAGCTGTTTTTGCTACCTACTGCAAAGTTAGACAATTTCAATTGAACAGGGGATGATTCACTCTTGTGTTTGCGAGAGAACCTATTGAAAGCAGCTTGATTCTGGCAGTGGGCAGTTGGCTGCTAGCGGTGTGACCTGGGGGTTTCAAATTATGGAAGAGGGGCGGTTGTGTTACGGTCTTTCCTGACTTCGACACAGGGACACTCTAAATAAAAGGCCAAAACACTTCATCAAATAATCTGGTAAAAGAAGAGCTTTTTGGTACTAATCATATGACAAAGACTTAAAGATACTGATCAATGACTTGTTCTTGAAACTTCTCCGCTGCTTTGCCTTCGACTCCGCTCAGGCAGCGACCCGGTGGTTGAGCGAAGCCGA